>Ga0255345_1000196_pt1 | contig 106961 bp, 94 predicted proteins | sample wastewater_treat_6_FD_192415 | JGI IMG/M metagenome (GOLD analysis project Ga0255345, IMG submission 192415) | Wastewater microbial communities from Lulu Island WWTP, Vancouver, Canada - plant20 | ecosystem: Engineered > WWTP > Wastewater > Unclassified | place: Canada: Vancouver, British...
CTCTTCTTGAGAGCGGTAATCAGATCGCGCGCTGCAGCAGGGGTGATCAGCCCAGCCATATCCTTGATGCAAATCGAATCACATCCCATCGACTCCAGCTCGACGCCGAGCTCAACAAAGATCTCGTTAGTATGAACAGGGCTGGTGGTGTAGGAAATCGCCCCCTGCGCGTGCTTCCCTGCGGCTTTCACTGCGGTTATCGATCTGGAAAGGTTCCTGGTATCGTTTAGGGCGTCAAAGACACGGAAAACATCGACCCCGTTGGCTGCGGCCCGCTCGACAAATTTATCGACAACATCATCGGCGTAGTGGCGGTAGCCAAGCAGATTCTGTCCTCGCAACAGCATCTGCAAGCGCGTATTGGGCATCGCATCCTTGAGCTTTCTGATTCTCTCCCACGGGTCCTCACACAAAAATCTCACGCATGAATCGAAGGTCGCGCCACCCCAGCATTCGACCGACCAATATCCGACGCGATCCATCATCGACGCGATTGAAATCATGTCGTCTGTGCGCATTCGCGTGGCCAGAAGCGACTGGTGCGCATCCCTGAGCGCCACTTCCGTTATCCCAATTTTCTTTTTCGAAGACTCCATCTGCCACCTCTCTAGTGAAGCATGACTGTCATGAGCTATTTCCCTTTTCGAAATCTCGCAACCGCCGCGGATATCGCAGCAACAACGCCTGAGTTGTTTCTAGCCCCGCCAACGCCAGAGGGCGGGAGAGATGCTGCAGGAGCCGGTCCCTCGATCCGCCTGATGATCCAGGAGGATAGGTTGACCGCGCCAATTATAAATATCAAAATTACGAAAACTATAAGCATCCCGATTAACGTGATCGTAACGCCATCCATGATCATATAATCCTCCGACCCAATTAAACTCGGCCGCGCGGGCCTACCCTTAAAATCTCGCCAGCATGAAAACGATGAGAAACCCCTCCCAAGTCGCGAACCTCGATAGAACCATTTTTATAAAATTTCAACACCTTTCCATCTATCCTCTCCTTGCCCGTATCAATCGACACTTCCCGCCCGATCATAGACATCCTCTCCTCCCATCGGTTGAAAAATGAGTCTGCGCCGGATTTTAAAAAGTCGAAGTACAGCGATGCAAAATGCGATATCATCGGACTACATAGGGATTTAGGATCGAGCAGCCTTCCTTTCTCCGAATATATCGATGTCGCAGGGCGGTCTATCAAAGCAAGAGCCCCCTCTTTCTGCCTGACGTTCAACCCAAAGCTGGCGACTACGAATTCCAGTTTGTCGCTGTAAGAGGCCTCGGATAAAATGCCCGCGATCTTTCGCTCACCGACCATGACATCGTTGGGCCAGCGTATCGAACAGGCCAAATCAAATTCATCCAGATACTCGCAAATCGCAACCGATAAAACAGGAGTGAGAAGCGAGGCCTCTTGCAACGTTATAGACGGCTTGAGCAGAACAGATGCGAGAAGTGAGTCGCCAGCGGAAGATATCCACTTTCTCCCCAAGCGCCCGCGTCCATCGCTTTGGTGGTCTGCCGTTATAACTGTAAAATCCGACAGGAAAGCGCCATTTGCCATCGCGTAGATGTGGGTGGATGAAATTTCTTCGAAATGGATATATTTAACTGGCCTCGTACACAAACCCATTCAAATCTCCATCTGCTCGTGGAAATAATCCGACGGCTGAAGCACGGCCTTCTGAGCGACAAGCTTGATATCCCTCCACTTGCCACCTCTATATCGAGCGTAAACTACGAACGAAAATACTATGAATACGCACATAAAAACTACCCATGCTGACTTGGGAGAGGCCCCGGAGAGATTGAGCATCAGGAACAACGATGCAACTATCACCCAGTGAACACCGACTGTAAGGCACATCGCCCAGAATGTGTCTCCCGCGCCTCTGAGCGCACTTATAAAAACTATTATGACTGCATTTACCATGACATAAAGCGAAGCGACCCTTATCATGAAGATGGCGAGCGGCGCAGCTTCGACAAATGTTCCGATATCACCAGCGGAGGGCCTGAAGACACCAACCAAGATATCAGGCAGCCCTACGAACAGGAGCAGTATTATAGCCGAATAGATCGATCCGAGCTTGAGCCCAGAAATAACCGAGGCGGCGGCAAGCTCAGGCCTGCCGGATCCCATCGCCCTGCCCACCAGACTCGTAACCCCAATACCTATTCCGATCAGTGGAATAAATGAAACCATGTCCCAGTTGAACATTATACTCACTGCCGTTGCTGTCATGGCGCTATGCGACTGAAACAACATCACGATGGCATTGAAGGCAAAAATCTTGAGAAACATCTCAAGTCCCGCGGGGTATCCGTAGCGCAAAAGTTTATACATGACCTCCCGATCGAACCTCGCCGATCCTGCTACCGAAAATTCCTTTCTATTATTTTTTCTGAAATACGCAGCTGCCAGAACGATCAAACCTAGGCAGCCGCCCAGAATTGTTCCGTATGCGGCCCCTGCGATCCCCATCGCAGGCAGACCCAGCTTCCCATAGATCAGAACGTAGTTAAAAAATATGTTGGCTACCATCGAAGCAAATGCAGCTATCATGACCACGCGCGTACGACCTATTCCGGAAAAAAATGAGGAGAGGCTCATGCGCAAAAGCCCGATGACAGATCCAAAGATTAGTATATTGAAATAGAGTTTCTGAGGAATGAGCTGCTCAAACGATATTCCGGATCGTTCGAAAAGAAAATGCGCAAATGGTCTGCAGAGAATTATCAGAGGATATCCAACTGCAATGATAAAAAGCGCTTGGGCGACAACTCTGGCACAAAAATTCTTTCGTCCGGCGCCCAGGTACTGCGCCACCAGAGCTGTGGAGTACCCTACGAGCCCTGTAAAGAAGGTGGATATCATGAAGGAGGCAATACCTCCTCCAAGCGCTGCGTTCATAATCTCGGGGCCAAGGCGCGACAGAAAAACCCTGTCGGTGAATGTCATGACTGTATCGCAGGCCATGGCGACGACCATCGGAATTGCGATGGCTATCATCTCTCTCATTCCGCCCGGTTTGTGTATTGTTCTAATCACGAGTCATCTTCTTGTATTTGATTCGATGGACGCTCTTGGCGGCATCACCGAGGCGACTAAGCCGGTCGGCCTCGTATTCTGCAAAATTTCCCTCGAACCATGTAACTTTGGAATCCCCTTCGAAAGCCAGTATATGGGTAGCGATACGATCCAAAAACCAGCGGTCGTGGCTTATCACGACTGCGCAACCGGCGTAATTCTCGAGAGCTACTTCCAATGCGCGCAGAGTGTGCACATCGAGGTCGTTTGTGGGCTCATCAAGAAGTAGAACGTTGCCTGCATCCTTGAGCGTCATCGCCAGATGCACGCGGTTTCTCTCGCCGCCGGAGAGGAGCGATATCTGTTTCTGTTGATCGGATCCGGAAAAGTTGAATCTCGCCACGTAGGCGCGCGACGGAACCTCCCTCTGGCCCAGCGTGATGACCTCCGAACCTCCGGAGATGCATTCCCACACGCTTCTGCCGTCGTCCGGTGAAAAACGGTCCTGATTCACGTACCCGAGCTTTACCGTATCACCGATCTTGAATGTCCCGGAGTCCGGTTTTTCCAAACCCATTATCATCCTGAACAGCGTTGTCTTTCCAGCCCCGTTCGGGCCGATGACACCTACGATTCCGCCCTGTGGAAGCAAGAAGTTCATATTCTCAAAAAGAAGGCGGTCGCCGTATGACTTCGACACTCCTCGCGCTTCTATCACCACTTCGCCAAGGCGAGGCCCGGGAGGAATGTAGATCTCGATTTCATCGTCAAGCCTGTTTCGATCCTGCTGGAGGAGATTTTCGTAATTTGTAATGCGGGCCTTTGATTTCGCGCGGCGCGCCGACGGAGACTGGCGTATCCATTCCAGCTCGCGCTCCAGCGTTTTAATGCGCTTCCTGTCCGCCTTCTCCTCGTTCGCCAGGCGATTTTCCTTCTGCTCCAACCATGAGGAATAATTCCCCTTCCAAGGTATTCCGTATCCGCGGTCGAGCTCCAGAATCCACCCCGCGACATTATCCAGAAAATATCTGTCATGCGTCACCGCGATCACGGTCCCCTTGTACTGCTGTAGATGGCGCTCGAGCCACCAGACCGATTCGGCATCGAGGTGGTTTGTCGGTTCGTCGAGGAGCAAGATATCAGGTTCCTGCAAAAGAAGGCGGCAAAGCGCTACACGTCGCTTTTCACCTCCCGATAGAGTCTCGATGAGCGCATCGTCCGGCGGACAGCGCAGTGAATCCATCGCCAGGGCGAGCCTGCTGTCAAGCTCCCACGCACCGGAGTTATCCAGCTTTTCCTGAACACGGGCCTGCCTGGCGAGAAGCTTTTCCATCTCCTCATCCGACATCGGATTGGCGAAGGAATTATTTATCTCTTCAAACTCCTTGAGCGCATCGACGATATCCTGAACCCCCTCCGAAACGATCTCCTTTACGGTCTTTTTCGGATCGAGATTGGGTTCCTGCTCGAGGAAGCCCACGCTGTAGTCGCTGGCGAAATAGATGTCGCCGCTGTAATCGCTGTCCAGACCGGCGATGATCCTGAGTAGCGAGCTCTTCCCAGACCCGTTCAATCCGAGGACCCCTATCTTGGCGCCATAATAAAAACCAAGCGAGATATCCCTCAAAACCTGTTTTTTCGGCGGATGCACCCTGCTCACCTTGTGCATGGAAAAAATTATCTTATGCTGTTCGTTTTCCTGGTTTGCCATAGGGCGGCACCATTAGTTAAGTCAGGCGATAAAAGCAACTCCCTTCTCGATTCTTTCCAATCTGAAATGGACCCCCGCAACAACCGTGACTGGCGACTCGTGACTGGTGAACGGCTGATCAAAGATCAGCGACAATGGACCATTGACCGAAAAAACAGAAGTTAGAAGCGAGAGGCTAGAAGCTAGAAAAAGCGGGAGATTAGAAATCCCACTTCTCACTTCTAAATTCTAGCTTCTTGGTTTATCGGAATTCCCATACGACTGTGCATTGATCTGTACATCTAAAGAGCTCAGAACCATTATTTAACGATCTATCCCTTTCGTCCGGATTATGTTACGGATTGTCAGCCCGGATTGTGGCTGGCACAAAATCAGCACATCAGATGTGATAGCAGCAGTACGGCCAAATCATTTTTGTCCATCTTCGGCAGGCGTATCTTTTTCCCATCACGGCTGATCATCACGGCAGAACTCTTTCTGCCCCCTATTGCAGATACCATGTTGGCAACTATCCAGTCACACCCCTTCCCGCAAAGTTTCGAAATTGCATTTTTTTCCATATTTTCAGTTTCCAGCGCAAAGCCGACCACCACCTGGCCGGATTTTTTATTTTTACAGACCTCAGCGAGAATGTCGGGGGTTTTCTTCAACTTCAGAGTGACTCTTGAAGAGCCTCCGTCTTTCTTTTTTATTTTTTTCTTCGAAATTTTCTCCGGCGAAAAATCGGCTACCGCCGCGCACATGATTATCAGATCGGATTTTGCAGCGTGTTTGGTGACTGCCGCCAGCATCTCTTTGGCCGAGATTACGTCTATCCTCCTGACGGATTTTGGAGTTTCAATCGATACTGGCCCCGCGATGAGCATCGCATCCATCCCAAGCCTTGCAGCTGCAGCTGCGATCGCAAAGCCCATCCTTCCGCTGGAATCGTTGGAGATGTAACGAACGGGGTCTATGTATTCCCGCGTCGGCCCTGCGGTGACGAGCATTTTTATTCTTTTTTTCATCTGAGAATTTCTTTTACTGCGTGGAGTATTTTCTCGAGATCGGGGAGCCTTCCCGATCCGGAATCGCCGCAGGCGAGCTCACCGCTCTCCGGTTCGATAAAGTTGTATCCGAACTCGCGAAGTCTTGTCACGTTTGACTGGGTTATCCTGTTTTCCCACATGTTGTTGTTCATCGATGGGGCGAAAAGTACAGGTGATTTCGTAGCGCATATCACCGTAGATAGCAGATCGTCGCATATGCCGCAGGCCGTCCTGGCGATTATGTCGGCGGTTGCCGGTGCTATCAGGATGATATCCGAGTCCCTGGCGAGAGATATATGATTCACCTTTTTTTCCCGCATCAGATCGAACATATCGGTATGCACGACGTTTCCGGATAGAGTCTGAAGCGTCAGCGGGGTGACGAATTTCGCGCCCGCCGACGTTAGAACGCAGTGAACGTCGAACCCGTCTTTCACCATCATGCGCACAAGTTCGCAGCACTTATAAGCGGCTATTCCGCCGCAGATGCCAAAAAGAATCCTTCCGCTCATATGAAGACTCCGCTTTACCTTTGCGACCGCTATGTTAGATGGGTGATAAAAAGTCAAGCGGAGGGTTTATGGAAAAAAATCTCACTGCCGAGGACAAATCCGTACTTCTTAAGCTTGCACGTGATGCCATCGTCAAGTTTGTCACCGAAGGGAAGAGAATCGGACTCCCCCCTGCAGAGGGGATTTTCGGGGAGATGCGCGGCGCCTTCGTTACTATTCACAAGAGAGGGATGCTTCGCGGCTGCATAGGCAACATGGTCGGAATCCGCCCTCTTGCTGAGACAATCCGAGAAATGGCCATAGCCGCCGCCACCGGCGATCCTAGATTCAATCGCCTCTCGGAAAGGGAGATTCCCGATATAGACATCGAGATATCCGTTCTCAGCACGCTTAAAAGGATATCGGATCTTTCCGAAATAGTTGTAGGTGAGCATGGCATACTCATGAAGCGAGGATATTCACAGGGAGTACTCCTGCCGCAGGTGGCCACGGAGTTTGGCTGGAATCGCGAGGAATTTCTCGAGAATACTTGCTATAAGGCGGGGTTGCCCGGCGACGCCTGGCGCGATCCTGAGACCGATATAGAGATATTTTCCGCCGATGTCTTCGGTGAAAAGGAACAGGGGCTGTGGCCTGAAACGCGTAAGAATGACGGCGCGTGAGCTTCTCGTTCCCTTTTAATCGATAGAGAAAAAGAGGTTCATCCCCTTCGTGATACAAATGTACTCATTAGGAACGATATCCTCGTCTTCATCACAGTAAAGCAGAAGTTCTCCAGCCGGCTGTGCGATGTTGAACACGGAGCTCCATCCGTCACACCTTTTTCCGCTTCCACCCAATATGACAGCTGAGTCGATCAGTTCGAAGAGTTCCGCTTCGCTTAAACCGAGTTTGGCCGATATCAAAACCAATTCCAAAATAACCTTGTCGGTCTTTCCACCCTTTGGTTCGATCCTGAAAGCCTCCATCTTCCCTCCGTTATCCCTTCTTTTGACCGGGCATTGTCGGTTGCAATGGCAGCTTGAGTTGCGAATTGAGGTGTATTTTCCCCTTCCTGATGCAAAAAAGCAAAGGCCGGATGCGTCAAGATGAAAGCCTTTGCTTTAAGGGTGATTCGTAACTGCCTGAATAACCTCACAAGTAACCTCTGAAAAATCAGCAAATTCAGGGGGTCTCTAAAAGCTATGCGCTTGTCATCCCCGAATGACGAGAAGGTCGTCATCCCCGAGTGCTTTTATCGGGGATCCCGTAACGACCGTGACTGGTGAGTAGTGAGCGGTCGGAACGAGATTCCCGCTTACAGCATACGGGAATGACAGTGTGTTCGTCATCCCCGAATGGTGTAATCGGGGATCCCGTAACAACCGTGACTGGGAAAAACAGAAGCTAGAAGCGAGAGGCTAGAAGCTAGAAAAAGCGGGAAATTAGAAATCCCACTTCTCACTTCTAGATTCTAGTTCTTGATGTTTTGGTCGATGGTCAATCGTCCATGGTCAAAGTTACTGTTGCAGCTAGCTTTTCAGAGGTCACTTAATTAGTTTGAGACTCGTCGACTAGGGATTCTTCCGGAATTTCACAACCCAGCCAGCGCCTTGGAAAATCTGTTCATCCCCTCTTCGATATTTTTCATCGAGGTAGCATATGAAAATCTTATGTTCATTGGAGCCCCGAATGATGCACCGCTGACGGTGGCGATATGAGCATTTTTCAGAAGGTGCATTGCGAGATCATCCGATGTTTTTATCCCGTTCGATTTCCCAAGATAAGCGCTTATATCCGGAAAAAGATAGAATGCGCCCTGCGGTTTTTCGCAATGGAGGCGAGGAATCTCGATCATGCGGGAGAGCATGTAGTCGCGCCTCTTTTTAAACTCCTCCTTCATCCGTCCGATTTCATCCTGCGGCCCTTCGAGTGCCTCGACGCAGGCCATCTGAACGAACGGAGGAATGCCGGTGATCTGCTGGCCGGTCATGGTAATCATCTTTGCTATGATCTCCTTTGGGCCCGCGGCATATCCCATCCTCCACCCCGTCATGGCATAGGCCTTCGCGACGCCGTTTACGAGAATTGTCAGATCCTTGCATGCCGGCGCGGCGGCTGCGATCGATGTATGTGTGAAGTTGTCGTAGACCAGCTTTTCGTAAATCTCGTCAGAAATTATTACGATGCCGCGATCGGCCAGAAAATTCCCGATCTCCCGCAGCTCGGATTCCGCGTAGGCGTTGCCGGTGGGATTGGAAGGGGAGTTCAGTATGAAAGCGCGGGTCTTGTCGGTGATCGCCTGTTTGAGCATCGGCAAGGTTATCTTGTACGAGGTCTCAGGTCCGGTCTCGACTATGACGGGCTTGCCATCGGCAAGCTTTACCTGATCCGGGTAGGAGACCCAAAACGGCGCAGGTATCACGACCTCATCTCCTGGATCGAGTATCACCTGAAGCGCGTTGTAGATGGCGTGTTTACCGCCGCACGTGACCGCTATCTGCGAGGGGTCGTAGAAAAGGGAATTTTCCCTCTTGAGCTTGACAGCGATCGCATTCCTGAGTTCGGGAAGGCCGGCGCTTGGCGGATATTTTGTAAGCCCTTTTTCTATGGCGATGATGGAAGAGTTCGATATGTTTTGGGGAGTCGCGAAGTCGGGTTCGCCGGTGGCGAAGCTTATCACGTCTATTCCTTCGTCGCGCATCTTCTTGGCCTCGCTGGACATCGCCAGCGTCGCCGACTGCCCCATATGCTGTGCGCGTTTGGATATTTTGATAGCCATGGCATCAACTTCCTTTCCGAAGGAGTTTCTCCTTCAACCGCCTTGCAACCAGTGGATGAATCATTCCGCAGCCGCTTCCGCCGAATCTGATAACCTCTTTTATCACCGACGAACTTATGTGCGCATATTTTCCTTCTGTCATCATATAGAGAAACTCTATATCCGGATCGAGAGTCTTATTGGCGAGCGCCATTTGGGATTCGTAATCATAATCACCTATGGTTCGCAGTCCCCTAAGGATGGTGTGGACGCCGCGTTTTTTTGCATATTCGACGAGAAGACCTTCGAAGGCGTCTATCTCTACGTTTTGATAATCGGCAAAAATTTCGCGCAGCATCTCAACGCGTTCATGCACGGTAAATAGCGTGTCCTTCGAAGTGTTCATCGCAACCGCGACTATCACCTTGTCAAACATCTTTAGCCCTCTGGATACTATATTGATGTGTCCGTCGGTAGGCGGATCAAAACTTCCGGCGCATATCGCCTGGTGCAGCATGGCGTACCTCGCATTCGTAATTTCTAAACAGGCTTTAGAAACGAGACGCGCGTTTGACCATATTTGCGGCTGTCGGTCAAGATAAGGCTTGCCGGCACGGATACGGGCTCCTTCGGATGGTGTTCCACGACGATGATCGAATTTTTATGCGCTATTCCGGAATGTGACAGTTGTTCCAGCGTCGGATTGACGAGATCCTGAAGATACGGAGGATCAACGAAGATCAGTTCGAACGAGGCTTCGCGCCGCGAAAGGACATCTATGGCCCTGCTGACCGGCATCTTCATTACGGTGGCTGATTCCGAGAGTTTGCAGTGCTCAAGGTTTTCGCGGATCGACTCGACCGCCTTGTCCCATATTTCGACGAAAACGACGGACTTTGCGCCGCGTGATAGCGCCTCTATTCCAACCGAGCCGCAGCCGGCGAAGAGATCGAGGACGGAGAGATCTTCGACATCGAACAGGATATTGAAGATCGCCTCCTTGACCTGATCGAGCGCTGGCCGCACCTTATCGGAGTTCGGCGCCTTTAGCCTGCGTCCCTTGACTTTTCCAGAGATGACTCTCATGCACAGGGCAGTTAGTGGAAAAAGAGCTCCTTGGCAATTTCGATTTTATAGGGCTGCAAATCAGAGAGAGGAGAAGTGTCAAAGACATGGTCATCGGTGCGAGCGAGGTGAGATTTCCTCTGACACCTGCCACCGTGCCACCCATCTATTTCTGATTCATCCGGGGGATAAAAGCGGGTGGAATAGGATCTCCGGGGTCAGATGAAATTCGTGCGATAGATGAAATCATTTAAAATCATATACTTAAACTGAAACCCTTCCCCTATTCCGAAATTTAGGATACGCATCGTTCGAGGGGAAAAATATGTAAAAAATTAGCAACACTTTTCCGCGAAATGCGATAAGTACGAGCAGTGTAATAACCCATACCAAGGAGATCGTAATGCTTTATCCCAGTTCCATAGGCCCTAGAATTCCCCAGCTGTTTGATTCGATACTTGCTAGTACAGCCACGATGGTGGTTCCAGCTGCTTCAGTGGGAACTTTTCAGAGCAGGTCCCAGCCGATCTTCCCTCCATCTCCTGTACTGAATATGTCATCCCATGCTCTGAGACATTCGACTTTTCATCCCCCTGTGCCATCTATGAGATCGACAGATATTTCCCCTAACTTGACAGAGACTGTGGCCAATATGTTCCAGGGACTTATCTTTGTCGCTTCGCTCGAGAGATCTGAAAAAATCGCTATCGCAAGGTGGTTGTCTGGCGCCAGAACCAAAAAAGCTGCCTTCAAAGAGGATCATTCGTGGAAGTCATCGCTGCGGGCCTTGAGGGAGGTCACTTTCTTATATCAGTCGAACAAAATCGTTCCGATGAGCAGGGCGATCGATTCGTTTGTTGAGTCTCTGGAGAAACTGGAATATCCTTACGCGAATCTGTCCGCCGCTCTGTTTCAGGAAGTCCAAGCAAAGGCATTTTTTGAGGAGGCAAGTGCCCTGGATATGGACATGAACTCTCTCGATGCAGCGGGTCATGCCTGTTGTCTTCTGGCGGAGGGCGAAAGCGAACGAGATATAACCGAGACCCGTGAAAGAATTCACCGAAAATTTAAAGAGGGGAGAGACTTACTTATAGCGGATGCCAATCGGTTTCAGTTGAGAGCTGCAAACTCTTGGAGGTTGGCCGCCCTCAAGGAATTATCGGGAAATGCCGACAAGAGTAACGCATTCCACAGATCCTGCAGAGGGGCTTGCGTTGGAAAAGATTTTGCCCTTCTGGCACGCAACTACGGAGACATGGCTTCTATCGCGGAAGTGGATGAGGCGGTCAGATATCAGCTGAGGTCCACTTGGGCGTATCTCAAGACGCCGGATTATAACAGTGCATCGCTCGCATTTAAGGCCGCCACGAGCATTTTCCAAAGTAACTTGTTAATGCGCTCCTCCGTATCAAATGAGAAACTTCACGAGCTCAATGAGCTTTTGCAGGAGAAAATGAAGTCCCATGGCTGACGGGTTCATCGCTTAAATATCGACTTTTACTGATGCCGCTAAAAATCGCCGTTCGAGGCCGACCCTCGAACGGCTTTTTTGCTTTGATATGCATTTGAGTATGTTATAGATTGCGACCCACAAAAAGGGAGGGATGAATGAAGCGGATATTTCTACTGGTGGTTCTTTTTGTTTTTGTATCTGCGGAGGCAACTGCCGCCAAGACCACCTACATAATAACGAACAAACGTTTCAACTACGTCAAACTAAAGGAGGTTAAGGGCGGCGTTGCCGAAGGGCGAAATATGACACATCCTGTGAACATCGACGTCGATGGATTGAAAGCCGCGCTTGCATCGATAAAACTTTCGAAGCGCTACATAATAAAGAAAGAAGCGGAGAACCAGCAGGTATTCGACGAATCCGCCATCAACTTCCTGGCACCGAATATGACGACGGCTTTTAGCAGGGCAACGCCGATTGAAGAAATCGTGGTGTCATATCTCTCTAAAAATCCCTTCTTCATCCTCAGAAATGACACCCTGAATATAGCCACCTGTTGGATTTCCGGAAACGAGTTGCACGTTAAGTTCAACAAGCTCTTTGCCAAGATAAGCGGGGATGTCGATAAGCGTGGCAATGAGGCTAAGGCTGCCAGCAAGGCTCGCGGCCTCAGGGTCGATCTTGAGCTGCAGCCAGGACAGAAATTTGGAATAGACGACACGAGCGAGATCATCCTGGATCTGGACTATAATTACGTCGAAGCGCCAAAGCCCGATGCGAAGCCGACTCAGGGCGTAACAATGAAGGGCGAGAAAAAACCGCTCATCTCCCCAACCCCGCTCGAAGAAACATCTGAGATCAACGACCCAGCGACCGATAAACAGGAAACAAAGGGCATCTCGAAAAGCCGGAAAAGCCAAAAGGACGAAGTAGGCTACGAGAACTCTCGTAAGAAGGGCCCAGCTATTGAGTCCTCAGATTCGCTTTCCGCCCCTGCCCCGGCTACGGTTCAGACGGCCCCCGCTGGCGGTGTGAAAGGACGCCTCCAGGAGCTCGACGATCTGAAGAAAGAAGGACTCATCACCGAGAAGGAATATTCCCAGAAGAAGAAGGAGATCCTAAAGGACCTTTGATCCATCAGGGAGCACTCCTCGTGTCCAAAAAATCCAAAAAGAGAATCGACGATCTTCTCGTCGAACTCGGATTCGTCCCCGATATCAATCACGCCAGGGCTACAGTCATGGCCGGCGATGTTTTGGTGGATGACGTCCCGGTGGATAAGGCCGGCGCCCGCGTCGATGCAGATGCAAATATTCGACTGCGCGGCGATAAGTGCCCTTACGTCAGCCGCGGCGGGCTTAAGCTCGCAAGCGCACTGAAGAATTTTGGCATCGATCCATCCGGGAAAATATGCATGGACATCGGGGCTTCTACCGGCGGATTTTCAGACTGCCTTTTGCAGTCCGGGGCATCAAAAATTTATGCGGTCGACGTAGGGCGCGGCCAGATGGATCACAGAATTTCGCGCGATCCAAGGGTCGTGGTCATCGACAGGATGAATATAAGGCGACTGGAAAAAAGCGAAATTCAAGAGGATATCGATCTCGCAGTCGTGGATGTTTCTTTCATATCCCTCGAGGTGGTTCTCCCGGAAGTGAACAGGTTTATGGCGCGGCATTCCGACGTAGTCGCACTAATCAAGCCACAATTCGAAGTCGTTCCCTCTATGGTTGGTGATGGGGGAATAGTCAGGGACCCCACTGCAAGGAGAGATGCAGCACGAAAGGTCTTAAATGCCGGGGAGGAATTAGGCTGGAGGGTAGCCGGTCTGATGGAATCCCCCATCAAAGGGGCCAAAGGAAATATCGAATTTTTGGTTTTTTTTCAGGTGGGATCCGAGCCCTGAACCTCCTGATATCCTTGCATTTAAAGGGGGGTGCGCATATATTTCCGGCGTTTTTGGAAACAGGGGGGGATTTGCATTTCAGGATTTTATCAATCGCTCTAGTTTCGCTCATGCTTTTTGGCTGTGCGGCCAAGAAGGAACCCCGCATTGCAAAGATCGATGATGGGTACGATCCGTATTTCGAATTTCTCAAATCAGATATCCTGATGTTGGAGGGGGATCTAAGAAAGTCCACAGCGACTCTGAGGAAACTTGTAGCCAAAGAGCCCGACGTTGCCTTCTTCCACTACCTTCTCGCCTACAATCTTTCTCAGGACAGAAAAATAGAAGAAGCGATAGATGAAGCCAGAAGAGCGGTTCAGCTCGATCCCGGTCTTTTGGACGCAGAACTTCTTCTCGCCGATCTTTATTCCTCAATGCAGAATTACGAAGCGTCGATCAAGGTGCTGCAAAGCGTGATCAGGAAGGACCCTAAAAAAGAGAATGCGTACACGATGCTCTCAAGGCAGTATTTGGCCAGCAACGACTATCGTGCAGGCCTTCAACCTCTCAGGGAACTTTTAAAGATCAACCCTGATTCCTTCATAGCGCATTTCATGATGGGCTCGATCTACTCTAACTATCTCAAAGATAAAGATTCCGCCATAAAATCCTACAGCGAGGCGTTCGCTATAGAGCCCTCCAGCGTAGGAGCCATGACCGAACTTGCGCAGATCTACATAGACAAAAAGGATTTGCGCAAAGCGCTCGAGCTGTATCAGGAGATAACAAATGTCGACCCGGACGATCTGTCGGCGATGCTTCGCCTTGCTCTCATCTACTACGAGCTGAAGGAATACGAAAATTCGATCGATACCTTTGAACGGATACTTACCCTCAATCCCGATGCGGACAAGATCACCTACTATCTAGGAATTCTCTACGAGAGCGTTGGAGATATTGAAGGCTCTCTGAAGTCTTTTGAGAGAGTTCCCCCCAGCTCCGGCTTTTACAAGGAATCACGCCTGATGATTGCTACGATACATCGCTCCTCCGGTAATTACGAAGAGGCGGAGAGGTCTCTGTCGAATGGAATCGCTAAACGCGGTGACATAGCCGAGATGTACGAGTATCTGGCGGCGATATACGAAGAGCAGGGCAAACTCCAGGATGCGATTGGCACTCTCAAGAAGGGGACATCCGAGCTTCCCAATGATGAAAGGATGTTCTTTCTCCTCGCCCTCCTCTATGAGCGCGCAAAGATGAAGGAGAAGGCCCTTGAATCCATGAAGAGCCTTTTGCGCCTTAACCCGAACAGCGCCAGCGCTCTAAACTACATCGGTTACACATATGCCGATAGAGGCGAAAAGCTCGACAAAGCACAGGAGATGATAGAACGAGCCTTGCATCTGAAGCCTGATGACGGCTTTGTAACCGACAGCCTCGGATGGTTGTTTTTCAAGAAGGGCGAATACGAGAAGGCCTTGAAAATTCTTCTCAAGGCGAATTCCATGGCCCCCGGAGAACCTGCCATACTGGAACACATAGCAGATACATATCTGGCAACCGGCGACCGAAAGGAAGCAAAGAAATATTTTCAAAAGGCTTTGGATCTTGAAAGTTCAAAGGAAAATCATGACGATGAGACTGTCGAAAGGCTCGGCAAGAAGTTGGAGGAGTTGGAAAAATGAAGAGTATTCCTGATTTTAAAAAATGCGCTGCACTCCTTCTCATGGTCGCTCCCCTTCTGTACCTTACAGGATGCGCCAAGCGCCCGCCGCACGTGATCCGTGGAGAAATAGGAAGGAACAGCGAAGCTTCACAAAAGCTTGAGACGCACCTGAAGGAGTTTGAGTCCGAAACTGCTTCTCTCAAAGCGCTGGTCAAATTCGACATCTCCGACGGAGATAATGAGCGAAAGACGGATGCGGTTTTGCTCATCCATCGTCCTGATAAAATCAGGATAGACGCTATCGACTCTCTGGCAGATGTTTGGGCCCGGACCGGTTCGAGCGGCGATCAGGTTTGGCTCGACCTTCCCGCAAAGGGAAGGCTTTACAAAGGTCGTTCCGTTAGAAAAAATTTGCAGCGCCTTATAGATTTCCAGCTCGATGTAACCGACCTGATAGCTATTATCAGCGGATTTCCCACCACGGGCAAACATTCCGGTTTTACCCAACTGGAAGGCAGAAACGCCTATCATTTCGTGGCCTACGGCGGGGAACTCCACCTTTGGACCACCGAAAAAGGGGGGTTCGTCAGAAAACTCGTGCGATACGGCGACGGAGGACGAAGGATAGATTTTATTGCCGAGTTTGATGATCACAGATGGGTTGGGAAGGTTAAGTTTCCATTCCACATAACCCTCCATTTCCCTTCGAGGGGGATACAGATAGTGATTTCCTACAAGGACGTTTCATTCGGCGGGCCTATCGATGATTATATCTTCAGTCCAAACGAACACGGTTTCAAAAAAATCACCGATCTGGACGCCTCTTCCGGGGGACTATGAGCAAAGTGGGGTGCAAAAGGCTTTTTGCGATTCTTCTCGCGGCCTTTCTTTTCCCAGCCTGCAACTTCATGGTGGAACGGGACCCGGGCTTTCTTTCCGACAGGCTGGTTAGCGATCCGACTACCCTGAATCCGATCCTAGCCGCAGAGATGAGCGCCCATACGGTTACCAGCGCCATCTTCAGCTCTCTCCTTGAATATGACAACGAGTCGCTGGAACTCAAAGGGCTGCTTGCGAGTTCTTGGAAAATTTCGGACGACCGTCTGTCGTATGAATTTACGATAAGGGAAAACGTCCTGTGGCACGATGGAGTCCCTTTGACTGCTGATGATGTTGTGTTCACTTTTTCTGCCATCAGGGATAAGCGCGTCGATGCCGCGGTGACCCGATCATATTTCGACTCTTTGGTTTCCGTTGATAAAATTGGAGAGCGAGATGTGATTTTCAGGTTTTCAAAGCCGAACTTCAAGATGATGGCTATTTTGGGGCTCGTGAAAATACTCCCAAGGCACGTGTATAGCGATATCGATTCCTTCAACTCCAGCCCGGCCAACGATGCCCCCGTAGGATCGGGACCTTTCTATTTTGAAAACTGGAAACGGGGAAGCTACGTAAAGCTCCGCAGATTCGACCGTTATTTTGGAACTCTTCCGAAAATCTCAGGAATAAAATACAACATAGTTCCAAGCGATGTGACCGCATTTGCTCTTCTTAAAAAGGGCGCCCTGGACAAGTTGAATCTATCCAATTTCCAGTGGCACTTTCAGAGTACCTCCGAAAATTTTGCCCAAAATTTCATGAAGACAAAATACTATCCCCCAAATTATTCCATGATAGCCTGGAATATGCGCCGCGCTTTTTTCGACGACGCGAATGTGAGAAGGGCAATGGGGATGCTGGTTAACCGAAACGAAATTCTCGCCAAGATTTTTTTCGGAAATGGTGAAGCCGTCACCGGACCGTTCTACCGCTTCGGTAAAAACTATGACTCATCAGTGAACCCCCTCCCCTTCGACCCTAGCGAGGCGCTTCGACTCATCGAGAAGGCCGGATGGGTCGATAAGGATGGGGACGGAATCAGGGAAAGAGATGGCGTTCCATTTCGTTTCGAGATCCTTATGGCCTCCGGAGATCGCACCGGCAGGAGCATAGCCGTATTTCTCAAAAAGGAGCTTGCGCGCATCGGAATCGAGATGAATATTTCAGCGCTTGAATGGGGGAGCCTCGTCGGCCGCATAATCCAGAGAGATTTCGACGCAGCTCATTTCGCATTCGCCCTTCCTCTTTTGGAAGACCCGTATTCGGTGTGGCATTCCTCACAATCCGACTCCGGCTCCAATTTCATGGGGCTTTCCGATCCCGAGGTGGACAGCCTGATAGAGAGGGCGATGGACGAGTTCGACGAGAACAATAGGTCCAGGGTAATGAAGGAAATACATCGTCGCATAGCTTTGCAGCAGCCTTCGACGTTTCTTTTCACCTTTCCGACCCTTCTCTCGGTATCAAATCGCTTCGGAAATGTGGAAAATTACAAAGTCGGCGTAGATGTCAACCAGTGGACTGTTAATACCTGGAAGCCGCTTTATGAGTGGTGAGTTATATTTGAAAGGCGTTTGAGATGTTCGCTTATGTGATCAAAAGAATTTTATTCATGATACCGACTCTCGTCGCTATCATGATCATAACATTCGCGGTTGTGCATCTGGCGCCGGGAGACCCTGCTCAGCTCCAGCTTCAGTCTGCAGCCGCATCATCGGTTTCAGCTCAGCAGGCCAAGGCGATAGTTGAGGAAACGCGCGCCTTCTACGGCCTCGACAAACCTGCGCATCGACAGTTTTTAATGTGGATATCCAGAGCTGCACGCCTCGATTTCGGCGTGTCGTTCAAAGACAAGCGCCCAGTGATGGATAAGATCATGGAGGCGATTCCTGTTACGCTGCTTCTGAACATCACCGCCATAATGGTGGTCTATATCATATCGATACCGGTCGGGGTGATTTCCGCATCCAAAAAAGGAGGGCTTTTCGACAGGTTTTCACTCGCCTCGACACTGGTTCTTTATTCGATTCCCAGTTTTTGGGCGGCTATAGTTCTCATATCTTTCTTTGGGGGAGGAGAATACATCAACTGGTTTCCCATTGCCGGTATAGCATCCGATGGCATCGGCTCTCTTTCGTGGCATGGCAAGATCTTTAACGTATTGTGGCACATGGTCTTGCCGGTGGTGTGCCTCACCTACGGCGGCTTCGCTTTTCTGTCCAGGTTCGCAAGGAGCTCCATGCTTCGCACGATCGATCAAAATTACATCGTGACAGCTCGTGCCAAGGGGCTTTCTGAATGGAAAGTTCTAGTGAAACACGCTATGCGCAACGCGCTGATTCCTTTTGTGACTTTGATCGGCACGCTTCTGCCCGCGCTCATAGGCGGCAGCGTTATCATCGAAGAGATATTTTCCATCCCCGGAATGGGGAGACTCGGTTTTGAATCCGTTCTTTCGAGGGATTATCCGGTGATCATGGCCATAGCATTCATCTCGGCACTGCTTACGCTTCTTGGAACGCTTCTCTCCGATATTCTCTGCGCTGCGGTGGATCCCAGAATTTCCATAGAGGGGAGGAATCGATGAGACATTCCTCACTGAAGAAAAAATCGGCTGTGATATTTCAAGGATTTTCCCCCAGAGCCGCCATTTTTGCCATAGCATTTCTGGCGGCACTTGCCATGTTCGCCCCCATTATAGCAGGGGACAGACCGATAGCGATGTACTGCGATGGTGAAGTTTTTTTTCCTACATTCTCCGATTCGATCTCGGATGAAAAGATAGATGAGCTCAAATCCAAGGGAGCTTGGCTCGTGATGCCGCCGATTCCATATTCCCCCTCATCCTTCGATTTTGAGGCTGTGCTTTCACCGCCCAGCAAAAGGCATATCCTGGGCACCGATGGGGATGGGGTCGATGTCGCGTCGAAGCTGGTCTGGGGAGCCAGGGTTTCCATGAGCGTTGGTATAGTGGCGGTTGGAATAGCGATAGCGCTCGGATGCATCTTCGGAGCGATAGCCGGATATTTCGGAGGCATAGTCGACTGGGCCGTATCACGCCTCATAGAAGCGGTGATGTGCTTTCCGGCATTCTTCCTGATACTAACCATACTGGCTTTCGTCGGTCCGTCGATCTACAACATCATGATAGCGGTGGGACTGACGGGGTGGACCCAGGTTGCAAGGCTAGTTCGCGCGGAAGGCATGAGGATAAGGGAGCTTCCATTCATCGATGCCGCGCGAGCCTCCGGCGCCAGCGATTTGAGGATAATGCTACGGCACCTGCTTCCTCACACGCTGAGGCCGGTAATAGTCTCGGCCTCCTTTGCGATGGGAGGCGCAATACTCGCCGAGGCAGCGCTTTCATTTCTGGGATTTGGAGTTCCTCCATCGGTTGCAAGCTGGGGTAGCATGCTCTCGGATGCCCAGCGCTATTCCGGTTTTGGGTGGTGGTTGACTTTGGCGCCGGGCTCTGCGATTTTCATCGCGGTCATGGCATATCATTCTATCGGAGAGAGAATCTCCGAATCTGGCGGTAGGGATGCCTGAGCAAAAAATCGGGACGGTCTTACGATGACTATTATTTCAGTCAGAAATCTCACGACGCAGTTTTCCACCGACGAGGGCGAAGTCCGCGCGGTGAACGACCTCTCCTTCGATCTCTCCAGAGGGGAAACGCTCTGCATAGTCGGCGAAAGCGGATGCGGCAAGAGCGTTATGGCGATGTCGATCATGCGGCTAATAGGACGCCCCGGTCGGATAGTTTCCGGCGAGGTTCTTTTTGGATCGGGAGGCAGCTCGGTCGATCTTCTCAAGCTCGATGAATCCGATATGAGAAAGATCCGCGGTAAAAAGATAGCCATGATATTCCAAGAGCCAATGACATCGCTAAATCCCGTCTATACGATAGGCAACCAGATAGGCGAGGCTCTTTCGCTTCATGAAAATATAAGAGGGGCAACTCTTCGAAGACGCGTAATCCAGATGCTCGATATGGTTGGCATGCCCGCTCCGGAGCGACGTGCGGATGAATATCCCCACCAGCTTTCCGGAGGCATGAGGCAACGCGCCATGATAGCGATGGCTCTTTCGTGCACTCCAGACATTCTCATAGCCGATGAGCCAACCACTGCACTCGATGTGACGATTCAGGCTCAGATACTCGATCTCATGAGAAAACTTCAATCCGAGCTCGGCATGTCGATGATCCTCGTCACGCACGACCTCGGCATTGTGGCAGAGATGGCAGACAGGGTTCATGTCATGTATGCGGGCCGGTTTGTCGAGAAGGGGAACACGGAAGAGATCTTCGGATCGGCGATGCATCCATATACCCAGGGCCTTCTTAGGTCCATTCCGCCGCTCAAGAAGGCCCCGCCCGACTCCAGGCTCCCGACGATTCCGGGAATGATCCCAAGCCTGATAGATATGCCTGCCGGGTGCGCTTTTGCCGACAGATGCGAAAAGGTTCACAACGATTGCCGCGGCCGCGACGTTCCAGATGATCCCTGCGGGGTCGGAAGGCTTGTCAGATGTTTTTACGCTTCACAAAAATGAGGTGTTTTGGATGGAAAGAACTCTCGTTGAGATAAAGAATTTAAAAAAAAGCTTCCCGATACGCGGAGGCTTTTTCGGCCGTGAAATTGGCAGGGTCCATGCGGTGCGTGGCATATCCCTTTGCATAAAAAGAGGCGAGGTCTTGGGCCTTGTCGGAGAAAGCGGATGCGGAAAATCCACTCTCGGAATGCTGATGTTGAGGTTGATAGATTCCGATTCGGGAAAAATAATATTCGATGGAACCGATATTACCGCAGTTTCCCAGCCCAAGCTACGTCGGCTCAGGCAACGTATGCAGATAGTCTTCCAGGATCCCTACGCATCACTAAACCCGAGGATGAAAGCGGGCGAAATAATCGCCGAGCCTCTGGTCATTCACAAAATGGGCGATAGGGCTGAGAGGCGTAAGCGAGTGCTAGATCTGATTTCCAAGGTCGGGCTCCCTGAGTCAGCATATTCAAAATATCCGCACGAGTTTTCCGGCGGCCAGCGCCAGAGGATAGGGATAGCCAGAGCGATAGCGATGAATCCCGATTTCGTTATCGCCGACGAACCGGTTTCGGCGCTGGATGTTTCGATAAGGGGAGAAATACTTAATCTTCTCTCCGATCTTCGCAGCTCGCTTTCGCTGACCTACCTCTTCATCTCTCACGATCTCAAGGTCGTGGAGCACGTCAGCGACCGCGTAGCAGTTATGTATCTCGGCAGGATCATGGAATTGTTTCCCGCTGAGTCGATATCACAGGCCTCCCACCCCTACACCCGCGCTCTCATCTCGGCAGTACCGGTGCCGGATCCCGCGATCAAGCGGGAGAGGATACTTCTTGAAGGGGATGTCCCTTCACCAATCAACCCTCCGACGGGCTGCCCCTTTCATCCGAGATGCCCGCACAGCAGGGATATCTGCAAAACCGAGGAACCCGCTCTCCGCGAGTACCTCCCAGGCCGCACAGGCGCATGTCATTTTATAGATGAATTTAAGTAACCTCCGAAAAATCAGCAAATTCAGGGCACCTCTAAGAACTATGCGCTTGTCATCCCCGAATGGTTCTATCGGGGATCCAGCAACAACCGTGACTGATGGCAGACGGCTTTCATAAGATAGCTTTTAGAGGCGCTTACAGCTAGCTTTTCAGGGGTTCCTTAAACAGATCGGAATTCATTTTCTTTGTAACTACTTGAAACACTTCGAAAATTCACCATGTCCCCGCCATTCCATGCTTTACAACGCCATTTGGTGAGGCTACGATCCGCATTCAAATCTTGATCGAGGGAGGATTTATGAAGCGCATACTCATGATGGTCGCCGTTTTTATTTTATCGGTGACTTTCTATTCGCATGCCTTTTGCGCAAAGATAAATAAGGTCCAGGTTAACGGAGGCGTCCCCATTCAGGGCTATGGTCTGGTGATAGACGCTAGCTACGATCCGCGCTTGGATAACCTGGTTCCCGGCTATAAGCTGATCAACGTCGTCATCGCTAATTCATCCTTCAATATAATAGGTCTCGATCCGCAGAGGGATAAATGGTCCATAAAAGTCGATGGCAAGAGCTCTCCGATCAAGGCGCTGCACAACCTGAGGGGGCAGGATCCCAAAGCATGGTCTGCGCTTCCGCCGCGCGTAAAGGATGTAATCGGTTATCCGCTGCTACTTCCGATAGGCGCGCGCGATGTCATAGATCTCTTTGTCCCCGAAACTTTGGACCTCGAAAAGTTCACCACTGTCGAGATTTTTTTAAAATCGATGAACACAAAATTTGAGGTAATGGCGGGAAGATGATTTTCCGCATCCGCAGATGGGCATAACTATCGTACAAAGGAGCGCGCCGTCGCACAAGGTCATCGCCGGCAAAAAGGCGCTTATCATGGCCGGAGGGGCTGTAACAGGCGCCTCGTTCAAGGCCGGCGGGCTCAAGGCCCTGAATGATTATTTTGGAAATTTCAGTGTAAACAATTTCGATCTCTATGTGGGAATAAGTTCTGGAAGCCTTATAGCTGCACCGCTTGTCGGAGGAATTTCTCCCGAGTCGATTCTTAAAAGCCTCGATGGAACCTCCGGGCATTTTTCCCCACTCAGCGCCTGGCATTATTACAAGCCTAATTTTGCCGAGATGCTAATTAAACCGCTGCATTTTGCGGCGAAGCTCGCAGCTATGCTTCCAGGCAAGCTCCTGGGAATAGTCAGCAGGTATCCCGACTGGTCGAAGGGCCTCTTCAAGAATGTGATCTCATTTCTCGAAAATCCGACCGCGGCGAATTATGACTCGATGGTCAAACCCATCCTTGGAAGCATGGAAGATTTTCCCTCCTTTTTGGAAATTTTGCCGTCGGGCGTTTTTGACAACAGCGCAATAGAACTCTACGTCAGAAAAAATATAGAGCGCAACGGGCTGACCAACGACTTCAGGGAAATCCAGAAAATATCCGGGAAGTTGATTTATATCTCGGCGATGCGTCTCGACGATGGTAAAAGGGTGATCTTCGGTCCCGACGAGAACAACTCCATAACTCTCTCCGAGGCTATCCAGGCCTCCACCGCGGTTCCCGGCTTTTATAAGCCCGCACGGATAGGCGGCGTCGATTACGTGGACGGCGGAGTTCAGCGCACTGCCAATATCGACATAGCCATCGACAAGGGGGCGAAGCTGATAATCTGTTATAACCCTTTCAGGCCGTTCGAGCCCAAGGGTTTCGTGGATGATTTCAACAAAAGGCGCAAGGAAGGCAGATATCTTTCTTCCAGCGGAATCATGACGGTGCTCAATCAGATCATGAGAGCCTTCTTTCATTCACGCCTGAAGGCCGCCATAGACTACTACCGACGAAGTCCGGACTTCAATGGGGACATCATACTCATCGAGCCGCAAGCGGATGATGAGGCCTTTTTTGCCCTAAACCCGCTTTCATTCAAAAACAGGATAGAAGCTGCTAAGCTAGGTTTCTTGTCCGTTAGAAATTCGGTTGAAGAGAAGTTCGACGAAGTCAAAGCAATACTGCAAAAATACGGCATAGAGATTTCCCGCGACGGCGTCGAAAATAAGCTGAAGATACTCTCGGGCGGTTCTTCGAGCCCCAAAGCGATTCAACTTCTTCTCGAAGGAAACAGAAAAAAGGTTAGAAGCCCAGGGAAGATGCGCGTCAAAAGGGCTATCTCCAGGATGAAAAGTTCCTCTAGGAAAGCGAAACGATCGTGACACCCAAGCAAATTGACATATTCGGCGCCGGCGATTTTTCTCCGACGAAAAAGGAGAAAAAGAAAGCGAAGAACAAAAAGGGAGGGGCGAAAAAGAGACGCGGGGCAAAAAAAGCTCCGATGCTCATCGATTCCTACGACGCCTCCGCAGGCGGGACCGCAAAGCCCCCAGCTAAAACCCTTTTCGAGGTCACAGCTCGCTATTCGGCCGTTGCGGTGGAATCTTCAAGAGGTCTTACGGTATCATCCGCCCCCCAGCTGGAGAAAACTCCTCCCAAAAAAATTTACACTGTTAGCGAGATCACGAGAAAAATAAAGTCGCTGGTAGAGGAGCCGTGCCGCGAGATATGGATCTCTGGCGAAGTTACCGACTTCAAGAATCAAAGCGGAAAACATTTTTATTTTTCGCTCAAGGACGAACAAAAAAACAAAATACGGGCGATAATTTTCAACGCCGCCTCGAGAAAGATTCCATTTGAACTCAAGGACGGTCTGGAACTCGTATGCCGCGGCGACATAGACGTCTACGGTCCAGGCGGGTATTATTCTATATTGATAGATTTCTGCGAACCAAAGGGGATAGGCGCTCTACAGCTCGCCTTCGAACAGTTGAAGAAAAAACTCCTCGCCGAAGGGCTTTTCAGCTCCGAGAGAAAAAAGCGCATACCGTTTCTGCCCAAAAAAATCGGGGTGGTTACTTCGTCAACCGGAGCAGCGGTAAGGGATATCATCAACGTACTGACGAGGCGCTTCCCTAACGTAGAAATATTGCTCAAGCCGGTAAAGGTTCAGGGCGAAGGCTCTGCTGCGGAGATAGCCGAAGGAATATCGACGCTAAACGAACGCGACGACATAGATGTCATGATAGTGGGGCGCGGCGGAGGGTCCATAGAGGACCTCTGGGCCTTCAATGAAGAAGTCGTAGCCAGGGCGATTGCCGCTTCCAGAATACCTGTTATTTCCGCTGTGGGACACGAGATAGACACGACGATATCTGATATGGTAGCCGATGTCAGAGCTGCAACGCCTTCCGCTGCGGCCGAGATCGCCATCCCGGTCAAAGCCGAGCTCATAGCGATGCTCGAGGAAAAAAAGAGGCAGCTCTCATTTGCCCTCAGGCAGTCTCTCGAACGCAGAACACAGGAGCTGGCGAAACTCGCGCAAAGAATTCCCGATCTTCGCAGAAGATTCCCTGATATGCTTCGAGCCACAGACTCACTTCGTCGTTCAATGTTGATAGCCGTGGAAAGGCTTATGGAAAGGCGTTTGCAATCCGTCGCCAAGCTCGCCAGCAATCTCGACCACCTCTCGCCGCTTGCTGTGCTTGGAAAGGGGTATTCCGTAGTTGAGAGTTCCGATGGCAGGATAGTGCGAAGCGCCGGATCTCTCAAATGCGGAGATTCCTTAAAAATCCGCTTTGTAGATGGTTTTGCCAATACGCGCGTCGAAAAAGTTGGACGTTGACGCCATCTTATTGCTTGTTCTAGTTTTGCCGCATATGCGGGCAAGCTTTATAACGGAGGAATGAAATGAGTGCCAAGAAAAGTTTTGAAGAATCGATGGCGGATCTCGAAAAGATAGTGCGAAAGCTGGAGGCTGGGGATATATCGCTGGACGATTCACTTTCTGAGTTTGAAAAGGGCGTCTCCCTTCTTAGGGATTGCGAAAAAAAACTCGATGAAGCGAAGGGCAAGGTAGAACAGCTCATAAATGACGCATCGGGAGGAATAAGATCCGTATCCTTCGAGATCAAGGAGTAATTCAAAATGGATATCAAGTCATACCTAAGCGAAAAGAAATCATTGGTCGAAGCGCACATGTGTAAATCGATCGGCGATAAGGATATCCCGGAAACCCTCAGGAGAGCGATGCAGTACAGCCTCGATGCCGGTGGCAAACGCATCAGGCCGGTGCTTGTCATGGCGGGGGCCGAAGCGGTTGGCGGAGATGCGCAGAGCGTTCTTCCGGTGGCCGTCGCGATGGAAATGATACATACCTTCTCGCTCATCCATGACGACCTGCCAGCCATGGATGATGATTCGTTAAGGCGTGGACAGCCGACCAATCACAAGATTTTCGGCGAAGCCAATGCTATCCTTGCTGGAGATGGACTACTCGCAGAGGCTTTTTATGTCATGGCCAGAGGGCTTAAACGTTTCGCTCCGGAGCTGGTAGTCGAGGTTATTGGCGATATCGCGTCAGCCACAGGAGCGCGCGGCATGACCGGCGGACAGGTCATCGATATAGAATCCACAGGCAGAAACGTTTCGGAGAACAAGCTCGACGAGCTTCACATGATGAAGACCGGAGCGCTGCTGAGGGCTTCTGTCACCTCTGGAGCAAAGCTTTCAGGCGCGTCGAATGAACACGTCGCCCTTTTCGACAGATATGGAATGAACATCGGGCTGGCTTTTCAAATCGCTGATGACATCCTGGATATCGAAGGGGACCAAGCTCTTCTGGGCAAGAACATCGGCAGCGACGAGGACAATCAGAAATCTACATACCCTTTGGTCCTCGGAATGGAAAAATCGAAGCGGCGAGCGGCCTCTCTCATCGACGAGGCTGTTTCACTTCTGGCGCCGTTTGGAAACGGCGCAGAACCTCTTGCGCTGATAGCGAGATATATCATCGAGAGGAATAAATGACAGGTTTTCAGTCGGAAATTTTAATAGACAGCTCCAGCGATATCCAATTTATCGATATCACCGATCGAGTGAATGATGCTCTCCGAAGGTCTGGGGTGAAAGATGGGCTCGTCGTAATTTTCAGCAACCACACAACAGCGTCGGTCAGAATCACCGAGAACTGCAAGCGACTGCAGATGGATATGATCAACTATCTCAAGGATGCAGTCCCTAAGGCAGCATACCGCCACGATGAGCATACCGTCGATAACAGACAAAATGCCAGGATGCATATCATGTCGCTTTTCATGAACGCCTCTGAAACGATTCCCGTTAAAGACGGCGAGATGATTCTCGGCAGCTGGCAGTCAATATTTTTCGTGGAGCTCGACGGTCCGCGCGATAGCCGCAAGGTAATCGTAAAAATCCTGGGCGAATCAAGATGAAAAGAGAAGCGATACAGGGGTTTCTCGCGAAGGAATCTGAGATAGATATGGCCTCGTGTGTCATCTTCGACTACGTATTCGAAACCTCCCTTGATCCTCTTGAAGCAGCAGCCAGGCTTTGTCAGGAAACCTCCACCGCACAGTGGAAACGCCCCGGAGTCGATGAGGATTTTCGCATCAGACATGCGGCCAAGGTGATTGCGCTCGATGTTCTCGACGAGTCCGGTTTTTCTGCCTTCTACAGCGACCAAGAAGGGGTTTCTTCATATCTGAAGGTCCGCGCGAAAATAGCACATCCATATAGAAATTTTGGAACGAGAATTCCCAACCTTCTAACCGTCGCAATGGGTGAGGGAGCTTTTTTCAGCCATGGAATAACTGCAATAAAGTTGAAAGACATCCGCTTCCCTCCGGAATTTCTGGCCGATTTTCAGGGGCCCTTGCACGGGACTGAAGGTTTTCGAACCATGATCCAGATCCACGATCGCCCGATATTTTTCGGGGTGGTAAAGCCCAACGTCGGTCTCGACCCGAAGAGCTTTGCAGAACTCGCCTTCGAAGGATGGCGCGGGGGGCTAGATGTCGCCAAGGATGACGAGATGCTCGCCGATCCTGACTATTCACCGTTCGAAAAACGCATGCGGATGGTTGGCGATGCCCTCCGCCACGCGCAGGACCTGACGGGTGAGAAAAAGTGTTTTGTCGCCAACGTCACCGACGAATCGGATAGAATTTTGAAGCTGTGCGATATCGCACGGGAAAACGGAATCAACGCTGTGATGGTCAATGTCATGGCGCTCGGGCTTTCACCCGTAAGGGTTCTCAGGAAGAACACGGACCTTCCCATCGTAGCGCACTTCGACTGCATCGCGCCGATGTCGATGCACCCTTGGTTCGGAGTTTCCAGCAGAGTCATGACGAAGCTTCAGAGGATATGCGGCTGCGACGCGATAATAATGCCCGGTTTCGGAGAGCGCATGAAGACCTCCTCCTCGGAGGTTTTGGAAAACGTGCGCGAATGCAGCATCGATCTCTGCGATATAAAGAGGTCACTTCCGGTCCCAGGAGGAAGCGACTGGGCGGGCACTCTCCCTTCGATATACGAGAAGGTGGGTAGCATTGATTTCGCAATGGTTCCAGGACGCGGCGTCTTCGGTCATCCCGATGGGGCCGCGGCGGGCGCCATGAGCCTTAGACAGGCGTGGAATGCGATATCATCCGGAGTCAGCATCGAGGAATATTCGAGGACCCATAGGGAGCTACAAAGGGCGATAGAAGCTTTCGGTAAATCAGATTGAATCTTGAGAGGTGTATATTATGAGAAAAACTTTTTTATTCGTGGCGGTGTTGTTCGCAATTCCCTTCGTTGCCGAAGCTAAATTGAGACAAAATATAGAGGCTGCGGTCGCCAGCAACTTTCCCCCTGCCGTTCATAATAAATCTCTGGACACCGCTCACTATGAGCTCAATAAAGGTGCGCTGCGAGGATTTGTGGTCGTAAAGCGCGGCGGAATTCCGGCAGACAGGGCGAGGTTTTTTATCGAGTGGCAGGAATATGACTATCGAGGTTCGGTGATACACATGAAAGACGGCAGGATTGTTGGCAGAAGAGGAAAGCCCTACACATATCTTCAGCCCGGAGATGTCATGGCTGTTGCCGGGATAAAATATTTCAACAACGCCGTTTATCTTAGACTGATATCGGTCGATGTCTATTTTCCTCTTCTTGTAGATAACGAAAAACGCCATTCGCGTGTTACATGCATGCCAGGTTTTAAGTTCGATTCTGCTGTTTTTAAATCCGATGATGCCAAAGCCGTTATAGATGGAATAAAGGAGTGGTTAGAACCATTCGATAATGAAAACAGTGCGAAGGAGTATGGTGCCAAGGTCAAGGCAGAGATGGCTACAGAACTTGCGCTGGATGAGGATATGGCCACCACAGAAGAAAAAGAGAAAGCTGATGCTTCAAAAGAGTCTTTTTCAGACGACACAATAAAACTTAAAAAGGCCAGCATCATAGATCCTGAACGTCCTCCGGCAACCGAACAGGATAAACTCGAAGCCCTTGAGGAAAAAATAGAGGCGGCCAAAAGGCAGATGGAAGAGGCTGAAAGCGAGATGCGAAGGCTCAAAATTGAATCGGAAAAGAAGAAGTAGCGCCAAAGCGGCGGACTTCAGATGTCCTGGTTTTTGGAAAAAACACAAGGCCTCCTCGTCGGAGGCCTTTTGCAATTCATCGGAAGCTAAGCTTTTACTTTACAAAATCTTTGAGCACGCTCTTGAGCGTTGGCTCGCCCATCTCTTCAAGTTCGTAGTAAACGCGCATCGCCGGCTTATCGAGATTGATAACACGGCGGATGTCGATCGGGCTGCCGATCAGGACCAGATCGCACGGAGTCGCGGCTATGGATTTTTCAAGATCGACGAGCTGGTCGTCGTAGTAACCAAGAGCAGGAATCAATTTGCCGAGATTGGGGTATTTCGTATAGGCGTCCTTTATGGAACCGACTGCGTATGGTCTCGGATCAACGATTTCCTGTGCGTCGAATTCGTCGGCAGCTACCATGCCGGCACCGAAGCTCATTCCGCCGTGCGTCAGGGTCGGACCGTCTTCCACCACGAGAACCTTTTTGCCCTTCACCTTTTTAGGATCATCCACAAGTATCTTGGAATCGCCCTTGATTACTTTTGCATCGGGGTTGAACTTTTTAATATTGTCGAGCAGCGTATTCAGCTGTTCGGCGCTCGCCTGCTGATATTTGTTGATGACCAGAACGTCGGCGGTAAGAAAATTCGTCTCCCCAGGAAAATAGCTACGCTCATGCCCTGCGCGAAGCGGATCGAGAACCGTTATCTCCAGATCCGATTTGAGAAAAGGCATGTCGTTGTTGCCGCCGTCCCATATTATGATGTCGGCCTCTTTTTCCGCCTGGCGCGTTATCGCTTCATAGTCTACGCCAGCGTACACGACGAGGCCTTTGTCGATATATGGTTCATACTCCTCGCGTTCTTCGATCGTGCAGTTGTGATCATCAAGGTCCTGGTACGATGCAAAGCGCTGGACCGCCTGTTTTGCGAGATCGCCATAAGGCATCGGATGGCGGATGGCGACCACCTTTTTGCCCGATTCTATGAGTAGTGAAACAATTTTTCTGGACGTCTGGCTCTTTCCGCAGCCGGTTCTTACCGCACAAACAGATATGACCGGAACTTTCGCCTTGATCTGCGTCTTGGTCGGTGAGAGAAGCATGTAGTTGGCTCCGGCGGCCAAGACCTGTGAACCTTTTTCCATGACGTACTTGTGCTCGACATCGCTGTAGGAGAACACGACCAGATCGACATCTTTTTCTTTTATGATCTTGGAGAGATCTTCCTCAGGGAGTATTTCAATTCCATCCGGATACATCTTTCCCGCGAGCACCGAAGGATAGATCCTTCCGTGGATGTTGGGTATCTGCGTGGCGGTGAAAGCGACCACCTCGTATTCCGGATTGTCCTTGAAAAAGGTGTTGAAGTTATGGAAATCCCTGCCAGCTGCGCCCATTATTAGAACCCGCTTTGCCGTCATATTTCCTCCCATGTTTGAGGCGAAATGACTAACAGGGGATAGTTTAAAAGACAAGAGGTCAATATCCTTCGGAAAGTTTGGGGCCGATGCCTCCGAATAAAACGTCTATGAGCCCGTCTATCATGGATTTGCTGTCGATATTCGTATTTTGGAAAATTTTCGTTTGAATCACAATCTCGCGGACCCCGCCGAGTGCTATGCAGGACGCAACAGATGGATCCACATTTCGTATAAGACCGAAGGATGCTCCTCTCTCTATAGCCGATTGTATTATTTCTATAAACTCAGCGTAGAAATTTTTGAGGCGTTCCTGCGTCTCCTTGTCGAGGCCGACGGCTTCGTTGAAAAGTATTTGAGCCACTTCTGGACTCGATGTTATTGCCAGAACAACACGTTCCACGTTTCCGCGCATCTGCGCCGCCGGACTCTCGTCGATGTTTAGGTCTATAGTGCGTATCTGCGATCGTATTTTCGAAATGAGATCATCGAGGACAAACTGGAATATCTCGTGCTTACTTTTGAAGTAGAGATAGAATGTGCCCCGCGCTATCCCCGCTGCGTCTATTATGTGGCTTATCGAGGTGGCATGGTATCCCTTTTTTGAAAAGCATTCCACCGCAGCCTCGACGATAGCCCGTTTTCTTTCCTCCGGCTTCATGACCTGTTCTCCAACGTCGACTTTCTCTGCTTGATATTTTCCAGATACGTCCTCACTAGGTGGCTTAGATCGGTTTCGCCGTCGAAGAACATACTCACTATGGGAACCCCCATCCGTTGCTCCAGCCCCTGGAATATTCCGGACGTAAGCGTTCCAGGCATGCATCCGAAGGGGGCACAGTTGATTATAAGATCCACTCCCTGATGTGCGAATTCTATTGCGCGACCCACAGTGAGAATCGATTCACCGTCAAATTGAACTGGAAAGACCTGCGCTCCCGCCGAGACGGTGCTTTTTATCGAAGGCTCCCTTCTATCTCCGATTATGGGATCCATTATCTTAGTGAGCTTTCGTTCCTTCATCATCATGTAGGAATTTTTTAGCGATTTTTTTATTCTATCCCCAAAAGTGCGCCCGCGATCCTTGGCCATTCGGTTATCCATGTAGGCTAGGTACTGAAACCATTCCGTGAGAGGGGAAAGCCATGCCTCACCACCGGCCGCCTCAACCGTTTCGACCAGCCTTCCATTGGTGAACGGATTTACCCTGACGTAGATTTCGCCCACTATTCCCACCAGAGGCTTTCTCTCGCGTGAGATATCAACTTTTGAAAGAACGGAGGCAACCCGTCCCAAGGCATCATCTATGTTTTCGCCTCGTTCTATTTTTTCGGACATAAACTCGACCTGTTTCTCCATGAGCGAATCGAATGCGATTCGGTCATACGCGTACGGACGCAGCCTGCAGCGCGCTTTGTAAAGAAGATCGGACGACAGTATCGTGCTGTAGATTCTCTTGCTGGTATCCAGGTCAAGGCCGAAATCGCCGGTCCCATCGTCCCACGATTCGATCGGGGTATTTTTGTAGCCAGCCTCGTCGAGTATCATTCTATGAAGGGCGTGATACTGTCCGAACCTGCACGGCCCTTTGGCCGTTGGCATGAAGAAACATTCGCGCTCCGGCGCGTCGGATTTTTTCAGCATCGCCAGAAATGCGCCTATCGTGGAGGGTGCCGGGACGCATTCCGTTCCGCGGCAGTAGCGCTTCGCCATCTCAAACGTTTCGAGCGTTTCCGAAGGAAGCTCCCTGGCCGGCATTCCCTTGCTGCGCATCGCCGCTGCCAAAAGTGGTGCTCCATACGGGTGCATCGGCGGAAGCCAGATGGTTCTCACATCCTTTCCTGCGGGGGATGCGCCGTTGTTTTCCGAAACAGTTGTCGTCCCTGCGTGTTGCAAGCGGGGATCCAATGATTTTTCTGGATTGCCGCATTCGCCGGAATGATGAGTTGCCGCGCTGCTCTCTCCCCGGCAGATGACATCCCTGAAGGCCTCGAGCCTCGTAATATATCCGGCGTCCGCGCTGTGTTCGTCCATCTCCAGCATCAGCATCGGCTTTCCGCGCATGATCTTTTCCACATACGATTGCAAGAATGAGTCCGGACCACAGCTGAAGTTTGTCATAAAGACGGCGTGAAGACCCTCGTGCTTTGCCACCAGAGTGGCCGCCTGCAGCATCTTCCTCCCGTATTTCCAATACATATTTTTGAAGAGGGGATCTATCCGTATGTGCGACAGGGGAAGCATGTCAACCGTGAAAGCGAGAAGGCCTAGGTCCGCTATCTTCTGCGGAAGGTTCAAATTAACGCCGAGATCGCATACGTTGTAGGACCTACCCAGAAGCACCACTCCTCGACTGCCATCCTTTTCGAGTTTGGCAAGAGCTGTCGCGCCTATCTTTTCAACGTCGGCAACAAATTTTGATTGTTCCTCAACTGCGAGGAGCCACGCGCGCTTTACGTCATCTTTTTTGAGGCCGAAGCCCTTCCCTACTCCATCCATCAGGTCGCGAACTATCGTTTCGGTCTTGTATTGCAGGTTCACGACCGCGGAGATTATCTCTTTGCCCTCGGGATTTTCCAGCCCTGCTGTCTTCGCTATAGATGGAAAGGATATGTTGTATGGACAAAATACGCTTCTTGCGAATTTGTCGTCATGCGGCTCGCCCTGCACCATGTACGGGAAAAATATCTTCTGCACCTCACCGTTGGCAGCGAGGTCCCTCACATGTCCGTGGGCCAGCTTCACCGGGTAGCAGTAGTCACTGCTTATGAACTCCTCGGCTATTGCGAGAGTTTCGTCACTCGACGGTCTGGACAGGACAACTCTGATTCCGAGTTCGCCGAAAAATCTGCGCCACATCGGAAGATAGCTGTACATGAGGAGCGCACGCGGAATTCCCACGACAGGGGCATTTTTTGGAAGAGAGGAAACTTCTCCGGCCTTTCTCCAGATGCGGTCTCGCTGCCTGAATAAGTCAAAATTGTGATTCACCCTTACGCCTTTTTCATCAGGCTCGCGGCCGCACAGATATCCCCAACTTGGCGCATTCTCGGCCGTGGCATTTTCTCCCACGAGCGCGAAGGTGATCGAACACTTGTTGGCGCACAGCTCACACACATCGCGCCTCAGCTCTACCGGACCCTGAACTATTTTGAGTCCGACGAAATCTGTTTTTTCATTTTTCAGAATAACCTCATTAAGCGCTATTCTCGCCACGCCATAGGCCCCCATTACGTGGCAATACGGCGAAACGGAGATCGGTGCGCCAACCAGCTTTTCGAATGCGGCTACGAGCCCCTTGTTGCGGGCCGTTGCTCCCATGAAACAGATTTTCTTTTTTGAAAATGCATGGCGGCCAACGACGCGGTTCAGGTAATTCTGAACGACGGAGTAGAGCACGCTCCCCATCACCTCGCGCCTTTCGTATCCCTGCCTGATCAGCGCGTGAACATCCTGCTCCATGAATACGGTGCAGCGGTCGGTGGAAAATGGCGGCTTGGTGCCCATCACGGAATCGCCTATCTCGGTGAGCTTGAATCCGAGCTTTCCGGCCTGTTCCTCAACGAAAGATCCCGTTCCGGCGGCGCAGACGTAGTTCATGTTGGAATCATGCGGCACACCTTCTTTTAGCGAGATGAACTTTGCATCCTGTCCGCCGATTTCGAATATGGTTTCCACATCGGGATCGTCAGCCACCGCACCGCTCACGTGTGCCGTAATTTCATTTATTATTCTGTCCGCGCCGATGATCGATCCGATCATCTTTCTCCCCGAACCCGTGGTAGCGACTCCGGCTATCTCAAACGGTGCACCTTTAGAGGCGCGCTCGATCGATGCGAAGATCTTTTTCGTCGCGGATATCGGATCGCCCGCTGTCCTCCTGTAGAGATCGGCGAGGACGAAGCCATTTTCATCCAGAATCGCGGCCTTCGTGCTGGTAGAGCCGATATCCAGCCCGACCGCTACTTTACCTTGCAGCGGCGCGTGAATTCTTACCTCCGTTTCATCATCGATGTAGCTATCCCTGCATTCAAAATTCGGATATTTTGAAAGGTCGAGGCGAAGTTCCTCTCTGCGAGGTTCGCAGGAATCCAAAACTTCCTCGCCGAGCTTGCAGAAATCGGCTTTGTGCGAAGATTTTTTCGCCATCTCGCTAGCGCCGAGCGCGGAAAATGTTTCAGGATTTTCTGGAAGGATCAGTTCAGCGGAAAGTTCGGACCTAAGCCATCTCACCACTTCGTGATTTTTTGCAACTCCGCCTGCCAGAAGAATTTTTCCGACCGGCTTGCGTCCGCGAAACAGGGTAGAGAGCGCGGTCGATACCATGCCGCGGCAGAGGCCGGACCACATCTCGGGGATGGTGAATCCCTCCTGCTGGCGGTGTATCAGGTCTGACTTTGCAAAAACTGCGCAGCGGGCGGCGATCCTCGGAGGTTCTACGATATCGCGCTCTTTGGCCATCTCTTCGAGAGAGAGCTTCATCCTGACCGCCTGTTCGTCGAGGAAGGATCCCGTTCCGGCCGCACACAGCGAATTGCTTCGAAATCCCGAAAATCTTCCCTCGGAATCGAGATCGACGATCGAGAGGCTGCCGCCGCCGATATCCATGATGTGGCGGATCCCTTCCGTACCTTGCGTCGCCGCTATAAGGCAGACGGCGGGATCTACATAGAGAGCGCCTATTTTTTCGGCGGTCTTTCTTCCGCCGCTGCCGGTGATGGCGGTGCTTTCGGATTCTATCCCGAACTCGGATATCATCTCCGACAACACTTTTTCGGGATGCCCCTTATGAAACCTGTATCGGGCTCGGAAGTTGCTGCTCTCATCCACCCAGACGATCTTCACCGCGAGCGCGCCGATATCAATTCCCAGACCTTTGCATTTTTGTTCTGCCCTCATCATTTTTTCTCCAAAGCTAGACTGACATGTCAGTCGCGCCTATACCCACCTGTAAATCTTGTCAAGCCCCGCTCTTCTGAGGAAGCAAACCGTTTGTCTCTCCAGAAAAAGACCTTTATTATCATATTGTTATACTAGAAGGTCCTCTATAAGTGGGGCAAATGGGAGAGAGTCACCACTCGCATCCCATATAAATAGCTTGCGTCGAATAATAAAATGTTCGATAAGCTGGGGGCTCATGTATCAATAACAGGATGGAGGGTGTATGGGAATCGAGGCGAACAAATTTCAGCTAATAAGCATGGCTATCGAGAGATATTGTCAGGGCAAAAGTTCCACAGACGAGTGCAGGATGGTCACCGATGTCAGCTTATGGCCCTCGCTTGGCGGCGCGCCGGAGGAAAATATCATAGCCTTCAAAGATCGCGATGGCCGCAGCTTTTTTCTCGACTGCAAAATGGACGCCGGAAAATATGCGTGCGATTTCAGGGTTAAGCGCAAGCCGTTGTTCGTGGGGGACGGCTTGCTGATAGGCTGCGGCGGCGATTCTGATGGTCCATATATCGCTCTGGATCAGGATACATACAAAGACTACGTAGAGATGGATGTCCCAGCCGACGATCCCTCTGACGGCGACAACGGAATGGACCTGGATATCGCAGAGGCAGAGATTGCGGACACATTTCAGGAAACGATTTGGCAAAATTCGGATTTTCTTTCCATCCCCGCCCAGGCGGTAGACCTCGAATGCAACGCCGGATATCTGTACGGCCTTTTCGGCGCTCCGCTTGCGGGACGCGATTACATCGAACGCTTCGAGGTAAAGGTGGATGATCCGCTGAAACCTCAGAGCTTCAAGACCACGCGCGTCGCCAGCGGAAGGATGATTCACACGTTGACCGGCAAGAAATCCGAATGCGAAGTCGTCCCGGCCGCAATTACGCAGGCAAGCGTCGGCATTTACAACGGCGACTACCTGATCCCGTTCACATGCAGAGACGGAAATTCCAGTCTTTCCGGAGCCTCCATCTTCTTCGGCGAAGGATTTGCCATGAATCTCCTTCGTCCCTTCGATTTTTCGGGTCTTTCCGAAGATGAAAAGATGCTGAGGGCTTCAGGGGTCAGCTCGGCGCTCATATCACTTCACGGGGGAATGTATTCGATCTCATTCCCGAGTTCGCTAAATACGAGCAAAGGGGAAATCGGGATCCTGAAGTCGTATATGTTGGATCAGTCCATGCCTTACGAGTTCGACCTCGACCCGACAATTTTCCCGTTCTACCAGAGTGAGCTCCCGGTACTTCTGAAGGGCAAGAGAAGCTCTGCGATAGCGGAAATTCCCAACTTCTTCGATTCGATAAGGGTGGATGACCGCTTTGCAGCGGTTTTGAATAGCCGCGGCTTCGCCGCAGGAGAGCAGCCCCATGGCCTCGCAAATGCAAGCGTCGACATTGTGAGAATAGGCAAGCCACTTCTCGATAACTATTCGCCCTTTCGAACGATAGATCTCGGCCTCTCTAAAGTGGCTCCGCTTAAGAAAATGCCGATCACTTCCGATGGTAAAACGGCAGCATTTGTTGCGGATGGCCAGATCATCATAGCGAGTATCGAAAATGCCAGCGTGGCATCCGTTCTTCAGGATCCTGCGGTCAAGCTCGCCGATATAGCCGACGCCCGTATCAAGGGAAGGATGCTCTACCTATCCACGGGGGATTCGATTCGCACCTACGATCTCGTCGATCCCAAAAACCCAATTATCGGGAAGGTTATCGAAATCGAAGGAAGGGTCGGGTCGATATGCGTCGATGACGACGGGATCCTCTATGCCTCGATATCCGACACCTCCGGCGAGACCCCGGAATTTTCCGTAGTCGCGATAGATCCTGCGCAGATGCCGCAGTAGCAGCGAACATCGATAGTTGGACCCCGAGGGTTTGGCCGGCCTTTACAGTTTGCACAGCCTGTCTATATATAGGTCAGGAACATCGAAAGACTCAGGGCTATCAGACCTGCAATTGAAATCCAGAGCACCAAGTTCCACACTCTGCCGTTTACGAACTCGCCCATGATCCCCTTCTTGTTTATTATGAGGATCATGAAAACGAGTATGAACGGCAGCAGAACTCCATTTACAACCTGCGATAGCAACATCATCTTGAATAGAGGAAAACCCGGAATCAACACCACAGCCATCCCGAAAGCTATAGTCAACGTGAAAAGCCAATAAAAATGCGGAGCCTCGGAAAAACTCTTATCCACCCCCGCCTCGAAGCCCAGTCCTTCGCAAACATAATATGCCACCGAAAGCGGTAACACTGAGGCCGCAAAAAGTGAGGCGTTGAGCAAGCCGAAGGAAAAAAGTATCGTGCAGTATCTTCCCGCCAATGGCTCGAGCGCGAGCGCCGCATCCTTGGCGGTCGTTATCTTTATTCCCGCCGGATGTATGGTACTCGCACAGGCTATTATAATGAAGAAGACCACGAGCCCGGCCATCATGCAGCCGAGCGCAGAATCCCATCTGGAGTGGCCGAGTTCATCTATTCCCACACCCTTTTCCACGATCAAACTCTGCATGAAGAAGAGCTGCCACGGCGCTATGGTGGTTCCGATCACACCTATCAACATATAGAGATATGAGGTATCGAAACCTATCTTTGGGCTGATGAGATTTTTACCGATTTCATCCCACTTTGGCCCAGCCATGAAGCCGGATACGATATATGAAACGTAGAAGAGGCAGGCGGCGAGAAATACCTTCTCTACCACCTTGTAGTTTCCTTTGACGATGAGCAGCCAAACCAAAATTGCCGATATCGGAACACTGACGTATTTAGATATGCCAAATACCTCGAGGCTTGCCGCCACGCCTGAAAACTCGGTCATCGTATTGCCGAGGTTCGAGATGAGGAGCGCCAACATGACGTAGAAGGTAACCTTCGCGCCGAAGTTCTCGCGGATCAGGTCAGCAAGCCCCTTCCCCGTCACCGCTCCCATGCGCGCACTCATCTCCTGTATGATCATGAGCACGAATATCACGGGCCCCACGACCCACAGGAAGGTGTATCCGAAATCGGCACCGGCTATCGAATAGGTTGCTATCCCGCCTGCGTCATTATCGACATTGGCCGTTATAATTCCCGGACCGAGCACAGCAAAAAAGAGCACGAGCCCCTTTATGAGCCTGCGGAACCTGCCCATGCTTTCCACCGAATCGCTGGACTTGAGTTTGAACATGACAAAAACCTTTTATTTCTAACCCCGCCTGCCCCATGCCTTATCGACCGCCACATGCAAAACGTCGTCGATCGTGATTATCCCTTCGAGGAGCCCGTTGTCATCGACGGTGGGAAGAGCGAGAAGATTATATTTATCCATCTCCCTTGCAACATCTTCGACCGATTCCTCGACGTTTATCGCCGGAGGATTGGTCAGCATGACATCCCCTATTCTGGCCTCCATCGGCTGAAGCAAGAGCGTCTTAAAAGAGACCGAGCCTATAAGCTTCCTGTCGTCATCGACGACGTAAGCTGTATAGATCGTCTCGGCCTTTTGGATCTCTATAGTCCTTATATGGTCTATCGCCTCACCGACAGTCATCCCCTCGCGAAGCGCTATATACTCCGTGGTCATAACTCCGCCGGCGGAGTCCGACTCGTGCTCCATAAGCCCTACGAGTTCCCTGGCTTTTTTCGCACTGAGCATCCCGAGAATCCTGTCCGAATCCTTCTGGGAAAGTTCAGCAAGGAGGTCTGTGGCTTCATCGGCCGGCATCTTTTCAAACAGCTTAAGAAGCGTAGGGCCGTCGAGCTCTTCGACGAGATCTTTCTGCCACTTTAGCTCCAGCTCGGTTATAATATCGACCTGGCTCTGCACATCCATCGATTTGAGAAGCGCAGCGCGCTGATACGGATCCAGGTCCATCATCATGCTGGAGATATCCGAAGGAGGAATCTTTTTCAGCTGTTCGATATCGACACTCAGCTGTATTTTGCCCGTCGCCCTTTGGACCGTGACGGGCTGCGCATACTTCCATGAGATCAACCGTTCGTCGGAAAGGTAGTCGGCATGCTTGTTGAAAAAACGGACTACGGAATCGACCAAGCCCTCCCAACCGAGCCTTCTCACCAAACCCCTAATACCGATATCGACGTGTGCAAGCCTCAGATCATCGTCCACGCGAAGAAAATGCAGGTCATTCACGCGGACAACCTTTCTGTTGTAGGTATCAACTATCTGCTGATCGAGGACGCTGTTGCGAAAACTCATGGCCTCCCCCGAGGCATAGTCACCAACAGCGACGAGCGTGTCTGATGCAGTCTTGAGCTGGAAATTTTCGCCCACCTGATGGACATCCTTCCAGGGAATCACATAATATTTTTTTCTGAACCTGCCGCGGGATATCACCATGGAAAGCACACGGGGATACGACTCCTCGAGGTTGGCTATAAAATCGTACGGGTGGCCGACATAGCGCCCTCGACGATCGACGACGTCCTTCTTGAGGATCTCGGTGAAGAATATGAACATAAATTACCTTCGGATGTTCCCATGATCGCTCGGCTATTTACTCCAAGTCGGCGTAAATGCAATACTAAAAGGACTTTTTCGCTACAAAACGTCCATAACATCCGGCAGCGCCATATCCGGCCTGTATATCCCCACCGCGAGGGCCTCCTTGGCCAGGTCCACCAGCCTATCGGCCTGTTCGCGGGACATTATCCCCTTCGCAGTCATCTCGGCTATGCGACGACGAAGATTTTTTGCGTATGTGAGCTTGGCGATCCCCGCCGGATCGACCTCAAGACAGGCCGCACTCTCGGGCCTAGCGAAAAAATCATGCGCAGACTCTACAGCCAGATCCCTATAGTGATTCCTGTTTTCTTCCACCAGATCAAACCTGGATCTCTTTGCATAGGCAGCTAGACTCGCGCGAAGACCGTGCATCTTCTGAAGCATCAGGATAGTGCTAAAAATTTTTTTGTTGGTCGAAAAAGAAAAGAGCGTCTTTCTTATAACCCTCTCGAGCAGGTCATCGAACTCCTTTATCTCCATCTCGGTGATTTTGGTGAGTTCATCCCACACCTTTTCAGGCACTCCCAAATCAAAGCGCATTTCCCAATACGTGTGAGTAAGAAGCTTGGTGTTGTAACTTCGAATGATCTTGGCTGGGATATAATAGTTGTGCGCCACTACATCGGCGGCAAGGTGCATCAGGTAGCCGTAGGCGGCCGAACGCTGAATATCACTCTCGGCTTCATGAAGTATCAGCCAGCCGATTCGCCAGTTATGGCAATGGTGCAGATAGCCGGCATATTTCTTCCCCACTATTATGTCAGGACTGGTGGAACCGTACAAAAAAGCCTGGGGATACCTTTTCACCAACTCGCGGATAACTGGGGATATGATTCCTACGCTACCTATAAGATCGATTGCCAGATCCAAGTGCATCCCCGGCCCCCAGGCTTCGGCACCGCGCGATATCAGCGAGATAGCGACAAAGGTCAATATGAAATGGACAAGCGTCATGGCGCTCATTATAGTCCGCGGCATACTCATCGCAAACAAATTAAAGGTGAAAAATGGCTGAAACAAACGATCCGATAAAAGATATCAAAACCCTTCTCGAATACGCCAAGTCCCTGGGAATGAAAGAGGTCTCTATCCCGAAGGACGCAAAGAAAGCCGCAAAATCCAGTAAAAATACAGCTCCAAAAACTGCAAAAACACAGAGCTTGGAGGCACCAGTCGAAGGGCTCGCAGATGCCATGGAGTTGGCCGACATACGAAAAGTGATGGGCAACTGCACAAGATGCAAACTCTGTTTCGGCCGCAAGAACATAGTGTTCGGCGTTGGCAACCCAAATGCCGATCTCGTTTTCATAGGTGAGGCACCGGGGCGCGACGAAGACATAAAGGGCGAGCCATTCGTCGGGCGCGCGGGACAACTCCTCACAAAGATCATCGAGGCCATGAATTTCAAGAGAGAGGATGTCTATATAGCTAACATAACTAAATGCAGGCCCCCTGAAAATAGGAACCCTGAACCGGATGAGGTCGCTTCCTGCATACCTTTCCTGATCCGTCAGGCGGAGCTAATCAAGCCGAAGGTCATAGTCTGTCTCGGAAGCGTCGCCACGCAGAACCTTCTCGGAACCGAAGAAAAGATAACAACGATGCGCGGAAAATTCACAAGCTGGCAGGGGATCCCCGTAATGCCTACATATCACCCAGCTTTCCTGCTCAGAAATCCGAATATGAAACGCCCGGTGTGGGAAGATATGCAGGTAGTGATGAAAAAGCTGGAGGAGCTGTAACGGGTTTTCAGTGGACTACACCGGCGGATTTCTTTTCGCGTATTCCATCTTTCTTTGCGGCTTCAAGAACAACATCTCCCGCATCCTCTTCCTTCTTGGACTCATAACACTCTATCCTGTTTCTGCCATTTTCCTTTGCACGATACAGCGCTATATCGGCGTGATCTATCAGGTCATCTATATCGTCGACATCGTCAGGATAGGTCGAGATGCCCGCCGAGATAGTCATCTGCCTGGTTTCGCGATTTTCAGCGGAGAGGAACGAATGGCCCTCCACCAGTAGTCTGACCTTTTCGGCGACGGCGATGGCACCGCGCTTATCGGTATCCGGAAGAAGGAGAACGAATTCCTCGCCGCCAAACCTGGCAACCGTGTCGACCTCGCGCAGGTGTTTGCGAAGAGTCTGTCCGATCTGTTTGAGGGCGCGGTCTCCCTCGAGATGCCCGAAGGTATCGTTGTAACTCTTAAAATGATCCACATCTATCATGATCAGGGAAAGATCGCGTTTGAAACGTATCGCCCTCTTCCACTCCATGTTGAGCATCTGCTGAAAGTAACGCCTGTTGTTGATGCCGGTGAGCTCGTCGCGCACCGACAGCTCCCTTGTTTTTGTATACAGCTTCGAATTGGCTATCGCCAGCGCTACCTGGTTTGCAACGAGGGAGAGCATCTTCACATCCTGATATGAGAAGCTGCTGGTGCCTCCCCTCGCAAAATTGATTACCCCCATCACCTCTTCCTTGTACATCAGCGGAATGGAAAGAAAGGAGGAAGGCTCGGAAGGTTTCTCGCACTTGTAATTCAAAAATCTCGTCTCGCGCGTGGTATCCTTGATGTATATCTTCTTGCCGGTCTCGGCCACAAGCCCGGTCACCCCCTCGCCCAAGCGGAACGAGGTCTTGAAAACGCTCTCCATATCCGCAAAGCCGTGCGCAACTTTGATCAAGAGTTCTTCCCTCTTCTCATCGAAGACTAGAATCGCAAACTCGCTTATTCGAAGATATCTCTTCAGGGTTTCGGTTATATTTGCATAGAGATCGTCTATGTCGACGATGGAGTTAACCTCCTGACCTATCTCGTAGATGAGCGAGAGGTCTTTGACTAGATGTTCCAACGTCCTATTTGTCCTCTCTATGATCGCGCTCTTCTCTTCGAGCCTGCTCTGAAGCCTGAGCTGTTCCTGAATCATCGCTACATCCTGGTCGGACTGGATCTTATTGGCTGAAAGGTCGGTCATCTTCGAAAGCATCTGGTTGAATGCCCTAGCGAGATCGCCGATTTCGTCCTCCGAAGTGACGGGGGCACGCACGAGAAAGTCTCCCTCTTTCGCTTTTTTCATGACAGCCGTAAGCCGCTCCATCGGCCTTTCGAGAAAGAGGTGCATCCCCACTGAGGCGGCTAGGGCCACGGAGAGTATCTCTACAGCGAAGAAAATATGCTCGATGGATATTCCAAGGAAGGAAACGCCCGCATCGACCACTCCGAGCTTCAAAAGCAAGATTTCCAAAGACCACACGCAGAGATAGACGATCGCAGTGAAGGATATCACCTTCACCGGGACCGAGATATGACGCATGAATGATCTTCCGAGTTTACCCATTCTGGAATAATCCCTTAACCCATAGTGGTTATCGTCTGAAACAGAAAAATGTTGCTTCATTTTTAAGACGAAAAGCCCTGTAATTTCAATCATTTATTTTATTGACTCAGATTTGTATTCTGTACCATATTCACGGCTATGATCAGGGAATGGGCAATTTTGTTGATCGCAGCTGTCACCATGGCGCTTCCGATGTCCTCCTTTGCATCGCCTCCCCCTGAGATAAGAGTGCTCGTGATAGACGGGTCCGGACCTATAACCATATCGGGAGGGAATTCCCAAATATCGGCTGCCTTCAGCCAGTCGAAAAAAGGGGCTGCCCTCGGCAAGCGCCTGCTCGTGAAATCCGACAGCTCCGGCATTTATATCGACGATAAGCCCTATCCGGACGGAACCGTTCTGACAAACAGGGGGAGCACTTATTCGATAGGCGATCGAACATTTCACGGATCACTGGAACTTCATCGAAACGACGGAGGTTTGCTCAAGGTGATCAATCGGTTGCCGATCGAAAGATACCTGGTAGGGATAGTAGGAAGTGAAATTTCGCCGAGATGGCCGATCGAGGCGATGAAGGCGCAGGTCGTAGCTGCGAGAACCTACGCCATGAACAAGATACAAGCCATGAAAAAAACCCATTCGCAAAAACCTTACGACATAGTGGCAACCGTTCTTGCGCAGGTTTACCACGGATCGCACGTCGAAGATCCGCGGGCCGTCGCCGCCGTGGATGAAACGCGGGGCGAGATGCTCTACAGAAACGGGGCGATATTCCCGGCATATTATCACAGCTGCTGCGGCGGACTCACTGAGCATGCCCACAACGTCTGGGACGGAGAACGCGGCGGCCCCGCAATCGCCGACAGCTTCTGCAAAAAATCTCCCAAGGCGAAGTGGAATTACGAGGTATCGCTCTCCTCTTTTCGAAGCGCCTTGAGAAACAGCGGCAAGACAATAGGTGAGATATCGGCAGTCGAGACGATACCCCTTCCCGATTCTCCCAGAGTCGATTTATTGGTCATAGAGGATGAAAACGGTCTGCAGATGGTGGAGGCACGGGAGCTTAGAAAAATATTCGGATATCAAAATATCAAGAGCACATGGTTCAACGCATCTCTTTCCGAAGCAAAGATCAGCTTCACTGGAAATGGGTACGGGCATGGCGTCGGAATGTGTCAATGGGGCGCAAAAGCGATGGCCGAGGCGGGAAAACACTACAAGGAAATTCTCTTCCACTACTATCCGGACGCCGTTATCAAAAGGGCCTACTGAAACATGAACTTATCAGATTTCGATTACGAATATCCAAAAGAGCTCATCGCGCAGCACCCCCTCGCGGCTCGTGACGAATCGCGAATGATGGTGGTACACCGCAGCGACAGCAGCTTCTCGCATTCGTGTATCAAAGAGATAGCATCGTTCATCGAGCCGGGGGATATCGTCGTGATAAACGAAACAAAGGTCGCTCCAGCTCGCATATTCGGCAAACGCGGCAACGGCGAAGAGGCGGAAATACTTCTCATCGAGCAAACCAAGACGCCAAACCTCTGGAAGGCACTGCTGAAACGCGCAAAAAAAATCCGCCCCGGCGAAAAGTTCTTTTTCGGAATGCAAGCTACGGCGACAGCCAGGGGACGCGACGGCATATATCTCATGCTGGAGTTCAAGGGAAACTCGCTGAAGCTGGCAATGGAAAAACACGGCGTACCACCGCTCCCCCCCTACATCGAGAGAAGGGGATTCGAAGCATATTCACAGGAGGACCGCGAGAGATATCAGACCGTATATGCACGCCATACCGGTTCGGCAGCCGCACCGACGGCTGGGCTTCACCTCACCCCTCAAATAGTCAGATCCATCGAAGATCGCAAAGCATCGGTAGAAAAAATCGTGCTTCACGTAGGAATAGACACCTTCGCTCCGGTGCGCGCCGAAAAACTGGACGACCACAAGATGCACGGCGAAAGGGTCATCATTCAAAGGGAGACGTCCAAAAAAATTTTTGACGCAAAAAAACTCGGGCGACGCATCGTAGCAGTTGGAACGACGACAACCCGCGCGCTTGAATCGGCGGCTCTCAGGTCAGAAACCGGCGAGATCGCACATGACCAGTGGACCACCGACCTCTTCATCAAGCCGGGTTTTGAATTCAAGGTGGTCGATGCGATGCTCACGAACTTCCATCAGCCGAAGTCGACGCTGCTCGTGATGATATCCGCATTCGCAGGGAGGGAGTTCATACTGTCATGCTATGAAGAAGCGATAAAAGAGCGCTACAGGCTCTTTTCCTTCGGGGACTGCATGCTCATCCTCTAGCATCTTTTTAAGCACCATAACCAATTGATTTTATTGATTAATGAGTCAGGGCCGATTTGACAAGAACGGTGAAATATCGCAGTTTCGCGCAAGTTTTTGCGCCCCGGCGCATAGGATGGAGATCCGCACCCGATGTTCAAATTCAGCGAGACAAAAAAATCGGCGGGAACTAAGGGACGCACTGGAATTTTCACGACATCCCATGGCAGCGTCATCACACCCGTCTTCATGCCGGTCGGTACGCTTGGAACCGTCAAGGGAATAACCCCGGCGGAGCTCGAAGAGACAGGGGCACAGATAGTGCTCTCCAACACCTATCACCTCTTTCTCAGACCGGGACACGAACTCATAAAATCGCTGGGCGGTCTCCACAAATTCATGAGTTGGGAAAAACCGATACTCACTGACAGCGGAGGCTACCAGATATTCTCACTGGCCGATCTGCGCCATAAGTTCACAGAGGAAGGCGTTACTTTCCAAAGCCATTTGGACGGCGGCGCCAGGCATTTTCTCTCGCCGGAGCTTTCAATAGAAATACAGGAGGCGCTCGGCAGCGACATAATGATGGTGCTCGATGAATGTACCCCCTATCCGGCGGATGAAAAAACTACGCGCAGGTCGATGGAACTTTCGCTGCGATGGGCAAAGAGGTCGCTCGACACGCGCAAATCCGAAAACGCCCTCTTCGGAATAGTCCAGGGGGGAACACATCCACACCTGAGAAAAGAATACATCGAAAAATTGCTAGAGATACTCCCATCCCCATCATCGGGTCGCGGCTTCGACGGTTTTTCAATCGGTGGGCTCTCGGTCGGAGAACCAATTCCGCTGATGTATGAAATGACGGAACTTTGCACCTCTCTTTTGCCTGACGACAGACCAAAATATCTGATGGGAGTAGGCACCCCAGAGGATCTCATTGAAGGGATAGACCGCGGAATCGATATGTTCGACTGCGTGATGCCAACAAGGCACGCTAGAAACGGGAGCATCTTCACCTCGAAGGGGAACCTCAACATAATGAACGCCTGCTACACCTCCGACCCCACCCCTATGGAGGATGGCTGCCGCTGCTACGCATGCAGGAACTACAGCCGCGCTTATCTCCGCCACCTCTTCATCTGCAAGGAAATGCTGGGGCCGAGGCTCGCCACACTTCACAATTTACAATTCTATATCGATTTGATAGGTCAGGCCTCCCTCGCGCTCAAAGAGGACAGGTATCCGGAATTCAAAAAGAAATTCCTTACAAACCGAAAGGAGCTACTATGTTAGGCAATATCGCAGTCGCAGCAATGACAGCCATGGCGGCAAGACCGGCGGGAGCGGATGGACAGCAGGGAAGCTGGATCACATCGCTGATGCCGCTCGCCGTAATCTTCGCTATATTCTACTTCCTCCTGATAAGGCCACAGCAAAAGCAGCAGAAAAAACACAGAGGAATGATCGAAGCCCTCAAAAAAGGGGACCGTATAATCACCAGGGGCGGGATGCACGGAACTATTCACGGAATAGCTAATAACATCATCACCCTTGAGGTAGCACCTGAAATAAGAATAAAATTCAACCGCGAGGCAGTCGCAGGGCTTGCGAACGCTGAAGAAAATAACCAGGGCTAAAAATACAGCCAGATGAGGATTTGAAAATGATGCCGAATTCTTGGAAATGGAAACTCATCCTTCTCGTCGGACTCATCCTCCTTTCTTTCTATATGCTCGTTCCGACATTCTTCGGTTTTGCCGAAAAGAAGGAAGAAGCAATAAACAACATGACGCCGCTGCCGTGGTATTTCTCCATATTCCCCGATAAGGGAATAAACCTCGGCCTCGATCTTCGCGGTGGAACCTATCTGGAGTTTGAAATAGATACATCCGCTGCGATCGTGAATCAGCTGGACGCGATGATCTCCGACATCGAGCGTTTCTGGGAAAAGAATAAGATAAGCGGGGGAAAGGCCAGCCAGGATACAGCCAAGCACAGAATCATAATCACCGGACTTACCAATGACGGCGCATCCGAAACTATAAGACACATCAGGACCTCTCTGGATAGAATGCTCAAGCGCGTCGACGCGTCAAACACATACGAGCTGACATTCGAACCTACTGATGATTTCAAAAAGAACCTCCATTCCATGATAGCGAAGCAGTCGCTCGAAAAGGTACGTAACAGGATCGATCGCTATGGCGTCGCCGAACCTTCGATCCAGAGAGTCGGTTCGAATCGCATCGCAGTCGAACTTCCCGGAATCAAGGATCCGGACAGAGCGATCGGCATAATCAAACAGGCCGGCCAGCTAGAATTCAAGATAGTGAATGAATCGATTCCAGAGGCCAAACTCGTTCAGATGGTTGCTGATGCAAGAAAGTCAGGGACGCTTCCGGAGAACTATTCAGCCGAAACTGTCGCCGCGATAAATCAGAGCGTTAAATCCGAGCTTCCAGCCGACACCGAAATCGCCTTTGAACTGCAGCAGGACCCGGTGACCAAAAAAGTCGTGGGGGCCACACCATACCTTCTGAATAGAAAGGCGGAGGTTACCGGCCAATCGCTGAAAAACGCCCAAGTCAATGTTCATGACAATGAGCCTTACGTGAGCCTCACATTCGATCGCTACGGCGCAGAACTTTTTGGCGAAGCTACTAAAAACAACGTAGGGAAGAGAATGGCAATCATGCTTGACGGCAACGTGATGAAGGCCCCCCAGATACGCGAGCCGATCCTGGGCGGACAGGCCCAGATAACTCTTGGATATGGAAACTTCTCCGACATGCAAAAGGAGGCGGAAGATCTCGTGCTGATACTTCAGGAAGGGGCCCTCCCCGCTCGAATGATCGAAGCTACGAAAACCGTCGTGGGCCCAAGCCTCGGGGCGGATTCCATACGTTCGGGGGTGATAGCCACTTTGATCGGCGGCACGATAATCGCCCTCTTCATGATAATCTACTACAAAGGGTCCGGACTCATCGCCAACATGGCGCTTGCGCTGAACCTTCTCTTCATACTATCCGCACTGGCCCTCCTCCAAGCTACGCTGACCCTTCCCGGTATAGCGGGAATGGCGTTCACCCTTGGGATGGCGGTGGATGCCAACATCATCATATATGAAAGAATACGAGAAGAAATAAGAGACGGAAAAACGCCCAAAGGCGCGATTGAATCCGGGTATAGCAACGCGATGAGGACCATCATCGACTCTAACGTAACTACGCTTATGGCTGGCATAGTCCTATACCAGTTCGGCACCGGTCCAATCAGAGGCTTTGCCATAACGCTGATAATAGGGCTCGCGATAAGCATGTATACCGCATGCATCTGCACCAGGATGGTGTATGACTATTTTGTAACCAAGAGGAAGATCTCCTCGATCAGCATCTAAGAGAGGCTAAAGATGAAAAAATTCAATTTTCCATTTGTCAAGTATCGTGGCATCTTCGTGCTGATTTCCGCTATCGCAGTTGCAGCATCCATCTTCGTGATATCCACCAAGGGCTTCAACTACGGCATCGATTTTCAGGGGGGCGCCAAACTCGAATATAAATTCAGCAGGCATGTCGCCGAAGACGAAGTCAGAAGCGCGCTGGAAGATTTGGAACTCGCCAATCTATCGGTCGTTAGATTCGGACAACCCTCTGACAACATGATGAGCATCAAGGTCGAGCTGCCCAAAGAACACGCTCAAATCTCGGGGATAATAAGCCCGGCTCTTGAAAAAACATTTGGAGAAGATGGCGTTAAGCTCGAACAGGAAGGGACCGTTGGCCCGAAGGTAGGCGAAGAACTGCGTAGAAGAGCCTTGCTGACGATATTCTTTTCGTGGGCGCTCATGCTCATCTACATCGGCTACAGGTTCGACTACATGTTCGCCCCCGGAGCGGTCCTTGCGCTGATGCACGACGTCGTAATAACCCTTGGAGTCTTTGCGTTTCTGGGGAAGGATATCGACCTCACAATACTAGCAGCCATACTCACGCTGATAGGCTACTCGATCAACGACACTATCGTGATTTTCGACAGGATCAGGGAAAACAAGGCCCGAATAAACGCAACGACAATATACGATGTGGTAAATGACAGCATCAATTCGACGCTATCGCGGACGATGATAACATCCCTGACAACTCTCATGGTCGTTGTGGTCCTATTGCTGAAAGGCGGAGCCACGCTTCATGACTTCGCACTCGTGCTGACGGTCGGAATCATCGTTGGAACCTACTCATCGGTCTTCGTCGCATCTCCCATATACATCTTCTTCTATAAAAACATGCCCAAGATGCGGAAGATGCTATCCAAGGGCTAAGGACCGTGAAAAAAAAATGGCACATAAAAAGGCCTGACGGGGAGAAGGTCTCAAGGCTTGCGTCGTCGCTCGGCCTGACGAATCTCGTCTCCTCGATACTAGTTTCCCGCGGCCTCGACAGCGCGGAAGAAGCTGATGCCTTTCTCCATCCAGACCTAGCTTCGCTCCCCGACCCATTTCTCATGAACGGCATGGAGGAGGCGGTTTCAAAAATAGCTTCCGCCATCAAAAATAGAGAGAAGATCGGCGTATTCGGAGACTATGACGTAGACGGAGTGACCGGTGCGGCGCTGCTTACAAACTTTCTTCGCGAATCTGGCATCGAGGCGTTGACGATACTGCCGAAACGAAACGAAGGCTACGGCCTGCTCAAATCCCACATTCAAAAGTTTAAGGAAGCCGGCACAGAACTTCTAATAACCGTCGACAACGGAATCAGAGCAGTCGAAGAGGCTGAACTCGCCGAAAGACTTGGCATCGACCTGATAATAACCGACCATCACGAACTTGGCGAATCCGTTCCAAAAACCTGTGCAACTTTAAATCCCCATATAGACGGATCCGGGTCGCCTTTCGCAAATCTCTGCGGATGCGGGGTCGCCTTCATGCTGCTTTTAGCACTTAGAAAGCGCATGAGGGATCACAACCTCTTCCCCTCTGAAGAGCCAAACCTGAAAAAGTATCTCGATCTGGTCGCCATGGGAACGGTGGCAGACGTCGTTCCGCTCACCGGAACGAACAGAACACTTGTGAAGTACGGCCTTCAGGAAATCACGCGCGCGCCGAGGCCGGGGGTCGCAGCCCTTCTTGATATCAGCGCAACTCCGAGAAACGACATAAGCCCGGGGAGCATAGGCTTTCGCCTCGCCCCGCGGCTCAATGCGGCCGGCCGAATCGGCGATGCGATGAAGGCGCTGGAGATTCTCACCACTGAAGACGAGGTTGAAGCCGCATCGCTTGCGGTGGAACTCGATGCCGCCAACAAGGCCAGACAATCGATGGAAAAGGAAATTCTCGAGGAAATTGAATCCGCAATAAACGCCGATCCTGAAATCATATCCGGAGATGTCGCGGTGCTCCATTCGGACAGATGGCATGTCGGCGTCATAGGGATAATAGCCACGAGAATCGCCGAGAAATTCGGCGTTCCAGCCTTCATAATATCTACGTCCTCCGAGCCTGCGCGAGGCTCTGCCAGAAGCATCGAGGGAATAAACCTTGTGGATCTACTCTCAAGGTGCAGCGACGACCTGATTGGATATGGCGGCCATCCGATGGCGGCCGGCATCACAATAAAAAAGGAGGAGATACCCAAGTTCAAAAATAAAATCTCCGAGATATGCTCGGAGGCCATGTTGGGTAGGCGACAGAGCGAGATATCCATCGACGCAGTTGCAGATCCCAGCGAGATAAGCACGAGACTTGTTGAAGAGCTCGACCTTTTAAAACCTTTTGGCTGCGGAAACCCGGAGCCGGTTTTAAAGCTGGAAAACGCCAGCATCGTAAACAGAAGAATAGTCGGCTTAAATCACCTGAAGATGCTCCTGAAAACACCGGCTGGCAACTTCGATTCCATAGGTTTCGAACTCGGCGAAAGGCTGCCGCAAGAGGCTAAGAACATATCGCTGGCATTCGTGCCACGGCTCAATGACTGGAACGGTTCGGTCAATCTCCAGCTCAAGATAAGGGATTTAATTGTCGAGGAATGAGATGTTCGAGATACGCGTAAAACACAAATTCATAGCGCGCCATGCCCTTACCAACTATAGGGGCGCAACGGAAAAAAGCCACAACCATGAATGGCTCTGCGAGGCATTCATAAGATCAGAGAATCTCGACGAAGCCGGATGTGCTGTCGATTTCATTAAAGTCGACGAAGCACTTTCAAAAATCACTTCAGAGATAGAGGGGTCGGATGTAAACGCACACCCATTTTTTAATGGTAAAAGCCCCTCGGCGGAAAATATGGCGTTTTTCATTTTTAAGAAACTTGAATCGAAAATAGAAAACCACGGCGCAAAACTCGTTCGCGTAACCATTTCAGAGGATCCCGATCATGCAGCATCGTTCATCAGGGAATGATTTTGTTGCCCTCCTCTCAGGAGGACTCGACAGCTACGTCGCAGTCAGGATGGCAGCATCGAGGATGAAGTTCAACCTCGCCATAACCTTCGACTACGGCCAGCGCGCGGCCAAAAAAGAAATAGATACGGCGGCAAGGATAGCATCGGAATTTAACGCTGAACACAAAGTCATAGAGATCGGATGGATGCGCGACGAGACCAGGACTGCGCTGGTGGATCTGCACAAAAAAATTCCCTCCACCGACGCCAGGCGCGTGGATGCAAAGGCCGCAGAGAACGCCGCCGCAGTATGGGTGCCGAACAGAAATGGCGTTTTTATTTCTATAGCAGCCGCCTTTTCTGAAGCAAGGGGGATAGGATCGGTGATAGCCGGCTTCAACGCGGAGGAAGCCATGACATTTCCCGATAACTCTGAAAAATTCATAAAGGCATCCAATCTCTCCCTGTCGATGTCGACGATGAGCGGAGTAAAGCTTTTGAGCCCTACATCGAAGATGACCAAGGCTGAAATAGCGAACGAATTCTGCAATCTCAAACTCGATCCCGAAAAAATCTGGTGCTGCTACTTTGGAAAGAAGCTCCTCTGCGGACGCTGCGAATCGTGCGCACGAACCATAAGAGCCTTCCGAAAAACTCCAATTTGGAAGGTGATAAAGAAGAGGTTTGCCGAGAGATGATAAAAACAAAATGGATAGATCGGGAACTGAAATACGACGGGCTTCAGCTATGCTCCTCATTCATAAGAAATGAAACCGGGATAGAGGGGGACGCCATAGTCGCATTCATCGGACCGGCGGATGTGCCCATAGAACATATGGTGGACCTTGAGGACGTCGCCACCAATGCCCCCATCTTTTCCCGCTCCATGCTCCACTTCATAGTTGCACATTCCAGCCGCGATCTGGCACTTGCGGTGGCAAGGCAGCGGCTTCTCGTCTCGATAGCAGCTGATGAGCTTCGCGCAATGACCAAAGGATATCCGATAGAGCGAGTAGGAGATGATATAATGGACGGCGAATACAAAATATCGGTTTCTATAGCAACGCTTTCACCATCCTCATCGTTGATACATTTCGCGATGAACATAATAAGCGTTGGTACTCCCGTAAAGACGCGGGGACTTGCCGATTATTCGGTGGATCCAAAAAAAATAGGGGAATCGATATTGACGAAATATGCCAATGAAATTCACACCATGCAACATGCCGTGGAAAAGGTCCGTTTCGTCGACTAAAAAAAGTTTTTTCAACTTTAATCTTACAAAAAAATGTTATAGAGCGGCTGGGCGATGAGGGAGTCTAATTCACATACCGCAAGCTTGGTAGAGATCTTCAGCTCGCTTCAGGGCGAGGGGGCCTACGTAGGCCGGAAGATGACTTTCGTGAGGTTTGGCAGCTGCAACCTTAAATGCAGGTTCTGCGATACACCTCAGGGGATGTGCACCAGAGATCATTGCCTGATTGAAAAGGTTCCCGGCTCAGCCAAGTTCGACAAAATATCCAACCCGGTTTCGGCTGCACAGCTATGCGAAATGATGTCAAGATTCGATGACAGTATCCTGAGCATAACCGGTGGAGAACCTCTGAAACAGGCCGCCTTTCTCGAACAGTGGCTTCCCAGCCAACGCCCAAATAGAACCATTCTTTTGGAGACAAACGGGGTGCTCCATGAGGAACTTAAAATCCTCCTACCCAATATCGACATAATAAGCATGGATTTCAAACTCCCCTCCTCCACCGGCGAAAAGGAGTTCTGGGAAGAACACTCCATTTTCCTCCAAAATTCCGTCGCCTCCGGAAAAGAGATCTACATAAAGATAGTGGTAACCCCGGAAACAACCGACCACGACATCGAAAAGGTAATCCGAATAATCACCTCTATAAATAAATACATACCGACCTTCATACAGCCTGCTAGTCCAACGCTTCGATTTCACAAGGAAATTCAGCACGGCAGGATAAAATCCCTGCAGAGGCTCTGCAGCGCCTATTTGAGGGATGTCCGCGTCCAGCCCCAAATGCACAAGCATTGGGGCATCCTGTAGATTTATTTTTAAATTCGGCCCTGGCTAAAGCAACTCTGCCATATCCTGCGGACGATACTGTATCCGTAGGGATCATTGGAGGCATACATATGGTAAGAGAGGTTTCTGGAAATTTGAGGCCGATACAAGGGACTAAGACCCCCTATACACCCAAAATAGTCAGCCACGCCGATGACTCGGGCGATAGAGCGACCAACGAGACAAATAAGTTCGCAGGGTGCACCTCGCTCAACGATTTAACAGGGGGCAGGGATAGAAGATCGCAGGGAAATCCACTTCTCACCAGAAAGTAGCAATCCTCTTAACAAACTTCTAACACTTCATCTGTTGTAAAAAATACTCCCATAAAATATTCATCCGCCCATGGATGCTCAAAACACACTTTCAATTCCGTTGCCAAAAACCAGAGCCGGAGGGACCGAAATGAAGAACGACGACCTCGTAGCGGTCAGGAAGAGGGCAAGGCCAAACACCCTCGCGGCGAACATAGTCAAGGCCTCGCTTTTTTTAATGCTCCTCTATCTCTTTCTGCTCGGGATAGGCCTGCTCGGCGGTTCCTTCAAGATGCTGGGAAAGGGAATAGCAGAGGCCTTGCTTGTCACCACGGCCAACCCATTTGCTGGGCTTTTCATAGGACTTCTGACAACATCCATAGTGCAGAGCTCATCGGTTACGACATCCATCACCGTAGCTCTCGTATCAGGCGGAGCGATATCCATACATAATGCGATCCCCATCATCATGGGGGCAAATATCGGAACGACGGTAACCTGCCTGCTCGTTTCGTTGGGCCACCTTTCCAGAACCGACGAATTCGAAAGGGCATTTGCTGGCGCCAATATGCACGATGCCTTCAACGTCCTGACAGTGCTGCTCCTCTTCCCTCTCCAGGTTGCTACCGGATTTCTGGAAAAAGCTTCATCCTTTCTCGCTGGAATATTCTACGGATCGCAGTCGCAGAACTTCGACAGCCCGATGAAATTTATAATCGACCCGATGGTCAATAGAATATACTCTCTCTTCTCAGGGCCATTCGGGCTATCGGCACAAGCTGTAGGGATCATCAGCATCATTTTATCGCTCATACTCATATTCGTTGCACTCACCTTCATGGTAAGATGCATAAGGTCGATAACAGCATCACGTCTGGAAAAATCTATCAATAGAGTATTTTCAGCAAATATTTATGTGATATTCCTAATAGGGCTGGTGGTTACCTCGATCATCCAGTCCAGTTCCGTTACAACTTCAATAATGATACCGATGATAGGGGCAGGGCTTGTTTCGCTGGAACAGGCATTCCCGATTACGGTCGGTGCCAACATAGGAACTACGGTCACCGCACTTATGGCATCGCTGGCCGGAAACCGGGCGGGGCTAACGATAGCCTTCGCACATCTGCTTTTTAACGTCTGCGGCACTCTGATATTCTTTGTGCCTCCGTGGACGCGAAGAATTCCCATAGCTATAGCGAAAGCCCTGGCAGGTTTTATCATCAAGAAGAAGAAGCTTGCCATAGCATATCTGCTCGTTGTATTTTACGCCCTGCCTTTGGTGCTTATGTTAGCCACCCGCTCTAAATGAGAGAGAAAGGAGATCTCTGCATGGTCTGGAAAGAATTGATAAGCCTGTGGCATGATGACGATTCCGCCATGACAGAACTTCTGGGCGAATTCGATAGTATGCTCATCAAGGCGAAAGATATGTTCTCTCTCTGCACGTCGAAGCTGGACCAAGGGATGCCATCTAAATCAGATGAATCACAGCTAAAGGCGATGGACCTAAAACTCAACAAACTACAGCAGCAGATCCGACGGGGAATCGTGACGCATATATCTGTTCAGGGGACCGGCAACTTGATCCCCTGTCTTCAGTTGATGAGCCTCACCAAAGACGCCGAGAGAATCGGGGACTACTGCAAAAATATCCTAGAGATACTACAGAGAAGCCCGAAGCTACCGCAGGATCCTCTTATTCCAAAAGCCCTCGAAATGCGAAACAAGATATTGATTTGGTTCGACCAAACTAAAAAGGCTTTCGACAAAATGGATGTCAGCCTCGCCAAGGCGACGCGCGAAGAATCCTATTTTATGGAAAAGGAATGTGACAAAATTGTCTGGAGCCTCTCGGAGGACAATCAAGGTAGAAATGCCGTTTCAATGGCGGTGCTGGTTCGATTTTTCAAAAGAACAGCTGCACACCTCGGCAATATCTGTACCAGCGTCAGCCAGCCTCTGGACAAACTCGACTATTTCCAGAAACCCCCTGCCTAACAAAACAGGGTTGACTCACCGCGCATAACCAACGCGATGCGTATTGTTCGCAGCAACTTTTTCCTGTCTATTTCGCCGCATGATAAAAAAATATCTCTTCCTGTTTTTACTGACATCCTCCCTGTTTTTTAATTTCGCAGTTGAAGGAGCTCCTTCGCCTAGCGTCGTCGAAGGAGAGATAGAGCTGGCCATGGTCATACCTGACGGCGATGACTCAAGACGTTATTCCACGATAGCCGACGCATCTCTTTCTTACACATCTCTGGAGGGAGGCGTTGAAATCCCCGCCTCGAGCATACCAAAGCTGTTTTTTTCAATGGACGATCCGCCTGAAGGATTCGAAGCCCTGACCGTTGAAATAACAGGAACGCCTGAAACTTCGGCAAAGGCCTCCTGGAAGGAGTTTCCCAAGGTAAAACTGGTCGGTTTAAGCCTGCATATAAGGGCCTTCGAATGCCTTCCTGAGGAAATAGATCGCTATGCTCCATTTGTAGAATTTTTATTGCCCGCCATGGATCTTTCAACCGAGAGGATATCCGTAAACGGTTATCAGGCGCGGGGGTTCGTCAATTTGAAGAATATGCAGATATATCTGGTTGGGAAAACCGAGCTGCCCTCTATGGAAGACCCGGACTATTCCGCAAATTTGGCCGGCAGAGCCGTCGTCATCGAGCTTGGCGCAAAACTGAAAAAGTTTGGAAAGTAAAACTTGAAAATCAATAGAGTGCTTTGTAATTCCAGTAACTCGTCATGACTTTTTTAACGTAGAGATTCGTCTCAGAATAGGGAATCTCCTCTATCCATTCTTCGATATCCTGGTTCGCCGAACCGTTTTTGATCCATCTCGCTACAGCCTCTTCACCCGCATTATAGGATGCGATTACAGCCACCGGGTTATTCGGAAAAAGCCTGCCTAGCTCGGACAGATACCTTACCCCCAGTTTGATATTAACCGCTGGTTTGGCCAAGTCCCTTCTATCCACGCTGTCGCCGCCTAAGCTTCGCGCCATTCTGTTGGCAGTGGATGGCATCAGTTGCAGCAGGCCCACGGCACCAGCCGGAGATATCACGGCAGGCCGGAAAGCCGATTCATTTTTCATTATCGACCAGGCAAGAAGCTCATCCACGCCATCAGCGGAGGCAGCGGAAAAAAGCGTCTTCTCGTAAGCCCTCGGATAGTCGGTCTCCCATATAAACCTGGTGAGCTGGGAGGAATTCGGAGGTGAATCAAGCGCGCTCTTAAAATGTGACTTGGCAATTCTTATCGCGAGATTGTAGGCGCTGTTTTTTCTTGCGAGCCACAAGACCGTTTCCATAGAATCAGAGCACTGTTTCAGATCCACAGCCGAAAGCTCACTGGCGACGTTTTCATTCATCCCTATCCTTGCAAAAAAATCAGCTTTCCGGAGATGATCCGAACAGCTGAAAGAGTCCCTATCTGAAGGCTCCCACTTCGAACGATAGGGGCTTCCTTTTTCCAGAGGAGAGAGCCCCATAAAACCGCCCTTCGCCGGACCTGAAAGCCTCTTTTTTGCCAAAAATGCGTAGTACCCCTTCGGATATTTCGAGATCACCTCTTGGTAAGAAGCGTGAGAGCTCTCGGTTCGCCCCATCTTTTCCAGCGTCCTCCCTTTCCAGTAAAGTACCCTGTCGTGGATCTTTGCCTTTTTAGCCACGGTTCCCATCAGGTGATCGAGATCCGAAAGCGCCCTGTCGTATTGCGCAAGCATATAATGACACCATGCGATATTCCACTCAACCATCGCCTTCTGTTTTACGCCGACATGTGCGTTGATGATCTTCCTCCATACGGAAAGGGCCTCGTCATACTTCCCCTCGTCCATGAGCAGGTATGCAATCTGAAAAGCGATATTGAAAGCCATGCGCGATCTCGGAGGGGCGTCCTCGAGAAGCTGATACCTTATTTCTATCGCCTTGGCGTATTCGTCCTTCTTCGCATAGACCATCGCCAGCGTAGAACGAAGACCAGGAGCGTAGGTAAGCGCGCCTTTGGTAGAAATCAGTTCGTTCATCAGTGCGATCGACTCGTCGTAGCGGTGCAGCCATCTGTAGGCGCGAGCGAGTAGCCATTTGGATTTTATATTCAACTCTTCATCTAATTTTTTCGACGAAATTATTTTCTCAAGCCTTACCGCAGCCTCGTCCCACTGCGACATATCTCCGAACGATGATGCTATCTGATATTGAATGGAGGGGCCATCCATCCACTGAGAGATGTCAACGCCGAATTTTTTCTTTATCGAATCGAAGTATGGAAGAACTTCCTTCAGAGAGGCCTCGCCGCCGGAATGCAGAATCATATTCCTGGCAAGGGATGGCGCGGATGAATCTCCCATCTCTATGCTTACGGAAAGAATCATGAGGTCGGCTTCGCGCGCCCCTTGGGAGTCTGCTCTTTTTTTGTATTCCGAAAGAATTCTGACGGCCTCTTCGTAGAACCCCAGCCCTGACCTGGCCTTCGCCATCTCAAATCTGCCTTGGTTATAAAGCACGCTCGAAGGATGTTTTTCAAAAAGCTCTTCGATAAATTTTTGCGCTTCAGAAAATCTCTTTTCAGCGTTTGCGATCACAGCCCTGTAATAAAGGGCGTAGTCTTTCACCACTTCTACGCCTGGCATGGCCCCTGAAATCAGGGCATCGGCCTCCTTCAATTTGCCCACTTGCATAGCTGAATAACCGAAGAGAAAATCCCTTTCGTACCTGTTCGATATCTTACCAAGCTCAGAAATCTGCTCCAGCAATTCGGAAACCCTGCGATCCCCAGCCGGTTTTTGTCTCTCCCCCTTCTTCGCATAGGAAGAATCGGGCAGCATAGCTATCGATATGCACACGGCAAATGAGATGAACGATAAAAATCTTTTCATGTGGATATTTTGAATCAGAATGCGGTTCCTATCGCGATGATGAGCATGCCGTCTTTGACGTTGGTCTTGAGCAGAGGATCTATGAGATTGCCGAGCCTGTCTCTGTTGACAACCACCACTGCATAGCCAAGCCTTCCGTGTATAGGAAGCCCGTGGCCTATTATAAAATTTGCTCTCAGCTCGGCGCCTACGCTCAGCAGAAAATCATCAAAGAATGTGGAAACGCTGTCCGAACCGCCTTCATGAGCGTTCCATGCGTTTCCATAATCTGCGAGCAGCGCCCCGCTGATATCCTTGAGGAAGAAAGGAACTGTCCCGGGGCCGCGCAGCACGTCCACTATTGGAAATCTGTACTCAGCTGAAAAGAGCATGGCTCTCGTTCTCGACAACGCCGAAACTGGAAGCCCCCTGAACGGGAAATAGTTGTAGGAACCGCCGCTAGCGAGCGTCCCTTCCCCTATCGCGCCTCCCATTCCGAAGGTTCCCTGAACCAGGATATCTCCCCACGTAATACCGCCGCTGGCTCGGAGCGCCAGGACGTGATGATGCCATAGCCTTACATACTCTCGCCAATCCCCTGCGAATATTATCTGTTCATTTCTATCGCCGCTGCCAAAAATTTTATTCGTTCCGGTAATATGGAGATTTATCGTCCTGCCATTTTCAGGGCTTATCGACGCCGGATATTCCTCTGCATCGCCATAGCGATACTGCCCTCGCAGCCCCGCAAATTTACCGAGGTTGAGACCTGCAGCTTCTATCGGCATCAGAGAATTTTTTGCCTTATGGTCTTCATAATAGTACCCAAAAGAAAATGCATGCCTCTGAACAGGGACCGATAAATAAGTAAAAAAACCGCGTCTCTTTTCATAAAGATGCATCTGCCTGCCGGTAGCTGCAAAAAGCACCTCTCCAAAATCAACGGCGTAATCTCTGAAACCAAAACCAAGGCTCGGTCTGAATCTGTTGTAGCTATAGCTGAAAGCAGACCCGAAATAATTAGCGTCGGACCTATACGTTCCTGAAAGAATCCATCTGTGCCAGTTAAGAGGGTCGGTTCCGCCTGTGAATATCGTGGCAAAGAAGGCATCATCGCCGTAGGCCGCCCCTGGAATCACAAACCTCGGAAGAAACAGCGATTTACCGAACGCCACGTACTTTTCAGATTTTATCTCCTGCTCACCAGCAAATGGATTTGCGCCGACCAGTGAAAGTCCTTTTGGCAGGGAACTCTCTTCACCGGATTCACCGATGCCGACGCCAGTGAGATTCCCGCTCTTACTTTTTAAATAGTACGAACCTGAGCTCTCCTGTTTTTTCAAAGAGGAAACTGGCTCCTTGGCGTCGGGATGAACCACCATGCTCGCTATCTCAAATCCCTTCACCCCGTACATTTGAGCGATGATGCCGACGCCATGAACAAAGACGGGCTGAAACACCCCGGTCAGAACATTGGTGAGCATCTCCTTTTTGCCGCCGAAGGAATTAACCCTGTAGATATTGCTGATGCCGCTCTCGTCTGAAGCGAACAATACGAACTTGTCGTCAGAACTCCACGACGGGCGCGCCTCTATGATGAGTCCGCTTCCCGACGTGAGCCTGCGAGGATTTTTTCCGTCTATGTCGTACCTGTACACGCGCCAGCCGTCCCCTTTCTTCCAAACCGACACGGCTATGTATTTTCCGTCATTCGAAACGCGCGGGTTTGCAAATTGGACAAACTGGCTTTCGCCCTTGGCTAAGATCGAACTCTTTTTCCCCTCAAAATCGTAGCGCATCAAGGAGTCGCTTCCCATGCTGCCTGCGACATAGACCAAAAACTTTCCGTCAGGCGAAAAATCGGGGTCGCGCGCCCTCTTGCCATTCGTTATTTTTTTGATGCGTTTGTTTTTCTTTTCGATGTCAAAATCATAGACAGAAATGTCGTAGAAGTAGTCATACCTCTTGTAACGCGCCATAGCCGAATATGCCAGCTTTCTTCCGTCGGAACTCCAGGAAATCTGGCTGGCGTTGGCCTTCTTGGCGATCGTTTCAATTTTTCCACTCTCCAGATCCTTCACAAGAACACGCGGGGAATGATGAGGAGATGTCGCTGTGTAAGCAATCTTTTTCCCATCTGGAGAAATCTCTGGTGCGGAGAGTTGTTCATCTCTCGCGCTTGAGATCATTATCGAAAACTCGGTCAGCCCTGCTGCCACGAGAGGAGCACATTCCTTTTCGTACTTGTCTTTGAGAGACTGATACCATTCGCGCCAGAGCTCGTAGAAGGTCTTGCCATAGACATTTCTCGCTTGATGATTAATCATGCCCAGCAAAACCGACTTTCTGACGCGCTTGTCGAATTCCAGGAATTTTTCCTCTCCATAGTTATCGACGAGCCAGTGCACAAACATGATTCCGTAGGCATAAGCGGCCCTGTATCCAGGCCACTTCCACGACAGACCGTCGGCCTGATCTATTGCAGGAAATTTATTTTCAAGAACTGAAGTTCTGACGATCATCTCGCTGTTGCTGCCGCGTCCCCTTCCGCCTTCGGTGAGCGTCGTCTCGTCATACTGAGCAATGCCTTCCCTCAGCCAGGTCGGGTTTATTCCGGTTGGGGATACCGTCTTGCCGAGCAAAACCCTCACCGGATACCAGATGCCGCCATAGGCATCTATCTGGACGATGTGTGTGAACTCGTGAATGAGGAGCATCTTGAGCCAGTCGTCGTAATGCGCGAGGGGCGAATCCGGATCGGGAGGAACCACATATATGAGCATCCAGTTATAGGGAAGAACGGTCGCCATCCCATTTGAATCATCGGTGTTATCGACCAGCACAACTTCGGTCTGGCCCCACGGACGCCAGTCCCATCTCTCAGTGACCTGAGGATAAGCCTCTTCGAGAATCTGCGCCGCCTTTTTCGCAACGGGCTCTATCTTCTCCGGAAAGTTTATCTTGAAATGCTCGGTTCGGATCGTCCTCCAATTGAGCTTTGGATTGAAAACGGCCGCATCGGCGAAACTCGCCGAAAATACGGCCACAAGAAGAAGGATGACTACTGAAAATCCTTTAAAATCAGATAATTTTAGAGTTCGCATCGCGTGCGAATTTACCTAATTTCAGCGGTGATCACAATCCTTTTTGTCGTCGGTTTCCTCCTTATCGCCAGCGCTTCCACAGCAGCAACCTCCCGAAGAACAACCTTTAGAGGAATTCTTGAATTTACAGACCAGATATGCCACCGCAGCAACTACGAGCAGACCCAAAACGATTTTTTCCACGATTTCCTCCTAAATCAGGCCTATCCCAAAGGCCTGGCCGAACTGATATACCGCAAAAGTCACCACATAGGCAAGCGCGGTAAGCCCCACGACTTGAAAGATTGCCCATTTCGTTGAACCGGTCTCCTTGCGCGTCATCACAAGCGTTGCGAAACAGGGAAACCCTATCAGGCAGAACAACATGACGCATACCCCTACCAAAGGGCTGTAAAAGCGCTGCAGGACTTCGGTCATAGAGGATACGCCTTCGCCTTCGAGTGAAAATATGATCGACATCTGTGAGACAAAAACCTCTTTCGCGGCAAAGGCCCCTATCAGAGCCGTCCCGATTCTCCAATCGAAGCCGAGGGGTTTTATGGCCGGTTCGATGGCAGCGCCAATCTTTCCGGCTATGGAGCTCTTGAGAGCGACAGCCTGCAAGATGACCTCACTATCTTGGCGGGAACCCGCCTCCATGGCGGGATTGAAAACGGGGCGTGGATACGATGTAAGAAACCACATTATGATTGAGACTGCCAATATGAGCGTGCCTGCTTTTTTCAGGTACAGCTTGGAGCGTTCCCACATATGAATCAATATGCCGGACAAGGTCGGCATCCTGTAAGGAGGAAGCTCCATCACGAATGGAGAGGAATCCCCCTTTAGAACCGAAACCCTGAGGAGTTTTATCACGGCGACAGCCAGAACGATCCCCACAAAGTAGATGATCCACAAAACCTTCGGCCTCCAGCTTTCCGGAAAAAATGCCGGGATGATGAGGGTGTATATGGGCAGCCGCGCGCCGCAGCTCATCAGGGGTATGACAAAAATAGTCGCAAGTCTGTCGCGCCTGTTCTCGAGGGTACGGGTCGCCACGATGGCCGGCACTGAACATCCGAAGCCGATCACCATGGGTATGAAGCTCTTTCCATGCAGCCCTATCTTGTGCATTAGTTTGTCCATGATAAACGCTACGCGCGCCATGTAGCCGCTGTCCTCCAGGATCGATATGCACATGAACAGGAGGGCTATATTGGGAAGAAAGACCATCACCCCGCCGACGCCGGATATCATTCCGTCGATAACGAGGGATTTGAGCATGCTTTCAGCCGGCCAGAGGATTTCGATGCTTTCGGCAATCCAGCCTATTCCACCCTCTATCAGCCGCATCGGAAATTCGCTCAATGTGAAGGTGATATAGAAAACAGCGTACATGATCGCGAAAAAAAGCGGGATCCCAAAAATTCTGTGCGTGAGTATATCGTCTATGCTTTCAGAAAATCCTCCTTTTACATAGGCAGGGGCGCTGATCTGAACTTCGCGGTAGAGCCCTGCGGCAAATCCGTGCCGACGCTCCGCTATCAAAATATCCATCGGTGCGCCGTGATGTCCCTCTATCCCATCGGCCATTCGGCGCGCCTCCTCGTAGATCCCCTTTGCCGCGCTTCCCGTAAAACCCGCGAGCTTTTCGTCGATTCCGCGTTCGGCCTCCAGAAGTTTTACCGCAAACCATCTCGACTTGTGCCGCACTGATGAAGATTTTTCGGAGGCAGCATCTATCTTCGACGCTATTGTCGAAACAGCGTCGCCTATTTCCTGGCCGTAATCCACTGCGTTTGGAATCCTTGATGAGAAAGAGGCCCTGAGTATGGCCTCTTTCAGCGCTGATATCCCACACCCTCTGGACCCGACAGTTTCCACCACCTCGCACCCGAGCAGCTCGGATATCATGGCGAGATCGAGCTTCTGTCCCATCGACGCAGCGCGATCGCTCATGTTCAGAACAAGAACGAGAGGCCTCCCCAGCTCCAAAAGCTGGGAAGTGAGATAGGCGTTTCTTTCAAAATTAGATGCGTCGACCACATCGACTATGACGTCCGGATTTTCTTCCAGAAGAAAATCCCTCGCGACGCGCTCGTCCTCCGAACTGACCGTAAGGCTATACGTACCCGGAAGATCTACTGCGTGGAATTCATAGCCCGAGCAGTTGAACTTCCCCTCTTTCTTCTCGACGGTCACACCAGGATAGTTCGCAACCTTTTGCCGAGTCCCGGTCAGTGAATTGAATATCGTGGTCTTCCCCGAGTTGGGATTTCCCGCTATAGCTACCTTCAGAATTCTCTTTTTCATAGATTATGGCGAAACCCTCTCAACGCTGATATCTGCGGCCTCGTGTTTCCTGATCGAAAGGCTATAGCCGGAAAATCTGATTTCCATGGGGTCGCCCAGCGGCGCCACCCTCCTCACGTATACGCAGGCTCCTCTGACGAACCCCATCTCCGTAAGGCGCCTTCTTATGGGGCCTGACACGCCGCATACGACGGCGTGCTCTCCGGGCTTGATCATGTTGAGCGTAGTCATATAGAGGGCTCCCCCTTGTCGTCGAAGGCTTCTCCTGCGGATGCAAGCAGGTCGGAAATTCCCTTGATGCTCTTTCGGCTTATATGATGTTCGATCGCACAGGCGTCGTCATCCGCAGTTTTCGGATCGACCCCTACGACGTTGATGAAAAAATTTTTCAGTATGTAATGACGCCTCGCCACCTCCGTAGCGGCCTTTATTCCTGAAGGTGTGAGTCTGATGAAATCGTATTTGCCGTGGGTTACCAGATTCTGCTTTTCCAGTTTTTTCATAGCACCGCTGACCGATGCCATCGAAACTCCCTGCTCGGAGGCGAGATCCCGCACCCGCACGACCTTCTTATCGGCGGAGATCCTGAGTATCGCCTCGAGGTAGTCCTCCATGCTCTGGGAGAGCTGTTCCGTCATCTCTCGCTCCTTTAAAATGTTAGGCGTGGCTAACTATATAAGGCAGAACTAAAGGTCAAGGGAATTCAATCAATTCAATCAATTCAATCATAATTCAATCAAATTCAATCAGACGGAGCAACAGCCACTCACCTTCCATCCACCGTCAGTCCAGGTCGGACGCACGTCGGACGGAGCACGTCGGACGGAGCAAAAACAGCCAACTGGAGTAAAATCGGTCACTCCTGCCTAAGCGATTCCACCCAAACACACGTTTAGAGCTATTTTATGAGAGTTCCAAATGGCATCCGATTTGCTTTCACCATTTACCATGGCCTATCTGCCTAGATATGAAATCATTTATGATGGCGCTTTCTTCCATGTCACCTGGCAGAGTCACAACAGGGACTGGTTGCTGCAATGGGAATGGGCAAAACGCGCGTACTATGATCTCCTCCTGAAATACAAAAACAGATACGGCGTAGAAATATATTCATACAATTTCATGGACAACCATCCGCATCTTGCGGGAAAACTGGATAGCAAAGAACAGTTTTCCGCATTTTTCCGCCTCGTGAACAGCAGATTCGCGAGGATCGTCAACAAGCAGCTCAAAAGACGCGGGCAGGTGGTAATGGATCGTTTCAAATCTCCGATAATCGAGTCCGACCACCAAATGCTGACCGTCATGGCATACATCGACCTCAACCAACACAGGGCCAAAAAGGTGAGGCATCCGAGGGATAACGACTGGTCATCCTATGGATATTACGCCTATGGCAGAGAAGATCCCTTAATAACACCATCCCCTTCATATCTCGCCCTAAGTGAAGATCCAATCGAACGACGACGGGAATATCGTGCCATCGTTGAATCCATCATAGAACATCGAAAAGAGCTGAACATCTCCCACACGTATTTCATAGGAAACCCGGACTGGGTGCTTGGAAAATATCGAGAGTTATGCACAAGGCTTGGACGAAAAATAAACGAGGCGATATTTCTAAGGCTGACTAGTCCTCCGGGACCAGAAGCAGAGGAATAGAACAGAATTTAAAAAATATTTTTCTCTAACTTGAAAAACGTGCAATTCCATATCCATTTACATTTACAAATTTTATTCATTAGTAGCTACAAAGAACTTCGAACTCTGAATCACCCTTTTTACAGGTACGATCTCTCCATAAAAATAATCTAATAATCGATTTTAAGGATAGCCCATGTCAACCTGGATTGATTTGGATCGTTTTGCTCCGTCTGACAGGCAGGCAGGGACAGGGACAGGCATGCACCAGTTCAAGCCCAGACATCACAACAGGAACAAGTCTTCGCCACTCCCATAGAGTTTATTTCGAAACCGGAGAGTATTTCTTCCATTTTGCCTGAAAGCCATCGCCGTCGACATCCACATAGATAGGATTGCTAAGTCCCCACGCCACAGCGCCGACCTTCTTGTCAACATGAAAGGATGAAAGGTCGGCAGGATCGAATTCCTCCGGCTCATTGCCGCTTTTGACAAGCACATTGGTCACCACCGGAAAGAGGGACCTATACCCGTCTGTCTTCCTCGTCCCGCGAGCGAGCGCGACCACCCATGAATCCTCGCTAAAGTTCATCTTGAACGAAAGGCTGGCATTTATGACCCCCCCTTCTTCGCTCCAATTCTCAAGAGTGCCGTCGGAAAGCCTGAAAACCCGCGAGGTATTGTATGTATATTTTGGAAGATGATACGGTTTGTAGAAGTCGGCGGGGTCCGCTGCGGAGCCCTGCATCGGAATTCCTGTATCGTCGTCGACTGGAATCGGCTCGGAGTTCACGTAAATTTCCACAGTGTCGAACCACGCCCAAGAGGGGGCGCTAACCGATACTGTGATTTCTATATCGCGGCCCGATATTTTTTCTCCTATCGAAACCTTTTCGCCGGATTCATTTTTTGCAAACATCATCACAACCGGCCCGCAGGATACGGTTACCCTTCCACCCTTGATGGAGATCGCATATTCTTCGAGATCGATATCGGAATATCCGCCTCCGATGGCGTCGCGCGGATCGACGCTGCTCGCTATGTAATTCCTCGGCAGCCCCATGGGATTGGCCGCAGACCTATGGCTGTCGGATGACGCAGTAGCGGTGACCTGAAAACCCAAATTGAGCATGTTGAACCATGTCGGCAGCGCGGACTTGAAAAATATGTCACCGTCATGCTGATGAGGGCCGATCGTCAGTTCCATGGCATCGAAATCTGTCGTCACCAGGGCACTCGTACCAAACTCCAACGGAAAAGATGTACCGCTCGAACGCGGCTCCATCCTTCTTTCAACCGGATCGGCATAACTAGCCAGGGGCGCGACTCCATGCGTATCCATATAAAATGGCGTCGTCACCCAGCCGCTGGCGAGAGGAAGGCCTGTGGGGTTATCCATGATGTGATTGATCTGAATTACCTCCTCACCAGGGTCCTCCCTGAGGCGCGAGATAAGATCGTCTAAGGAAAGGCCGTAGTCGGGAGAGGGTGAAACCTCATCGCGATCCGACGCGCTCCAATCAACCGCGCCCCCCTCGGGATCGAGAGGATCCGCAAGCAGGGGAAAAACATTAAGATGCCCGTAATGATTGGGGGTGACTTCATCCCCCACTGAAACCTTTATTGAATCGGCCCTGACGATTCCCATTTTGACAGCGTTCGAAAGGGCATCCGAATAATCCAAAAGAAAATCGTGGTCCGTAGATTGAAGCACGTCGATGCCTTCGGCGGCTGCGGATAAAACTCTGAGCTCCAGAGGCATATTTGAATCAGGGCTGACGATAGAGTGAACGTGCAAGTCCGCCCCTATATAACCTGGGGTTCTTGTAGCACGCGAAAGAACGATATTCGAAAGCGATATCTTCGAGCCGGCCGAAACTTCGACTACCTGTTCATGCGAAGTATATTCCGGACCATGGGTTATCACGAATCTGTAAATCCCAGGCTCTATATTGAAAGACTTCTCGCCCGTAAGATCGAAGCTGCCGTCGACGCCGATGTATTTAAAGCCAGAAATCCCAAACGTCAGCTCCCAGTATATCGTAGACCTGAAGCGCCCGGCCGAACCTACCTTGTTCGGGCTCGGGTCCTCGCCGACTATCGTAAGCCTCGCAGGGATGGCATCTCCAGTCTCATCGTCAATCACCGGGCCTGTCATTTCAACAGTCCCCGTCTCGCCGAGCGTGCAAACGACGTGTGCCTTCGCCTCTGCAAAGAGGTCGATATCTCCGGGCGAACATTCACCCGCATCGGATGTCCCGTTGAGGTGATACCCGGGGTATTCCACGATGATGCTGTACTTACCTCTGCCGAACAGACGGGATTTTGAATCGCCACCGGTTGGGAGAAACCCCGCAAAGCCCCCGGAGGAATTGGTGCGATAGGTGATAAGAGTCGATCCTTTGTGCATAACTGCGACAGTAGCCCCTTCGACGGGATTCCCATCTGAGTCCACAACCGAACCGGTTATCGGTCGCGCCGCTACGCCTATCGCAGCAAGCCCTGCATCGAACACCGAGCCTGCCGAGCCGTCGCCCACGACGAAGATGCTCTTCACCGTCCTGGACTCCCCAGCCGGGATGGTAAAATTTATCGCCGGATCACCACCGCCGAGCGGGGTGAGCTTGAGAAATTCTTCTCCGAAGATTATTCCGTTCACACCTGAATAGCTGACTGAAGTTGTCGTCAGATAGTCGCCGGTCTCGGAATTTACGAACTGCGATGGGTCGAAGAAAAATCCGTAGGAGACGTCGACCCCTTCGAATCCGGCGAAGATCATAGCGGGAGTGTTGCTGCCCAGCTGGGTCATGAGATCCGGCGTAAAGCCAACCCCCGGTATCAACATCGAAATCTGCCCCGAATCATTTATGAACTGACCAATAGGAAGCTTCACATCGCGGTCGCCATCGTTTCTGAAAGTCATCTCTATTCTGACGTAGTTCTTGCCGGGCTCGAGAATAAAATCGGTCACAACCTCCCTGCTGATTTTTCTCAAGTCTTCGTAGATATTGAATGGATTACGCCTGTCGTCAAACCTGTTTGGAAAACTTATGCGCTGCCCTGCAACGGCCTCTGCAACATCGCCTATAAAATCCAGATCGAGATAATCGTACACGTCTATTATTCCGTAGGCACGAAGTATCTTATTCGACCCGTCGGAGCCATCCGAGATCACCTCGTAGTTGCGGTTGTTGACCGTCCACTCGATATTCACCAGCGGAAAGAGCGAACCAAGGTTATCCTGTCCGGCCCCCCCCTCTTTTCTGACTATATCCGCATCGATTATGTGTCCACCGAAGGAATTTACACCGGCATTTTTTCTAGGTTTCTGTATTATTACCCTGATCCGATCGTTCTGCAGAAGAACATCGCCGACGCGCCCCTGGGCCACAGGTCCACCTATCAGCTGCGAATCATCCGTGATCGTAAAAGGCGTCACAGGATACAGCGATCCATCTGAATTGAATAAATGCCCTCCCTTGCTCCCGCTGCACGAGGTAAAAAGCAGGAGGGCAAAGATACACAAAAATCTAAATGAGATTTTGTTTGGCATTTGCAACCTTATCGCCCCTATGAAGATTTTGTTGCGAAATTTGATGAAGATTTTTTAGACGGATTTTGCAGAATAGAAAAGGCGGGGTGCAGCATCGACATCACCCCGCCGCGTCATGGTTAACGTGTTGATTTATAAGAACATTATACTTAAGCCGGATTGACTGACATCCCATCTATGATGCTGCCGACCGTTTCCAGCGCATTCCCAAAGAGCAAGATTGCGTGCGGCTGTTCATACAGTGAGTTGGGAACCCCGGAGTAGCCCGGCTTTTCGTCGAGATTGCACACTATGACGCTTTTCGCCTCGTAGACCTTCAAGATAGGCATTCCAGTTATAGGAGTTCCTGGTTTATCTATAGCAGAGGGATTGACGACATCGCAGGCGCCGACGACCATCGCTACATCCGTCTCCGGAAATGATGGATTTATCGCATCCATCTCGAAAAGTTTGTCATAGGGGACATCGGCTTCAGCAAGAAGGACGTTCATGTGCCCCGGCATTCGCCCCGCCACCGGATGAATCGCAAAGCGAACCTCCTTGCCGGCCTTTTCAAGGAGCTGCGCTAATTCATTCACTCTGAATTGCGCCTGACCTATCGCCATGCCGTATCCGGGAACTATTACGACGCTCTTTGCGGAACCAAGCGCCTCCACCGCCCTTTCCAGCGGATCGCCGGAAGCGGCACCGGAAATTTCGTTTAAAACCGGCTCAGTAGCAGCCGCCATGCCATCTGAAAGAGAACCTCCCCAGAACACCTTGAGCATGCTCCGGTTCATAGCCTTGCACATCATGTACGTAAGTATCGAACCGGAAGCCGCGACGATCGCGCCTGCGGAAATCAAAAGGCGATTGCTGACTATGATTCCACAAAACGCAGCAGCTACACCTGAAGTCGTATTTAGAAAAGAAATGAGCACTGGCATATCAGCACCGCCTATGCGGATGGAAAATATGATTCCCAACGCACATCCTAAAACAGCCAGCGCAGCAGGAACAGCGATCACAGCTACAGGATTGGAACTCCCTACAAAAAATGAAAGGATAACTATCGCAATTGTAAGAAAGGCCATGATTGAATCATGGAACTTGAGAACCGACGGTTTTGGATTCATCATTCCCATGAGCTTTGCGCTTGCGACCATGCTGCCGCTGAACGTTCCGGCACCCACTATCACCCCCAAAAGCCCCGAGACCTTAGAGATCACCATCAAACCCTCGCCCCCCCCGCCTCTCCAGAGTTCTATGAAAGAGACCAGAAGCGCCGCAGCCCCACCGGCCCCATTTTGGAAAGCTACCATTCCCGGAATGTGTATCATCGTGACCTTAGCCGCGACAGCCCATCCGACTACGGCACCTATGATAAGCAAGGGCAAAACGAGTGCGGGATAGGCAAGGCCATCGTGAAAAAATACAACCAGTATGCCGCACATCATAGCGATTGCGGCCATGGCGTTTCCCTTTCTCGCCCCCTTGGGATTCCGAAACTGAGCGAGCCCCACAAAGAGTATCAGGACTATCAGGGCATCAACTATAATCGAAACTGATGAATTCACGCCTCCTCCTTGCGCTTTTTGAAAAGACCGAGCATGCGATCGGTTATCGCAAAGCCCCCGATGACGTTGAAGGTCGCCATGAGCAGAGCGACAGAGCCTATGATCTTTTCGATAACATTCATCGATGTAGAAAATAGAATCAGCGCACCGATGATAGTCACGCCCGAAATCGCATTAGTCATGGACATAAGCGGAGTATGGAGAAGCGGCGGGACCTTTGAGACCAGGAAATAGCTGACCAGAAGAGATCCTCCGAACACGCCCAGCAGAACGTAAAGATCAGTCATGATTTATTCTACCTTTCCTGAGTTTATGCCAACCCCATCGCCTTTCTCGCGCCATCGTGAACTATCTCGCCGTTCTTGGTGACAAGGGTGGCTTTCACTATATCGTCATTCCAGTCGATCTGTCCAGGGCCCTGCTTGTACAGATTTGACAGATACTGAACCATGTTGTTCGCATAGAGCCAACTCGCATGCACGGGCACGCTTCCAGGTATGTTCTGTACTCCGCTGACCATCACATCGTGGACCCTTACCTCTTCGCCCGGTTTAGTGGCCTCGCAATTACCGCCCTGATCGACAGAAACATCCACGATGACGGAGCCCGGACGCATACCGGCTATCATCTTTTCGGTAATCAGGACCGGGGCGACCTCCCCGGGGACCAGAGCGCTGAGTATTATGATGTCCGAATCCGCCACAATCGGAGCCAAAAATGCGCGTTCCTTCTCAATCCATTCCTTGGGAAGCGCCTTTGCGTAACCTCCCTCCCCTTTTGCAAGTTCGACGGGAACTTCGAACTCGCCGACCTTCGCTCCGAGGCTCTTGGCCTCTTCCCTAGCCTCCGGTCGAATATCTACGCAGGTAGTTATTCCACCAAGACGCTTTGCAGTCGCAAGGGCCTGAAGTCCCACCACCCCAGCACCTATGACTAAAACCTTCGCCGGTTTTGTCATCCCTATGGCGGTTCCGACCATCGGAATAAATTGCGGCAGATGCCCTGCGGCGACCAGTACGGATTTATAACCGGTTATCGTGCTCATTGAGGTAAGGGCATCCATCTTTTGGGCGCGGGAGGTACGTGGTATGCTGTCCATCGTGAAAGAGAGAATTCTGCGATCTCTCAATGTCTTTATCATCGAGTGGTTGGAAGGGGCGGCCGGATGAAGGAAGGTGATCAAGGTCCCTCCCTCTTTTATCATCTCAGCTTCGTGCTTTCCATAGCGCTCGTTAGGACACGGTTGTTTGACCTTCAGGATTATGTCTGACTGTTGAAAGAGCTCGACCGCATCGGTAAGGACCCTGGCGCCGGCCTCGCGATATTGTTCATCGGAAACATAAACCCCCTTTCCGGCATCGCCCTCTACCAGGACCTCAAAACCCATCTCCCTGTACTTTTTAACCGTCTCCGGCGTGGCCGCGACACGATTTTCGTGATGAAGAATCTCCTTCGGTATACCGATCAGCATGATATCCCTCTCTCCCATGGCCGCCTCATTGCGAGGCGACAGTCAATTTGAAATACGGCTATCAATTACACTATTTACAAAGATCAAAAGGGGACACCCCTTGAGGCAAACAGCGTTCTGCTACTACCGGGGGGGCGCATTGTCAACACCATCGAAGCCCTATTCTCCCCATAAAAAGAAATAAGATGGATTGACTTGGAACCCTGCGTCATACTAGAGTTCCAGATATCGGGGGAGAGAAAAGGAGTTCGTTATGATATCCGCAGCCGTAGGTATCCCCGAGGCAGGTCTGTCTGCTGGCATCGCATTTCCGTTCGGATATATCCAAGTAGCAAGGCCGATAGGATGCAGCCCCGAGCACAGGTGGTATTTGCCGACCAACGTTCCGCGAACGACTCCATACAACGCTCAGGTCTGGACAAATGCGAATCTCGTCTCAAGCTACGGGCGCACGATGATGGTCGCGCTCCCCGGCCTCCCCGAAGGATCGCAGGAACTCATCGGCCAGTGGGCTCGCGTAAAGGGGCGAACGCAGCTAAATGGAAATTTCATGCAGAGTCCTTTCACGCCGGAACCGCCTAAGAACAGCAGAGGGTATTTGCAAAACCTGGTGACCACGGACGGCTTCGATCAGGTGCAAGCCTACTACGCCTTCACCAGCCTCATGATATACATGGGTACACTCGGCTACGATATGGCGAAGATAGCCCCCAACGTCTTCCCGATCCTCATCAATGTGAATGCGGTCGACGATGTTAACGCATGGTACAATCCTTCAGCTGTCGATCTCACATTCGGAACCGGCAGAAGGTCAAGCGTGGGCGAGTGGCATCTTGCCAGCGATCATGATATCGTTGGACACGAAGGTGGGCATCTGGCTTTCGACAGAATAATCCCAGCCCTCAGCCAGTGGTATTCAGGGGACGGCGGCGCCATACATGAAGGGTTTGCCGACAGCATCGTCGCGCTAATGCGCAACGACCCGGAACTCTCTGAAGATTTTCCTCCCAACATCGGAAGGAACTATGGACCGACGCTGGGTTTGAGGACCGTGGCTCACTCACTCAAATACGCTGACGTATCCTCCGAGGTCCATGACAGAGGACAGATCTACGGCGGATTCTGGTGGAGCACCAAGCTGGCGATGGAGGATCTCCTTCGCGACACGCGCGCAGCCATGGATCTCGGAGCCGCCTTGTTGCTAGAACATGGGTTCCATTACGCCACGAATAAACCGGGCCCTGCCGACTTCGTCGATGCAGTCTTAGCTGGTGCTAAAGTGCTCGTCGAAGGAAATTCGAAGTATGGCTTGGACTACGCAAAACTGGCGGAGATCATAAAGACCGCGGCTATGAACAGGGATCTGTTCGGCAAGGATAAAAAGCCAACCGGGAAAAGAACCAAATTCGGAGTCGAATTCGCAAGGATAATAGCCGACCACTCCGACACATTCCTCTTCATACCGCAGCCTACCGCTTATGGCCCGCACCTCTCAAGAACCCACATGCTCCAATACGCCTTCGCCGAAGGCGGCAAGGTTGCGAGGGTTTTGGGGTCGGGGCTGATCGTCTTCAAGGATGCAAATGGCGACTCACGCGCATATTCCTCAAGCGATGCACGCTTAAACATCAAAATAAACCCGACCGTAAAGGTCGAGCCTAGACAAGCGCTGGAAAAGGCCCGCGAGACCGCGCGCGCAATCCTCGATAATCACGACAGGGTCCTGGCTCAAATAGAGGAGAGGCCTTCTCTCAGCGAATACGATGAACTCGAAAAGGGAGCTCAGCGCGACATACAGGTCATCGAGAGAGAGGTATTTGTGGACGCGCTCAGGGTCGCCGAGAGCATCACCTCCGCCAGCGACATAACGGAACTGGTCGTGCTGCCAAAGGGCGTCGGCCCTAAACAATCCGCTGAAGACCTCTACTGGAGGTTCGCGTTCGGACACGTGAGGTTTTACGTCAACGCCGACACGGGCGTGGTAGTGACACAGCAGATCAAACAGTTCTGAAACAGGATTTGATCTTGATTACAAAAACCGCCGGCAACCCCGGCGGTTTTTATTTTTATTTTTATTTTTATTTTATTTACGATCGGATTTCATCCTCACTTCGATCACTCTTCGGGACTTCAACATGAAAATTGCCAAATTCAAACTGTGCAAGTCCTTCTGGCGAAGGTGACCAGGCCTTCGAAAATGAGGTCCCTCTCCAGAAAAGCTGATCCGGAATAAAGCGTGAATATCGCTTCGGCATCCCCTCCGGTTACTACGATGAGAGGGGCGGCTTCCATCTTAGTGGAAATTTTTGAGATTATATTTTCAATCGCACCGGCGATCCCAAAATTGATCCCCGATAGGATGCACCCTTCTGTATCCTTTCCCACCGGCGAGCGTGATTTTTTGAATTTCACGCGCGGAAGGCGTTCCGTCATGCCCTGCAGCGCCGACAGGGAGATCTCTATACCGGGAAAAATCGCGCCGCCCAAAAATTCCCCGCGTTTGGAAACCGCGTCGATAGTTATACAGCTCCCGGCATCGATGACTATCAGCGCATCTCGGTACTTATCATACGCCGCCATCGAACAAAGCAGGCGATCGGGACCGATATTTTTCGTATCGTAGCCGCGGATCTTCATCCCGATATTTTCATGTGAGGCAAAAAGCGGCTTCAGTGAAAAAAGCCCGACGCAAGCGGCCCTGCATTTCCCCTCCACTGAAGGAACGACGCTCGAAACGCATATCGCATCCGGCAAAAATCTTGCTTCGTCCTTGAGCGATTTCAGAAGGGCCCTCACCTCGCGTTTGGAGCTGACATAGCCGGTAGGCATGCCGGCTCGCGCAACTATCCTGCGGTCTGAAATCATAGCCGCGGAAAAGCTCGTGTTCCCTATATTCACCGCTAGAAGCTTCATGGTGAGAGGTTTCTAAGTAATATCATGAGGTTAAGCAACAACCTTCTTTGGCTGCTCGCCTGTTTTTTAGAACTAAATCCTTGACTTTAAAGGGAAAAATATATAACAGCGCGACCTCGTCATCACGCAAGAAAGGATGGTTAAGATGTCACTGAATCAGAAATACACATGGCAGGACTTCCTGAAGGAACATCCGGAGCACAGGGAGAAGAAGACCAAAAGGACCAGCGCCGAGGGGAAGAAGGCCTTCGAAGCGGCCTACAAGACCTTCGTAAAGAAATATCTCTCGGAGCGGGAAGAAAAAACGGCGAAGATAGTTTCGAAGACTGTCGAAAAGAAAAAGGCGCTTATCGCCAAGTCAGCCGAATACAGAAAATCCGGAAATACGGCAAAGACGGCTATCGCACTCCGCAAGATCGGCGCGATGGATGCGGCAATAGCCCGAAACGCAAAGTTGATCGAACGCAGCAAGACGCTTCAAAAGAATTTCAAGTAATAGTCTATGAATTGAAGTAATTGCGCCGGGCTTGTAATTCAAGTCCGGCGTTTTTATTGTTTTTGATCAGAAACAAGACCTGTCAAAAGATAGGAACTAAGCCTCATCCTTCCAAAATCGATTCGACGAATTTTATGGAATCAAAGGGACGAAGGTCATTCATCCCTTCACCAACGCCGATATGTGAAATGGGAATTCTCAGCTCTTTTGCGACCGCGAAGACAATTCCGCCCTTCGCCGTCCCATCCATCTTGGTCACTATTGCGCCGGTGAGACCTATCGCATCATGGAACTGTCTGGCCTGCGAAAGACCGTTAGTCCCAACCGTAGCATCGAGAACTATGAGCTTTTCGTGAGGCGCCCCCGGCATCGCCTTGCCAGCTACTCTGCAGATCTTCTTGAGCTCTTCCATCAGGTTTTGCTTGGTGTGTAAGCGTCCGGCGGTATCTATAATAACCGCATCGTAACCCTTCGCCCTCGCCTTTTCCACTCCATCGAAGACGACCGATGCAGGATCGGCTCCGCTGTCCTGAGAGAGAATGTCGCACGAAAGCCTTGCCGCCCAAGTTTTCAGTTGTTCAACCGCAGCCGCTCTGAAAGTGTCGGCGGCAACCAGCAAAACTTTTTTCCCAGACGCTATTTTGGAGGCTGCGAGCTTCGCAATGGTGGTCGTTTTCCCGACGCCGTTGACACCGACCACTATCACCACCTCTGGAGAGGCGAGGTCCGAAGAGATACGATTCGGGAAGACGGATGACATGTAGGCCGCCAATTTTTTTCTGACATCGTGAGCCGATTTTTCTCCCCTGACGTTGGCCATCGCATCCGATGTGAATGGTATTCCGGCATCCGCAAAGATAAGGGCTTCCTCGAGAGAGGCAAATAGCTTTTCATCAGCATCCCCATCTCCAAAAAGCGACCACATGCGCATTAAAATTTTATCGGAGAGCGACGCATCCGAGGTGGAGGTGATCATCCCTTGGGTTTTAGCACGCCTCCGCCTTAGCCTCGGCAAAAACAGAACTAGCATCAGGACGAGGATGGATATCGAAGGTACGGCAACAGCCAGAAATGAGATATCGTTCATAATAATAGCGTCTTTTATTTTAGGCTACTTGGGGTTCCTGCGCCTTGTCGGCGGCCAGCTTCACCGAGACCATCTTGGAAACTCCGGCCTCTTCCATCGTGACGCCGTAGAGGATATCCGCCAGCTCCATCGTGCGCTTGTTGTGCGTGATGAGAATGAACTGTGAGTAAGGAACCATGGAGCGGATCAGGTCGTTGAAGCGATCGATGTTGACGTCGTCGAGCGGCGCGTCGACTTCGTCCAGCAGACAGAACGGCGACGGCTTGATGAGGAATATCGAGAATATAAGCGCGACCGCAGTAAGCGCCTTCTCTCCGCCAGAAAGCAGCGTGATGGACTGGAGCTTCTTTCCAGGGGGCTGCGCGACGATCTCTATGCCGCTCTCGAGGATATTCTCCTCGTCGGTGAGCAGCAGGCGAGCCTTCCCACCCTTGAAAAGCTTGGGGAAGAGCTCCTGGAACTGGGCATCCACCGCGTCGAAGGCGCGTCTGAACCTCTGGCGGCTGGTCCTGTTGATCTTGGCGATCGCCCTCGAGAGGTTATCCAGCGAAGATGCGAGATCCTGATGCTGCTTGGACATGAACGTAAAGCGCTCGGTCAGCTCGTTGTATTCCCCTATCGCATCGACATTCACTGAACCTATTTTTTCTATCTTATCTTTCAAGTCGGCGACGATCGCCTCTTCGGCATCAAGGTCGAGATCGTCCTTCGCGTACTGACCCTCGATGGAAGGGAGATCCAGATGGTAGCGTTCCCTTATTCCGTCGATCATGAACTGAACCTTAGCTCTATACTCGGTCAGCTTTATGTCCGCATCATGATACTTCGCAAGGACCTCATCATGACGTTTCCTGATTTCGCGGATATCAAGTTCGCGGTTGCGCATCGAGGTCGATTCCGCCTCGTACTTTTCGCGCAGCTCCCTCTGGACTTTTTCCAGGTTCGTCGACGCGCTGATCGCAAGATCCAGATCACACCTCAAGTCATCTATTTCACGGGAGAGCACGACCGACCTCTGGTTGGCCGAGTTGATCTCTCCAAGTCGCCTTCCGATAGAGGCTACAACAGATGATTTGTCCCTCACCAATCCATCGAGCTCCCTGGCTACCAGAGAGGCCCTCTCGCCTGCCTGCGCAAACTGGACCTTTAAGTCCATGAGCTCCTTTTCCCTTCCCGTTAGAAGGGATGAAAGGGATTCCAGCTCGCTGCGCATGATCGAGAGCCTCTCCTCATGCGTGGTGTGCTGTTCGTTGCATTCGGCGAGCCTCCTTGCGTTCTGCTCGCGTTCCGCATCGGTCTCGGCCAGCTCCTCCACGAGAGCGGCAGTTTCGACTGAAAGCTTGTCGCGCTCGCGATCGTATCTCGATATTTCATCCTTGATGCGTTCGATATCGCGCTCGTAGCCGATCAGTTTCAGTTCTTCGTTGTGCACATCGCGCCCAAGCTGATCGACCCTCAGTTCCATCGAAGAAACGTGATCCTTGAACTTCTGCGCTTCCCCTTCGGCTCTGGTAAGCTCTCCCTTATACTTAGCGAGCTCCTCGGACAATTCGCGTTCGCGACGTTTCTGCGCCACGAGCTGCTCCTCGACGCCTCCGCCCGAGCCACCCGTAACGACGCCGTACGGATCGACTACGCAGCCATCGACCGTAACGAAGGTTTTTTTGTATGAGCCTGACTCCCAAAGCGACAACGCCAGCTTCAGATCGTTGACGAGCACCACATCACCCAGAAGATGATTGCAGATCTGTTTGTATTCGTCGCTGAATCTCACAAAATTTTTGATCGGACCGATAACCCCTTCCCCTTCAGGCTCCGACGTGGCTTCTTCAGAGGCCCTGACGCCGACGGGTATGAACGAACTCCTGCCGCTCGTCGCAGTGCGAAGATAGTCTATCGCATCTACGCCTTCCTCGTGCGACTTGACAACCACATACTGAAGTTTTTCCCCAAGGACGGCACCAAGCGCAGGTTCGTAATCGCTCTCCGTTTCGAATATTTCCCCGACCGTGCCAACGAAGCCCTCGAGTTTCTTCCCCTCTGAGTCGGTTCTGGAAAGAACGGCCCTGACTCCATCGCGATATCCTTCCAGATTTTTTCTGAGTTCAACTATGGAGTCTAGGCGCGACCTTCTGTCTGAAACAAGATCCCTAAGTTCGCGCACCCTCTTCTCCGCCTCATCGAACTCGCGTTTCTGCTGCTCAAGCGTCGTGGCCGCGGATTCGGATTCGCCGGCGATTGCGAATTTCATCTGACGAAGGCCCAAAAGCTCCGCATCCTTCTTGTGCAAATCGGATTCTATCTGCTGACGGCGTGAATCTATGCCGTCTAGCTCCGCCTGATTTTTAGCGATGCGTCCGTTGACCTCTATCCGCCTGCGCTCGAGGTGATCCATGGAAGCGGTGAGATTCGCAATCTCTTTGGCGAGCTCCATTACAGAAGTTCCGGCCGCATCGCACTGGCGTTTCATATCGCTGAACTTAGACCTGATCTCGTCGGCCCCCTTCTCGGCGGTTTCAACGAAATTGGAGGAGCCCGCCAGCTTTATGTCGGCATCCACCATGGCAGCGTTGGCGTCCTCGATGCGAGAGGAGAGCTCCAGCAGCCTACTGCGAAGAGACTCGAGCTCGTCGGCATATGCCCTGTTTTGCTGCTGTATCGAAGCAGTCTCGTTCTGCTTATGAACTATCTCGGCCTCGTAAAGCTTGATGGAGTTTTTCACGCCGTAGAGCTGCTGCGAAGCTCCATCCAGCTCTCGTTCGAGTTCGGATATCGCCAGTCGCATCTCCTCCATCCCGCTTTCAAAACCGGAGAGCTCGGCCAAAGCCGAAACCTCGTCCTGATGAAGGGCCACGTGCTCGTTCTGAATCGACTCTAACTCGGTCCTGGCGGAACGATATTTGCTGGCAAAAAACACGAGTTCGCGATCGCGCAGCTCGTCGGAAATTTTTTTGAACCTCTCCGCCTTTTTGGCCTGACGATTTAAAGAGTTCATCTGGCGTTCCAACTCACCCAGGACATCGGTAAGGCGCGCTAAATTCTGGCGGGTTGACTCCATCTTACGAAGCGCGGCCTCCTTGCGCGACTTGAACTTGGATATGCCGGCGGCTTCCTCGACGAGAATTCTCCTGTCTTCTGGTTTCGACGAAACAATATTTCCGACCATCCCCTGCTCGACTATCGAATATGCTTTGGTTCCAACGCCGGTTCCCAGGAAGAGATCAACTATGTCTTTCAGCCTGCACGGGGTCTTGTTGATGAAATATTCGCTCTCGCCGGAACGGTAGAGCCTTCTGCCGACCTGAATTTCGCTGTACTGGGAATATTCTGCAGGCGCCCTGCCGTCCGAGTTATCGAAGGTGAGAAATACCTGAGCCATTCCAACCGGCGGGCGGCTTTCGCAGCCGTTGAAGATGACGTCTTCCATCGCCGAACCGCGCAGATGCTTGGCGCTCATCTCGCCCATGACCCAGCGTATCGAATCCACGATGTTGGATTTTCCGCAGCCATTGGGACCGACCACCCCGGTAATTCCGTCCTCAAAATTTATGACTGTGCGATCCACGAATGACTTAAATCCGCTCATTTCGAGGGTTTTTATTCTCATATCTTCTCTCTTTGCTTTACCAGCAACAGGTTCTGAGGCGGTTCAACCCATTAAAATTGCTGGGACTTTAGCACACAGAACCCACGCTGACAATCGAAAAACGATTTATATGACCCAAAACATCTCATGGATAGGTGGCGACAACTTCCAAGGTCACCAGATCTATTATCGAGAGGGTATTGGACTGGACGTTGCCGACGTAGAGATAGCTGTCCTCCTCTCCCCCATAGGTACATAGGCCAAGGGAAAAGGGTTCCTCACCGACCTCTATGGTCTTTACCACCTTTCTTTTGGAGAGGTCGATAACCGAGACCGTATCGTCATCGATATTGGTCACAAAGGCATAGTCGGTGGAGAGAAGAACCTCCTGGGGATTCTCGCCTACATCTATCATCGCGAGGAGGATCCCCTCATCGTCCTTATCCAGTTTTTTGGTCCGCTTGTTGCCAGATACCGGCGTCAAGGCGGAGACATCCAGGAGAGCCAGGTACTTGCGCCACTCGCCGTCCTCGTCGCCCATTCCTACGACGTAGAGGATCCCTTCACGATAGGCTACGCCAAGAGGATTCTGAAGGTCCTGAATGAAATAATCCATCGGATAGGCATCGGCGACCCCCGCTTCATCAAGGTTCATTATCATAACGCCGGAGCCGCGCCTTGTGAGGAAGCCTTGGTTGGCGTTTATCACCATGTGATAGGTTTCCGCCCATCCCAGCGATGAACCATCATCGAACGTCGTCAGAAGTGAAATATCTCGCGGAGCAAGATCGCCTCCGATATCGATGTACTGTATCTTGTTCTGACTCGTAGTTAGCCACATCCTCCCAGCGGGATGGCAGCATGCTATGGAAAAGGCGTCCTTTCCTATGTCGGAAATCGTATATTCAAGGAGCTTGTCCGGATCGCTCTCATCCGTCGAAAACAGGTACAGCTCCCCCGTCTCGTCGCTTTCGTCGGCGCTGTATCTGTTGGGCATATAGATCTTGGATGCCGCCTTGTCGAAATAGATCCCGCCGGAGAAACCTCTGGTAGGCACGCTCTTGATCAGTTCCGGCGCAGTGGGATCGCTGATATCCAGCACCTGAAAATTTCCCTGATGCCAGTCGTAGAGCACTCGACTGTTGGAATTAACGAGATACAGGCGTCCGGAATCGGCATCCACCAGCATAGCGGAAGGACCGGCAACATCCTCGCCGACATCTTCAAAGACATCCTGCGATTTGGCACAGCCAGCAAGGACAACGGCGGCAGCACATATGGCCATAAAAACACGGTTCATCTTCTTCCCCCTCGACCGGTTCATTTCTTCGATCTGAATTTTTTCACGACGCCTTCGTAGTAATCCGCGGTGGTCTTCGCGATGGATCTCCAACTGAAGACATCCTCAACGCGCTTGCGGCCGGCCTTCCCGAAACGATCCCTCTTATCCTCATCGGCCAGCAGCTCGTTGACCTTCACGGCAAGGTCGCGCGAAAACTTCGCAGGATCGGCGGGCTCGCCCGAGGAGGCTGCTGCCGGAACAAAAGGAACGAGATATCCTGTTTCGCCGTTCACGACGATTTCAGGAATTCCACCGACCGCGCTTGCCACAACCGCCGTCTCGCAGGACATCGCCTCGAGGTTGATGATGCCGAAGGGCTCATAGACCGAGGGACAGCAAAAAACGGCGGCATGCCCATAGAGCTCTATGACGTCCTTTTTGGGGACCATCTCCTCTATCCAGAGAATCCTCGGATGTCTCTGCTTCGCTTTCTCGACCGCATCGCGCATCTCCTTGGAAATCTCCGGGGTATCGGGAGCCCCGGCGCAAAGCACTATCTGAACATCCCTGTTCATGTGCTCTATCGCGTTTACCAGGTGGATGATCCCTTTTTGTCTGGTAATCCTGCCGACGAAAAGAACATAAGGAATATTTTTATCTATTCCGTATTTCTCGAGCGCATCCTTGTTCTCCTTGAATCTGTATTCATCAGGATCTATGCCGTTATAGATGACTTCTATTTTTTTCGGATCCACATCGAAGAATTTTACGGCGTCCTTCTTCATCCCATCCGACACGGCGATTATTCCATCGGACTGTTCCATCGCGCAGCGCTCGACCCAGCTGCTTAAGTGATACGCGTTTCCCAACTGTTCCATCTTCCAGGGACGCGAAGGTTCGAAGCTGTGAGTGGAAAGCACCATAGGAACCTGATGAAGCTGCCGTGCGATGAGGCCGGCCAGATGCGAATACCACGTGTGGCAGTGCACGATATCGACCCCTTTGAGACATGCCGCCATGCTGATGTTGCGCGTAAAGGCGTCGAGTACCTTTTCGAATTTCGGGTTAGAACAATCATGCGAAACTTTGGAGTCATGCCCGCGCGCCCTGAGATTTTTCGTGTCGAGCCGTTGGTTTCCGAAACAATGGACTTCCACATCGATCAATTTTGAAAGCTCCCTGCTCAAGTATTCGACATGAACGCCGGCTCCGCCGTAGACATTAGGCGGAAATTCATTGGTAAAAAAAACTGCTTTCATCTCACCTCCATTATTTTCATGATGCCGCTTATGGGTATCTCCACCCAATCCGGCCTGTTGTTGATTTCATATTCGATCTCGTACAAAGCCTTATCCAAAACGAAGAGGTTGAGGGCCCTCTCGGTGAGCGCCCTGTTTTCGGAGGGCAGAAAGGTAGCCCCCCCGGAATGCAACGAATCGAAGTATGCGTCCAGAAAAGATCTGCAGGAAACTCTTTCCCATTCAAAACAGAGATCGGAAACAGCGCTCACGTCATATTCTTTACGCTCTCCCTTGACAGCATCGAAGTAGGCCGCAAAAGCAGCATAGCTAAAAGAGCGCACTATCCCGGCAACATCCTTGAGAGCCGGGTAATGAATCGCCCGTTCCGCATAATCTTTCAGAGGCTCCCCCTCAAAATCTATGATGCGAAGATCCCCATCACAAACAAGCAGCTGACCGAGATGAAAATCGCCATGCTGTCTGATCTTGTGCCCTATGGACTTAAGATCGAAGATTCCGGAATCCAGCAACTTTCGTACATCGGCTTTCATCGAAATCACTTTTTCCATATTCGGACTGCGAACCGAAGAAGCCTCGAGCAGCGCGAAGGCCCTGTCAAATTGCATGATCCAGTTGTCATGCCAGATTCTAAGGTCGTCATCGAGCACTTCCCTGACTCCGAAGCTGCCATCTCCGTCACGCGCCAGTGAGAGGTGCAGGGAAGCGAGAACCCCGCCTATCCTCCGGGCGAAATCCGCCTCGCGGGCGATGCCGGCTTTTACAGGAGTCCCCCGAAATTTGGAGCTGGAGGCCTCACTTATCAACGAGGAAAGATTTCTCAGCGATACATCCCAGGCGCTCCCCTGGTTCTCGACATATTCGAAGAGGCTGGCGATATGATATCTTCTGGAAGTTGAATCCACATATTCAACCGAACCCTTAAACATCGGAGCCGCGGAAAATTTCCCTTCACCGAATATGTGCCGATTAATGCTTGCCTCCACGTTGTCGCCCGCCTGCAGTCTTCTGATGAACTTCGCCATGAGGTCGTGGCCCGCTTTCGGTTTGATCCTCATCAGCGTATTGCTCGAAGAGAGCGGCATCGGCTCGAAGCAGCATCCTTTTCCAAGATTCCAGTCCTGATGCTTGGTGAACATAATCCTTCCTCCACGAGTCATCACGGAGGAACATATGTCGAGATTGGCAGTAAAAAATTCAATGAAGGCCTCATGGTCGATGTCCCGGAGCTCGCCTAATTCGTCCACGAGCATGAGGTAGAGTTCCGAATCGCGCCCGGAGGTCTTCACATCGACGAAACAGAGATTCACCCCGCCATGTAAAACTACCTCGTCGCGGATGCGCAGCGCGAGTATGCGGGAGCCCTTCTGTTGAAACCATCTCGCCTGGCTCAGAAACGACACGTTTTTTTCATCAAGTCGAAGTTCGCTTAAACTCAATTTATCCTCCATACTATGTAGGCTGATTTCCCTGAAAAACCCTTGGAAATCTGCGCTGGAACGAAGTCAGCGGTTAACTGAAAGAAGCCTTTATTGCAAGACAAGAAATTCGGGGGATCCTAGATAAATTATTCAGCCATATCAAGAAGTTACATCTTAACAATAACTCAATTGTACCCCGGAATCCTGTAGCCGAGAGTGTCGATATCCGCGACCGAGCGGACGAAGAGGGAAAGGCCATGCGCAGGGAGCAGATAGTCCACAGTTTTTAGCTCCTCGTTGGAAGTTCCGAATTTATTGCGGTTGGTCCAGAAGATGTGCCCGCCGTACTGATATTCAAGCGGAACGCTGAAGTTCAGGTCGGCGGAGGTCGAGTTGAAAATAATCAGAGCCTCCTGCGCCTGTGCGCCGGCCCCCTCTAGGGGAACGACCCGCCTCACCTGAATGAGCCCCGAGCCGTCGATCTCGAGCCTGGTGTATGCGTCGGAATGAAAAACTGGAAACTGTTTTTTCAGATTCGCCAGTTTCCGTAGCAGATCCAGCATGGAAGCATCTCTCTGCTCCGGATCGCTGAATGTGTTATACTCGCTCCCGACCCTGTCGAGGAATACGCTGGGTTTGCTCTTTTCGAAATGAGTCGTCCCCTCCATGAACATGAAAGAGGAGGTGAGAAATGCCATCTGCGCCAAGTATGTGTACATCTCCTGTCTCGTAGGATGAGTGAGAGAGGCCCTGTCCACGTCGTGATTGTCGGGATAGAGGACCTCCGACCCCCCGGCGCGCCTGACGCCCTCGTAATTTTCCTGATGATACTTCGTGAGCCCCCACCTGTAGAGGCTGATCGACCCTTCGAAGCCGGCCCGTATGTAGGCGGCCTGGTTTTCAAAAACCTCCGCGTAGAAATGTGGAGTTTCGAGCCCCTTCGCGCTGGCATAGCTCTTCGCGCCTGCGATGATCTGCCGCCACACGTCCGGAGAAATCTTCCCAGCGGAGTCCGCGCGAAAAACGGAAATCCCGGCATCAATATGTTTGTTCACTACGTCGGTAAAATAGCTAACAACGCCAGGGCTCGAAAAATTTATCGCCGCGGTGTCCTTCCACGCATCGAAACGGCCGTCGTTCATCGCCCCTTCGTAGGCGATCGTGCCATCCGCGCTTCGCTTGTAAAAATCCTCTCCCAAAAGGGAAAGGTGGTGCCTGACTACTTGCGGATCGCGCGCCGTGTGGCAAAAAACGAGATCGCCGACGAGCTTCATTCTGGAAGCTTTGACGACACTGACCAGCGCCGCAAGCGCCTGCCAACCCTCCTCCGGGTCCTGGTATTTATCGACGTAATCCCCATCCAACCATCTGTGAGGATTCAGGGAGTGATCATAGAGGTACGGGGCAACGCGCATATGATCCTGCGCCGCATACACGGAGCCGCGCTTTCCTTCGACGTTGATCTGGCTGGGGGGATGGATCGGAGATATGTGAATCGCATCACAACCTATCGCGCTAAACCATCGAGCGGCTTCCCCGACCTTTTCAAAGGTGCTGTGGGGGATCATCTGCGCCATGACAACTGGAAGCGGGGAGATGAATTGTAAGGGGATGGTTCCCATCACGGGAGCGGCTCTCGCAAACACAGCTGAATGCGGGGACATCCTCACCTCCTCGGGATAAAATAAAACGAGCGGGGCATCCACCTCGCTCGTCTCAATTTGTTAACCCTTGATCTTTTTGTGATGCTGCCTCTTGCAAACCCTTCCACAAAGCCCCTTACGGGGAACGCCGATTCGCTTCAGCCTCATAAAGGTCATAGTTCCGGATCCTCCACGCTGGCCAACAGCTTTCAAAGCTACCTCACCCAGAGGTGTTAATTCATCTCAGACGCAGAAGTCAACTGTATCATTGGCAAAATCAGCAGATTTACAGTTTTTTGACAAAAATTCTTTTTGCCAGATCTGATTTCTGCTCTATCTCGACGAGAATCGATCCCAAAGAAATATCATCCGGAAGTTGAAAATCGAGAGAGCACTCCTCCCTCGGCGAAACGGGCAGTCTCGCAATTTCTACTTTATCTCCGTTATTATCGAGTTCGGACAAGACCAGGAAACCCTCGTAAAACAAGCCTAAGCGCCCTTTCACTGAGTTTTTATCTATGCGGATTGGTTCACAGGCGACTCCCCACTCACCCAACTCGACCACCTTTCCAGAGCAAGTCGCCGCTGCAAATTTAAAGTTATCGGATATCGATCCACCCGCCTCCACGGAACGCATGAGCCCGAGCATCTCCAGCTCGACATATGGCATCCCCTCTGAAAAATAGAGCTCGATATGCGAGTTGTCGTCGGGATACGATCCGGCGGCGTCGAAATCTCCCCAGAGCGCAAAACATATTTCGCTCTCCCCGGATTTTCGAAAGACGATCCACTCGCGCAGGTCGAAGCCGAACTTGCGCTCGAGGGCGCAATAGACGATCGATACCGGCAGAGTCGAGATATCCGATGAGATTGCAGGCTTTACCGACTGGCTGCCCATCTGCAGGGAGTACCCTTTCGAAAAACGCGAATCACCGGAAGGTGCAGGAAGGTAAATTTCGCTTTCACCAGAGATCGCCGCCAGCTGGACCACTATCCAGTTTGCAAGCGTAAGTGGGACCTCTGTAATGTTTTTTATAGTCGAGTCAATGCGAACGATGCTCGATGATTTAATCAGTCCGATGCGGACCGAGATCTGGATTCCCAAAAACTTCAAATCTGGAACGCTTAACATCTCAATAACATGATCGTAGCAGGACAGCGACCATGGCTCCGAGTTGAGAATGGGCGGAGGAGGCCAACTCTTCCCCCAGGGACTCTTTGCCCAAAAGCTCTGTGGAGCCAGATCCAGGCGGATGCCGCCGAAGTTTATCCACTCCGCAGAATCCTTCTCGGGAATTTTACCAAGCTCGGATCTGTTTACAAAAAGGAGGTTTTCGCCGCAGTGAAAAGAATAGGAAATTATTCTGCCGGCCTCAGGCGAAACGCAGATACCTGCAACGGAGTTGTCCATGTTGACCGTCTTTGGCCAGCCATCTATTTCTGCAGATGATATCTTGGGCCGAGATTCAGACATATTCTCCCCGTGAGGAACTAAAATTTACTAGACTTCGAAATAAGGTTTTCACGAAACCATTTGGACTGATGATGCCCGGCTAAAATCCCGCCCTTAGTAGGAAGGTCATTCTCGTCGAGCCAGCTTATTCCGTAGTGATCGAAGAGCCACTCCCGATTTTTAAAGAAATCCTCTATGGCCTCGCGATGTGGCCCTTTGATAGCGGCATAGGTCGCCACCAGCAAATTGGCACGAACGTCGCGGAGTTCGGGGTCCAAATCTCTGGTAATGACATCGAGCATAGAGAGATACCATTTCACATGCTCGGCGCTCAGGGCATTTTTATTGTCGGCATCAAGGGCGCGATATATCATCCTGTAATATTTTTCCTCCGGATACGTATCGAACGGCTCGGGTTTCTTAGCCCAGGTGAAGTACAGCGCAAGAAACATCGGAAATCTTTCTACGAGGGTTTTGCCCGTAAGAGGAAGAAGAAAAGGCCACCTACGACCAGCCACCTGAGCCTGTTTCAGAAGATCATCGGCCGACTTCAATATTTCAGCATCCCGCTCGGCCTGCCCTGCGCCTGAAGTTTTCACGGGGGGCTTGATCGCGCTCAGAAATGCGCCACGCTGAGGCGATGAACCGGCAGGCTCCTGTGCGACGCGAGTCATCCACGGGCACTGAACGAAAGCCTGCATCAGTCCGCTCGCAAGGGTCCCCTGCCAAGTATTCCAACCGAGGGCCAGCCTCATGAAGTTTCCGATCGATTCCGCGGAAAAAGAGCGCAAAAGTTTATTCTGCCACATCCTGTGCTGATTGAACTTAGCCAGTATTCCATGTGCCGCCATAATAGGCGCGAGCATGATCTGCACTCCCATGGAAGCGGCGAAGAGTCCGCTGAAACCTTCGGGCATCAGGGCGGGGGAAATCTTCCCGCCGACTCCAGCATAGAGCTGCTCCACGAGGGCGCCGCGTCCCATGTTGGCGACGTCGATATTTTTTATTGAGCCGCCGCTCATCGTATGGAACAGAACCTGCATCCCCATTCCTATGAGAGCGATCCTCTTCGCGTGATAGAGATCGACATCGAGCGCAGTGCCTAAATCTACAGCGAAATCGAATATTCCCGGAAGCATTCCAAGTTCCACGAGCGGGACCAGCATGGGAGCTAATTTCATCGCCCTCTCGCGCAGCGACGGAAAAGCCATCGTCGAAGCCGACCACGTGACAGATGCGCTGCGGTATAAGCTCCACCAGTCATTCATCGCAAAGAGTCCGCTGAAATCGCCGCTGACTCCGTGGCCGCTCCAAAATTTTGCTCCGGATTCAAGGGCCGAACCAAAGACGCTTCTGCTTGAAAAATCATTCCAAAAGGATATGAGCCCTTCCGAAAACCCGTGATTTGAAATCATCCCGATGGCATCCGAAACATTGCTGGCGGCGAACGATGAAAGGGAGGCGTAAAGACTTCCAAGTCCGTTGAAACTTCCGCGATACCCGTCGGAATTTGCGAGCAGATGGCTGAGCAGACCGAGGTCCTCCAGGAGACCGGCGCCCGGAATCACGCCGCCGAAAAGGGCGAACGTACCGCCCAGCTCGAGAATTCGTTTTGAGGCGTCCGTCAGATGGTCCGACTGGGAGTAGCCGGCTGAAAACGCCTCGGCCGTCTCCGGTGCAGAGAGTCCGTGAAAGACTTTCCCCGCCGCATGGGCGGCTGTGGCTCCGCCGGATATCCAGAAGAGCATCGACTGAAAATCCGTCGATCCTGACAGGAGGGAGATCCCGATGCCTGCCATCGAACCAAGCGCTGTAAGTTTGAGATAGCTTTTGCTATCCGGCATCACCGCATGGTGCAAAAATTCCTTCGCGCTGGCAGTGAATCTCTTGGAGAGTGTGAGCGTTCGCTCAAAATCCATCAAAGTGCCGTTGCTGTGCAAAAATTGTTTGATGGGTGAATTCTCACCTCCGATCCGCGCCGCAGCCGCGCTGCGCGGATAACGCGTCATAAGAGTCCTGGCGTTTTCATGTGCGATGTAAAAATACTTCATCTCCGCTGCCAGAGAGATCAGAAGTTCGTATAGGCCGGTTATCAGCTCAAGCTTGTCCTTCGGGATAGCGATTCCATCCTCACGCGATGCGCCCGCCCTGAGCGCTATCTCTGTGAAATATGAATAATCACCCTCTTCACCGGATGAATGAGTCCGAGCCAGAGCATGGTTCGGATCGATTCTTCTCGATATCGGCAAAAGGATGAATTTTTCAAGTTCGGCTATTACCTTCGCTGCAGATACGAGCAGACTCGCACGATCCGTTCCATGGGAGATCGATGCTGTTTTCAGAGACAGATCGATCACCCCCAGATTCACCTGGATGGCCAAATCATCTATGGATTCATCTACGGAAGCATCCTTGCCCTTTTCGATGAGAGCGTATAATACGCAGTTAAGAGATTCGATCGCAGCGCCGTAATCGCCGGAGGTCCGTGAAACGAGCGTGGCACGGGCAAAGGCCAGTTGGATAAAAGCTTCGAGGTCCCCCCCCGATGTATATGCTAGAGAGTTTTCGGCGATATCCAGAGCCCGATAGGTGGAATCGTCGGCCTCCTTAAACCAGAAAGCCTCCCCCATCGCAGAGCCGATAAAAAGCTCCGCATCCAGATTTGCCGTAACAAACCCGAGCTCGAGAGCCTCACGCGCGCTTCTGAAAAGAGCGCCAGCCGCCTCGGTTTTTCCATCCGCCAGGACCACCAGCGCCTCGGCAATTCTTCGCTCGGGGATTTTTTCCTGCAAGAGATCGCTCGGGGTGGATCCAAATGCTGAAATCGATCGAAAGGCTGCGGCATCGCGGAATGAATTTATGAGGTGCAAATTGTACGGCTGGGAAATAAGCGAATTCGGAACAGCAGGGGGAGGGGAATTCCACCCGACCCACCGGACAAAAGGGGGCTGCATCGGCATCGTAAGTGGTCTTTCAAAACCGCCGTATATCCGCATCTCATCCTCCAAAAAGGCCGCAGACAGGCCCCCGGTCGCGATGTCGCATAATATAGAGGAGTGTCGAAGTCAAGCCGCTTAGCCCGCCTTCGCAGGAATGACTATGCGTTGCGGAATAGGAGGACGGAGCGCGGAGGCATGCGCACATCGAGATAGATGAAGGCACCATGAACGGTCATATCCCCCTGAGATAGCTCCAGGGGATACCTCCCGCCGAATTTCGGATCCTGAGAGTTGAAAGCCAGACGGTAATCCCCGGTTGAAAGGGCGACGCGGGGGGGAGCGGAACCGGGCTCGCGATAATCGACATCGCTCATGTTGATTCCGACGACCGCAACATCATCCCCCAAACGCCTCTCGAATATCAAAATTCCGCGGTCGTTGCGGACGTAGAGCGGATCGCGCCTCAAAAGCTCGTCCGAGTTGAGCGCGGCGCTCAAAGCCCTCGCCTCCATGAGCGACCTCCACATCTCGAAGATCCTGACATCCCATGCGGGCGAAAGTTCTTTGAGAAGCTTCATGCTGGCAAATCTCTTCGGTTCCTTCTCGTTCTGTTCCTCGATGCTCGAATACCCCCGCCTGATCAGAAAATCCTCCTCAGGAAAAATCGGATACTTCGCGAAGAAATGAAAATTCTCGAGCGCCCTCACCTCGTTTTTCCTGAAATAATCCGCATCGCCGGGGGCCGGCGCGAGCCCTGCCCCATATTCATCCCCCATGAAAAACATCACAGCCCCTCTAGCCAGCACCGATATCGCGTAGGCCATCATCGCCCTCTCCCGGTCGGCCGCAAGAGGAACCGGATCGTGCTCGTGATTTCCCTTCGTATCGTGCGAAACGAAATAGTTGAGCATCGGCGGCGGAATTTCTTCGCCATAACCAAATCTTCGAAAAGTTCCATACATCGCAACGTTGAACAGATCGTCCATCGAAAGATATCCGCCGATCTCGCCGCGTCCCGGAAAGAGCATATTGTGAAGCGCGCCAGTGAGCGCAAAGTTCCAGGAGTGCTCGATTCCGGTCTTTGCATAAAATGAAAGATCGCCATTCTTCGGGCGAAAATCCTCGGCTATAAAGATCACACGCGGATCTATTCGCCCCATCATCTCCTTCAGAAATTTCAAAACGGCGTAATTATTTTCCTTATTCCTCCATCCGGTCTGATCTCCGATGAATGGGGTCATATCGAACCTGATTCCGTCCGCACCGAAATCCTCGACGTACATGCGAACGAGCTCTGTGGCGAGCGACAGGTTGTGCATCGAACCTTCCGCACCGACGGAATGCCCCCGTGAAAGATCCTCATCGACTGTGAAACGCAGAGAAGGTCCCCATTCGGTAGGCTCGGAGTTCCTGTCGCCGAAATATCCGAAGAAGGTCTCCCACCTTCCATCCTTCATCATAACCTTGCCCAAATGGTTAAGGACCACATCGAAGATAACGGAGATCCCCGCCTCATGAAGTTTTTTCACGAGCATCTGCAACTCTTCGGGGGTGCCGTAAGATCTGTACACTCCGAACGGAAGGACTACGTCATATCCCCAGTTGAACTCGCCGGGCGACTCATGCACCGGCATAATCTCGACGGTGTTGATTTTCAATTCATCACGAAGCCTCCTCACCAGGTAATCCCAGTCGGAAGGATTCTGAATCGCATTGAAGCTCCCCTCTTTCGTCCAGAGGCCGACGTGCATCTCGTAGATCCGCATATCCTCGAAGCTTCGATAGAGATGTTTTGCATCCCCCCAGTCGAAACGGCCGAGATCCGTGAGGCGCGACCACCCGTTTATTCCAAGATCCTTGCACGGCTGATATCTGGAAAAAGGATCGGGGAGATTTTCAACGCGACCATCTGCATAGCGAATCCTGTACATATAATCGGTCCCCGGCCCTATATCCATGAAGCTGGCGAGGTAATTCCCGAGGGCGTCGCGCTTTAGGGACCGGAGGCGGCCCGACTTTCCTTCGTTGACGATAAGATCCAGCGCCTCCGCATATGGGGCCCATATCCTAAATACCCCTCTGCCACCGATCATGCGCGCACCTTCCGGCAATATCGAATTGAAAAGCGCGGTCGATACCGCCCAGCCGTATTGGGCCAGAAGAGGGTCGATCCCCGTCGATGCAAATTCCCACGGACAATTTGCCATAGCAACAGCCCGTTCGAGCTCACCATTCCTGATGAATTTATCTGCGCTGCGCATCCAGCTATCGACGTAAGGATTAGCGGAAAGAGTTTCTTCACCAAAGCGGTGATGTGCGGGAATGTAAAACCTGCTGCCGGCAGGAAGCGCCACAGGTGAAACAGCCTGTCCCTGAAAAGAATACGAAGTCTGAAGGGCGGCAAAACTGGTCGCAGGTGAAAGAAAATTTTTGGCGAGAAAGGCGTCGAAGCGAAGGTTCGCAGAAGGGTTGAAAGCAACTAATCCTGCACCGGCTATTGGCATCAGCTGGCTCCAGATCGATATCACAGGCCGAAACGCTGCACCCCTTATACCGGGCGTCGGATAAACCTGTCAAGAAGGCAAAAAAAATGGGAACACACACACAGCGTGTTCCCACTTGAATAGCTCCATTCGCCAAAATTAAAACTCTGATTTCATCCCTTCATGTAACTCGTCAAAGGCCCTTTCAGCATCTTCCTCAATACCCTCTGCCGCGGACAGTTTACCTTTTCTCCACTGTTCTACCGCTTCACCAACCTCCTCCATGAACCTTAGCACACTTGTGTCAGGTCTCACTCCCATCTCCGGGAGGTGCCTTTTAACTTCCTCTCTTGATGGGATACCAGCCTCCGCCTCCGAAGGCTCTTCCTCAATGACATCAGGAGGTAGGGATCTACAGATGATACCCACTTCCACAGTGGCGCATACCTGATCATCCCCAATCTCGAGATCCCAGATAAAACCTGCCGCCTCCGGCTTTTCCCCAGGGCAAAGCTTTTCTATAGCATCTCTGGCATCTCTCCCGGCTTTATCCAGAGAGTTCCTCCTAGCCATCGGTGAATTCGGGAAACATCCTTTGCCAACGACCTTAACGGGTCCATCCGCCATATCAACCCTCCTTTTTCATAAGTTACGGAAAGGTTATCGTGAGCGCACAGAAAAAGTTGCGTGTCGATAAAAAAAATGCTGGCGCGTGAAAGACAGGGGCTTTTGGGCTGTCATTTAACTCTTTGATATTACTGTTCATTATTATCAACGAGCTCTTGCTTGATCTCCTTCGCTATCGGCCTCCAAACCAGGAAAACGACCTGATTTTTGACTTAACTTTGATTCGTCAGAATATGCCCTGATCGGCTTTGCAATCCCTCCTTGATTAATTTTCCGCCATTCCTCACATTTCGTTGACGATTTCACGCCGCTGGGTTAGCGGGGTTTTCATGAAGCGAATAGAGGTTAGGGCTCCGGCGAAGGTAAACACCCTCCTGCGCGTCATCGGCAGGCGGGCTGATGGCTATCACGATCTGGAGATGGTGATGCTCCCCCTTTCCCTCGCCGACGAGCTCACACTTGAGGAATCATCAGGAGGGGTCGATATAGTCATCGACGGCCAGAGCGATCCCGGAATGCAGGGGGAAAAAAATCTCGCCTCCCGCGCCGCGCTCGCCATCAGGGAGATATTCAGCATATCGGCGGGGCTCAAGATATCGCTGCAGAAAAAGATTCCGGTCGCTGCAGGGCTCGGCGGCGGCTCATCCGATGCAGCGGCGGTGCTTAGGGGGCTCAATGAGATGTGGCAGCTTGGCCTGGAAAACTCGGAGCTGGCGGCTATCGGTTCGAAGCTCGGAGCCGATGTGCCTTTTTTCTGTTATGGCGGACCGGCCTTTGTCGAGGGGATAGGAGATGTAGTAACGCCTTATACTTCCTTTCCTAACATATCAATTTTAATGGTAAATCCGAATTTCGCCATCTCGACCCCCTGGGTTTATCAGCAATATGATTTGCAGTTGACTGAAAAAGGGTCGAATGCTAGGGTCCGCCCGCATTTTCAGGTATTTAGCGATGTTGTTGCCAACCTCCACAACGATCTGGAATCGGTAACTATCAAAGCTCATTCTGAAATTGCCGAAATAAAAAGGCTTCTCGTCGAGCTGGGCGCGGCGGGCGCTATGATGTCGGGTAGCGGTCCGACCGTCTTTGGTGTGTTTGAAAATAGTAAGTCGAGAGACAGCGCGCTTGCGGCGATGCCAGAAAATGGCTGGCGCCTCTTCGCTGCTGAGGGAGTTGTGCCGACGAAGAGTTAGGGGGTAGTTATGCAGATCACCGATGTTCGCGTCTTCCCCGTCGAGGAGGAGAAGCTGAAAGGTTACGCGACGATCACGTTCGACGACTGTTTCGTCATCCGTGATCTCAAGATCATTTCAGGCACCAGCGGGCTCTTTGTGGCGATGCCGTCAAAAAAGAGAAAGGACGGCACATACAGGGATGTCGCCCATCCGCTCAACAGCGAGATGCGCAACGCCATCGAAAACAAGGTTCTCGAGGCGTATCGCGCAGCTGCCGAAAGCGGAGCAAAGCCGCAGGCCGCGGATTCCGAGCAAGGGGATCTCTGATCCTTTTTGTCTCCGCGCAAGGTTGACGTTTTGGGGCGTCGACAAGCGGTAAGTCACCAGATTTTGGATCTGGTATCCGGAGGTTCGAATCCTCCCGCCCCAGCAGGAGATTTTGCGCCGGCAAAATTTTCTCCGATATATGCGGATATACGGAAATTGCCGGCGCGAAGTTTTGCGTGTACATACAGTTCACTTGTAGCAGCAAATCGAGGTACGGATGTTCGGCAACAACAACATAAAGCTCATTACCGGGAATGCCAACAGGCCCTTAGCTGAGGCCATCGCACAATCGTTAGGACAAAAGCTTTCGGCGGCGACCGTCATGCATTTCTCCGACGGCGAAACCTGGGTCGAAATTCAGGATAACGTCCGCGGCGCAGATGTTTTTGTGATTCAACCGACCTGTTCTCCGGCCAATGAACATCTCATGGAGTTGCTGATAATAATCGACGCTCTGAAGCGCGCTTCGGCCGACAGGATCACGGCGGTACTTCCGTATTACGGCTATGCGAGGCAGGATAGAAAGGTCAGTCCGCGCACGCCGATAAGTTCGAAGCTAGTTGCAGATCTGCTGACCGCAGCCGGCGCAGACAGGGTGCTCACCATGGATCTCCACGCCGGTCAGATCCAGGGCTTCTTCGATATTCCGGTGGATCACCTGTTCGCGAAGCCGGTGCTGCTCGAGTACCTGTCGGAGAGATTCAAGGGTGAAAATATCGTGGTCGTTTCCCCCGACGCAGGCGGCGCGGAGAGAGCACGCTCATTCGCCAAGATGCTCAAGAGCCCGATGGCGATGATAGACAAACGCCGAGCGAAGCCAAATGAAAGCGAAGTGATGAATATAATCGGTTCCGTGGAAGGCTTCCGGGCCGTGATAATAGACGATATAATAGATACCGGCGGCTCGATGGTCAAAGCCGCCCAGGCTCTTGTGGCCAAGGGAGCCACGGGAGTTTGCGCTTGCGTAACTCATCCGGTTCTTTCCGGTCCTGCGATAGATAGAATAAACGAGTCGGTGATAGACGAACTCATAGTGACGGATTCGATCCCTCTTACAGAGAAGGGAAGACAGTGCAGGAAGATAAAGGTTCTCTCAGTGGCAGGCCTTCTTGGCGAGGCCATAAGAAGGATTCATTGCGCTGATTCAGTCTCACTTTTGTTTGTGTGATTATGAATGCGACAGACGGGTTGGAATAAAGCCTCGTTTGAATGCTCGGTATTTTTTAAGGAGGAATTATGAAGAGGGTAGCTTTAACTGCAGAAACCAGGGAGGCCGGCAAGGGGGTTTCCAAAAAACTCAGGTCTGACGGGCAAATCCCGGCCGTGCTTTACGGCAGGTCAATAGAACCTGTCTCGATAGTCGTGAACAGGAAAGAGGTCGAGGCTGCCGTGAAGGGCTCACAGGGAACCAACATCCTGATCGACCTTTCGATCAAGGGTGGCGAGTCCGGACTTGCGAGAATCAGGGATTACCAGGCCGATCCGTTCAAGAGGGAGTTCCTGCATCTGGATTTTCAAGCGATCAGCATCACCGACAAGATCGAAGTGGAAGTCCCTATCGAGATCACCGGAAAGTCCGTAGGAGTCAAGGAGGGCGGAGTTCTCGAACAGATGCGCAGAACGCTTCTAGTCAAAGCCCTTCCCGACAGGATTCCTGCCAGCATCGCTCTCGACATTACCGACCTCAACATCGGAGACAGCGTACACGCGGATGAAATAAAGCTGCCGGAAGGCGTCGAATATCCTTCCAAGATGAACTATGCGGTGGTCGCAGTCGTGCCTCCAACCAAGGTCGAAGAGGTCGCCGCTGTCACCGCTGCCGCTCCCGTTGAGGGCGCTGCCGCCGCTCCTGCCGAGGGTGCCGCTGCTGCCGCCCCCGCCGCCGCCCCTGCGAAGGAAGGCACTGCTGAGGCGAAGAAGGAATAACCGTGAGGCTCATAGTCGGGCTTGGAAATCCGGGCCGGAGCTACTCATCGCATCGCCATAACATAGGCTTCGATGTGGTGGATTTTTTGGCCGGCGAGATGGGCGTTTCGATAGAGAAAAAATCTTTTGGCGCCCTGCTCGGCGAAGGTTCTTTGAATTCTGAAAAAGTTTTTCTGGCGAAGCCGCAGGGCTATATGAATCTTTCCGGCGAGTCGGTCGCTCCGATAATGGGGTATTACAAGATCAGCCGGAATGATCTGATAGTCGTCCACGACGATGTCGATTTGGAACTCGGGAGAATCAAGGTCTCCATGGGTGCAGGCCACGGAGGGCACAACGGCGTCCGTTCCATAATAGATCATCTGGGCAACAATGATTTTTTTCGGATCCGCGCGGGAGTTGGCCGTCCTCCTGAGCACTGGGATACGGCGGATTATGTCCTCGCTCCGTTTTCGCCTGAAGAAAAAAAGTTGGCCGCCGATGTAGTAAAGCTGGCGACCGATGCGATTAAAATTTTGATAGCCGAGGGGCTAGAAGCCGCTCAGCGAAAATTTCATTGATACGTTTTTCAGTACTCTCCTTAGTTCCGGGATGGTCTCGGAGCTTCGAAGTCGAACCGAAAGGAGGTCGCATGAACGAGTACGAAACCGTTGTAGTTACACAACCCAACACAACCGAGTCCGACCACACGAAGATCTCATCAAAGCTCTCTTCTCTGATCGAAAGGGGAAGCGGAAGGCTCTTCTATGCCAAGGATATGGGCCAAAAGACGCTAGCTTACCCGATCAAGAAGCAGACCAAAGCCGTCTACACCTGCTTCGATTATGCAGGGGCCGGAGATGTCGTCCAAGATTTCGAGCGCGCGCTTCGCATCGATGAAAACGTTTTGCGGTTTTTGACCGTGGTCAAAAACACAAACGTCGATATCGAAGCAAGGGCGGCCGAGATCGTGGCCAAAGGCGAGGATATCTCTCCAGCAGTGGAAGAAACTGCAACAGCTCCCATAGTCAAGAATCTCGATGAAGGCGATTCTTCAGAAGGCGATTCCAGTGACGATGCAGAGAGGGAGGAATAATCATGTCTAGAAAAGAATTTGGAAGAGGTAAGGAGAGAGGCAGAGACAAAGACAAGATGAAGAAGAAGCGGAATATGATCGTACGCAACAAGGTCTGCAGGTTTTGCGCCGACAGAAAGATCACCATAGACTACAAGGACGTCCGCCTTCTTTCCCCATTCATCACTGAGAGGGGCAAGATCGTCGCCCGTCGCATATCCGGCAACTGCGCGATTCATCAGCGCGAAATTACAACTGCGATCAAGAGAGCGAGGATAATCGCTCTTATACCCTTCACTGCCACACAGCTCCCGATGGCATGAGGTAACTGGAAAATGGGCGATATGATCGGCACAAGAATAGTTTTAGTGGCGGCGCTTGCCGCGGCGGTTTTGTATCTAAGCGGTTTTCTGGCGGTGCTTACTCCCCTGCCAATCCTTTATGTTTTTTCCAGGCTGGGGAGAAGGGCTGCATTGAAGGCGGGGGCCATCGCGATACTCGCAGCCGGCTCCCTCTATTCGTTAGCCGTGATGAAATATGGACTGGATGCCGCGTCGATGGTGCTTCCGCTTCCCATCATCGCCTTTGCCAAGTTCCTTCCGCCTAACTGCCTTATAGCTCTCGGCATTTTCTACCTCCTATCCTTTATAATGATAGGTGGGAGTATCGGAGATGGTTTTAAGAAGCGCGTCGGCATCTTCAAAACCGGCCTTTCGGCGATGATCGCCGGTTCGCTGCCTATGGTTGTTGCTGCGGCCTATTGCTACGCAAAGGCGCCGGCAGGGATGCTGCTCGAGGTGAGGGCTTATTTTGAGCAGGCTGTCGTTTCCATCGCAGAGATCAATCGCTCGGCCGGAATATCCGGTGCGCCGATAGACCTACTCTTGGACAAGAGTTCCGAGATCGCTTCCTTCGCCCTGTCGATCGTTCCGTCGATCTTTTTCATCTATGGGCTTGCGGTGGTTGCGATCAATATGATCCTTGGAAGGAGGATCCTCATCAGGAGGGGAATGAGGGGATTTGGCGACTTCGCCAAGTTTCGCCTTCCCGACGCGCTCGTTTGGGCGGTGATCGCCAACGGCACGCTCTTTTTTGCCAACAAGTACACGACCGATTCCATCATGGCGGGTACGGTAGCAGTAAACGGCATAATATCGCTTCTGGCGATGTACTTCCTGCAGGGGATAGCGGTAATCGCATTTGTTTTAAGGGGTATCAAAAAACCGGCATTGCGAATGATCGTTTACATTTTTATCATATTTTTTTTCAGGACGGTCAGCATAGCTATTGTATGCGTTGGTTTGGCTGACGTTTGGATAAACTTCAGATTAAAAAGACTGAGAGGCAGCGCCGACTCGGCGTAGTTACAGCTGCCTTGAACTATCAAGGAGGTTTTATATGCAGGTGATTCTTTATCAGGATGTTCCGAATCTCGGCAGGGCGGGAGAGATCGTAAAAGTTAAAGAAGGATACGGAAGGAATTATCTTGTCCCCAGGAAGCTGGCTGTAATAGCCAACCCTGCCAATATCAAAGAGCTCGAACACCAGAAGCGCATAGTTTCGGCGAAGCAGGCAAAACTAAAAAAGCACGCCGAGGAAATAGCGTCCAAGATGAAGGACCTTTCGCTCACGATAGCCCGCGAGGCCGGCGAAGAGGAAAAACTCTTCGGCTCGGTCACATCCAAGGACATCATCGCTGCTTTGCGCAATGAGGGCTTCATCATCGACAGGCGCGATCTTCAACTCGAAGCTCCGATCAAACAGATCGGCATATACGATATCCCGGTGAGGCTTCACGCTGAGGTCACTGGAACAGTGAAGGTTTGGGTCGTTAAAAAGTAATCGGGGGAAGCGATGTCATCCGTCCCGGAAAAGAGGGGGCCCAAGCTTCCCCCTCAGAACCAGGAAGCCGAGCAGTCCGTCATCGGAGCCATGCTCATCGACAACGATGCGATCAACCGCGTTGTCGAGGAGGTCATGCCGGAGGACTTCTACCGCCCTGCGAATCGTAAAATCTACGAGGCCATAGTAGAGCTCTATCAGAAAAACGAGCCCGCCGATCTCGTCACCGTCACCACTAAACTCAAGGATTCCGGTTCGCTCGAAGAGGTGGGCGGCGCGACCTATCTCGCATCCCTTGTCGATGCTGTTCCGAGTTCCGCCAACGTAGGTTTTTATGCCCGCATAGTTCGCGAGAAATCTGTTTTGCGGCGACTCATCGAGGGGGCATCGGCGATCGCCGAACGCGGGTATATGGACGAAGGGAATGTGGACGATTGCGTCGACGCAGCCGAAAAGATAATTTTCGACATCGCACAAAAGAGGCTCAAACAGGGTTTTACCAGCGTCAAGGAAGTCGTCAAAGACAGCTTCAAAGCTATCGAACAGCTCTACGAGCGCAAGGAACTTATCACAGGCGTTCCGACGGGCTTCAAAGAATTAGACAGGCTTACATGCGGTTTCCAGAAATCCGATCTAATCATAATAGCCGGTCGCCCCAGCATGGGTAAGACGGCATTTGCACTAAATATCTGCGAAAATGCGGCACTGAATTCCGGCGCCGTATGCGCGATCTTCTCGCTCGAAATGTCGAAGGAACAGCTCGTGCAGAGAATGCTCTGTTCTCGCGCCGAAGTCGATGCCTCGAAACTACGCGGCGGCTTTCTCAGCGAAAGCGACTGGCCGAAGCTCACCAGAGCAGCAGGACTTCTTTCGGAGGCTCAGATATTCATCGACGATACCCCGGCCATAAACGTGCTGGAGCTTCGCGCCAAGTCCAGGCGCCTGCAGAAAAATCACGGGCTGGATATGATCGTGGTGGATTATCTCCAGCTCATGCGCGGCGTCGGCCGAATAGAGAGCCGTGAGCGCGAGATTTCCGAAATTTCTCGCGCGCTGAAAGCACTCGCGAAGGAGCTCGCTGTTCCGGTAATTGCACTGTCGCAGCTAAATCGCGGCGTCGAAGCCAGACAGGACAAACGCCCTCAGCTATCTGACCTTCGCGAATCTGGAGCCATCGAACAGGATGCCGACGTAATCGCATTCGTCTATCGCGATGAGATGTACAATAAAGAGAGCCCCGACGCAGGCAAGGCAGAGATCCTGATCGGCAAACAGAGAAACGGCCCGACCGGGAAGACCATGCTCGCGTTCAGGGGAAATATCACACGCTTCGACGACCTCGCCCGCGGCATGGATGACTACATGGAACCGTGCACCCTAGTTGCAGGAGCCCCGACAGAGGGGGAAAATGATCCTTTTTAATTCGTTATGAAGCCACTGGTCAGCGTTATAATTCCAACATATCAGAGGAGGATTTTTGTTTGCGATGCAATCCGTTCGGTCGTATCGCAGAGTTTTTCCGATATCGAAATCATCGTGGTCGACGATGGCAGCGACGATGGGACCAGAAGCGCCGTTTCAGCGATAGAGGATGACCGGATAATCTATCTTTGGCAGAAACACGCAGGCGTTTCCTCCGCGCGAAACGAGGGGGTTTTAAATTCAAGGGGAAAGTTTGTCGCGTTCCTCGATTCCGACGATGTATGGCTTCCGGAAAAAATCGAAAAACAACTGGCCTTCATGAACGAGCTTCCAGCCGATTCGATATGCCAGACTGAGGAAATCTGGATTCGCGACGGAAGAAGGATGAACCCCAGCAACCATCACAAAAAACATTCCGGCTGGATTTTTAGGGAGTGCCTTCCTCTTTGTATCGTTTCACCTTCCGCCGTCATGATGGAACGTAGGATATTCGACGACCTCGGCGGTTTCGATGAAAATCTTCCGGCATGCGAAGATTACGACCTCTGGCTGCGCGCCTCCTTGCGCCACCAGATATTCACGATGGATGAGGCTCTCATCGTAAAACGCGGCGGTCACAGCGATCAACTGTCGAAACAGTGGGGGCTGGATATCCACAGGGTCAGCGCTCTACAGAAGATACTTTCAGATCCCCTTCTCACCGACGAATATGCAAAATTGGTTCGCGCTGATATAGTTCGCAGATCGAAGATCCTAGCCGATGGTGCAAAGAAGCGCGGCAACCTCGAGATGTTCGAAAAATACGCACGACTTTGCGATGAGTCGCTCTCGCCCAGTTCGTAATTTTTAGCAATCTTAAAAAGTTGTACAGAGGACTCTTCGAAAAACGTTCTGTATGATACCACCTGCCTCGGAAGATTCACGTATCTTCACGGCGGTTCGACAAACTCACCGTCATGAGCGAGCGATAGCAAATCGAATGAATGAGGTTCACTCCAGACTTAAAAATTTTCCCAGGCAGGCGGCAATCATAGATAGTTTTAAAAACACCATTCGTAAAATTCGGCAGAAAACTACCGGTTGGTGCAGGAAACAATGAGTTGGCCAATTTCCCGGCTGTCCCTTAGTAATGAACTCCGAGCATGGCTGAGCCACCAAAGGATGGATGAAATCCACCTCTGTATATCGTCGTTCCTGGCATGCCAGCGACAGTTTGGCGGACATCACGGAAGAAGAGTAGGTCATACTGGAGATCAATGCCGAAGTAAAAATATTTGAACATGAGGAATGTTATTCCAGCACCGGGAGATGGCCCCGCGCCAAATTGTGTTACGTTGCCGCTGCCAGCGCTGGATGCTCCCGGAAGCGACGCGATCCGAAATGACCCGCCGACTTTTACGAACGGAAGTATCTTCAAGCTATTGAAATCGACGAGAGGGTCAAAGATGAAGGTGTATTTCCCGTATATGTTTCCGCTTCCTGCGTGGATACGCCTCGCCCCGTTGGCATTTGTGGCATAGCGCCCCTGAAGTTCGGCTGAAAATTCGTCATTGAGGTTCCATCCGAAGAGAAACCCTATCGATGGTTCGAAATCCCTTCCCACATCTATGCCATCGGCCTCATTTTTATCATAGTTCATCTGAACTGCGCCGGCTTCGAAAACGAGATAAGGGCCGGTGTGAAACCTCTTTACCGGGCGCGCTTGCACAGAATCGGTCTGCAGGAGCATCGATAACACTGCGACTATCGCGATTGAGAGGACCTTCTTCATCGGTGTCATTTTTATCAGGAACTTTTCAAAAGGCAAGAAGGGGCTGTTGGCCCTTTCCACCCTCCTTGCCTTGAAACTCTCTATCTGTTAGTTTCGCCGTCATGAAACTTTTCATTGCGACGAGAAATAAGGGAAAACTTAGAGAAATAGAGGATCTTCTGATGGGGCTCGATGTGCAGATTTTTTCGTATGACGATTTCCCTGATCTTTCCGAAACTCTCGAGGACTGTGACAGCTTTCGCGAAAATGCGATGAAGAAAGGGCGCGAGGCGGCCCTTGCAACCGGAATCTTATCCCTCGCCGACGATTCAGGATTAATGGTCGATGCGCTGGGAGGCGCCCCAGGCGTTCATTCCGCGCGCTATGCCGGCAAGCAGGGGGATCATGCGGCCAACAACTCAAAGCTGCTCGATGAAATGCGAACGATTCCCTGCGGCAGGCGCACTGCGAGGTTTGTCTGCTTTATGGCGCTCATCTCTCCAGACGGCAGAACGTGGGAGAGTGAAGGGATTTGTGAAGGGATTATAGCGCGCGATTTTGCTGGAAGCGGCGGCTTTGGCTTCGACCCCCTCTTCTATCTCCCCGAATTCGGCAAAACCATGGCAGAACTGGATCTGCGGGTGAAAAACAGCATAAGCCACAGGGGGCGCGCTCTGCAGCAAATAAGGGCGATTTTGATTGAAATTTTGTCGGAAAAAGGGAATGGATAATCCCCGTTTTCGGGGGTGTAGCTCAGCTTGGCTAGAGCGCTTGTGCCGATTCGACATGACTTTTTTGTATTAAAAAGTCATATGTCGAATCGAGCACCCCGAAAGACATCGGGTCGGGGTGTAGCTCAGCTTGGCTAGAGCGCTTGCTTTGGGAGCAAGAAGTCGCTGGTTCGAATCCAGTCACCCCGACCCGGCCTCTTTCGGGACTTTGGAATCAACCCCGCCAAAAAGCGGCGGGGCCCTCGACGCGGCGGTTGATTTTTCTTTTAGAAAAATCAAGCCGTCGTCGGGAGAAGTCGCTGGTCTTTGAAAATATGAATTAATAGATGTAATTCGCGCCCGTAGCTCAGGGGATAGAGCATCTGCCTTTAACGACAGGAGCCTTTGTGGGGAAACACAACCTGCAAAGTGGACTGCACCGTATCGGGGAAACCTTAACAGATAATGCTGATGGCAATCCCGAGGAAACCTGTGGTTGTCCTGTCCTTTTGTATTGTATAGCGACTTTCTTTGGAGGTTGTTTTCTACGCATCATACGGAGGACAAGGGCGACCTGGGAGTTTTAAAGGCTCAAGCAGATTTAAATCAACGGGGATATCAGGTACTGATACCGCTTATAGAATATGTCCCATTTGACATAGTTGTTTACAGAGATGGAAAGTTCAAAATGGTACAGGTAAACTACAAGTCTCTTGATACCGAAGGGAAACTCGAAATCAATTTTCGCAGCAATTGGACGGACAGGAAAGGAAGCCACACAGAGATTGTAGATAAAAAATCTGTCGATCTTTACTGTATTTACTGTCCTGACACGGATGAGTGTTATTATATAGAATATAGATCCTAAAAAATTTCGAGGAACAGCATGCTTGAGGGTAAAAACTCCCAAGAATAACCGGAGGAAATTTGTAAAAATGGCTTTCGATTATCGCAGGGTTCCGTAGAGACTATACGTGCAGCACCTGAAATGGTGAAGATCTAGTCCAGCCTACAAGTTGTCGTCATTCAATGAAGATGATGCTTGGGAAACCAAGAGTAGGAAGCTAAGCAGAGGGTCCCAGGTTCGATTCCTGGTGGGCGCGCAAAAAGTGGGGTGGACGATTTGTCCGCCCCACTTTTTTGTGCTCATCCTGGTGAGGAGCTGGCTGGTTCGCACGCCGTTGTTGAGTGGCGGATGCGAATTATGCGGACGCCGTGATTACAGCGGCGGGTACCCGGAGTGCGAGCCAAGGGTTTATTTGGCGAGCGTTTATGGCGGGTGATTCCTGGTGGGCGCGCAAAAGTTTTGCGCTAGCAAAACTTGTCACGATATACGATACACGGGTTTTCGCATTTAAAGAAATGCTGGCGCAAAATTTTGAAAAGACAGATTAGGGCTGAGAAGCTCTTGCGCTCAAACTCAACCTCGATCTTAGCCTGACAATCGAAGAAACAAAAAACAGCGGATCCCTTCAGTGCCCGCTGTTTTTGTGTTGGCGTGACGCGTTTTTTAGAAATGCCATCCGAGCATGCCAAGCAATTGGAACTGGAATTTAGTTCCGCCGTCCAGGATCTTGGTGCTCACGCCGGCTATGTCGCGGCTATGTGACCCCTGTAATATGATATTCTCGGTCGCGTCGATAGCAAACACCAACCCCTTCCAGATGAAGAATTCGCATCCGAGCCCCATGCCGACGCCGACGCCATAAGCCCCCTGTTTATTGTTACCATTTGGAGCATTGACGAACATCGCATGTCCCACGCCGCCCAGCTTAGCATATGGAAGAATTTTGACCGTGTTGTGCTGCCAGCTGGCCTGCGTAAAATACGGGAGCGTCGCCCTGGCGAAAAGCCCCATGTTGATCGCATGCTGGCGAGCGGTTTCGGTTGGATACGTTGCCCCTCCATCACCAACTTCGGCAGTAGTCGTAGCGTAGGTTATCTGAAGCATCGGCCCGATCCAGTCGGCGATATCCCAGCCGAAGGTGAGACCGAAAGCGGGGTCAAAAGTTCCGTTGAACTTCCTGTTCGTCTGCAAGCTCTTGTCATTCGTCATCTGCATCATCCCACCTGTGGCAAGCAGATATACGCCTTTGTGCCATCCCTCCTCCGGAAAATCCGATCCTCCGGCCGATGCCTGGCTGCCGATAGCCAAAATCGCGGTCGCTAACGCTATTGCGAGGAACTGTTTCATCTAGGCCCCCTTGTGTAAATAGTTTAACGCCGCTTATTGCGTTTGCTTTTCCCTGTCAACTGCTTGATTTCAGAGGCTCTTCCGTCGAAAGAGGGGCTGAAATTATCATTGGACAAAAAGGGCCTAATCGGGTAGCTAATCGCGCCCGTTGTCGGATTCGCGGCTCTTTTAGGAGCGGTCATGGAGGGGACAGCGGTAGATTTATGGTGGCTGTAGTTGACGCCGACGTTGAGCAGCGAGCATCTTTTGATGAACGCTGCGATTACGGCGGCGGCTCCCCGGAATGCTCCGAAAATGCAGTTGTTCTTTGTTTGAGGAGCGGTCATGGAGGGGACAGCGGTAGATTTATGGTGGCTGTAGTTCAGCGGTAGAGCGCCTGACTGTGGCTCAGGATGTCGCGGGTTCAAATCCCGTCAGCCACCCCAAGTAGGAGAAGAAGCCATTTCGGCAACTAGTCGGAATGGCTTTGAGCCTGTAAAAAGAATTGTGTAACTGCTTAACCTCGGATAGGTGTCAAAGACACCGAAAGGAGACGAGCAGTTATGGAAAAGCTGGGTAAGAATGAGGCCTTGTTTAAGGATTTGGCAAAGGGTGTAAAAACTCAGAAGGATCTATCGCAGCTGGTCGGGCAGTTGATGAAAACGGTGATCGAGACAGCGCTCAATTCAGAACTTGACGATCATCTAGTTT
>Ga0255345_1000213_pt1 | contig 102088 bp, 94 predicted proteins | sample wastewater_treat_6_FD_192415 | JGI IMG/M metagenome (GOLD analysis project Ga0255345, IMG submission 192415) | Wastewater microbial communities from Lulu Island WWTP, Vancouver, Canada - plant20 | ecosystem: Engineered > WWTP > Wastewater > Unclassified | place: Canada: Vancouver, British...
TGAATATACCCCAATAAATTGGACGGCAAGTTAAGCTACAAAAAAGAAGTAACTTGCCATGATGATTAAAGAGAGACAAAAGTATGATCGGGATTTCAAGCAGAAAGCGGTTGAACTCTCGTTTGCTCGAGGCAATGCCAAGGAGATTGCCCGGGAGTTAGGGATCCGTCCTGAGTTATTATACCGTTGGCGGAGAGAGTACCAGCGGTATGAAAAGAATAGTTTTCCAGGTAAAGGAAAGCCGAAGATGACTGATCTGGAAAGAGAGGTTGCCCGACTTAAAAGTGAGCTTCGGGACGCTAAGATGGAGAGAGACATCTTAAAAAAGGCGGTAAGCATCTTCTCCAGGAGCGATGGAAAATCTACCAATTTATAAGCGATCACCGCACCAGATTTACCATTGAGAAGATGTGCGAAGTATTTAAGGTGAGAAAAAGCAGCTACTATCAATGGCTGAAAAGTGGTCCATCCCTCCGCTGGCAGGAGAATGAAAAACTTCTGAGAGAGATCATGGACATTTTTGAAGGAAGTGATCAGACCTATGGTAGCCCGAGGATGACAAAAGAGTTGAAAGCACGCGGAATGATAATATCCCAAAACCGGGTTGCCAAAATGATGCGAGCTGCTGGTATTCGAGCCAGGAAGCCGAAGAGATTTGTTGTGACAACTGATTCCAAACATAATTATCCGGTTGCTCCTAATATTTTAAATCAGAAATTCCGGGCCACAAGGCCAGCACAAATTTGGGTTTCTGACATAACATATGTGCGCACGAAAAGCGGCTGGCTATATCTGACAGTGATTATTGATCTATATGACCGGAAGGTAATTGGCTGGTCAATGAGTAAGGGTTTATCAGCAGCGGAGACCATCATTCCTGCATGGATGATGGCCACATGGAAACGCCCTGTTACCCAAAATTTAATTTTCCACTCGGACCGGGGGATCCAGTATGCCTGTGATGAGTTTTCTAACATACTCAAAGCAAATAAGCTGATAATCCGCAGTATGAGCAGGAAAGGAAATTGCTGGGATAATGCTGTTGCTGAAAGCTTCTTCAAAACAATCAAAGTGGAGTGGATATATTCTAAAATTTATACCAACCAAGAGCAGGCTCAACTTTCAATCTTTGAGTGGATTGAAAGCTGGTACAATCGAAGAAGAAGACACTCTTCTCTTGGATATCAAACAATAGAAGAATTTGAATTAAATAATAGTAATTTTGAAAATGCAGCCTAGCTTAACTAAGCGTCCAAATTAACGGGGTAGGTCCATGCATTTTCGCTCAAATAATTAAAAGAGCGAAAATATATTTTCAAATCGTAAAATATTTTGACCGCTGCATCATGTTGTATATAAATATATTACAAGCATTTAGACAAGTCTTAACCGCACACCAGTGTATTAGCATTTAAAATTATCTTATCATGAGCAGCAGAAATCAAGTGATATGGGGGTTCGTTTTCACGGTATTAATCTTTCTGATTGCCAATCTGGTTGGTACTATAACAGACTTGAGCAGCACCTTCCTGTCGGGTTCATTTATGACCCATTTAACCATGCTGCTGCTGTCAATCATTCTGATTTGGGTAATGATGAAGCAAAATCTCAGTTTTCAGATTGCCCTGCCAAAGTTTAAGGAAATATTTGCACCATTTTTTATCGGGGTATTGATTACAATTGCAGTCAATATCCTGATGAATATCATAACAACACTGGCCGGTGGCAAGATAACGGCACATCCCCTGCTGCAGCAAATGAATGCGTTGCAAACATTTTTGTTCATTTTTATTCTGGCCAGTGTCGCAGAGGAGCTTCTATTCAGGGGATTTCTTCAAAACTCATTGAAATCATTGAACAGAAACAGTATAAAGGTTTTCAACCTGCGACTGAGTCTCCCTGTAATTATCGGTGCATTCACATTTGGATTGGTTCATCTTATTTTAATTTCTACAGGTGTTGATTATCTTTTTCTGGTTAGAATAGTACTCTTCACTACAATACTGGGAATTGCGGCAGGCTATTATCAGGAAAAATATAACAATACCACCCATGCCATACTGGTTCATATGGGTGGCAACCTGCCAGCAATACCTGGTGCTGCAATTATTAATCTGCAATAAACAGAATCCGGTATACCGTTTAACATTGTCACACCAGTGTGTATCCCTGTAAAACCTCACGGCAAACCTGAAAGCTCATCGTCTGCTTAAATATTATCGTTCTTCTGTCAGGGCTTTCTGATTTTCCTTTCGTTAAAATATGCTATGCAGTTTGGTCCAAATAAAAAGGAATTCATCAAGGCGATAAAAAAAAGGATGTGCTACATAGTCATTACGACAAAGCAAATCAGATTACTCCCCGGATTACCAATTATATCTTCCATGACCATGAAGAAAATGAAAGGCCAATGAAATGCGGCCTCGAGGAAAACAAAAGCCAGACCACATCACGCTGGGTTATGATGCGTCACAAAACAAGTCACTCCGCCATTCACCGGGACTTATGAAAACCGTTTTAATAATTGCAGTTCTGGTAATCCTGGCAGGGATTGCCTTTTATTATATTTTTATTGGCAACATCGACAGATCAGAGCCGGAAATTATAAAACTGGATAAGCCTATTCAAATCATTGGACTGGGAATCAATACAACCGACAAGGATATTTCCGGGGATGTCAGTAAGGTAGCAAATGAGTTTAACAACATTGTGAACAGGAGCCCCATTCCGAATAAGAAAGAGCCATGGGCCAGGTTGAATGTCAGTAAGGATTACAACCAGAAGACCGGAACCTTCAAATACATAATCGGAGATGTTGTTACATCGACAGAGAGCATTCCAGATGGATTGCAGGCATATGAAATACCAGCTTTGACATTCGCAGTTTTCCGGATTAAACCAAAGAGCAAAATTGCATGGGCAATTACAATGGGCAGGATGAAGAGGTTTATCTACACAGAGTGGCTTCCCCGGTCGGGGCATGAAGCATCTGATATAATCGGAGATTTTGAATTGCATGATGACAGGAGCCTGGGAAAGAATCCCGAAATAGAGCTGTTTGTGGCATTGAAAGACTCTATCTCACAACAGGATACATATATTCGAAAGGAGTAATCTACAAGGAATATAACTGGGAAGGAGTATCAGGTTCAGTAAGTGTTCTGTTTACCGTTGACAAAACAGGCAAAACCGGCAATTATCATGTCGCCGACCCCCTCGGCTACGGACTGGATGAAGAGGCAATACGGGCTGTCAGGCTCTTTTCCGACAACTGGCTGCCCGGCCTTGTGAACGATCAGCCTGTTGACGTGGAGGTTAGTTATCGCATCAATTTTGCAGTTGAGGGCCGTCTTTAATTCCTCACCATCTCTCATTGCAGCCGGGAGAGAACAGGGGCTATGCAAATCACCAGCCATTATAGCGTGAATAAGCAAATAACCAATCTGATTGTTATAATTTCGGTCGGACTCCTCTTTGCCGGATGCAGGCAGACTGATGATGCCGTTCACACCAAGTCAAGGTGGATAAAAGAGTACATGGAAGAGATAAAATCCGGCAGGTATCCTGGCATTCATGCCATTTCTTGGTGGCATGAGGATTATGACAACACTTTTCTGACAATCAACTCCTCGCGTCATTCATTGAAGGCTTACCGCAATTCAGTCAGTGATGATCTTTTCCTGACAGAGTGCGCATTCTCTGATAAAAAACTGATTCCCCTCCCCGGCAGAATCTATCACTCCGCATTCCCCGATTTCGGCGGTACTGAAGATGAAGTTACAGGCGGGCGCATTGATGAGTTTGAGGCACTCGCCGGAAAAAAGATTGCGTGGAGCTATTTCTCAAATAACTGGCTTGACAGCCTGACCTTTCCGGGCGGAGCCGTAGAGGTAATTTCCGGCAAAAGGTCTGTCCCGTTTATCCGGCTTATGTTCAGAAGTGTTTTTGAAGAAAACCGGGAAGATCCGAAATACAAAATGAGAGACATCCTGAACGGAAAGTATGACAATGCCATAAAAGCCTGGGCTGATGAGGCCGGGAGTTGCGGAGTCGCCCTCCTGGTTGAATTCGGAACAGAAGTAAACGGAAGGTGGTTCCCATGGAATGGCGCCTATTCCGGCGGAGGGAAAACAGATCTTTACGGAGATCCGGATTACCCCGACGGACCTGAAATATTCCGCGATTCCTACAGGCACATAATTGATCTGTGCAATCAACAGGGATGTGATAATATTACATGGTTCTTCCATATTGATCTTAACGATGACCCTGAAGCGTGGTGGAATGAACCGGTTTATTACTATCCCGGCGACGACTATATTGACTGGATCGGAATAAGCACCTATGGTCCGCTGGAGAGAGGCGACGACTATGCAGAACCCGCGGAGATGCTGAGACAGGCATATCAGAATATGAAAACAATCTCAGAGAAAAAGCCTTATGCCATACTTGAGTTCGGAATAACTGAGCTGTGAAACCTCATCGCACCCCAATCATATCTCTCTCTATACCCTGGTTATACGGTTCTAAAACAGATACCACCCCCCTCAGGCAATCACGCTGATGCCCAATCAAATACAGAAGATACAAAAAAATACATCAGGCAGCTGACACTAAATCCCTAAGAAATATATCATGAAAGCAACAGCCTCCCTCCTCGCCACCTTAGCCCTCCTGATCCTCTGCCCCCGGTCACTCCTGGCGCAGGAGACCGGAGCACAAAAGGGATCTGAGATCTATGTCTACGGCAACCTGAAGTAACTCACCTTACCGGTATCACATACAAATCAGCGATCAGGCCGAATCGTTTTTTCAGGGTAGCAGCTACCAGGCTGGATTTTGAAAACAGTATTTTTAAACCTTCCGGATCTACGGACTCAAAAGGCCTTGCCGTCGGCGGGGGAGTTCAGATCGGTCTTGAAAACAGGATCAAACTGGCCGAAAAACTCTCTGCCTTCTACGGGGTTGACTTATACGCCTCAGTGGCATACAGGAAAACTGAATCACAATCAGGTTACATAAACAAATTTACTGCATTTGCTCCGGGACTCTCATTTGGTTCCGGGCTGATTCTGAATGTTGTCAGAAATCTTCACGTGGCCCTGGAGTTTGAGCCCGCCATACTGGTAAACCTGGCTGCCACAGAATACCAGGGAACTCCACCCGTCAAAAACAAAACTGTAAATTACCTGTTTGATTTAACATTGATGACGTGAAGCTTGCCCTGATCTATAAATGGTGAAAAACTGCCTGCTGCTGAAAAAGCGCGTCATGTTTCACCCTCCGTCAGCTAATTCCCTAGAATCAGAGGCATAACAGACTTTCTGTCGAATGTGCTGACTCCTTAGGTTATGTTTCAACATGAATTGTACCCCTGAGTAACAGTCTCCCACAATGTTGGTTTCACAATTTTACCAATTGCTTAAGGCATTTGTTGTAAAGGAAGGTTAAAAATCTGAAAGGAGAACGAATCATAACGCTCTCGATTGAACCTTCAGCTAAACGGGAAGGGGGAAAAAATGCCTAATGACTTCGGATACTATCCTCATGCTAAAATCCCTTTTGCTCTGAGGGATCATATACTACAACGCCCGGGGCATGCGGTATCAGAATCACTTACTATTGTATATCGCATTTCTGTTGTATTTAATATCTGTCACTTCCAGGTTCAACCAGTTCCAATCACCTTCATCAAGTTTCCAGGTTGAGGTCATTTTCACCGGCACCATTATCCCTTCAAAGGCCTTGTAATCCATAATGCGTATCTCCCAGCCATAACGTTTTGCGTCGGCGCCATTCTCTCTGTAACGCATGGCAAAATACTTTACAACATCACCGTTAGAGTTAAAATAAAATGTCCCACTCCCCGAAGTTCCTTCATAAGCAATAGATGCCGTGGCAGTTAATGAATCAACTTCTTGCCATGAAATATAAGGACTCAATGCCATTGATGGAAACCAGACCATCTCACCAAGGTATCGTTGCAATGCACCTTCATCTATTTTTGCACCATGTTCATTAACAATATTTATCAATGAATTTAACTTAATCATCATTTCTCCTTTGCCCCTGACAAATTTGTCCCTGCCCCTGACAAAAAGCAACTGGTTCATTCTCAGCTTTATCGACCAAATAAAAGCCGGTGAGTTTAGAGTAGTATACTGGGTTGCCACAGCCTTCATCCATTTTTTCTGTTCCGGTTTCATTCTCACATCAGCTTTCTGGGTCACATGTCCAATGTTAATAAACTCATGGCCAACTATGCCTGAATTATGAAGCCAATGTCTGACAGGCTCTGGTAAATACTGAATATCACCCTCGTTGATAATTCTATCCTCAGCCATCCGGTTCTGGTCTAATATATTACTGATTTCCTGTCTATTGACCCGATCAAAATTGAAGTCTCCATATGAAACCAGTGACACTGCGAAAATGAGAATGTTGGGTAGAGACCCATAACTGGCCTCACTCCAGAAAAGCATGACAAGAATCTGAGAAATCAGTGTTGCAATAAAACCAACCATCCAGCATTTCTGAAAATTCACTAAAAATAAAATGCCAAAAGCCAGAAATAACAAAAACCCGGCAAGCCATACGATTCCCAATGGCATGGATATCTGAGAAGTCAATTCTTTAATCTCTTTAATTTCAAATCCCTTCAAGAATCCAGGTAAATGGATCAGAGCATGAAGTATGACGATTAGAAAAAATACAATTTTCATTTCAACGACCTTTGCTTGGTTGAAGACATAATGATTTCTGAAAATAATCAGAGACATGAGAAATTGTTCCGGATACACACCTGTGATTATTGCTGAATAGTGCAGTCTGACTTACCTCGTTATTCATGCAGTTGAGATTAAGTCAGGATGATAAATGCAACATGAAAGCAATTCATACATGCCTGGATTTTAACTGGCTTCGGCGATCTCATTGTCTGCTGACATTATGCTGAGTAACAAAGGTTCATAATTATTTGCAGAAATTCAAAAGCTATATGCATGTTGATGACGGTAATTATGGTGTTGAGCCGCAATGACAAGTGGTTGATTCCGCCAGAAGATATTCCAATGTTCTATGAGCAATCAATTAACGGTTCCATCAGACATGGAGCCGGGTGCAACCTCTGTTATTATTCCATTCAACCTGTAAAACTGCCCATTCAACTTTTTTTTTTTGCGCCTGGCAGCATCAGGCAGTACTTTCGCCGCAAATCAGGATTTTACAGTGACACCCAATGACACGAAACAGAACTCATTCAGAAATTTGGCCGGAATTAATTCAAGCTAAATTGAAAAACATATTCCATGGTCATTATCCAACGCATCATCATTTCACAATGTACTATTATCCATGCAGCAGCAAGGGACATGAAGGCATAATAATTATTTCCACATGATGAACCGTTTGCTGGCATTTTATGATACACCATAAAACAAAAAGAGATGAAAAAAACAATTATTGTTTCTCTTGTACTATTAATTGTAATATTTGGACTATCTATTGGATTTCATTTTTCAAGTAAAGCGAATATTTCTGAGGAATCTATACATGAATTAATTCAGAAAGAAACGGATGAGATTTATGATAGTCTTGTTAAAATAAGACGGGATTTTCATATGTATCCTGAATTATCAGGGCAAGAACTTCGCACATCAAAAAAGGTTGAGGAATATTTAAGGTCACTAGGGCTTGATATTAAAACAAATATTGGTGGTTATGGTGTAGTTGGCATTCTTAGGGGTAAAAAGGCAGGAAAAACAATTGCGTGGAGAGCCGAGATGGATGCATTTGCAGACACAAATCAGGATGTTGTGGATTTTAACTCTAAAATGTGGGGTGTGAGACATATTTGTGGTCACGATGTTCACACAACAGTAGGGCTGGGGATTGCAAAAGTATTGAATAGTATTAAGGACAGCCTCAACGGAACAGTTGTTTTTATATTTCAACCTGCCGAGGAAAACGCCACCGGTGCAAAGCGAATGATTGCTGATGGTCTCTATAAAATTGTAAAACCAGACGAGATATACGCTCTACACATTAATCCATCGCCAGTAGGATCTGTGACGACCAAATCAAATGAACTCTACGCCTATTACTGGCATTTGAATATTAACTTCAGAGGTATTGCCAAAAACGATACACTCGTTACCTATATGAAATCTCTCTTAAAAAAATGTTCTACTGTAGATAACAGAGTCTGGGATTTCAGGAATTTGGGTGACCCCAATATCGGTATTGCCAGTCCAGCCAGTATTTATTGTAACTATCTTGCAATTGCAGATGGACTTGATATCACAAACAACGATGGGGACGTCACAATTAAAGCAAGTTTGTTTGGAACAAATAAAAATGAATTGGATTTGTTGCCTGGTAAGTTAAGAAATGAAATACAAGCTTCAGAGTTTGCGCAAAAACTTGTATCAATAGAATATGCAGAGAAATGGCCCACAGTTTATAATAATCCGGTTTTAACGGAAAAATCATCAGAGACAATTTCAGCAGTCTATGGCCAAAACTCATATATAGCTTCATTTGGAGTTGTCCCGGCATTCAATGATGACTTCGCTTACTTTCAACAAGATATCCCCGGAGTTTATTATTGGCTGGGAGGTTCCAATTATGAAAAAGGAATAGTATCTATGCCGCATACACCCAATTTTGCAGTTGATGAAAGTTGTATTAAGTATGGTGTAAAATATTTTTCATCAATGATTTATGAACAATTAATGAATAAATGAGAAACCGCCAGCTAACATTTGGTTTAAAACATTGGAATTTAAGCAGATGTGCGAGCGTACCGCCCTGCATCAGATTAGGTGCAACTCGACATGGAAGTAGCCCAAAATTCCCAACGTTTCATACCATAAAACGTTTGACATTAATTGTACCCCTGTCATTGATGTTACAGGCTTGCACTTCAGGCTCTCACAAAGAGCAGCTGATTTTTGTAAACGCTGACCCTGATGAAGCGTTCAATTATCCATATTATCTTTTTATCCCGGACGAAATTCCGGATGGGGATGAGACAGTGCTCATTGTTGAGCCAAATAACACAGGTATTGCAGATGATGATTATGAGAAACATAAAGACAAAGCCAGGAGAATAGCATCGCGTGATTTTTATCCAGGTAACTTTGTTGCACGAAAGCTGAACTATCCCCTCCTGGTGCCTGTTTTTCCCCGCAAGTCCAGTGAATGGAAAATATATACTCATGCTTTTGACAGGGATGTTGCGCTTCAAAAAGACAATCCTCTGGAACGAATAGATCTGCAACTGCTTGCCATGATAAGGGATGCAACAGTAAGGCTGGGCAAATTGGGCGTCAAGATTAATGAAAAAGTAATAATGACCGGTTTTTCAGCTTCAGGATCTTTCGTGAACAGGTTCACTGCAATACATCCAGAAAGGATAATGGCTGTCGCCGCAGGAGGTACAAATGGATTACTGATTCTCCCAATTGACAGCATGAAAGGAAAGCCCATTCCCTTCCCTCTTGGTATTGGCGACGTTTTTGACCTTTTCGGACAGCACTTTGATTCATGTGCGTTTAATCGCACACCCCAGTATTATTACATCGGAGAACTGGATACCAATGATGCCGTACCCTATGAAGATGGATATGATCAATCTGAGAGGCAACTGGTTTGGGAATTGCTGGGCGAGGAAATGCAACCGACACGATGGAATGAATGCATCAAGATCTACCGTGAAAAAAAGGTTAACGCACAATTCAGAACCTATAAGGGAGTGGGGCATGAAATAACTGATGAAATCAGAGCCGACCTGGTGAATTTTTTCAAACAACAAACTGAACGACAATTGACATCAGAAAAAGCAAACGGAATAACCCTTAAGAACCACTATGAGCCATATTGAGGAGAAAATAGTCAGCAATAAGATCCTCCTGTATACCAGGGCAATAGCTACAGCTACTTACAGGTTCATGGTTAAACATCTACGATTGATTTGTGAGTTCGCACCACTGTTCAGCGAAATAATGAAACACAAAACTGAAGAAAAATGCAAAACTGGCATATGAACCTTGATACTGAACTGATCAGTGAAGAGAAGCTGAAAGGGGCCCGGATTTCTGTTTATTTCCGTTGGGCTTTCATTTTGCTTGTCACTAGCCTGTTGATCGTGCAGCTTGCACTGGGGTATCGGATGGAATCCGCTCACGCTTTTATCTTGATCATCGTCTATTTCCTTTCCAATACTGTGTTGTGGTATGCGGTGAAAAAAAAGTATAATCCGAGATACCTCGGTTTTGCAAGCGCTCTGCTTGATGTTGGGGTCATATGTGCCCACTACTATATCCTCTCAGCCGAATACGATCCTTTGGCCTCCACCGCTGCTGCGACAATTTTTCTCATACCTATGCTTTTCTTGTTGTACACATTCAGGCTTGATCAGGTGCTGCTGGCCTTTCTGATAATTGTTGCCCTGTTTGGTTTCGGGCTGGTCTATGCGATAAATTATCTTGCAAACCCTGAAGTCTATTTGCAAAGCCAGTCAACCTCTCCCTCTTCGCATCTCTTTAAAGGGGTATACTTACTGTTCATAGGGGCGTTGTGCATTTATTTACAATATTATATGATCCGTTTCATCGGCAAACAGTTGAAAATTGCGGCTGAAAAGGCTGCGGTTGATCTCCAGGTAAGAATTGAAGAAGAGAAAACCGGCCTGGCCCTTCAACTGATTGAGCAGGAACGGTTACTGAATAAAAGACTCGAAAACGAGGTAAAAGCCAGAACCCTTGAACTGACTCAGGCAAACACTCGCCTTATCGAACTTCAGAAAGCAAACCTGCAATCTCAGTTTGAGGTGTTAAAACAACAAGTAAATCCTCATTTTCTTTTCAACAGCCTGAATGTCCTGGTCTCTCTTATAAAAACCGACCCTGATCTCGCAGAATCGTTTACTGAGAAGCTGTCAAAAGTTTACCGTTATGTCTTGGAAAACAAAGAAAAAGATGTCGTAACATTAGGCACTGAACTAGATTTTATACACTCATATGTCTTCCTTCTGAACATAAGGTTTACGGGGAAGATAGGTGTAAAAATCGAGGTGGGAAGTGATAAATCAGGTATGCTGATACTTCCTATGGCGTTACAGATTTTAATTGAAAATGCAATTAAACATAATGCCTTCTCGAAAACAAATCCCCTCAGAATTGAAATCAGTGTTGATAAAGGTGACTCTCTTGTAGTAAAAAACAACATTCAGGCACGGGAGAATCATATCCAGTCAACCGGTATTGGACTTACAAACATCAGAAACAGATACAAGCTAATATCAGACAAGATCCCGGTCTTTGAAAAGACAGAAACAGAGTATATTGCAAGAATACCCCTGATAGCAGGAGAGTGATTTGACAATAATATGCGAAGCAAAACAAGACAATGCCTGACTTCGAAGTGTGGCCGGTATTTATTCACTCTCATGAACACTGAGAGGAGATATTGGGTATTTGCTTACCTGCAGTGCCGGGGTTAAGGAACAGACTGTTAAAATTAATAATACTTATTCATGAAAGTCGTAATTATTGAAGATGAGTCATTTGCGTCGTTGAGGCTTAAAAAGCTGATACATGACTATGACAGCAGTATAGAAATTATTGCCGAACTCGAATCAGTTGAGGCGTCGGTGAAGTGGTTCCGCCAGAACAAGGAGCCAGACCTTATTTTTCTTGACATACACCTTGAAGATGACCTTAGCTTTTCTATCTTTGAGAAGATCAGTATCTCATGCCCCATCATTTTCACAACGGCATTTGATGAATACGCCATAAAGGCTTTCAAACTTAACAGTATCGATTATCTGCTTAAGCCAATTATCCAGGAAGATCTGGTAGCCGCACTTAAAAAATACGGAGAAATAACCGGCAAGACGGAAGTAAGAACAGATTTTACTTCACTGTTTCGTTTGATGGCAGAAAGAACTCCTGAATACCGTGAAAGATTTTCTGTCAGCTTCGGCACAAAAATAAAGACGATTGCTGTTGACCAGATAGCATATTTCGTCAGCGAGGGAGGAGGGGTATTTGCTTATCTTAAAGGTAAAGGCTCTTACCCGGTCGATCTTAGTCTCGATAAGCTGATGACAGAACTCGATCCGAAGAAGTTCTTCAGGATAAACAGGAAAATCCTGGTAGGAATAAATGGTATTGGTGAAATATATGTTTATCCGAAAAGCCGCCTTAAACTCGATCTGAATCCGAAATTTTATGAGGAGGTTTTTGTAAGTCTCGATAAGGTAACCAGCTTCAAAAGATGGCTTGATCAGTAGGTGCTCGCCCGGAGAACAGGGATTATCCGGCATTCATGAACCGGTTTAAGTCATTCAGCATTGTAAATTTTCAGCAATCATTCGACACCCATAATTTTGACTGCTGACTTACAGCTGTTTAATTTAATATGAGTGCGATGAAAAAGACAACAATTCCATTGCTGATTGCTCTTCTTATCTTCCTGAATTCTTCACCCATATCATCACAGGAGTTCACTCAGACTCTCAGGGGGCGCGTAATTGATGCATACACAGAGCTTCCCTTACCAGGTGTTGTAATTACCATTCAGTATTCTGACCCTTTAAAAGGGACCGCCACAGATTCAGAAGGATTTTTCCGTTTTGAAAACCTGCCGGTTGGAAGAATTGATTTATCAGTAAGTTCGATAGGATACAAACCTGAAATACTGACCAATCTGTTATTAACCTCTGGCAGGGAACTGATTATCGAGGTCAGGCTGGTTGAGCAGGTATATTCAATGGAAGAAATTGTAATAAAGCCCAGGTCTCGTAAAGAACAACCGTTGAATGAAATGGCGGTTGTAAGTGCCCGCTCATTTACCATTGATGAAACTGAAAGATATGCCGGAAGCCTGGGCGATCCATCACGCATGGCAACCAATTTTGCCGGTGTTTCTTCAGTTTCCGATCAGCGCAATGATATAGTAATACGTGGAAATTCACCGCTGGGACTTCTATGGAGGCTTGAAGGAGTAGAGATTCCTAATCCCAACCATTTTGGCTCACTTGGCTCCACAGGTGGCCCGATCAGTATGCTAAACAATAATCATCTGGCAAATTCAGACTTCTATACCTCTGCATTTCCTGCTGAATTTGGCAATGCGATATCTGGAGTGTTCGATCTTCGGATGCGTAATGGGAACAACCAAAGGAGAGAATTTATGGGTCAGGTTGGATTCAACGGTTTTGAACTGGGAGCCGAAGGGCCTTTTAGTGACCATAGAAAGGCTTCTTACCTGATAAGTTTCAGGTATAGTACCCTTGAACTTCTTCATGCCCTGGGTATGAGTTTTGGGACCGGTGAAGCTATTCCGAAATATAAGGACCTGTCACTAAAACTGAACTTCCCGCTTAATAATGGACGCTTGTCATTGTTTGCCCTTGGCGGAGATAACAGGATTGCCATGCTTGACAGCGAAGGAGACGATGCTCAATATGGCTTCTCCGGAACAGATCTCTATTATCGGAACAAGATGGGTGTTGTTGGATTAAGTTATGTCAGGTATTTAACCGATAATGCCCGTCTGACTGGTACAGTTGCAGTCTCAGGTATTGAAGGAACAGCGGATATTTATGACCTGGCCGGAGGGCTGCAACAAAAAGTAATAGATGAAAACATGCACGAAATAAAATATACAATCTCAACTAAATACAATCAGCGGTTCAATACCCGCAACTACCTGAATGCGGGCCTGGTTCTTGATATGTTTGACCTGAAGTACATCGGAGCCCAATTCCGAAAAACCTCCGGCGATTACTTCTACTACATGAATTCAGGAGGGAACACAGGTTATGCCCGCCTCTTCAGCGAGTGGCAACATCGGTTTTCAGATAAACTAACCCTTAGTACAGGATTAAATACTTCATACTTCTTTTTAAATGACAGTAAATCCGTTGAGCCACGATTTGGGCTGAAATGGAGCTATGCCCCGGGTCAGTCATTCAATCTTGGTGCCGGGCTCCACAGCCAGACCCAGATGAAGGCAGTCTATTTTAGTCAAAAAATGGTTTCTGCTTTTCCCGTGCAATATGAAAAAACCAATGAACATCTTGATCTCTCAAAAAGTATTCATTTTGTAGCAGGCTATGACCGCTTGTTAGGTGAGGAGCACAGATTGAAGGCAGAACTATATTATCAAAAACTGTATAATATACCGGTTTCAAAACATCTGCCTGAATATTCACTTATCAATCAGGGAGGCGGGTTTTCTTTTGTGGTTCTCGATAGTATGGAAAACACCGGAACAGGTCAGAATTATGGTATGGAAATCACTATTGAAAAATTCCTTCAAAAGGGATTTTACTACCTGGTAACATTTTCTCTGTTTGATGCCGAATACAAAGGATACGACGGTGTTCGACGCAACTCGGCATTTAATAACAGGTTCGTATTCAATGCGTTGTCAGGCCATGAATGGAAACTGGGCAATAAATCCCTTCTGTCGGCTGATGTGAAAATTGTTTACGCCGGAGGGAATCCTTATCTTGAAATTGATGCAGAACGTACCCTGGCAGAAAACTCTCTCAGATATCACTGGGATCAGGCTTATGAAAAGCATTATCCCAATTACTTCAGAATGAACGGAAGAATAACCTTTCGTCTGAATATGAACCGGCTGAATCAGGAATGGGCTTTGGATCTGCAAAATATTACAAACCATAAAAATATATTCACACAGAACTGGAATAACAGCACGCAGAAAATATCAACATCGTATCAAATGGGGTTTATGCCAATGGTTACCTACCGGATCTGTTTTTAAGAACGTCATAATATGAATGAATTGTACAAAGACCTGTAATAGAGTAAATCCATGATACGAAATATTGCTTTGGGAACTCTCATAATCGTTTCGTCTTTATTGCAATTTGATAAGACTGCTCAATTCCCGGATATTGACAAATCGGGATTGGAAGCCGACCCGGTTATGAATTACCTTGACAAACGTGTACCTGAATTAATGAGGCATTATAAAATACCGGGAGTCAGTATTTCAGTTCTTAAAAAAGGTCAGATTATATGGAGTAATTCTTATGGCTATGCTGATGTTCAAACCGGCCGAAATATGACAAATGACAGTTATTACCGTGTTGAGTCCATATCAAAATCTTTAACAGCATGGGGAGTAATGAAATTGGTTGAGCAGGGTAAACTGGACCTGGACCAGCCGGTGATGACTTATTTCAAAAACCGGCTGATTCCGGATTCTGAATATTCAGTAGAGTCTGTCACTTTAAGAATGCTTCTCACTCATACCTCAGGTATGCCACTGGGAGCTATCGGACTACGCTACTCACCTGGTGAAGAGAAGCCTGCTTTGAGGCAACAATTATCAGCAGATGCTCTTCTTAAACAGGAACCAGGAAAGTCATTCAGCTACTCCAATACCGGGTTTAACATTCTTGAGGCGCTTATTGAAGAGGTTACGGAACGCGATTTTTCAGAATTTATGAAAAACGAGCTGCTGCTGCCTCTGGGTATGGAGCATTCCAGTTTTGAATGGAATGAGAGCTTCAATGACCAAATCCCTACAGGTTATGATCTTAAAGGAAATCCCGTTTCGGTCTATGTTTATGCAGAGAAGGCATCTGGCGGGCTCTTTGCAAGTGTGGCTGATATTGCAACTTTTCTTACTGCAGGAATGACTTATGATCCCATTACAGACCGGAAAGTAATAAACGCTCAGAGCATAAATGAACTGTATACACCCCAGGCTGAGATCCACGGATTTTATGGTCTTGCATTTGATTCATATGGATTTGGGCACTTCATTGAAACTCTTTCAAATGGTAAGATTGCAGTTTCACATGGGGGTCAGGGAACAGGCTGGATGACTCATTTTCATTCTGTTCCATCAACGGGAGACGGAATTGTGATTCTGACCAACAGTCAACGCAGCTGGTTGCTGATCTCACACCTGTTGACCGACTGGGCCGAATGGAACGGATTCACACGGGTGGGTATGAGCAGAATAATCTATGGTGAAAAAATAGTCTGGTCCATAATAGCGTTGATTATGTGTTTGTTACTATGGCGGACAGTGCGATTTGTTGTAGATGTTTGTTCTGGCAGGCGTTTTTTCAGACCCCTGGCTAAATCATCCTGGCTGAGCAGATCAATTCAGCTAGCCGGTTTTGGAGTTATTGTCACTGTTCTTGTATGGGCAACTACCAGGAAGTATCTGTTCATCTGTTCACTTTATCCGTCAGCGTCTGCTTGGCTTGGATATGAACTGACCTATGCTTCTGCTCTCTTACTGTTGTTTGCTTCTTTCCCATTTGAATCCAGAATCGTGCCGGCCAGAATCATTAATTCATCCCTGAGGCCAAAAATAAATTGAAAAATCTGTATGAGTAAAACAGAGAGCCTGTCAGGTTCAGTATTATTGAGAGACGAATTCAAACGCAAATTCAGCCCGGGTGAATTGTACCGCTCCTTCGTACATATACCCCGCGCAATATCAATACTGGCCGGAAACAACCGAAGCAAACTGGTTGACAAACAGTTCATAGAACGCGTCCAACTGGCCGTTACCGAAGTAAATGGCTGTGCAGCATGCTCCTATCAGCACACGAAGATGGCTCTGCAACTGGGAATGAGCAACGAGGAGATAAGCAGTTTCCTGAGTGGAGGAGTCGATTTTATCAGGCCGGAAGAGGCTAAGGGTATCATGTTTGCGCAGTATTTTGCCGACTCCCGCGGAACTCCCGAGAAGTATGCCTATGATGCCATCGTATCAGAATATGGTGAGCAGCAGGCCCTGGTTATTCTCGCAGCAGCCCGGGTAATGATCGCAGGCAACATCTATGGAATACCGTTCAGCGCGTTCCTGTCGCGCCTCCAGGGGAAACCATACCGTGGAAGCTCATTACTGTACGAAATCGGCATGCTGGCAGGGGGAATCATTATGTTGCCCGTTGCATTGCTTCATGGATTGCTGAGAGGCCCGGACAGGATACTGCCTGAGTGAGTACCATCAGACTGGATAGAGCAGATAGCACGGAGAGAGGATATTGAGAACCTTGCAGAGAGGGTTGCCGGCAAGCTGGCGGCCCCGATCAGGCACACCCGCTCCTGACCACCCGTGACATACACAGGGCGAGACAGGGATTCAGTACAGCTGGGTGTGCCTGATTTTCATTTATGCCCGCAAATAATAGCGACGGAAATCCGTTGGATATTAAGGATGTGTTGCACTAATGAATCTGAAGTCGATGAAAAGAATAACTCACAAAGGTGCAAGGCTCCTGTTGCTCTGCACACTCATTGCAGTCTCGCTCGCAGGGTGCCGGAAAGCAGACGATCCGGAACTGGCATCACCCGAACAGACACCCCGGGTCGATTATGATGCCTTTATCTTCGATTACTATGTCAACAGGAACCACAGCGAGGCCAGCGATGACAATCCGGGTACCGCTGAACTCCCCTGGCTGACCATTCAGCATGCAGCCGGTGCCGCCCGGCCCGGTGATGTGATCTGTGTAAGGAGCGGAACCTATGATGAACGGGTGGTAATCAAAAAGGGAGGAGAAACCGGTAAGCCCATACTCTTTGTAGGATTCCCCAGGCGGCAGGCCCGCGTCACCCACGGCTTTGAGATCAGGGCCGGCCATATTGAGCTGATCGGATTTGACATCACCCATGACAAGGGGGGATGGAATGAGAATGGCATCTGGCTTGCGGGCAATGATGTCAAAGTATTGGACAACTATATCCATGAAGTCCCGGGCGGGGCAGGCATACAGCCCCAATGGGGCAACGGCCCCGGCGCATGGGAAAGGGTGGTGGTGGCATACAACCACATCTACGGGTGCAATGCCGGCATGGTGGTGGCCGGCAAGGAGTGGCTCGTTGAGGAGAACCGGCTGGAGCGGCTCATCAGGCCGGCCCAGGGAGGAAGGGATGCCGACTACTTCCGGTTCTTCGGGGAAGATCATGTTATCAGACGGAATTTTATGTCAGGAACCAGGGGGGATGAGATAGGGCAGTCACATGTCGACCTCTTCCAGACCTTCGTGGTAAACCCGGGAGAGTATGCAAGGAATATCCTGATTGAAGGAAACTTCGCCACCGGCTTCTTTCACCAGGGGCTGATGGCCGGACAGGACAAGGAGGCCAAAGAAAAGATGGATAGGATAACCGTGAGGGGCAATGTGTTTGTCGGAGCAGAGTCATGGAATGTCTGCGTACACGGGGTTACCAACCTGGTAGTGGAGTACAACACCTTTGCCGGCTATAAGATCCATGGCGTGGGCTTCCGCAACTCCAGCACCACGGTACCCTTCGGCTCCACCGGAAAGATCCGCTACAATATTTTTGCGAACGGCTCAAGCAGCTACTTCAGGGAGGAGCTCAGCAGCTATGAGGCCGGCAACAACCTGCTTTTCAACGTTCGTGAACCCGATCCTGCCGACCGGGACCTGTTTGCAGACCCGCTCTTTGTCGATAGCAGTAACCCGCTGGGCCCTGACGGCATCCCCTTTACCGCTGATGACGGCCTGCGGCTGCAACCCGGTTCACCCGCCATCGGCAAGGCGCCGGGGAACCGCACGCTGGGAGCATACCAGTGAGCCGGCAGATCAGAACTCCCGCATATACCGGCAGCTGGCTGGCGGTCTTCTGTACTCCCCTGAACGAATCAGGGTCTGCCGGCAGCCACCTCACTCCGGTCAAGCAGGCAAGTCAAGCCAGCCGGCCAAACCGGATCCCGGAATATCCCAGTGACCCTGCTGGCGGCCGTCTGTAGAGCCCCGAGCGAACCTGGATTTGCTGCCAGCCTCCTGTACGAGTGCTGAACGAACCTGGATCTGATACCAGCCTTTCCTCAGACCGGAACAAAACTCTGTTGCCGGGTGTTATGCACAACATAAACCAAACTAAAAGGAGAGACAAAATGAAAAACAGGATTCTGACGATCACCATCATTCTGACGACAATACTATTTAGCTGCAACGAACAAAAACCGAAACAGTCAGGCAAGCTCTCCGCTGACGGGCAGTCATCCGCTGTAGCCGGCAATCCCGCCCCAGCGCTCTCTGCCGGCGGCAGTGGCTCCGGCCTTGACCGGGAGGAGATCAGCTCACTCTCAAGAAACCTCAAGACACTTGATCCCGGCCTGCCAACCATCGGAATCCTGATGTTTGACCAGGTGCTGATGACAGAGCTCACCGCTCCGATAGATGTCTTCTCGAAACACTCAGAAGATGGGAAGCAGCTCTTCAACGTCATAGCCATTGCCGAGGACTACAACCTCTACACAAGTGAGGAGGGGCTGAAGATGTTTCCCGACTATACTCTTGCCAACGCGCCCGACCTTGATATCCTCATTGTCCCCAGCGCCTACGACATGACCCTCCAGACAGCCAATAAAAACATTGTCGGGTTTATCAGGGAGCAGAACAACAACACCGACTACACCGTCAGTAACTGCGCCGGAGCCACGCTGATAGGTGAATCAGGCATTGCCGACGGCAGGAAAATCGTCACCTGGATTGGCGGCGGAACCGACCTGCAAAAGAACTATCCCAACCTGAAGGTTCAGGACGACTCAAAAATCAGTTTTATTGAAGACGGGAAGTTCATGTCATCAAACGGGAACCTGGCTACTTATATCTCGTCACTGGAATTATTGGAAAAACTGACAAGCCAGGAACACAGGAAATTTGTTGAATCGCACCTGTATCTTGACCGATTGCAGGAATGGAAAAAATAAACAACAACACCAGGGCTGGGCGGACTATATACCCGCTTACCAGCCGGATAAAATAAAGAAATTAAACAAATACAGGACCCGGTATACGGTTCCTTAACCAGTTATCTGGTTCCAAAATCTTTTTTAGCCGGCCAAATTATCACGCTGATCAAATTTTTTCTGCCAGTTAGTTTAGGAAATCAGGAAAATCGATTCACTTTGTTTAAAGGATTTTCAGGCCAGATAACATCCACCCGTAATCGAGAAGTTGCACCGTGAGTCTTAAAACTTAAACTGTATTTCCGGGCATCAGGATAATCCGTTCAAAAATAAAAGAATCGTCCAGATTGTTTCGTCGGGCAACACTTTGTAATTTTATCTCCGTAACCTTTGCTATCAATATGAACTGATACCCGACATACAGGAAAAACTTTAAGGCGATAAAAATGGAAATAACAAACTTAATAACAGGGCTTTTAATTGGGGGAGGCATTACCGGCATAATTCTTTTTTTAGTCAGTAAAACCAACAGCGTTTCAAAAAGAAGATTTGACGAATTATCAGTCAAATATAATGACACCATCACGGATCTCAGATTGTCTGAAAACAAGGTTCAAACACTTCAGACAACGTGTGATAGCCTGTCTGAAAGATTGGGAACGAAAGAAAATGATGTTATTCTGCTGGAGACAAGGAAAGCTTCCCTGGAAGAAAAGCTTGTTCATAGCGAGAGTAGAATTACTGACCTTTCAGAAAAATTGACCGCCAATCTTGAGATAAATACAAACCTGCAGGACGATATCAACAGGCATAAACAGACAATATCTGAATTAACCGCCAATAACAACTCGATATCTGAAAACCTGACAAGGCAGAACGACATTAATGAAAAACAATCCCGGCAAATTGAAGAACTAACGGCAAAAATAACTGAACTTACTTCCCGGGTGAGCCAACTGACAGCAAACAACAATGCTTTAAATGACAAACTCACTACCCAAAAAACTGAGATTGAAGAACTTCAGAAAACAGCCCACCTGCAGTTTGAAAAGATTGCCAACAAGTTGCTAGAAGAGAAGTCTGAAAAATTCACTGCAACGAATAAATCAAATATTGAAACTCTGCTCAATCCTCTAAAGGAAGACATAAATAAGTTCAAAGAAAAAATTGAAGCAACACATACGGAAGAGACCAAGCAAAGAACTTCACTGGAGGAACGCATTAAAGGTCTGATTGAGCAGACCAACAAGGTCAGTGAAGAAGCCAATAACCTGGCTGCGGCATTGAAAGGCAAATCCCAAAAAAGGGGTAACTGGGGTGAGTTAATCCTGGAAAGAATCCTTGAAGCATCAGGGCTGACAAAAGACCGTGAGTATTTCATTCAACAAAACACCAGGACAGAAGAGGGTGCCAATCTCCGGCCTGATGTGAAAATTGTTTTACCCGATGAAAGGGTAATCATGATTGATTCAAAAGTCTCTTTAATCGCGTATGACCAGTTCGCGGGCAGCGAAGACCAGGAGGAACAAAAGAGGTTTGTCTCTGAACATATTAAATCAACCAGGAGGCACATTGATGAATTAAGCGCGAAGAAATATGATGATCTTGACCTGTCGTCACTCGATTTTACAATGATGTTCGTGCCAATTGAACCGGCGTACCTGCTGGCCATTCAGGGCGACACGGACCTGTGGTCCTATGCTTACTCGAAAAGAATATTGCTGGTAAGTCCCACAACATTAATTGCATGCCTCAAATTATTTTCAGACTTGTGGAGGCGGGAATGGCAAAATAAAAATGCAATGGACATTGTGAAACGGGGGGAATTGCTTTATGAGAAATTTGTTGGTTTCACGGAAAACTTTGAGGAAATAGGTAAAAAACTCGACTCAACCCAGAAAGCATATGATGATGCTTTAGGACAGTTAAAAACAGGAAGAGGCAATGTTATAAGCCAGGCAATACAATTAAAAAATCTGGGGTTGAAATCAAACAAGAAAGTTCCTGGCAAGTTGCTGCCTGCTGCATTCAGCGAGACGGAAACTGAAGATGAGAACGTCAAGGAAGAAGAAAGCCAGAACTAACCAACGAACCTTAAAAACATTGAGTCGCACGTAATGTACCTGCTGATGGATTCAGGCTGTTAAAATTTGAATTTGTCTGCTCCCGTTCGGGTACAATGCCGTGGGCTGTTCAGAATTTCGATATCCGCCTTAAAACGAAGTCCGAAATCTCTCAAACACATTCTGCCAAAGCTGACCAGAGTCCCTGCTTGCTTTTGCACACTCTGTTTTTCGGATAATGTGACGGAACTTTGCTCTGAACGGAATTACTTTTTTCCTTTAAATAAATAATCAGCTTTCACCGGACATCGAATCAAAAAGTGCCCAAACAACCGCTTAAGCAAATCTGCCACTGTTTTTGCGGGCTTCCCTTTCGCTCGGGGCAGACCACGGCGAAACTGCTCCCGATCCGGAACTTTGTTTAACTAGGCGTTGGTATAACAAAGAATTGGTATAGAATATTTTTTTATCTATATTTAAAAACGATCTAAAAAATGAAACATGGTGATACCTGATTGATTATTTTCAGAGCCTGGATTGGGCATGCTGAAAAAGAACCGGGTAACATTGGGTCGTTGGCAATGATTATTTAGTGTTGAGAAAATTATATATATTCTTTTTATTATTAACCTAAATTTTTAATCATGAAGCATGTTTCATATTTATTTGTATTAGTAGGGTTAGCCCTGTTTCTGCCCGGTTGTTCGTATATCGATGATGAACCGGATTTGGATTCCAAAGGCGGATCAGAGTTTTTGTTTCTGTATGAACCTACCAATAGTGCTACTCACGGTAGTGAAAAAGGGTTTTTCAAGGTCACAGCCAATAAGGGAGAGGCTGATGTTAAGCGTTTAAATAATTTTTATCCCGGACTTTGGATGCATGTTGACGTCAACAAAAAAGGCATGGTTGCATTTAATGCTCATGCCAGTGTCATCCCCGGAAATGCATCAAAATATTCAAAGCTTGCCTACTTTAATATTTCCGACCCGGATAATGTGAAATTTTTAGATCCTCCGAAAGAGGCACCGGAAAAATGGCGCTGGAGGATAAATGAATCATTCAGGCCTTTAGTGCTGAAAGATAACAGAATTGTTGTCCATCTTAGTTTGGAGTATTATGTTTATGGTCCAGGTTCAAAACAATTCATGGGTGTATATGATCCTGCAAAAGACAGCTGGACCATAAGTCCGGATATTAGTACCTTTGTATTAGCCCAACCCGAAAAAGGCTGGGATACCGAAGCGGGTCTGATAAAAGGCGATCCTGTGAAAAGCCCTGACGAAAGCAGAATTTACATTACAGCACAGGGCTGGGGAGTTGATGGCGGGGCCAACCATTATGATTACGAGTTTCTGGCCTACTACGATATCGATCGCAATGAGTTTGGAAGGATTCTGTGTGGCCCTCACGTCAAAAGAGGAGCTTCCAACAAAAGTGTCTATTACAGTAATGAAGGTAAACTACATGCTTTTGACATAAATACTAAAAATGATGTTGAATTTGAAATCAGGAATGGATTAATCACCGGAGCAGGTACTAAAGATGAATTCATTTTAACGTGGAGAGGTTCAGGATTGGCGACATATGCAAGAGCAGGTAATTCTTTTGATGAAAAACATATTATCAATACAGAAACATTAACTGAAAAAAAATACAGAGGTTTGGGCAGCCAGGCTTTTTATATTAATAATGAAAAGGAAATAGTGTTTTCCGCCACAACCGACTTTTATACCAATTACGCATCTGAAATGGTAATATATAAGACTCCTTTAATATCTGAAAATCCTGATCCGGAATTGCTCTTAACACTACCAAAAGATTTTAGAGCTAATTTCTGGCTGATCAAATAATTGCAGATGGCTTTTTAAAGGAACACTGCAGGTTTTTCTTGTTCGGAACAGGATGGACTTACAAATAAGGGTTAACGAGGAAATCAGGCCAACCAATTAATCGGGTCAGTGATTTCTGCTTTTATTTGTTATCCTGATGTAAAATATATATCTAATACAAGCTTGCTCAATAAATGGATCTTCAGTCGGGGAGGTAAAGCTTAGTTGAAAATTGATTAACTTTAATCCTTTGTTTGAATGCAATGTCACCACGCAAAGTATACCAGGCCAGGGAGGCGTATCTGTAACGGCTTCACCGCGGATGGAGAAGGAAAGGCCATAATTGTGATAGGATCGTACATGTCGGGCAATGAAAATATGTCTTTTGATTTAGGGTTTGGATACGGATCAGTTTCTGTCATATGGATTGATGAAAAATAAAAAGATACTGCTCATATTGTTAACAGGATTTTTTTTCCCCCTGCTTCTATCCGGACAGAGTGATAACCCATCCGTCCGATATGCAAATGCCTATAAGCAGTATTTGAATGCCGGCTGCCCACTGGAAAAAGACAGTATTAAACATTTTGTTTATTTCGCCCGCGACCGGGAAATGATCCATAATCATCCGTTCCTGAAAGTTCAAAGAATTGCCGGGGCGCAGATAATGTACTCCTGGAGACAGCTGGAACCCGAAAGGGACGGGTATGACTTCTCAATTATCCGTGAAGATTACAATTATCTTTTATCTCATGGTAAAAAATTATTTATACAGTTTCAGGATGTAACCTTCGATTTGAAATACAAAGCCATTCCCGATTATTTGATGAGTGTTGAATTTGATGGGGGCTGTACCCCATCAATCAATGACAATGGGATTGCAGACGGATGGGTGGCCAAAAGATGGAATGCAATGGTGCAGCATCGATTTGCTATCCTGATGAAAAAGCTCGGGGAAGAATTCGATGGTAAAATTGAAGGAATCAACCTTCAGGAAAGTGCCGTGGATATTAACGGGAAGGTCGATTCCACCTTTACCCCGAAGCGCTATGCCGAAAGTATAAAAACAAATATGCTTGCACTTAAAAAAGCCTTTCCGGTCTCGACTACCATGCAGTATGCTAATTTTATGCCCGGAGAATGGTTGCCTTGGGAAGATGAAGGATATTTACGTTCGGTTTATCAATACGGGCAAAAGATTGGTGTGGGATTAGGAGGGCCTGATCTAATGGTTCGGAGAGAGGGACAGCTCAATCATATCATTGCAATGATGCACGAAAATAAATTTACTGTTCCGCTGGGAATTGCTGTTCAGGATGGAAACTACATTGGAAAAACATGCGCGGACAATGATTATGAAGACAATCCAGGCCAGGGACTGCATGGACATGAAAATATTGTTCCTTTACTGCACGCCTTTGCAAAGGATTTTCTTCATGTCAGTTATATGTTCTGGAGCTGCCAGGAACCTTATTTCAGTAAGGACTTACTCCCCTGTTTAACCAAATAATGGAACAGGATCAGTTGACTGAAAGGAAAAAACCGGTTACAGAACATACGATGACTGGCCGTAGGGATTTCAGTACGATTTGCAATTCATCTGACACAGTGAATAACCGGCATAAGATGATCTTGCATCATAGTTCTTCCCTGCGGATCAAAGCGTCAGATGTTGGCGGAGATCAAAAAACCAATACTATTGCAGATGAATGAAACAGCAACAAAAGATTCCTGGAAAACCCAAGCAATTGACAACCCGAAACGGATTGCAATTGATTTGCATTTTACCGGCAGGCAATTTTTAAAATTGTCAAAAGGACTTGTTCCCCAGCCGATGGAGGACAAATGGTTTGTCTATTACGAAAATGAATGGCTCTATTTTCATCGATCCCGGACGGGTTATGGAATTTATAAAGCAAAACTCAATAAAGAAACTGATGGATATTCAATAACAGAATTCTGGACAGAAAGAAATCATGAGAAATATAAAAACAATGACGATGACACTGACGTTGGAATTTTTACATTTCTTATTGCAGGGGCACTTCTGGGAAGCGATGTTCACAACATCCGTTCAAAGCGAAGTGTAAAAACCGGATCAGATGAAGTAAAGGATTGGGACAGTCATGGAAACATGGTTTCCGCACCCCGGAGATATTGATTTCCGGGAAGAAATAAAATCTGCTCTCTTCGGTGTTGCCGTTGGTGATGCTTTGGGTGTGCCTGTTGAGTTTGAAAGCAGGCATTCCCTTAGCAAAGATCCCGTAACTGATATGAAAGGCTTCGGCACTTATCACCTGCCGGCCGGAACATGGTCGGACGACAGTTCACTTACATTTTGTCTTGCAGAAGCATTGACGCAGGAATTTGACATGAATACAATCGGACAGAATTTTGTCAGATGGTATTATCAAAACTTCTGGACACCCCGCGGAAAAGTATTTGACATTGGCATCACAACCCAACAGGCAGTTTCACGACTTGCAAAAGGCATAAAACCTGAATTGGCAGGCGGGTTTGAAGAAAACGAGAATGGCAATGGTTCCCTTATGCGGATTTTGCCTTTGCTTTTTTATCTGATTGAAAAACCAGTTAATGAACGCTTCGGCATTACACAAAAAGTATCGTCAATCACTCATGGGCATATTCGTTCGGTAATAGCATGTTTTTACTACCTGGAATTTTCCCGGCAAATTCTTTCAGGTAAGGACAAATTTGAAATTTACAGCAATCTAAAAACTGAGATTCCAGATCACCTGAAAAGCATTTCAATCAGTCAGGCAGAGATTGCGCATTTCGACAGATTGTTTAAAGACGACATTCACAAAGTGTCCGAAGATAAAATTCAAAGCGGCGGCTATGTTTTGTATACACTTGAAGCGAGTATATGGTGCCTGCTGACAACAGACAATTACAAAAGTGCCGTTTTAAAAGCAGTAAATCTGGGTAACGATACTGATACGACAGGCGCAGTGACGGGCGGTCTTGCAGGGCTTCTGTACGGATTTGACAACATTCCAACAAAATGGATAACCCAATTAGCAAGGAAAGATGACATTGAAAATCTGGCAGAACGGCTTGCCGGAAAACTTGCCGGTCAATAACCATCAGACTGACAAGAGGCTGACAGGAAAGGCCCCGGAGTGCAGGGAAGTTCTCAGGTGGATAGGGTGGGCCTGTTTGCTTGCGGGCATTGATCAAATTACAAAGGGACTGATCAGGGAAACAGTTTTGCCGGGAACACGAATTACTGTCATAACTGATGTTTTGTTTATTTACTATGTTCAGAATTATAAAAGTTTTTCCTGGTTTGTACCCGACCTGCCAGACTGGACCAAAGTGATCTTTCTTGTTCTCCGGATGATCATAATACTGTCAGCATTTCCCGTATATAAATATTATGTGAAGCTAGATAATAGGAACAATAAGCCGGCATTTATTGCATTGGTATGCCTTACGGCAGGAATTCTGGGTAATTTACTCGATGACCTGTTTGCTCCCTTCACAACAGATTTCATTCAGGTGTTTCAATCACCGAGTGGTAATCTGGCAGATCTGCTTTCATTCATTGGTGTATCTTTCTTAATTATTGAGATGATCAGACGATTTAAGAAAAAGAGCCGGTCGGGTTAAAGAGGAGGTTGAACCCCTGTCCTTTCCCGGAGCCTTGTGTGAATATCACGTTTCATCAGATTTTCATGGTCCTGACCGGTACTTCCATTTTTGTTCATCCATGGAAGCGGGCTTTGGGACAGTCATCTGCCGGGAATTGCAAGCTCCATGACCCGTGAAAAGGTTGAATGATTTGATCCCTGGCTAAACCGGCTTTTTCAAGTCGATCCTGTCGTGCGGACCCATCTCGCGTTCAGGCTGAAGGACCGTTTGATCAAAGAATGATAAATCTTCCGATCCGTTAAGGAATGGTTTCAACCGGTTAGTCCGTTGCATACATCAGTTTTTCAATGTCGGCTTTCTCTTTCCTGTTCCTCCGGGCAGGGTGCAGTATTTTATACACTATCGGCACCACCACCAATGTTAAAAGGGTTGACATTGTCATTCCTCCGATAATCACCCAGGCCATGCCGTTGCGTAATTCAGCGCCCGACCCTTTCGACAGAGCCACGGGTAGCATTCCGATAATCGTTGACAGGGCTGTCATCAGGATGGGGCGGGTACGGATCTGAACGGCCCGGATCAGGGCCTGGTCAATGCTCATGCCTTCACGCCGCGCATCATTGGCAAAATCCACGAGAAGTATGGCGTTTTTAGCCACCAGTCCCACCAGCATTACCAGTCCCAGCATTGCATAAATACTCATGGCAGTGTTGGTAAGTGCCAGCGCCAGTATGGCGCCGACGATGGAAAAAGGGATGGAGAACATTACAACAAACGGATCTGTCCAGTTGTTATACAGCACAACCATTGATAGATATATAAGCATCAGCGACAGCATGAGTGCGGTGGTAAGAACGCTCATGGAATCGCTCATTTTTTTCATGTCGCCCGTTGCCTGTAAACGTAAACCTTCAGGCATATGCATCTTGTCTATTTTTGCCATGAACTGTTTTGAAACAGCACCTGGGGGCAGGCCAAAAACCTGCGAACGCAGGGTCACTGAACTGTTCCGGTCAAAGCGCTCCAGGCGGTTCGGACCGGTTCCCATCGAAATATCGGCAAATTGCGACAACCTGACGTTTTCACCACGATTGTTCACAAATACCAGATCTGACACGTTCTCAGGTTTCTCCCTGTAAGCCCTGTCCGAGCGTATGTTGATATCGTACTCGTAATTGTCCCGGGAGAATTTCATCTGATAATTTCCCTGGAAATTCATTTGCATAACCGCGCCGACATTATCAAGGGAAAGGCCGAGCAATGACATCTTATCGCGGTTTATTGTCACGTTGATCTCGGGAGTTGCATTTTCAACCGAGAGCTCCTGCTGCATTACACCGGGGATGGTACCAAGGGTTTCAAGTGCCCTTTCAGCGAATAGCAGAACAGAATCGGCGTTGTTCCCGGTAATAATATATTCCACCGCAGCTTTCGATGCTGTTCCGGTAAGGCTCACACTGAATATGTTCACCCTTGCATCAACCAGGAAATCCGACAGCGGTTTCCGGATCCGGGTGATATAGGTTTCGGTTCCTTCTTTTTGTTTTTTAAGCTTCACATTCAGCTCGGCGAGATAAGGGGTTCCTTTTGTGCTTTGGGTATTGTCGCTGGTAATTCCCACCATGGTTACGACATTTTCGACTTCCGGGCGGCTCAGAAACCAGCTTTCGGCCCGCTGAACAAGGGCATTCGACTCTTCCATGGAAATGCTTTTTGGCATTTCCAGCTGCACGATAAACTCACCACGGTCAATATATGGCTGAAACTCGAAATTTATAAATCCCAGCGGGAACAAAGACATAACGGCCAGGGTAATAACGAATACCACCACTCCCACCCTGCGTTTGTTTCCCAGGCCCCAATTCAGAATACCGGACACCCACATGCTGAAACGGGATATGCCGATGTTAAAGCTTTTCAGCATTTTATCGAAAATGCCGGCCGCTTTAATTTCCTGAATATTCCCGAACCTTGAAGTCAGCAGCGGCACAAGGGTGAGGGCTGCCAGCAGACTGAACAGAATGGAAATAACGATCACAGCGCAAAACTGCCGAAGGATGTCTGAAACGAGAGTGTTTGTAAAGATGACCGGCAAAAATACCATCACCAGCACAATGGTTATGGAAATAACCGTGAAGCCGATCTCGTTCATCGCATCAAAAGAGGCTTTTACCCGGTTTTTGCCCATCTCCACATGACGGTATACGTTCTCGATAACCACGATGGCATCATCCACAAGCACCCCGATAACCAGCGACAGTGCGAGCAGCGACATCAGGTTCAGGGTAAAATTGAAAAGCTTCATCCCTATGAATGTCGATATGAGCGATACCGGCACAACCACCATTATGATAAGCGCATTGCGGATGTTGTTCAGGAAGAACAGTATGACAAGAGAGACAAGGAGAACGGCAAGCAACAGATCAGTGATAACGGAATTGATGGACCGGTGAGTGAAATCAGTGGTATTTTGCACCACGCCTATCGTCAGCCCTACTGAGTGATAGGCGTCATGCAACCGGCTGATGGTTTTCATCACCTGTTCGCTTACCCTGATGGCGTTTGCATCAGATTGTTTTTGCAGGCTGATAAGGATAGCATCCTGCCCGTTAATCCTCCCCAGTTTAACCGGATCCTTCACAACATCCGACACCTCTGCAATGTCGCTCAGCCGGATTTGTGCTCCGTTTGGCGATGTGTTTACAACCAGCCTTCGCAACTCCTCAATATTGTTAAGCTTGCCTGAAAGGCGGACAGCAGTCTGCGATTCCTCACTGTGCAGATAGCCGGTCGGGAAATCAAGATTGGCAGCCCGAATTGCGTTCTGGATCATCATTGGCGAGATCCCGAAGGCTTTCAGCTTTTCCTGGTTGAAATTGACCTGTATCTCGCGCTGGCTGCCCCCGATCAGTGTTATCCTGGCGACACCCCTCACACGGGAGAGCTCAGGGATCAGGTACTTGTCTGCAAGGTCGTAAAAGCGGGCTGGTTCCATACTTGAAGTTGCCGAAAGAATCAGGATTGGTTTTTCATCCACTGATATTTTAGAAATGGCCGGTGAAAGGATCTCGCGCGGCAGTTCCGCCCGTTTTGCACTTAGCAGGTTCTGGGCATCTGTCATTGATTTGTCGATATCTGTTCCGTAAACGAACGAAACTATCAGCATTGACATTCCTTCAAATGAAAATGACTGCAACTGATCAATTCCTTCCATCGCAGAAAGGGCATCTTCAACTTTACGGGTGAGGGAGTTTTCCACCTCACCGGGCGAGGCGCCCGGATAAACAATCTGCACATTGAGCACCGGAGGAGTAAACTTCGGCATCAGCTCCACGCTGAGGCTGCTATAGGCTAAAACACCCAGAACCGCCAGCAACAGGAACAACACGATGACATATGTCGGCCGTTTTATGGATATTTCTGAAATTTTCATCTTCCTGGTTTTTAAAACGCTGCGTCACTGAATGATTCTGACTTTTATGCCGTCTGTAACATTTATCAGGCCTCCTGTCACAATACTATCGCCGGGGTGCAATCCCCGGAGAACTTCCACCTGCCCGCCAACCATATTGCTGATGATTACATTCCGCTTATTAGCGACATTGTTCGAAACTACAAACACATGTGCAGACTGCACGCTTCCGCTGACGGCATTCCTGGGGATAAGGATCCCCTTTTTCATCGCTGCGGAATTAAAATGTATTGTAACAAACATCCCCGGTCTCAACTCTTTTTTATGACCTGCAACGGTTATCTCGACGGGGAAGTTCAGCGAGCGGTCAGCCTTTTCGCCGATATATGTGATCTTCCCTGTGAATGTTTCACCCGGGAAGGTTTCACACTCAACAGTCACAGGTTGCCCCCTGCTGATCTCCAGAACTTGTTTCCCCGTAACGTAACATATCGCCCTCATATGCGAATAGTCGATAATATCGAACAACACTGTTCCCGGGTTCACATAACTGCCCACTTCCACATAACGCCGATAGATTGTTCCTGAAATAGGGGCCTTTACCGAAGCGTCGGAAAGATGACGCCTGCTGGTTATGTAACGGCTTTCAGCCGCAACCATCTGCGTGCGGATATTATCGAGCTGCTGGTCCGTTACTCCGCCCTGTTCATTCGAGCTTTTATACCTTTCATAATCCTTTTTCAAACCTTCAAGCGCTGCTCCGCTTGAGGCTGCCTCGGCACGAAGCATTTCATCATCGAGCTGGAGCAGCACTTTACCCTTTTCCACGACACTTCCTTCGTCAGCAAAAATATCAACCACGCGCCCGGAGGCGTCCGATATGAATTTCAGATCGCGCAAGGCTTCCAGCACCCCGCTTGATGAAAAACTCACGAGATAGGTACTGTCTTTAACAACCGCCGTTCTAACCACAACGGCAGATGAAGCATCGGCTACCATCCGGGTTTTCCTTTCAGTGCTCCTCTTATTCGAAACGAGAACAAGTACAATTACCGCAAGCACTGCACACACCAATAATATGTTAGCTGTCTTTTTCATGTAAAATAAATTTATATACTACTGAAAGTAAGTGGTTCACATGGAACCCACATGAGTTTTATTTTCAGGCTTGTTTGTGATTTTGTATCATGTGGATTTCATAACGTATTAATTACTCATTCATTAAATTGCGGATATTGCCCCCGGATTTATACAGGTCGATATATGCCTTCATGTAATCATTCAACGCGCCGGCATAACTCAGCTGCGCCTGCACAAGCGACTGACTGGCATTGAGTATATCGGACATCGAGGATAATCCCAGCACGAAATTGTTTTCTGCAATATTCAATACCTCCCCGGCCAGTATCTGATTTTCCCGTTGCAACGCGATCGTGTTGCGTGCATCATCCAACTTCATCCGGGCATTTTTATATGCCATGCCAAGCGATTGTTCGAGCATGGCGGCATCTTCCCTGGTCTTAAGTATCTCCACACTGATCTGCCGCAATCTGGCCCTGCGCGAGAAACCGCTGAAAACAGGGGCTCTCAGGTTAAGTCCGATTACTGAACTGGGAAACCAGTAATTGGTCGCTCCCCTGAAAAATTCATCACTCACCCCGTTGTATTGATAATTGAATATGAGTGAAAGCGTGGGCAGATTTTCGTGAATGGCTGATTTCCTTTGGACTTCAGCCATATTCAGGTTCTCCAGCAGCAAACGATATGGTGTCTGGTTAGTCAGGGAGAATGGTAAATCAACATTTTCATCAGCTTTCTCTTCAAACAAGGCAAGATTGACGGGCTGAATTTCAAGCGGACTGTTCACATCAAATCCCATTTGAAGCTTCAACAGATTTTTTTGAACCTCTGCAGCGCTTTTGACGGCACTTTTCTGAGTTGTCAGGTTTACGAGATTCACCCTTAGCCTGTCGACATCTACTTTTTTTACCAGCCCGTTCCCGTAATTCACCTCCATCGTTTTCAACATTTCCTTTACCAGCTCAACGCTATTCTCCAACTGATTTACTGCATATTCGGCGGATTGTACGGAATAGAACAAAATTGCCGTCTGATATATAACTTCCTCATCGCTGGCTTCAACACCAAGGTTTGCCATTTTTTCGGCAATTCTGGCAATCTCCAGCGTATTGAAAAGTGAGAAATTCAATATTTGCTGATTAAGTGACACCCCTGCACTGGCATTGAAATTTGTTCCCATCTCAATGGTCATGTATTTTTTCGCGTTCGGATCCTGTGCCTGGGGCGGCAACATGTCGTTGATGAAATTGGGCATTATGAATCTTGCCTTTTTCAGGTTGTCGTTCAGGCTTGCCGAACCGCTGATTTGCGGCAACAGGGAACCCAGTATCTCCTGCCGGGCATAGGCAGCCTTTTCCTTGTCATATTGTGCTTTTTTCAGATTATGGTTGTTACTGACAGCAGATTCAAGGCATTGCCGCAACGAAAAGGCCTGTTGCGAATACACGCCTGATACACCAAACAAGAGAAAACACACCATAAGTGCTGATTTAATAAAATGCGGTTTCAAACGTAAATGGTTCTGAACCTGGTGTCCCGATGAAACCATACATGACTGGAAATGAACTGTTCTCATACGTGCCTGGGTTTATTGTCTCTAACATTAAGTCATACTTTGAGCATGATGCTATAGCAGAAGTTCCCCTTTTTCTGAAACAATGGCCCGCAGATTGTATTCGGCGATATCTGCGAAATATGATTTTGTTATGTAGGGATTTCTGTTAATCAGACCGTTGATATAAAACCCGAAAACAGAATAGGCAATATAGCGGCTTATAAATTCCACGTCGAGGTTTTTTCTGTAAATACCATCTTCAATCCCCTGCTTCAGGTTTATCTCCATTTTTTGCTGAAAAAGATCCGACCCGATAAGATGTTCTGCCATTGCCTGATTCGGGTTCAGCCGCATGATATCATAAAAGAATATCGGGCTGAGAACTGTAAAAAAATCATTTATCCGCGAAAAAGCCTGCCGCATGTTCTCAATGGCGGAGCGGGTCCTGTCATCCAGTCCGCCCATGGCTTCACGCATATCGGATGAAATTGAGAGAATACATTCTTTCAGCAATTCATCTTTTGAGTCGAAATGGTTATAGATTGTTTTCTTGGTTATGCCCATTTTGCCGGCTACCTCCTCCAGTGATAACCGTAAACCATCCTGCTTAAAGACTGCTATTGCTTTGTTTATATACTCTTTTTTCCTGGTAATCAAATTCATAATTGCTTCCCCGAATTTTCTGGTAAGAAATATTTTTTACAAAATTACACTATTTATATTTAAATAGTATATATGATATAATTTTTTTATGCCCAGGATCTTGTCCGTGAATTCACAGACAGGCTTAAACTGCATCCGTGTCCTGTTTAATTTCCTGAAATTTTTTTCAGTAAGCAGAAAAGCTGCAGGGAAATGAAAATGTTGCTTCCGCTTCGTTTGTTTAAGCGGTTCCGGGATTACGACTGTTACAAGAGATCGTAATCGCCTGACTATCAGGAAATGTTTAAATGAATATGCTTTTAATGAGTAAATGTTAAACACTTTTACAGTTAAAATGTTTAACTTACAAAAAACACTATATTATGAGCAAAATCAGGTGGAGTGTCGACCCCGTACACACACAAATACAGTTTTCGGTACGACATATGGTCATATCAAAGGTCAGGGGTGAATTTGAACAATTTGAAACCTGGATAGAAACCGACGGTGAAGAAATGCAGGGAGCAAAAGCTTTTTTCTCTGCGGCAGCTGCCAGCATTAACACCCGTAATAAGATGAGGGACGATCACCTGCGCTCCGGTGATTTCTTTAAGGCTGATGAGTTCCCGAACCTGACTTTTGAATCGACCTCTTTCGAGAAAAAGGGAGGGGAAGATTACATCCTGAAGGGTAATTTAACAATGAGGGGTGTGACAAAACCGATCGAACTTGCCGTTGAGTTTGGAGGGATCATTACTGATCCATATGGTTTACGGCGGGCCGGTTTCTCACTGAGCGGAAAATTGAACCGCAAGGAATTCGGCATGGTTTATAACGATCTGATTGAAACCGGCGGTGCCGTTGTCGGTGATGAAGTCAGTCTCGACCTTCATGTTGAATTTACATATAAGCCTTCGTAGAGCCAGCCTGTGTTAACTGTTAGTGGTGCTGAAGCTAATTGGGCAAGCACTACCATTACTCCGGAGAAAGAGATAATTCCCGGGTTTACCGGCGGTAATTCCTGTCAGAAGTATTCAGCCTTTTTAAAAGCTTCAGGGAAGATTTTAAATATTCCCATCCTGGATGACAGCGATTGGTGTTATGTGAAGGAACGTACCGGAATTCCATGATTTACGATCAAAATATGGAAACCTCGCTTCACTTTTCTTACAACCGTGTGTCTGTGCCGGGAAGCAGATGCTTAATGACCAGTGAAAATATCAGACGCTTAAACCTGGTATGAATGAAACTTTGATTAATTTGGGGCTGCACAGACGTACTGTCACAGTATGCCAGGGCATCAGGCAATGGACCCACGATTTACTCCAGATTTTCATTCAATGACAAAAAATTACCAGTTTCACAGTATAGCGCGCACCAGAATACCAACATTTGACATTTTTGCGGTTGGTTTGAGAAAGCATCATATCGCCGCAATCCTTGAATTTGATGTTACAGAAAGCAGGACCAGACTAAGGTCGCTCAGGAAAAATGGCACCAATGTTTCTTTCAATGCCTGGCTTGTTAAAACAATTGCCCGTGTCGTGCAAAAACATCCTGAAGCAGCAGCATATCTTCATAGCAAAAAAAGGCTCATTATTTTCAATGACATTAACGTTTCAATGATCGTGGAAAAGGAAATCGGGGGAAATAAAGTACCGATGCCTGTGGTCATTGAAAAAGCAAACGAAAAATCTCTCTCTCAAATAACACAGGAGATACAATTTGCCAGGGAGCAGGTCGTAAACCCGTCCGATATTGTTTTAACCAGGAAGTCAACGGCATATCAAAGGATCTATTACCATCTGCCCGGGTGGTTCCGGAGGCTTTTCTGGAGTATGCTGCTCAAGATCCCAGGGGCTGCCTATAAAACAATGGGTAATGTTGCTGTCACATCAGTAGGGATGACCGGCAGAATTAACGGCTGGTTCATACACAGATCGGTTCATCCTGTATCATTTGGTGTGGGATCAGTTATTCAGAAACCTGTGGTTAAAAATAATGAGATAAAGATCAGGGAGATTTTAAATATGACAATCCTGGCCGATCACGATGTAATGGACGGAGCACCCATGGTAAGATTTCTGAACGATCTGACGCAAAGCCTGGAAACGGGGGAAGAGATTACTCCGGAGTAAGCATGTCCCGTTAGGATGATCAGGATGTCCGCCAAGAAATTAAATATACCGGATGAAAAACAAGATCCTTGAAAACATAGATGATCCAGGGTATCTTGAAGCACTATACAGGGCCGACAAAAAGGGCTTTGAAAAAGCTTTCAATGAAATCTATCCGGAAATTGCTGGCAGAAGTGGCACTGACTTCTGGAAAATCCGGCTTGAATTTGATAAAACAAGCGGAATTTCTGCCAGGATCAAAAAGACGGACGTGTTGATCCTTATCATTGTTTGCGCGATAACAGGATTTCTGATTAAGCTCCCACAGCTGTTTGACAACCTGATTAGAGATAGTTTCTTTTATGAGAAAAATGCAGGCCTGATTATATTTGGTGGACTTTCCCTGTATGCTTTTCTTACAAAAGAAATGATCAGAATCAAACAGGTATTGATTTCTTCATCAGTGTTTATAATATCTGCAGTTTATATAAATTTTCTTCCATCCGACAAATTCAGCAATTCTGTAATCCTGGCCTGCATTCATCTGCCATTCATGATCTGGTGCTTATACGGGTTGATTTTCATCGACTTTGATATCAGAAACAAATCGAGGCGCATTGATTATATAAGATATAATAGTGACCTGGCAGTGCTGGGAGCACTTATTTTAATTGCAGGCGGAATTCTGACAGGGTTGACCCTTGGGCTGTTTACTGCCATTGACCTCACAATAGAACGGTTCTATTTTAATTACATCGTGGTGTGGGGCCTGGTATCCGTCCCTGTTGCAGCAACATATATAATCCGTAAATACCCGTTTATAACGAAACAGGTTGCCCCTGTGATCGCAAATTTATTCAGTCCGCTGGTTTTAATAACACTGATCGTTTACCTTATTGTTATCCCGGTTTTCGGTAAGGATCCATACAACGACAGGGATTATTTGATCGTTTTTAATCTTATGCTGATCGGAGTAATGGCAATTATTATTTTCTCAGTCTCGGAGATGACAGCAAACAGGAAGTACCGTTTCTCCGAAATTACCCTGTTTGCGCTTTCAGTTATCGCATTGATAATTGATCTGGTCGCCCTGTCAGCAATTCTTTACCGGCTCGGGGAATTTGGATTCACACCAAACAGGACAGCTGTTCTAGGTTCGAACCTGCTGATCTCTGGAAATCTGTTTCTGATAATGATTGATCTCTACAGGGTTAATTTTTCGGGCCGGGATATTAAACAGGTTGAATTAACCATAGCCCGATATCTGCCCGTTTATGCCTTGTGGACAGTTTTTGTTGTATTCGGATTACCCTGGATCTTCGGTTTGAAATGACCGGAGCAGGCAAACATGCATCACCTGAAATGGTTGCGGATGCCGGGAGTCTGGATCCTGCAGCCTGAGTCACGGTTCAGGATTAAGGCCCATCTGCCAGTTTTTAATTATGTTCAGTTTCAAAGTCGCTTCATCCGTCTTAAAAAGAACCACAAATCCAAACTGCCTCAAATGCCTCAACAGAATCACCGGTGTAATTATAACCGTTATCCCGTAGGATCGAAAAAGCCGGATCCTCAGAGATCTTAACGGTTATTTTCCCTTTTTTCCTTATAGTTACCGGGCATCTGTTCCATGAAAAAATTAAGAATATCCGTTTTGATCTCATCAGTGAATTCATGGCCCGTACCTGAATATGTTCTGAATTGTGCTTTCACGTTTTTTCCCCGGTAGATATTAATGCATTCATTCCATCGTGCCGGCTGCATCTTCTCTCCCAACAATTCCAGGACCAGTTGTCTTTCCGATTGATCATATGCGTCTTCAAACAGAACTGCATCATTGTCATCCAGTTCTCCAATATAATAATACTGGGGTGTCCGTGAAAACAATGACAAGTCAAACTTTCGCCCGAAAAGAGACAAGAAATCAACGGTTCCCAGGGGAAAGGGAAGCGGTTCTCCTTTCAGGCTGTCAACCGGCAAAATCAGTAACCCGTTTGTACCTCCTGCAGCAGCTGCCATTATTTTTTCCGGATGTATGGCGGTAAACCTGTTTACAAAAGAACCTGAGGCTGAAAAGCCGGTCATGAATATTTTTTCATCTATTTTGAAGCCCATCTCCCCCAGTCTCCGAGCTGCATCCCCAATCATTGCAAGAAGCTGCAGATCGATCCGCTCAAGGGAATTATCCTTCTGAAGAGCAACATCCCTGTCGAAGGCATGGGTGTATATCTTCCATTCAGTCAGCGGACGGGGAAAAACAGGTACAAGAAGGGGGAACTTCAGTTTCCGCGCAGCATAGTTGCCAGGATAAAAATCACGGGATGCTATTCTCCCTGCCTTTTCCTTATGCTTCTCAAAATCATCATCAGCAAAGCCCGAATTATTTGGTTCAACAATCAATATCATTTCATCCTCATCAGATATTCCGTGAGGAATAAAGAGAAAATAGGGATAATTGAAGCCGGCTGAAGGTATTGCATCAGCAAGGATCAATTTATCCTTGTGCGATCCGGAAATGCAGGCCTGCATCAGAACGGCAAGGGATACTGCTGAAATAAAACGACTAATCATGGTAATAGGATCTGTTTTTTATCAAGTTGAATCCTCTATTACAGTAAGACAGAACAATCGGGTTGCCTGTCGATTTGAAGAATTTCAGTATGATCGGATGCAGAACGGCCAGATAGGAAAGCTCCCGAAGCATCAGACCGCGCCAGTCAGGTTCATCCCCGAAACCGGCAACAGCATTGATGGTAATTCCGTCAATTAGTCCCTCCACAATGGTTACAAAAAAAGGATGCACCGGTATTGGCGCGTTTTTCATTTGTTCAATCTGATCAGGCGTAAGTACATGACTAAATCTGTCATACCTCCCTTTCTTCTCAGGAGGAAGCTTTACCCCGGGAATAAGCAACCCGAATGCAGATGTTGCCAGTACAATGACAAGAGGCGACAGTCATGCTATCCACCACCAGCGGTTCCATCTGAATTTGAGAGGGTAAACATTCCAAATCCAGCTCTTAAAAACAACTTTTCAATAATAATGACACGGATCATAGGAGTGAACATAAAAACCAGCGTCATTATGAAGAATTCTGCAGACTCAGGAGATATATTTCCTCCGGCAATTGCATAACCAATTACAAGTGTACAGCTGATTCCGAAGGTGAAAATAATATAAAGGCTCAGTTTAAATGTAATTTTCATCAGGAAATTTTTCATGAAATATTATAAACATAAAAGGAATTAAGCCAAGTAGTGGTGGCCAACTGCCGCTTTTTCACTTTGGTTGAATGAGGCAACTCCTCCTGTTGCCGGATTCTTGCCATAAGTGCTCCTGATCGTGACAACAAGGCGCGCGGCAAGGATACGTGTAGTAGCTCGGGGAACCTGCTCCCAAAGGTGCCAGTAAAAAGTAAGGGCTACTGGAAGTCCAGTCCTCAGGGCTGGAAATCTGTATAAAAAGTAGTTCAAAGAGTAGTACCCATATAGGGGGTTTTAAATAGCATATAATCAATAAGCCACCTTTAGGACCTGCCTGCTGTAATGGCAGTGCAGGCAGGGATTCAGGACTGTGCAATAAAAGTGTGTCTTTTGATACAACCTTCTCCCTTAAAATATCTAAGATCATGCAGGATATCCTTGTAATCCTTGCCCGGGGTTGTAGCAGTACTATTTTTACCTGTTTTCCTTGCATTACGCGTTGCGGACGCGGAATTCTTGCACGGATCCATCGTTAGATTATGTTTTCCGTATAGCGGATATGGAAGTTAATTAGAAACATTATTTTCATTCCGCCAGGGTCTCATGCTAAAAACGAAAAATAAATGATTTCCAGGAATCTGTTAATATCATGGGTCTAAGCAATGGTAAAAATTTACAGCTTTGGGTAAATTATCTATATCGTTGCTAAAAAGGGTCTCACCCCGGGGAAAGATCACAACATGCCAATTACAACCCCGGAGGGGTTGACTTCCATCGGTTTCCAGTAGTCCGTGCAGGCAAATCCATTCTGCTTTTCCTGGGAGGTGTTTCCAGCCCGACACCTGCGGTGTCGGCTTCCAGCAGCCCGGGTCTCACCCCGGGGAAAGATCACCACATGCCAGCCACAACCCCGGAGGGGTTGACTTCCAATTGTTTATTATAATTGTTTTGTTTATATTTGTTATGCTGCATTCTTTAATTGGAATAAATATGTCAACCTACACACAGATTCTTTATCAGATAGTCTTTGGTAGTAAAAACTACACCGATTTCCTTAATAAGGAAAATCAAGGCCCTCTTTTTGGATATCTAGTCGGTATGTTAGGCAAAAGGGGATGCCATCCTTACCGGGTGGGAGGATACGGAATCTGATATTCAATGTTTGATCTGTTAAGATGTTCAAGCCATTAGTCCCCGAAGAACTCTTTCAACGTATCTGATAAAGTTGTTAATTTGTTTTCAATCCGGGTAGTCATTGTTATTTTTGTAATGGTGGCTCAACACTAAATAACTGAATATCAATACTGTGTTCCAATATTTCATTCCATATTTATTAATAAAGCAACATAACATATTAATATCCAATAAGTTGAAATTTTAACATATAATAAGTGAAAGTTATTAAAAAAAACAAAGGTTCATGCAGTTTGCTGACAGTGCCGGGAGTTGGTAAAAGCATTGCCAGGGATCTGCATATTCTTGGTATTCATAGTGTTAATGATTTAACAGGTCAGGATCCCGAAGAATTGTATAAAACTTTGTGCGCCGAATACAGGAAAAAGATCGACCCATGCATATTGTATGTATTCCGTTGTGCCGTTTATTATGCCGAAAATGAAAGGCATGATCCGGAGCTGTTGAAATGGTGGAACTGGAAAAACAGAAAGCAATAGTATATTATCCGGCCCGATCTTTTTTGTTTTTGCATCGCCGTTGATTAAGAAACTAGAGCAACTAGCCGGTATCTTCAATTCCGTCGTGTTTACCTGAAGTCATTGCCCATCTTATTTAATATCATTACCCCTATGAAACGAATTAACATATCATCCGGATCTCCTTATGAAAAGCCCATTGGTTTCTCAAGGGCTGTAAGAATCGGCAATATTATTTCCGTGTCGGGCACTGCACCGATAGATAATGATGGTCACACTGTTTATCCGGGAGATCTGTACCGCCAGACGGACCATTGCATAAGAATAATCGAAAAAGCCATATATGATGCTGGCGGTAAGCCTGAGAATATCATCAGGACGAGGGTTTACCTGAAAAACGCCTCCGACTGGAAGGAAGCTGCAAGGGCCCACGGAAAATATTTTTCCGGAATAAGACCGGCATGCACATTTGTGGAAATCAGTCGTTTTGTGGAAGCAGACTGGCTGGTGGAAATGGAGGCTGACTGTGTAATAGCTGAATAATGATAAACCCACATTTTAGTAAAGTTTAACGATACTGTTAAAATATTTTAACTTATTTACTCGCAAACAATCCATAGTATTGCATAACCAAGCTATCTAACCTAAGCGCGCATCCTATGGATATTCCATTCTCAGATAAAACTTCCCTTTTATCGTCACCCGGTTATTCCCAGGATTATATAATGCAAAGTAGGCTGAAACTTCTAAAATTCAGCAATTTAATAATTACCCTAACCTAAAATTTTATTTCTATGATGAAAAAATTGTATCTATTTCTGCTGGTACTGGTTACCACTACTGCGACAATCTTTGCGCAGGTAAGAGTAAGCGGTACTGTTACGGATAGCGACGGGGAGGGTCTTCCCGGTGTTTCGATCCTGCAGGTCGGAACAACGGTTGGAACCACCACCGACATTAACGGGAGTTATACTCTCAATGTCACGAACGCAAATGCCGTACTTCGTTTCACTTTCGTGGGAATGAAGACTGTGGAACAACCATTGAATGGAAGGACCACGGTTAACGTGACCATGGAATCCGAAAGTATAGGGCTGGAGGAAGTTGTTGTAACCGCTCTTGGTATAGCACGTGAAAGGAAAACTCTTACGTATGCATCACAACAGATCTCAAGCGTTGAAATATCAAAGGCAAGGGATATCAACTTCATGAGCAGCCTTAGCGGTAAAACTTCCGGGCTTGAGATCAAAAAAGCTGCATCAGGTGCAGGCGGTTCTACCAGGACAGTTCTCAGGGGAAGCAAGTCGCTGCAGGGTTTGAGCGAGCCTCTGTATGTTATTGATGGTGTGCCCATGGTCAACAGGAAAGGCGGTCAGCCCGGCATGTGGGGAGGCTGGGACGAAGGTGACGGTATTTCCCAGATAAACCAGGAAGACATTGAAAGCATCAGCGTTCTGAAAGGTTCGAATGCTGCCGTGCTTTATGGCAGCCAGGGAGCAAATGGTGTTGTTATGATCAATACCAAAAAGGGAAAAGCAGGTACAACTGACATCAACATCAATTCAGGTACCATGTTCGAGAATGTAATGCTGTACCCTGAACTGCAGTATAAATACGGTGCGATCAACAATGCAAAGGAAAGCTGGTCAACCACACCCCTTTCCAAATATGATGACAAGTTCGTGAAAGACTTTTTCCAGACCGGTTACAACCTGGTAAATTCGATCTCAATCAGCGGCGGAACTGACAAAACCACCGCATACTTCTCCTACGGGAACACTACCGCCAGGGGCGTGATACCAACAAACAAGTACAATAAGAACAACATTACATTCAAGCAGTCTACAAAACTTTTCAAGGATAAAGTCAGACTCAGTTCCAATGTGATGCTGGCCAATGAAAATACGGAAAACAGACCCCCGAACGGCTATTACCTGAATCCTCTGACTGGACTATATTTCTTCCCGCGCGAAAGGGACTTCCAGTCATTCAAGGAAAATTATCAGGTATGGAACGATGCAAGAAACATGTTTCTCCAGAACTGGTTTGTGGCAGACCACCATCAGTCAAATCCATACTGGATTCTTTACAAGGAGCCCAGGACCGACCTTACAAAAAGAGTCATTGCATCAGCCACTGTTGAGTATGACATAGCCAAAGGGCTGAAGTTCCAGACCAGGACAAGCATCGACTATGCCGTTAAAACAAATGAACAACAGCATGCTGCAGGCTCGAATGCCACCAACGTTTCTCCGAACGGAAGATGGTACTACCGCAAGTATGACGATCAGCTGCTGTATGTCGACGGCATCTTCACCTACAACAAGCGGTTCGGGAACATCAGTTTTGACGGACTCCTCGGGGCAAGCTGGCAGAAATCGGTATATGGACTGGGTGTTTCAGTCGACAACGGCACAAATGCCCTGTTCTACCCCAATGAATTCAATTTCCAGAACCTCCCCCTGAACGTACAGGTATTATCAACACTAGCATCAAGGGCAGTAAAGCAGGGAGCATTTGCCAACCTGCAGCTGGGATTCAAGGATATGGTGTTCCTCGATCTGTCGGGAAGAAATGACTGGTCATCGACCCTTGCAGGAACAGGTAACGAATCGTACTTCTATCCGTCGATCGGGCTTAGCGCAATACTGAACCAGATGCTGCCGTTACCCGATCTTATTACATTCTCAAAAGTAAGGGCTTCCTACACAACCGTTGCCAACGAAGTACCTTTCAACAGGATCAACCCCATGCATACAGTGACAGCCAGCGGCGGCGTGAGCAGAAATACCGTGGCTCCTTTCCCGGATGCAAAACCCGAAATGCTGCGCAGCCTTGAAATAGGTACTGAATGGAGATTCTTCGAAGGAAGATTCGGATTTGATTTCACATATTACAATATCAACAGCCAGGATCAGTTCATTTCTCTTCCCGCACTGGCTGGTTCAGGATATACAACCTACTATGTTAACGCCGGCGAGATCATAAACAAGGGAGTTGAGTTAACCCTCGACGCAGAACCGGTAAGCACGAGTGACTTCAGATGGAACACCACATTTAACTTTGCAAGGAACAAGAATATCGTATCTGAACTGTGGCCCGATGATCAGGGTAAAAGAGTTGATCTTGGCAGTTCCGAAGGCTATTTTAACTACATCGTTGCCGGAGGGTCATTCGGTGACCTTTATGGTTACAAATTCCTGAGAAATGATGCAGGTCAGGTCATTCTCGACGCCAAGGGTGCCCCGAGAAAGACCGCTCTTCCCGAACTGATCGGAAGCCTTGATCCCGACTTTACTCTTGGATGGAACAACAACTTCTCTTACAAAAGATTCTCACTCGGATTCCTTATCAACGGGATTTTCGGCGGCAACTGCGTAAGCCAGACCGAATCGATGCTCGACGGTGCAGGAGTTAGCAAGAGATCAGGCGATGACAGGGACAGGGGATATACTGTCATCGATGCTGTAAGTGAAGAAGGCGGTGCAGTTACACAGATTGATCCGGAAAAATGGTACAGGGCAATCGGCGACAGGAACGGTATTCTTGAAGCTTATGTTTATGACAGAACCAATATAAGGCTGACACAACTTGCACTGAGTTACGATATTAACGTAAGGGCCCTTAACTTGCCAATCAAGGCTGCTGCTGTTTCAATAGTGGGGCAAAACCTGTTCTTCCTTTACAAAAAAGCGCCCTATGACCCCGAACTGACAATGAGCACCGGCCTGGGAAGCCAGTCACTTGACAACTTCAACGTCCCGGCCACCAGGACTCTTGGTTTTAACATTAAACTTAATTTCTAATATTGTGATAATTATGAAAAAAATTATATCGTTAGCAGTGTTGCTGGTTTTACTTGGGGCCTGTACGAAGAATTTTGAAGAGATCAACAGCAACCCTTACCAGATCACTGATGAATCACTGACGCAGGATTTCAATCACGTCGGGGCATATTTCCAGGGATTGCTGTCCAATCTCCAGGGCCACCAGGTCGAGGAAGACCTTGCAACCGACAGTTTCGTACGCCATTTCGGCACACCGACCCCATTTGTTTCGAACAGGAACAATACCACGTACTATATTACCTGGAACAGTTTCTGGGGACGAATCTATAACAGTGTGATGTCTCCTTCCAGGCAGGTGATAAAGATTGCCGAAGAAGGCGGATATGACGTTTTCGCAGCATGGGCAAAATTCATCCAGGTAATGGGGCTCTCGAGGCTCACAGCCTACCACGGCCCGCTTATTTACTCGGAATATGGCAAGCCGACAACTCCCATCCTGTATGACTCTGAAAAGACCCTGTACGATTCTTTTTTCAGGGTTATTGACGAAACCCAGGCTGTGTTTGCCGCAAACAAAACCTACCCGGGCCTCAAGAAATTTGATGCAAGCTACGGCGGGGACATCACCAAATGGATCAAGCTTATGAACTCAATGAGGCTGAGGCTCGCCATCCGTCTGAGCAAAGCTGATCCTACCCTTGCAAAACAGCAGGGTGAGAAGGCAATTGCTGATGCCGGAGGCCTGATCCTTACAAATGCCGACAACTTCAACATTTCCCTCTATGGTGCAAAAATGCCCCTGGCAGTTATCTGCTTCGAATGGCAGGACACCAGGATGGGTGCGGGTATGGAAGAATTCCTTGTCGGGCTGAAAGACCCCAGGATCGGAAAATACTTTGCACCCGCAAAGGATGCTTCACTGTATACTGACCATCCTGCCTTCCCGTACAAAGGAATTGCAAGCGGCGCGTATCTCGGAGCAAAAGATGACAGGCAGCTGTACTCGGAAGTCAGTGAAGACTGGAAGTCCGTTACTTCCAGAAGATTCTTCACCGCAGCCGAAGTGCATTTCGCCCTTGCCGAAGCAGCATTGAGAGGCTGGGCAGGTGCAGGCGACGCCAAAACCCATTATGAAGAAGGAATTAAAATGTCGTTCCAGAACTGGGGTGCAGGCGGTGTTGATACCTATCTTGCAGATGCTACCAGCACTCCCATTAACTACGTTGATCCCAAGGATTCAAGAAACAGCTACACTACCCGCTCTACGGTTACCGTTGCCTGGGATGAAACTGCCACAAAAGAGGAGAAACTCGAGAAGATCATAACCCAGAAATGGATCGACGCACTTACCAATGCAAACGAAGTATGGTGCGATCACAGGAGGACCGGTTATCCCAAACTGCATTATGTTCCCAAGAACGACAGCAACCAGGACTGGGGTATTATCCCGGCCGATGGTTTCCTTCAGAGAATGCCGTTTGTCGATGCTGAAAGGAACAGCAATCCTGAGGGTGTTGCCGATGCAACAACCAAGCTTGGAGGCCCCGACCTTATCAGCACCCGGCTCTACTTTGCACCGGCCGGACCTAACTTCCCGGACGAACCCTAACTTCCAGGATTTTAGTTAATCCGCTATAATTCAGGGAGGGTATCGCTTAAACGATACCCTTTCTTTTTTGATCAAAGCCCATCTTTTTCCCTTCGCCTCCGCATATCAGGATCCGGAATCCGGATTTGTTCTCCTGGCATCCAACATTTCCGGACATAAGTCCCTTTGTATCCTTTTTCGTGGCAAGTAAAACACCTCCCTGATCATTTTTTTATGTCAGAATAAATGATATTTTTGCTGATGAAGTGTGATTTTTAAAATATCCCGGCAAAAATATCTGTTGCCAAAAAACGGGGAAACAATGTTTTTAAGCCGGATTTAACAAAATCCGTTTAGTGCAAGGATTGTATAAATATTTCCTGTCGTTTGCAGGCCGGCTAACCTATCCTGGTAAGATACCAGTAACCATAAAGATATCACCCTAGTATTAACCTGAATAAAGTAGTTATCATGAAAAAAAATCTGATGTTTCTGTTGGTTCTTGCCATTTCCACTCTTACTGTCATGGCGCAGCTTGATTTAAAAAAGACGGGTACCCAGATCAAAAAGCAGGCCGGGCAGCTCAGTAACGAGAAAAAGCCTGCCGAAGCACCGGCATCAGGCGGCGCAAGCCAGGCCGGTACTTCAACTGCCACATCCGGACCCAGCAAGACATTGTATGTTTCTTCAACAGGAAGCAACCGCAACGATGGCACCAGGGAAAAACCATTTAAAGATATTCAGAAGGCCATCGATGAAGCTTCCGACGGTGCTGTTATTTGTGTAACACAAGGCAATTATCTTGGCAAGCTCGATGCAGGCTACATCTCAATTAAAAAATATATTTCGCTGGTGGGCGGGTATTCTGAAGATTTTTCGGAGCGCGATCCCGTCAGGTATCGTACAACCATACAACCAGGGCCGGAGGCAGGCGGAACAAACGCAAACTTCGGACTGATCGATATTGATGTACGAAACAATCCCAAAGGCAGGGTGCTAATCGACGGATTCATCCTTGACAAGGGACAGATGAACCGTTATGTCGGGCTCAATGCAAATGATGCAAGATTCAAGGCTCCCGAGGGTGTTGAAACCGGTCATCTCAACCCTCCCGGAAAACAGATCGGCCAACCGTCAATGCGCGGGCCAAGCACAGTATCGAACCAGCTTATCCATGGCTATGTCAAAGGCGATCTCATTGTGCGTAACTGTGTCTTCCTCAACGGCAGCCATTTTGGTATACAGGTAGGAAACATTGGCGGGCACTTTGAAATTTACAACAATATATTCCTTGCAAGCCGAATGGCGGCATGCGAAATATACAGCATGAACAATACTCCCGGGGAGGCTGTTCTCGATTTCCACCACAACACTGTCCTTTTCACATGGCGCCGCGACTGGGTGCCGGGAGACAAGGATATGGGCTACGGATTCCGTTACATGACCGGTATCAATGCGAACGTCAACAACAACATTATAGGATGCAGCGATTTTTCTGCCCTCGACCGGACCCGTATCGATTCTGACAAGAACAGGGAGGCCCAGCGGAAAACCTCTGCAAATAACAACCTGTTCTTCGGCAATATTGAAGCCGACCTGACATTGCCTTCCGGCGGCGGAAAATTCATGCGCATTTTTGCAAGGCAGTTTGAGGATGTTGATCAGCTGGCCGAGGCCGAAGGTAACAGGGAAATGAGCGAAGCTGAAATAAAAATCCTGAGCAGGGCGATTGATGCAGCATACCTGAAAGCATTTCTTAATATAGAGGGTTCCTCATCGTCAACCTACAATCCGAACTCTTCCGAAAACCTGTTCCGCTCAGCGATGGGCATGAACCAGCGCGGCACCGAAACAAACTATGTTTCCATGTACGCCAATTCATATCCGTTCGATAAGGCTACCGATCTTTTTGGTGCCCTTGAAGGCTATGGAGCCCAAAAGATCAGGGATTAAGAATTGATTAAGGAATAAAACGCAGGCAGGAGGCATGGTACTTCCTTTTCCGGCATTTTACCCGGTTTAATTATGAAGGCTTTTCCAAATGAACTGGATTCAGGCTTGTCCTTTAAAGGCAATATTTGCATGATAGGATGCGGCAGTATCGGGCAAGCCTTCCTGCCTGTCATCGGCAGGCATCTTGGGGGAATATACAGCCGTTTGACCGTTCTCTCTGCCTGCGAATCAGGGCGAAGGGTGGCGCAAGGCCGCGGCAGATACTTCCCTGAAAAGCTCGATGTGCAAAGTCCCTGGCAGCTGCAGAATATCCGCAGCAGACAGTATCATGGGGAGTGAGAAAAACTAATTGCAGGATGATAGCCTTTTTTATCACTATCCCCTTTACAAATGAAATCAGGATTCCAGGTAACCAGGCTGCCGATATGCACCGAATACTGCAGAGTCGTGCCCTGCTGAACAGAAAGCCACAAAATAATTTTCCTTCTCTGAAATACTGACTTAACTTTGCACAGACGTTCGATCATGTGTGATTCCATCCGGACATCTGTCAGTATTATTCAGAGCAGGCCCGGATGATACAGTTAACAGGATAACAGGATTTCCCCAATGACCAGGGATGAGATTGATCTTAAAAAATATCATCTGGCTGACTGTTCACGGATTTATTATGAATCCTGTCTTTTCCCAGGGCATGACTGCATCTGATATCGTCAGGAAAGCCGACGAAAAATTCAATGGCGAGAAAAGCAGTTATAGTGTAATATCGATGACAATTGTACGGCCATCATGGCAGAGGACCATTGATATCAAGACCTGGAGCCTGGGAAGGGATTACTCCCTTGCCCTGGTGACTGCTCCGCCGAAGGAAGCAGGACAGGCTTTCCTGAAACGAGGTTCAGAAATGTGGAGCTGGATTCCTTCAATCAGCAGGCTCGTAAAATTGCCTCCTTCAATGATGTCGCAGGGCTGGATGGGTTCGGATTACACAAATGATGACATTTTACGGGAATCATCACTGGTTAATGATTACTTTCATGAGATGGCCGGGGAGGAAATAATCGACGGCCGTTTATGCTACAAAATATCAATGAAGGCCAGGCCTGACGCTTCAATAGTTTGGGGCAGGCAGACAAGATGGATTGACAGGAGGGATTTTCTTGTTCTGAAAGCTGAATTATATGATGAAGACGGCTACCTGGTAAGAACCGAAACTGCATCGGATATCCGGATCATGGATGGAAGAACCGTAACAACCCGAATAGAGCTTGTCCCTGCAGAAGAACCGGGAAACAAAACCATTCTGTTGATTCGTGATATTAAATTCAATTTACCACTAGGCGAAAGTTTTTTTTCCCAGCAGAATATGAAAAGGGTGCGCTAACGGAACGGTCAGGTATGAAAGAGGAATTCAGGCTGGCATGGAGAAATCTCTGGAGGAACAGGCGCCGCACGGTTATTACTGCGGCATCTGTATTTTTTGCAGTGTTCTTTACTGTTATAACCCGATCGCTTCAGCTTGGTTCCTACGATCACATGATAAATAATATCATACAATCGTTTACGGGGCATCTCCAGGTTCAGCATATCAAATACCACGATGATCCGTTGATCGATAATTCCTTCGCCTACAATGATTCATTGATTTCAGCGATTTCCGCCATTGAAAAGGTTGTTTCCGTCACTCCTCATATTGAGTCATTTACCCTTGCCTCCAACGGACCACAGACAAAAGGGGTGGCAGTGATCGGTATCGATCCCGCAAGGGAAAAGCATTTTTCCGATCCTGAAGCAAAGCTTGTCAGATACAGGATAACCGGAGAAGCTGTGGAAGGCATGAAAACCGGAGAGTTACCTGAAAAGGTCTTGGAGAAAGTGGAAAAGAACATTGGAAGATCCTATTCATCGGCTGCCAGGATCGAGCTTGAACTTGGGCTGACCGACGAGGAAAAAAATCATTGTCTTTCGCAGATCCTTAAATATTCTGAATTTAAAAACGGCTATTTGTCCCCGGATGACAAGGGAATACTGCTTGCCGACAAGCTTGCAGGATTTCTCAGGGCGGGGATCGGGGATTCAATAATCCTGATGGGACAGGGATATCATGGTGTTTCTGCAACCGGTATCTTCCCGGTCAGGGGAATAATTAAATTACCTTCCCCCGGGCTTGACAGCCGGCTTGTCATAATGACAATACCGGCTGCCCAGCAGCTCTTTGATGCAGATGGAAAAATAACCTCCCTGGTGATTAATCTTAAAGACCGGTCGGGCAGGACCATAACAAAAGCAAGGAATAAGATCAACGCGCTTCTGCCTGACACGAACACATCAGCCAGAACATGGTACGAACTCAACGAGGTGTTATATCAGCAGATGAGGGGCGACAGCCAGAGCGGAAAGCTGATGCTGCTTATTCTTTACTTTATCATTTTTTTCGGCATATTCGGGACCGTCCTGATGATGATTTCCGAAAGGAGGAGGGAATTTGGTGTACTGGTGGCAATAGGCATGCGGAAGGGGAAGCTGAAAAGGATTGTTATAATTGAAATGGTCATGCTTGGCATTATCGGTCTGATAACCGGCCTGCTTGCCGGCACCCCGTTGATAACCTACTTCAACCACAATCCGGTGATAATTAAAGGGGATCTCGGGAAGATGATGGAAGACTGGGGATATGATGCAATGATGCCCACTGCGCCAGTCGGATCATACTTTTACTGGCAGGTTGTGATCGTTATCCTGATGATATTGCTTGCAGCCATTTACCCGTTGCGGAAAATCGGAAAACTGAAGGAAACAGAAGCATTGAAAAGTTAATCTGCCGTCATCTATGATATGGACACTCGCATGGAAGAATATCTGGCGTAACAAGAAAAGAAGCCTGGTGGTAATTTTCGCGGTTACCCTGGGAATCATTTCCGGAATGTTCCTTATAGGATTTGTGGAAGGCTGGAGCAGGCAGCGCCTGCACGATGCCATATACAACGAGGTGTCGCATTTACAGATTCATAACAGTGAGTACCCCGGAAATGAGGAAACTGACCTTACGGTTATAAATCCTGTCCGGCTTGTTCTGCATATTGATTCCCTGAAAGAGCTCCGAAGCTGGGCAAAAAGGACCAGGATCGTTGCCATGGCTAATACACCCTGGGGAAACACGGGTCTGACCTTATTCGGTATTGATCCCGAAAGGGAAAAACTGCTGACCGAAATCCACGACAGGATTGTTCCGGGCGGAGGCAGATACATTGATTCCGGAAATCCTTCGGGGATCCTGATCAGTGATAAAACGGCTGATTTGCTCAGGTTAAAGCATTATATCCTCACTGACAGCGTAATGGAAGAATTAAGGCATGAAAAGATACCGGTTTCAGTTCTTGAAAGAATCAATCAGCTTAGGAATGTCCGCTTCCGGTCATTAAAGGATTTCAGGGAGGGTCTGATGCCGCTACTGACCGGGAAAGAGACGGCCAGGTATGGCTTTCTGATATCAGGAAAGGCGCTGAATTACCGGCTCAGGAACAGGGTCCAGGTCACAATTTCCGATATTGACGGGAACCCGGTTCAGGGAATTTTCAGGGTGTGCGGGGTATTCAAGACTGCCAATACGGGCTTTGATCAGTCAGCAGCCTTTGTAAATGCCGCGGAGCTTGCCCGGCTATACGGGAGCGGGGAGATTCCTGTTCATGAAATTGCCATTTTGCTTAATGACATTGATGATGCTGACATGGTAAAAAACACGCTGAACGCCGTTGCAGGAGGAAATTCAGTCATGACCTGGAAAGAGCTGGCTCCGGAAGCGGCTCTGATGAACGAGTTCATGTTTGTTTATTACCTGGTTTTCATCGGGATAATAATGCTTGCCCTTGCATTCGGGATAATCAATACCATGCTGATGGCAGTGCTTGAAAGGACAAAAGAGCTGGGCATGCTTATGGCGATTGGCATGAATCGCAGAAGGATCTTTACAATGATCATGCTGGAGACCATTTTCCTGACCTTCGTGGGGGCAGCTGCAGGGACCGTTGCGGGCCTGGCACTTATCGCTGTCCTTGGAAAAACGGGAATCCATCTTGGCAGCTGGCGTGAGGGATTTGAAGCAATAGGGTTTGCTGCAACGGTTTACCCGTTTGTTACTCCCGCGTTTATTGTCTTTACCGTGATCATGGTCACGGTCACGGCAGTAATCTCCTCAATATGGCCGGCGAGAAAGGCTCTGAAACTGAACCCGGTTGAGGCCCTCAGAACAGAATGAAATATTTCCGGCAGACGGATTCATTGATTCCCGGATCAATATTGCGCAACATTTTTCGATTTGTTTAAGCTCAAAATAGTGAAACATGAAAGTACTTGAACTTAAAAACGTGAATAAAATATACAATTCATCGGAAATTAAAGTTCATGCGGTGAATAATGTGACTCTTGACTTTGAAGAGGCCGAATTTGCTGCCATTGTCGGGCCTTCAGGATCCGGCAAGACCACCCTGCTGAATCTTATCGGAGGGCTCGATATGCCCAGCTCGGGTGAAATAATAGTAGGCGGCACCATTCTGTCGGAGCTTAAGCCATCTCAACTCATTGATTTCAGGCTCCACAATATTGGTTTTGTATTTCAGTCGTTTAATCTCATTCCCGTACTTACTGCCAGGGAAAATGTTGAACTTATAATGGTGCTCCAGAAATGGCCGGAGAATAAAAGGAATCTTCGTACGATTGAGCTGCTGAACGCGGTGGGTCTGGGCGACAGGCTGAACAGCCGGCCTGCCAGGCTGTCGGGCGGAGAGCAGCAAAGGGTGGCAGTAGCCAGGGCACTGGCATCAAAACCAAAATTCGTTCTTGCTGATGAACCTACGGCAAACCTCGATTCAAAATCAGCAGCTACACTCCTTGAAATAATGGTAAACCTCAACCGTGAAGAGAATGTTACATTTATTTTTTCAACTCATGACCCGAGAGTGGTGAAAATGGCACGGAGAATCATTATTCTTGAAGACGGAAAAATCGTCTCGGATGAAAAACAATGTCAATGACTTTATGTCGATAAATCAGAGAATAGTACTGTGCCTCCTGGCAGTGTTTATATTCTTCCCGTCTGTTTCCCAGGAAAAGGAAAGGAAGATTGAACTGAAAGGATACTTTTCAACCCTTCAGACTGTGATTTTCGATTCTCTTTCAGGGCCCTTTGCCAATGAGAATCTGCTTCATAACAGGCTCAATTTCAAAGCATACCTGAATGATCATCTTACAATTGGCGCAGAATTCCGGAACAGACTGTTTACCGGCGACCTGACGATGCTCGGAACAGCTTATACCGATCTGATCGGAATGGACCGGGGTGTTGTGGATATGTCATGGGACTTACTCAGGGAACAGTCAATCTACCTTAACAGCAGGATAGACAGGCTGTGGATAGACTATAACTACAGGAAAATCCAGGTTACCCTCGGGCGCCAGCGGATAAACTGGGGGCAAACCCTGGTTTGGAATCCAAACGATATTTTCAACGCATATTCCTTTTTTGATTTTGATTACGTGGAAAAACCCGGGAGCGACGCACTACGGCTGCAATATTACCCGTCATCCTCTTCCGTGGCAGAACTGGCGTTTAAACTCGACAATGAATATGATCTGACTGCTGCAGGATTGTTCAGGTTCAATAAATTCGGATATGATTTTCAGTTTCTGGCGGGACTGGTAAACAGCGAGGATGTGGTTATGGGCGCCGGCTGGTCTGGCTCTGTCGGGAGTCTGTCTTTCAGGGGAGAGGGTTCATGGTTCAGTCCGTATGAGCAATTTCCCAAAAGCAGGGGAACCATACTTGTCACCTCGGGCCTGGAAAAGGTCTTTAAGAATAACTCATCAGCTGCTATTCAGTTGATGTACAGCAACAATCCTCTTGGTTTCATTGATTTCTATTCCATCCTGGGAGGTGAGCTTTCGTCAAAGAATCTTGCATTTTCCGAGTTTACTGCTTTTGGTCAGTTCACATGGGCAATCACTCCGATGCTCAACCTGACTGTTTCCTCAATGTGGTTCCCTGATCTCGACGGATATTATGCAGGTCCGTCGCTCGAATATTCACTGGCTGAGAATGTAGATTTTTCGGTGATCTGGCAGCACTTCGACGCCGTCCTTGCCGGGGTAAGGAACATCATAAACCTCGGATTTCTGAGGTTCAAATACAGTTTCTGAAATTTTTATACTTTTGAGCCATAAAATTTTCTGAACGAATCCGATGGCTCTTGTCCACGAACTTGAAAAAAGCGGCAACTGGCTCTTTAAAAGAAGAAGCTGGCTTCCCCTGATTCTGATAGCCGCCGGTATCGTGGTTTTATATCATACGAATCGTCAGGCAATTCTCTTCAATCCGGTTAAGGAACTGATCTTTCTGGGTGTAAGTCTGTTCGGTGAGGCACTACGGGTTTATACCGTCGGTTTTGCCCCGAGAAACACTTCAGGACGAAATACTTCTGCGGGTCAGATAGCCGACGAACTTAACACCACGGGAATTTATTCGGTGATAAGGCATCCCCTTTACACCGGCAATTACTTTATGTGGCTGGGGCCGGTTCTTTTTGTGAGAAATCCTGTTTTCATTCTTTTCTTCCTGCTTGTTTACTGGCTTTATTATGAAAGAATAATGTTTGCCGAAGAACAGTTCCTCAGGCGTAAATTCGGGGAAGAATATGACAAATGGTCCGAAAATGTGAAAGCTGTTATCCCGTGTTTCAGGAAATTCAGGAAACCCTTGATGGCATTTTCATTCAGATCTGTTCTCAGGCGGGAGTATCACAGTTTCGTCAATATATTTATTATTTTCCTGATCCTTGACATTTTCAGGAATTATTTCATTTCGTCAAGGGTACAGGTTACGCCAATGTGGTTATTTATTTCCATCGCTGCCGGCCTAATATGGCTCGTTCTCAGGATTATCGCCAAAAAAACTTCCTGGCTTGAGTGCGATGACAGGTAAGCTCCGGGGTCAGTCCCTGCTGCTTCCCATGAAAATCATGATATAGTACAGCAATGTTGCGAGCGACCCTAATGCTGCCACAACGTAGGTATATGCGGCCCATTTCAGTGCATCCCGCGCTTTGTCGTGATTCATCGTCGATGTGATACCCGTATTGGAGAGCCATGCCAGTGCCCTCTGGCTGGCATTGATCTCAACCGGCAGCGTTACAAAGCTGAACAGGGTTGTAAGAGCAAACAGAATGATTCCCGTAAGCAGAAGTGCCGGAAATGTATTAACCAGGATTATTCCTCCAAGCAGGATCCACTGAACCCATTTTGAAGCAAAGGTTACGGGGGGAACGAGCTTCGACCTTAAGCCCAGCCAGGCATAAGCCGTCGCATGCTGCACAGCATGCCCGGTCTCATGAGCCGCAACGGCTGCAGCAGCGATACTCCTGCCCTCATACACTTCGCGGCTCAGATTAATGGTTTTTTTGTCGGGATTGTAATGATCAGTCAGCTCGCCCTGAACACATCCTACCGTTACATCATAAATTCCATTGTCGCGCAGCATCCTTTCTGCAACTTCACGACCCGACATCCCGTTGTCGACCGGAATCCTGGAATACTTTCTGAACTTTGATTTTAATACCGAGCTTATTATCCAGCTGAGAATCATGAAGACGCCAAAAATCAGCCAGATATTCATATTTGCATGCTGCATTTCCATAATTGTATAGTTTGATTGTTATTATCCTCTAAAACTCATTCAAGGTTAAAACTACTCCAAAAGTCCTGCCAGAACATGGCCGGATAGCTGAAACTGGTCATTTTGTCAGTTTTAAAACATTGACTGTTACATCTCTGATCATAAGCGGCAAATTTAGTATGTCATTTGTTATCTTTGTTCAATGGGAAACATGGCTGAAAATATCATTGTAAGGATACTTTCCCTTCCTGTGCTGTTCTACAGACATTCAATCTCCCCTCTGCTGCGTCCTTCCTGCCGTCATGTGCCTACATGCAGCCAGTATTCGCTCGATGCCCTCAGACTGCATGGTCCGGTTCACGGATTGCTGCTGGCCGCAAACAGAATATTGCGTTGCAGGCCGGGCGGAACTCATGGCTATGATCCGGTTCCCTTATTCAGATTTAAAAGGTACCGGAGCTTCCGCCTGTATAAAAAGTGCAGCAGGCTCAGGTAAGCCGGATATTGCTGCCTGGCGGGCTGGTGATAATGGTAATAAGGTCCGTATCAGTAATCGAGAACTTCCTTCAGGTTCCTGAGTCCCGAACGGCTTACAGGCAGCCTGGCACCTGAAAGGAGAATGGCAATATGATTGTCTTTTCCGTAAGGTTCAATGCCCTTTATCTCTTCAACCTTCACAATGTATGACCTGTGGATCCTTACAAAATCCTTTTTTGAAAGGTTATCCTCATAGAATTTCATTGTATGCTGCTTCAGGGCCTTCCCCGATGAATGATGGATCATAACATAATCATCCTGGGCTTCAACATATCTTATCTGATCCACCGGGATGATGCTGATTGCGTTTCCCTTCCGCACCACGATACGATTGACCGGGGAATCGGGATCGGGCCGTTTTGACAGAAGCAGGCTGGCCGGTCCTGTGTTTCCTGCTCCCGCTCTGATTTTCAGGGTCGCTTTTTTCACTGCTTCAATAAAGCGTCTTTTGGAAAAGGGCTTGAGAAGGTAGTCAATCGCGTTGAGTTCAAAGGCCCTGATCGCAAAATGATCGTATGCCGTGGTGAAGATTATTTCGGGCTTTTCGGTCATCACCTCAACCAGTTCTATTCCCGTAAGCCTGGGCATTTGAATATCGAGGAACACCAGGTCGGGCTTCTCCGAAACAATTGTTTTCAGGCCGGCGAAACCATCACTGCATTCAGCCACTACTTCAATTTCCTCCAGGTCCGTAAGATAATGCCTGATCAAGTCCCTTGCAGGCGCTTCATCATCAATTATTACTGCTCTGATCTTTTCCATGGCAAACCAAGGGTCCGGCCGGATGGCGCAGGGCAGACCGGATTTTATTTCAACTATACAAATTTAGTTATTTCTGATTATCCTCAACATTGGCTGGCAGAACAAGTGTTACCGAAAAGATGCCATTTTCCCTTGCTATCCTGACTGATGCTTTGCTGCCATAGAAAAGATCGAGCCTTCTGGTCACATTCAGCAATCCCGTTCCGGTTCCCTTAACGGGCGAGGGAACAGTATCATAATTGTTGCTTATAACTATTTCAAGAAATCCTTCTGAGCATCTAACCCTGGTATTGATCCTGACAATTTCGGTGCTTTCATACACACCGTGCTTGACTGCATTCTCGTAGAGGGGCTGGAGCAGCATCACCGGCAGTTTTATGTCAAGGCAGTTTTCATCAATCTCCTCTCCGGTTGATAGTTTGTCGCCAAAGCGGATTTTTTCGATCTCAAGGTACAATTTAAGGTTTTCGAGTTCACTCCGGAGTGTCACGGGTTGTTCATCCTTTTTGGAAAGTGTATATCTCATGAACTCGGATAATTTTATTATCATTTCCCTGGCTTTGTCAGGATTTGTAACTGTAAGGGAGCTGATTGAATTAAGGCTGTTGAAGAGGAAATGTGGATTGATCTGTGATCTAAGCGCTTTCAGCTCGGTATCCCTGACAAGGGTTTCCAGGCGGGCTTCCCGTGCATTCTTTTCCGAAAGGTTATAAAGAGTTTCAAAAAGATAATAAGCCAGGATAATCAATGCGTAAATTAATCCCCCGGTACCGGCCCTGTAGGGGAATGTTGCCTGCCAGTAAGCTTCAAAACCGGAATTCACGGGAAGGAACAGGGGTACTGCAAACCGGGTGACAATGATCCACAGGGCTACTGATAATGTGCCGCCGATCAGAATGTTCCCGGCAACTGAAATCAATGCTGATTTACCCGCGTTTATGAACCTGAAAGGGTACCAGAGTGAAATCCCTATACCCGAAAAAACTATCATTGAAATAATTCCGTCGGGAATAAAAATCTCGGTTATTTCTCCGTATGCAAAATAGTAGAGAAAAAGCTGGCCGGCAGTAAGTAACAGCCAGGCCAGCCACCATATAATCAATCTAACCCTGTCGGAAAGTACGGGATGTCTCATTTGTTCAGGACTAGTAGCTCTTTATTTCCCCTCCGCCGAAAACCACGGCTCCCTTAATCAGCAGTTGTTTGTTCTTGTCAATGGTCATTCCGGGTGTCAGTTTCCGGGAATCGCTGAACCCGCCAAGAACAGGTGTCACGTCGATGGTTACAAACCAGTCGTTGGGCACAATTATCGTTGCTCCGCCAAACACGCATGCGACCTCCAGTACTGACACTCCCTGCACCAGATCGGCTTTGGTGAGATCAAGTTCTATTCCTCCGAAAATGGCGGTGATCTTACCTCCCTGGAAGTTCCGGGAAGTTACCTGTCTGTCGCCTCCGCTGAAAACATTAACATAATCGACATAATCATCACCTGTAACTCCCTTTGAAGTTGATGTACCCCATCCCCTTCTTTTGGTTGTAACGAATATTATACCCACTATAATAAAAACTGCAGGCCAGAACATGTTGTACATGTGCAGGGTTTCCCTGAATGCCAGTGGTATCATGAAAAAGCCGCCGACTGCCATTACAATTATTCCCGCGGTTTTTTCAGTTGCATTCAACGTCATCACAAGGCCAATAACAATAAGGAGCATCTGCCAGCTGAATATTATGTTATCTATGAAATCAGGAAAAAATCCTGTATTCCGGATTACGAGAAACAGTCCGGCCAATATAAGAACGACACCAATGACAGCTCTGTTGCTGGAACGGTGCGGTCCAAGCTGGCGGTGTTCCTGATCCTTAAAATCATTATGTGTTTCCATGGTTCTAAATATGTTGGGATTAAATTAAATACTTTTCGTCTTTCTTTTCACCAATGACGAGATAATAAAGCCCAGTCCGATAAGGATAATTACTGCGGGCCAGTAGATTGCTTTAATGATTTCCGGCATTTCATAATTAATTTTATCCATCAGAAACCAGGTTCCCGCTGCTATCAGAAGCAGCCCCCCGGTAAACTGGAGGTTCAGTATGAGCAGAACACCTATAAATATCATGCCTGTCTGCCAGGTAAAATAATCACTGATCTCACCCAGGTTCAGCAGATCATTCGTGGCAACCAGCAGGGCGAGGCCCAGGGTAATCAGGAACAGTCCGAAACCAACCTGCGGATGGTGCTCCCTGTGCCGGAGAATAAAATGGTCCTTGTTTTTCATGGCATCCTCTTTTAATAAATCGTTCCTGCGTCAAAAATAACATTTGTCCGGGGGAGCCTGTTAGCATAAATCGGTGAGTTGCGCTAAAAAACCGGTAAGCAGCCCATTAAAGCATTTTTTATGAGATTTTTATTGATAATTTTTAATTTTGATGAAGGATTTATATTTTTGCAATCCAAATTAAAAAGGATGTCCGGATTGTATCTGATACCGATTGGAGGGTTAAAGGAAGGATATCGCTCATTTGAATTTGAGATAGACAACAGTTTTTTCGGTCTTTTTGAGGAATCGGAAATTAAAGAGGGAAAACTCACTGCAGTTGTTGAAACTGTTAAAAGTCCTTCCCTTATTGAGATGCTCATCAGGATCTCGGGGACCGTAAGGATAGGCTGCGACCGTTGTCTTGAAATGTTTGATGAGGTTCTGAACTGTGAGAACAGGCTGGTGGTAAAATTCGGGAACACTGCCGATGTAGCGGATCCTGAAATTATTATCTTACCCTATGGTGAAAATGAGCTGGATATGAAGCAATTCTTTTATGAGTTCATCCATCTTGCCCTTCCAATCCAGAGAATACATCCTGATGATGAAAATGGCAACAGCGGGTGCAACCCGGAAATGCTCAGTAAGTTAAGGGAACACCTTGTCAATGAGGAAAGCCTGGTTGATCCGGGGTGGGACGAATTGAAAAAGTTAATGAACAACAATTAATAAAGAAATAAAAGATGGCACATCCTAAACGAAAACACTCCAAGGCCAGGCGGGATAAACGCAGAACGCATTTTAAAGCAACCCCTCCCACAACCGGGACATGTTCAAACTGCGGGTCTTCCGTCCAGTATCACAGGGTCTGTCCTGAGTGTGGTTATTACAGGGGTAAACCTGCCGTGGAGAAGAAAGCTACAGCCTGATCTTGTCAACAAAAAGCTGAAGAATGAGGATTGGATTTGATGTAATGGGTGGAGATTTCGCACCAGAGGCTATGATTGAAGGTGCAGTTGACTCCATTAGTTATTTTGGCCCTGACGAAAAACTCGTTCTTATCGGAGATAAGCGGGAGATATTGAAGAAGCTTGAAGAAATGAACACTGCTCCGGATTTGTTCGAGATCGTCCATTCTTCACAGGTAATTGAGATGGGCGACCATCCTGCAAAAGCTTTTTCCCAGAAAAGAGATTCAAGTATAGCAATTGGCTATGAAATGCTGAAACAGGGATTGCTTGACGGGTTTTGCAGTGCAGGTAATACCGGGGCCATGCTTGTCGGAGCAAGCTACACGGTTAATGTGATTCCGGGTGTTTTCAGGCCCGCTCTGGCCACAATACTGCCCTGTATCGACGGACGCGATTCCGTCATACTTGATGTGGGGCTTAATCCTGATTGCAAGCCCGATGTGCTGCTGCAGTATGGGATCCTTGGCAGCATTTATGCCAGGTTCGTTCTGGGCAAAAACAATCCCACGGTTGGATTGCTAAACATAGGTATTGAAGAAACAAAGGGCACCCCTGCTATAAAAGCTGCCTATGAACTGATGAAGGATTACCCGGGGCTGAACTTCAGCGGCAATGTGGAAGGCAATACACTATTTCATGAGAGTGTAACCGATGTTCTGGTCTGTGACGGCTTTGTCGGCAATATTATCCTCAAACAGGCTGAAGCTTTTTTTTCAATATCGGAAAAGTTAAAAATCTCCCATCCCTTTATTGACAGGATGAACTTTGAAAATATAGGGGGCACACCGGTTGTCGGCATTAATGCCAATGTTGTTATCGGCCATGGTATATCCAGGAGAAAAGCAATAAAGAACATGATTTTGCAAACGAAAGCGGTTGTCGGGGCAAATCTTGCCCGGAAAATAATTGAAGCTATCTGAATATGGAAGAAGTACGGGCTGTTATAACAGGAATTCATGCCTGGGTTCCTGAATACAGGCTGACCAATCACGAACTTTCAAAAATGGTTGATACTTCCGACGAATGGATAATGCAACGCGTCGGAATAAAGGAAAGAAGAATTCTGAAGGGTGAGGGGCTGGGCTCATCCGATCTCGGTGAGAAGGCTGTCAAGGGTCTTCTGGAGAAAACGAACACTTCACCCGATGAAATTGATCTCGTCATCTGTGCAACCATTACTCCCGACATGGTATTCCCGGCCACGGCAAACATAATTTCCGACAAGGCCGGCCTTAAAAATGCATTCAGCTTTGATCTGGGCGCTGCATGCTCAGGTTTTTTGTTTGCACTGCAGACAGGCGCCGCTTACATTCAGACCGGAAGGTTCAGAAAAGTCATTGTTATTGGAGCTGATAAAATGTCATCGATCACCGATTACACTGACCGGACAACCTGCCCCTTGTTCGGCGATGCTGCAGGGGCCGTTCTTCTTGAGCCGGGAACAGGGGATTACGGTATTATGGACTATATTTTCCGTGTTGACGGGTCGGGCAGGAAGTTCCTGCACATGAAGGCAGGGGGCTCGGTGAAGCCAGCCTCGCATGAGACCGTTAATGCCCGTGAACACTTTGTTTACCAGGAAGGCCAGAGCGTCTTCAAATTTGCAGTGGTCAATATGGCAGACATTGCTGTCGAAATCATGGAACGCAATAACCTGAAACCGGAAGATATCGCGTGGCTGGTACCCCACCAGGCAAACCTCAGGATAATCGACGCAACGGGAAAAAGGATGGGGCTGCCACCCGAAAAAGTTATGGTGAACATAGAAAATTACGGAAACACAACGGCAGCAACTATTCCTCTGTGTCTTTGGGAATATGAAAAAAAACTCAGGAAAGGCGACAAGCTGATACTTGCCGCTTTCGGCGGGGGGTTCACCTGGGGATCCCTCTATCTCAAATGGGCTTACGACCCTGATTAATGCAGTCCGGATTTCTCCCGGCACATTTATACTGATCCGCCTCCCTTATCCGCTTCGATTCTGCCCCGGGATACCTATCAACAGTTCCGCGAACATCATTCTATTTTTTTACAATAGTTTTTATATTTGTGAGTTATTATGTTTGTAAGTATAATTCTGGCAAATCATGGGAAAATTCAACGAAACCGACAATACTGCAATCAATCTGATCAGCAATGGCACTGAAATCACCGGGGATATCAAATCAAATGGCGATATCAGGGTCGACGGGCTTCTTACGGGCAACCTTACTACAAAAGGGAAAGTTGTAATAGGACCAACAGGCAAGGTAAAGGGAGAAGTGTATTGCAAAAACTCGGAAGTGTCAGGGACTGTTGAAGGCAGGATTTGTGTGAGTCAGTTATTGACCCTGAAAGTCGATTCAAGGATTTTAGGGGATATAGTTACTTTCAAGCTTTCAATTGAACCCGGCGCCAAATTCACAGGCAACTGTAAAATGAGTGAAAGCGAAAATAATGAAGGAGCCAGCTTCACAAAAACAAAAGAACCCGAAAAGTCCGTCAAATAAAGGTTTACACGATTTTGCAAAATATTCCGGCCTGGCCTTCCAGATGCTTGTAATAATTGCAGCAATGACCTGGGGCGGAGTGAAACTCGATGAAGTTCTGGGATTATCGACACCGGTGTTCACCATAGTCCTGTCTCTTCTCGGAGTATTTGCAGGAATTTATACTGCAATAAAGGACTTTATTAAACGATAATCTCACAAATGAATTTCAGAAAATACCTGACCGGACTTTTATGGGTTTGCCTGCCCCTGCTGGCAGCAGGGTATCTGTTATCCCGGTTCATCCCGGTCCCATTTCTTTTCACCGATCTGTTGTTACTCACTGTTTCGTTTTCAGCAATTGGCATAACTGCGGCACTGATCTCCAGGTCGGGGCTGAAGAAGGGAGCCGAGGGAGGAACAATGTACCTTATGGTTGCACTGTCGGTCAAATTGCTACTGGAGATGGTCCTTGCACTTCTGTGGTTTGTAGTTGTTAAAAAAACTTATCTGTCCTCAGTTATATTGTTTTTTGTACTATATTTGGCCGTTTCCCTGTTTTCAATTATTTTTATATTGAATACACTGAAAACTAAACCTTTATAAAACTATTCTTAATATAATGCAATTTGTCAAAGCAAGTCTGTTATTCCTGCTTTTTACAATAATTCCTGCTGCCCTCACCGCACAGGAGGAACACGGCAATCATGCAGGAAGGGCAGAAGAGGAGTTTGATGCAAGCACCTTTATCATGGATCATATAGCCGATTCGCATGAATGGCACATTCTGACCAGGAAGAACGGCGAGAGCGTTGCAATTTATCTTCCTGTGATCCTATACTCTGCTGAAAAGGGCTGGGATGTGTTCTCTTCCCGGCAGCTTGCACACGGACATGAATATAAAGGATACAGGCTGGAAGAGGAAGGTGACAACAAAGGAAGGATAGTGAGCTTAAATGAGGATGGTACAATTAATGAGGAAGCTTTCCTGCTCGATCTGTCAATAACAAAAACAGTTGTCGGACTATTGTTTTCCGTTATAATCGGACTCTGGCTCTTTCTTTCATTGTCGCGTTCCTACAAGAAAACCGGGATCAGCCATCCCAGGGGGATTCAAAGCTTTCTCGAACCAATAATCCTTTTTGTGCGCGACGATATAGCGATCCCCAACCTTGGGGAGGATAAATATGAAAAATACATGCCCTACCTGCTTACCGTTTTCTTTTTTATACTGTTGAACAACCTGATGGGGCTTGTTCCCTTTCCTCCGCCATTCGGTGCCAATGTAACCGGCAATATTGCGGTAACCATGGTTCTTGCACTGTTCACTTTCTTCATAACCCAGATCAACGGAAGCAAATCCCACTGGAGGCATGTTTTTGCAACACCAGGGGTGCCGGTCTGGCTCCTTCCCGTAATGATCCCGGTGGAGATCATAGGCCTGTTCTCAAAGCCATTTGCACTGATGGTCCGACTCTTCGCCAACATTACTGCAGGCCACATTATCGTCCTCAGCCTGGTCTGCCTGATCTTTATTTTCAAGTCGCTGTTTGTGGCGCCGGTATCAATCGCATTCGTTATATTCATGGATTGCCTCGAACTTCTGGTGGCATTCCTTCAGACATATGTTTTCACCCTGTTGTCGGCCCTTTTTATAAGTTTGGCCGTCAAAGGAGAGGAGGAACATCATTAGTTTTTATTGTTTAATTTAAACCAGTTACTATCATGACAGGTACATTGGCAGCAGTGGGAGCAAGCCTGGCAGTTATCGGCGCAGGTCTTGGAATAGGAAGGATCGGTGGTTCAGCCATGGACGCTATTGCACGTCAGCCGGAAGCCAGCTCCAAGATCCAGACAAACATGATCGTCTCTGCGGCTCTTATTGAAGGAGCTGCATTGTTCGCCATCGTGGTTGCCCTCATTGCAAAGTAAAGGAAACAGGAGGGCTGCAACGGTTGGTTGCAGCGCCTCCCTATTAAATCAAAAGACAAAAACATAAAGATATGGTCTTACTAGCAAACAGTCTCACATCGCCGGCAATAGGCCTGGTATTCTGGACAACAATAATTTTCCTGATGTTTTTCCTCATTCTGAAAAAGTTTGCCTGGAAACCTATTTTAAAAGCGGTTAAGGCCAGGGATGAGATGATAAAGGGATCTCTGGCATCGGCCGAAAAAGCCCGGAAAGAGATGGCCAGGCTCCAGAGCGACAATGAAGCCATCCTCAGAAAGGCCAGGGAAGAACGCGAAATAATCCTGAGGGAAGCCAGGGATATCCGCGACAAGCTTATTTCCGAAGCCAAGGGAAAAGCTTCCGAAGAAGCGGAGAAGGTTGTTGCAAAGGCACGGGCCGGCATTGAAAGGGAAAAAATAGCCGCACTGGGTGAGATCCGCAAACAGGTTGCCACCCTGTCAATAGAAATTGCCTCCAAACTGATAGGTGAAAAGCTTGAAAAATCAGGGGAACAGGAAAAGCTTATTGACAACTACCTGAAAGAAATCGACTTCACGAAGAACTAATTTTTTTTTAATGAATCAAAGCAGAATATCGGTCAGGTACGCAAGAGCTTTGTTCCAGTCGGCCCTTGAAAGAAATGAACTCGACAGGATCGGCAGGGACATGACGTTGGTAAAGGATACCTGCAAAATTCCGGAGGTTAGGGAAATCCTCGATAATCCCGTAATTATGCCCTCGAAGAAGATCAGGGCATTGCGCAGCCTTTTTGGTACGGAGCTTCATGAACTTACCCTGTCGCTTATCGACCTGGTGGTAAGGAACGGAAGGGAACAATACCTCCCGGCAATTGCCAGGATGTTCAACCAGGAAACAAAAAGGCACAGGGGTATTACCGAATCGGTTCTGACCACAGCCGTACCAGTCGATCCGGGGATCAGAAAACAGGTGGAGGAAATGATAGAGAAAATGTTCAACACCAGGGTCGAGCTTAAGACGAACATTGATGAGTCAATAATAGGTGGTTTTATCCTTAAGGTTGAGGACAGCTATATTGATGCAAGCGTAAGAAACAAGTTAAGGAAAATCAAACACGAACTGATAAGCGGATCATTATGATCCTGAAAACAATAAGACAAGTATGATTTTATAGGAACAAACATGGCAAGTATTAAACCAGCAGAAGTTTCAAAAATCCTCAGGCAGCAGCTTGAAGGTATCCAGACCGGGGTCGAGCTTGAAGAGGTTGGCACCGTCCTTGAAGTTGGAGACGGGATTGCACGGATATACGGTTTGTCGAATGCCGAATCGAACGAGCTGATCCAGTTTGAGAATGGCATTGAAGCCATTGTGCTCAACCTTGAGGAGGACAATATCGGGGCCGTATTGCTGGGCCCCACTGAGGAGATCAATGAAGGCGACATTGTAAAGCGGACCGGGAGAATTGCTTCAATCGGTGTAGGAGAAGGGTTGCTAGGAAGGGTCATTACTCCGACCGGTCAGCCTCTAGACGGCAAGGGCCCGATAGAAGGTGAACTGTTTGAAATGCCGTTTGAACGGAAAGCTCCGGGTGTTATATTCAGGCAACCGGTAAAACAGCCGCTCCAGACGGGCATAAAGGCGATCGATGCCATGATCCCGATCGGCAGGGGTCAGCGTGAGCTGATAATCGGCGATCGCCAGACCGGAAAGACGGCTATAGCAATTGATACAATCATAAACCAGAGAAGCAATTTTGAAAAGGGAAAACCGGTATACTGCATTTATGTTGCGGTAGGGCAGAAGGGTTCAACCGTTGCAAATATCGCCAGAACGCTCGAGGAGCACGGCGCAATGGAATATACGGTGATCATTCTTGCAACAGCTTCCGACCCTGCTGCTTCCCAGTTTTATGCTCCCTTTGCAGGCGCTGCAATAGGTGAATTCTTCCGTGATACCGGCCGTGACGCCCTGATCATTTACGATGACCTGTCGAAACAGGCAGTATCGTACAGGGAGGTTTCCCTCCTGCTCCGCAGGCCTCCGGGCCGTGAAGCCTATCCGGGCGACGTCTTCTATCTTCATTCACGACTCCTGGAAAGGGCTGCCAAGATCATCGAGTCGGATGAAGTTGCAAGGCAAATGAACGACCTGCCGGAATCGATCCGCCACATGGTAAAGGGAGGCGGTTCACTAACCGCCCTGCCGATAATTGAAACTCAGGCCGGCGACGTTTCGGCCTATATTCCGACTAATGTTATTTCAATAACAGACGGACAGATTTTCCTTGAATCCAACCTGTTCAACTCAGGTGTGCGTCCGGCAATCAACGTTGGTATTTCGGTTTCCAGGGTAGGGGGCAATGCCCAGGTCAAGGCCATGAAAAAAATTGCCGGTACCCTGAAAGTCGATCAGGCCCAGTACCGCGAACTGGAAGCTTTCTCCAAATTCGGATCTGACCTGGATGCGGCAACACTTGCCACCCTGGACAAAGGTGCAAAGAACGTCGAAATACTTAAACAGGGCCAATATGCTCCGGTTCCCGTCGACAAACAGATTGCAATAATCTATTGCGGAACCAGCGGGCTTCTCAGGGACGTGCCTGTAAACAGGGTCAGGGAATTCGAAACTGAATTCCTCGAGTATCTCGATCTGAAACACAGGGATGTCCTTGATTCACTTGGTGAGGGAACAATAAATGATGAAATAACCGGTATCCTCGATAAAACGGCCCGTGAACTTGTCTTGAAATTCAAACAGCAATAGGCTGTCAAAACTGAATAATTACAACTTGGATGGCGAATTTAAAAGCTATAAGGTTAAGGATAACTTCCGTCAGATCAACCCGGCAGATTACTTCGGCCATGAAAATGGTTGCTGCCGCCAAGCTCCGAAAGGCCCAGGACAAGATTGTCAGACTGAGGCCCTATGCAGGCAAGCTTCATGAAATCCTGGTTCACCTTACACAAAGCCTTGCCGATGCCGATATAAAAAACATTTACAGCAGGCAGGAGTCACCCGAAAAAATACTGATCGTTGCAATAACCTCAAATAGGGGACTTTGTGGAGCATTCAATTCAAATGTCGTTAAGGAGGTTAAGCGGCTGATCACGGGAACATACCATGAACAGTATAAAAACGGGAATGTTGAATTCCTTGCAATCGGGAAAAAAGGCTACGACTCGCTCCGAAAAATGAAGCTGAACATAATATCAGAAAATAATGAGCTTCTGAATGATTTAACTTTTGAAAAAGTTTCGGCCCTTGCCGAGAACGTCATGAACGCATTTGTCAGCGGTGACTACGACAGGGTTGAACTGGTTTACAATCATTTTAAGAATGCTGCAATTCAGCAGCTTACGACAGAGGTTTTCCTTCCGGTTGAAACAATTTCCGAAGAGGGAAAGGCCGCGGCTCATGTCGATTATATCTATGAGCCTGACAAGAAATCCATTGTCAGGGAACTGATCCCCAAATCCCTGAAGATCCAGTTCTATAAGGCAGTCCTCGATTCATTCGTTGCAGAAAACGGAGCCAGGATGACGGCAATGCATAAAGCCACCGACAATGCCACTGAAATGATCCGCGACCTGACCCTTCAGTACAATAAGGCACGTCAGGCAGCGATCACGGGTCAGATTCTTGAAGTTGTAAGCGGAGCCGAGGCCCTGAAATAACTGAAAATTATTAATTGAATCCATGTAGTGAACATGTTTGATCAATCGGCTCTTAAGGAAATCGTCAATAACGCAATAATCAATCTGTCCTTTGACATCGGGTCTGACAGGCTGATTGATCCTGTTAAATATGTTCTCTCGATGGGCGGTAAACGCATGAGGCCGGTGCTGTCACTTATGGCGTGCAATCTTTTCAGTGACAAGATCGACCATGCTGTCATACCCGTGACGGGAATTGAGATATTCCACAATTTCACCCTGGTCCATGACGATATAATGGATAACGCCAGGATCAGAAGGGGATTTCCCACGGTACATACAAAATGGAACATCAACCAGGCTATCCTGTCGGGTGACGTTATGGCATTCATCACAAACGAATGCTTTCTTCAGTCACCTGCCCATCTTCTGCCCAGGGTATTGAAGGTTTTTAACAGGGCCGCCATTGAGGTCTGTGCGGGTCAGCAGCTTGATATGGATTTCGAAAGGGCTACATATGTGTCTCAGGCAGAATATATCCGGATGATAGGACTGAAGACAGCCGCCCTGATTGCCGCCTCATTAAAGATCGGTGCCATTTTTGGGGGAGCCGATGACAAGGATGCCGGACACCTGTACGAATATGGCAAGAACCTGGGGCTTGCCTTTCAGATACAGGATGATATCCTTGATGTATTCGGCGACATGAAGGTTTTTGGCAAAACAGCCGGCGGTGATATTATTGAAGGGAAAAAAACATTCCTGTATGTCAGGGCAAATGAAACCGGATCGTTTGATCAGAAAAAAAAGCTGCAGGATCTTTACGCCTCCAATGCATTCAAACCGGAGGATAAAATCAGGATGGTCACGGAATTATATGAACTGCTTGATGTTAAATCCAGTTCTGAGAAGATTGTCGCAGATTATTTTAAAGATGCCCTGGAACATCTCGGGAAAGTGAATATTTCACGTGAAAGGAAGGAAGGGCTCATTGGGCTGACTTCTTCACTTGCCGGGAGAGATCAGTGAGTAAAACGAAATGACGAATTAATGAATTGGCAAATAATTTTTAAAACTCAATAAATAAATCGGATTTATGGCAAAGAATATTGGGAAGATCAGCCAGATTATAGGCCCGGTGGTTGACGTGACATTTGAACGGCAGGGCAATGAAATGCCTGATATCTATGATGCTCTGGAAATAAAAAGGAACGACGGTACGATCCTGGTTGTGGAATGCCAGCAGCATATAGGTGAAAACACAGTCAGGACAATAGCCATGGACTCAACTGACGGTCTTCGCAGAGGTATGGATGTGGTGGCAACCGGACAGCCGATCACTATGCCTATCGGGGAGCAGATTAAAGGACGCCTGATGAACGTTACCGGTGAGGCAATTGACGGAATAGGCGTTCTTGATAAAGAGGGCGGCTATCCTATTCACCGCAAGCCCCCGAAATTTGAAGATCTTTCAACTGAAAAGGAGGTGCTTTACACAGGCATCAAGGTAATTGACCTCATTGAACCGTACTCAAAGGGCGGGAAAATTGGTCTTTTCGGGGGTGCCGGTGTGGGAAAGACCGTTGTGATCCTTGAATTGATAAACAATATTGCCAAGGCTTATTCGGGGCTTTCGGTCTTTGCCGGTGTCGGTGAAAGAACAAGGGAAGGGAACGACCTTTTGCGCGAGATGCTCGAAGCAGGAGTTATCACTTACGGGAAGGAATTTCTGAAAAACATGGAAGCCGGTGGATGGGATCTCTCAAAAGTCGACAGGGAAGCGCTAAAAGATTCGAAGCTTGCCCTGGTTTTCGGACAGATGAACGAACCGCCCGGGGCAAGGGCAAGAGTAGCCCTGTCGGGTCTTTCAGTTGCAGAACATTTCAGGGATGGTGATGAAAAAAGCGGCGGAAGGGATATTCTTTTCTTTATGGATAATGTGTTCCGCTTTACCCAGGCAGGTTCTGAAGTTTCCGCGCTCCTTGGCCGCATGCCTTCAGCAGTGGGATACCAGCCGACTCTTGCCACTGAGATGGGTATCATGCAGGAACGTATCACATCAACGCGCCATGGATCGATAACGTCGGTACAGGCAGTGTATGTTCCGGCCGACGACCTTACCGACCCTGCGCCCGCCACAACATTCGCCCACCTCGATGCCACAACCGTGCTGAGCCGGAAAATATCAGAACTCGGGATTTACCCCGCTGTCGATCCTCTCGACTCAACATCGAGGATACTGACACCCGAAATAGTTGGCGAAGCCCATTACAATTGCGCCCAGAGGGTTAAGGAACTACTGCAGAGGTATAATGAGCTTCAGGACATTATTGCCATCCTGGGAATGGATGAGCTTTCCGAAGAAGACAAACTCGTGGTTCACAGGGCCCGAAGGGTGCAGAGATTTCTGTCGCAGCCCTTCCACGTTGCCGAACAGTTTACCGGCATCAAGGGAGCCCTCGTTTCGATTGAGGATACCATAAAGGGATTCAACATGATCATGGACGGAAAGGTGGATCAGTACCCTGAATCGGCATTCCTGCTTGTCGGAACTATTGAAGATGCCATTGAAAAAGGCGAGAAAATACTTGCCCAGTCGAAATGACAACCGTTGAATGTCATATGTTGCAGCCTGCAGCCTGTTATTGCTGCTTCCCGTGCATGAAGCCTGCAACACACTGTCTTCAACACTCATGTCTTACTGAATCACTATCATGAAAATCGAGATAATAACCCCCGATCACACGATATATGAAGGGGAAATAAAATCCGTAAGGGTGCCGGGCAGGAAAGGTTCTTTCCAGGTTCTTAAGGACCATGCACCAATCATATCGACCCTCGATCCCGGGCCGGTATACATAGTTGAACAGGATAACAGGGAGGTAACCTATAATATTGACGGAGGCGTTATAGAAGTCAGGGCAAACAGGATCATACTCCTGACCGAGTCCGTCAAATAAAATATGCCCGATGACAGCCGACGAATTCCGGAAACACGCCCATGAGGTGGTCGAATGGATGGCACGTTACATGGAAAACGTGGAGAGCTATCCTGTCAAATCCCAGGTCAGACCAGGCGAGATCCTTGAAAGGATCCCTCCAGTGCCTCCTGCACAGCCCGAACCTTTCAGCGCCTTCATGAAGGATCTCGATGAGATAATCATGCCGGGAATAACTCACTGGCAGAGTCCGAACTTTTTTGCATATTTCCCGGCCAACACGAGTCCTCCCTCAATACTTGCCGAGATGATCATATCCACACTCGGAGCCCAGTGCATGATATGGGAAACATCGCCCGCAGCAGCTGAACTGGAGGAGAAGATCATGATATGGCTGAGGGATCTTATCGGGCTGCCCGCTGAATTCGAGGGTGTGATCCAGGATACCGCATCAACCGCAACCCTGGCTGCTCTGATCACGGCAAGGGAAAAAGCAAGCGGCTTCAGGATAAATGAAGAAGGGGCAGGAAGTACAGCCCGGTTAAGGGTCTACTGTTCGGAACAGACTCATTCCTCTGTTGAGAAAGCGGTTAAGATAAGCGGAATAGGCAGGAACAACCTGGTTAAGATCCCAGTCAAACCTGATTTTTCGATGGACGAGGAAAAACTGGAGAAAGCTGTTTCGGAAGACATGGAAAAAGGTTTCATTCCATGTTGCGCCTTTGCAACAATTGGCACCACGGGAACCACTGCCGTTGACCCTTTAAGAGCCATCGGAGAGATCTGCAGCAGATACGATATCTGGCTTCATGTTGACGCTGCAATGGGCGGTACGGCCCTTATTCTGCCCGAATTTCAATGGATGCTCGATGGCAGGGAATATATCGATTCATTTGTTTTCAATCCTCATAAATGGATGTTCACCAATTTCGACTGTTCTGCTTTTTTCATAAAGCACCCTTCGCTTCTTCTGAAAACATTCGAAATTTTGCCCGAATATCTGAAAACCCGCACCAGGGGGCTGGTAAATGATTACCGCGACTGGGGCATACCGATGGGAAGAAGATTCAGGGCCCTTAAGCTCTGGAGCGTTATAAGGATGTACGGGGTTGAAGGACTCCGGGAAAAAATACGGCGTCATATTGAGTTTGCAGCGGAACTGGCTGAAATGATAGCAAGGGAGCCGGATTTTGAAGTGGCAGCTCCGGTGGTGATGAATGTCGTCTGCTTCCGTTACAGGCCCGCAGGCAAGTCAGCCGGGGAGATCAACGGAATAAATGAGACCCTTAACCACAGGCTCAACGATACCGGCAAAATCTATCTCACCCATACAGTAATCAACGGTCATTATACCCTCAGAATGGTTACGGGGCAGACAAATGTGACCATGAATCATGTGAGGAAGGCCTGGGAGCTGATTAAAACAACAGCGGCTCAGCTTTAAAGATTGTATGCCCTTGTCCTGTTTCTTCCTATACTCATTCCGTATATATCCATGTTGAACAGGAGCCTGATCACGGGAAAAGTTCCAGGCTCACGCCATGCTGCCTCCACTCCTGCAGAAACCATGTACGGAATCCGGAAAATAAAAAAATCACCGAGCAATTGTGCTCCAAACGATCTGAAAGTCATTTTTCCTTCCGTAAAAAACCAGATCATGCCGTTATCCGTCCGCATAAGCCTGTAATGGTCGGTGACGTGCGTATAGTCAAAAAACAGATCTGCCCTTATCCTTGTCAGATAAAGAAAGCTTGACAGATTAAAGTCGGGATAAAACAGCGGCATGTAGTAATCAGCTGAGACAAAATCTGCTCTTTTCGAGATAATATTATCATATCCTCTTGAAAATGAAATTAAATTCTTCTGCAGGAACCGTTCAGGATTCTGAGTTTCCTTTTCGAGCCTGACCCTTAAACCATGGTTCCCGGATAGGCCGGGGAAATAGAAGGCAGTTTTCAGTGTGGCCAGATCACCATAAAGCTCCCTGTCGAAGGGAAAAGCCGAATAACTCAGATCCATTGTCTGGGCCCAGCGGGGATAGATGTCCCTCACCGCGGTCCTGTAATAGTTGGAAAAATAGATCCTTCCGGTAAACCGGCTCTGGCCCGGGTCGTAATACCCGCTGTTTTTCATATAAATATGATCATTGATATATTTCCATGATGCTGAAATACGCAGATGTTCCGAGAATTTTCCACTCTGGAAATACAAAGGCAGATAAAGGGTGTTCGTAATTGCCATTCCCTGGTTGTATTCAGCCGGATCGGGAACATTTTCGCCGAGTTTTTCAATCACGGGCCTGTATCCGTAATCGATGACCGATTCCAGTGCCGGATACCAGCCGAGCCAGTTTATCCTGGCATGAAGCATGTGCCGATTATCAGCATACTCATAACCAATGGTGGAAATGAGGGTGCTGAGGTTGTTCTGCGTCATAAGGGTTATTCCGGGTTTTATAAGGGCCGGATCGGATGTTATTTCATCAATGCTGGCATAAAATGGCATCCAGCTGTGAAATCTGAAAAGGTTTTTCCATTTTTTGTAAGGTTCCGGTAAAAATACCCTGGGCTGACTTTCCCCTGAACTGCCATCATATGGTCTGAACCTGTTAATAAGATACGAAGGATTCTCACTGAAAGCCGCAGTATCAGGCTCTTCACTTCTGAGCGAAGCCTGGCAGATATTGTTGCCGGAAGACGAATAGTCGGCAAACAATATATTGTTCCCGCTGATATTCAGATCGCTTACACCGAATCGCGATTTTGTGAGCCTGCTGATTTTTCCGTCGCCTGCCAGCAGGTATACGTTATCGGTTCCCGATGCCGAACTGACAAAAAACAATGAATCGTTCCTGGTAAAGGCGGATTGAATGTCATTGGATGACGGACTGATATGCATTTTCCATGCATACTTCCGTAAATCAAATGACATAATACCTTCCCCTTCTTCAGAAAGGGAGACAAAGGTTATTATGTTGCCCTTCTCATCCCATTGGGGTTTTTGCAGCCACACACCCGGCGGGGCCGGGATTTCGCCGAGGATGCTTCCATCGGCTGCGTCAATGATTACGAGTCCCGATTCCTGTGTTATGGAACTCCTTACCGCAGCAATGCGGGAAGCGTCGGGAGATATTGCCGCGGCCATGTACCTGGTCTTCCCGGATAACTTCCGTGTTGTCCCTGATTTCAGATCAAGTATTTTTATGACTGACCATGTCCTGTTTCTCCACCGCGGATCGGAATCAGACTCAACCCAGACGATCTTACCCCTAGCGTACGATATGTTCCAGGGATAGGAATAGCCGGGAGTGTGTATCCTCCTTTCCCTTCCTTCGGCAGGCCTGATCAGTACGAATGACGGGGGATGGTCAAGGGATGTCCTTACGGCAATTATACTATCCTCGCCCGCCCTTACTGGTGAATAATAATTTATGTACTTTTTCCCTTTCGGCGGATTGACAATGTCATATTCAACACTCCCGAGAGCGGAGTCTTCAGCCGTCCACAGGACCTGCAGGGTATCGAAGGTTTCCCTGAACAGCCTTTTTTTTGTCAGGGATGCATTTGCCCTCAGGCTGAGGTTAACAGGGTTCAGGGTGAAAGGAAGGTTTGCGGTAAGGTTAAGGGCTTTTTTCCAGAGGGCTGAGTCATATTTCGCATACGACCATGCCATCATCTGGTATCCTGAATAGTAGTGATTTGGCACAAAATCCCTGAACGATCCGTTTACTATCTTGTCATACTTGTAGATTTTCCCCTTTTCAAGCATCAATGCTTTCAGAGGTTTCTGGAATGAAGGGGTCCGTCCCCTTCCCGAGCCTGTTAGCAGGGTTTCCGAAAAAACGGCATCTCCCTCCAGGAACCACAATGGCAGCAGTGCTGCCACCGCTCCGGTGAATTGCTGGCCCGTAATGTACGACATCACCCTGGTAAAACCCTTGTCGAGCGATTTCATCTGGAAAACATGGGTAAGTTCGTGTATTGCCAGCTGGGTTTTCGGATCGAGCGGTATTGAATTCTGTTCGGGTGTGGGATATATCTCCATCCTGTATGGTGCCCAGGCGACATAACCATTCGAGGTTGTGGTATGATTATGGATTATCACCGGTATTCTGAACTTCATTTCAGGGTAAAGAAGCATCAGTCCCGAATACGCATCTTCGAGTGCCCTGGTAAACTCAATTCCCTGGCTGCCGTAGCTTTCAGGGTAGATCACCCTGAACTTATCAGTTTTTATTTGCATCCATTTTATGGACGACGGTTCCTGGCCCGTCTGGTAATACTGGGCAGCAGCCGGTACCAGGGCCAGGGATAACAACAGCAACAGGGCTGATCTGGCTGACTTCATCAGGAATCATTTATTCAAAAATAGTAAAATATGCCGGTGAGTCTGCAAAAGGCCCCGGTTGGGAAATTTTAATTAATTTCGTTGTCAGTTATGAATGGCATGATGCCGTCATCAAACTCATCACATTGATAATTGCATGAAAAGTTACAGAAAAATCAACAATATCACCGGATGGGTGATTTTTGCCGTTTCCGCCGTCACCTATCTGTTGACTCTTGAACCCACAGCCAGCCTTTGGGACTGCGGTGAATTCATTGCATCATCCTATAAGCTCGAAATAGGGCATCCTCCGGGGAATCCCGTATTCATGGTGATTGCCCGGTTTTTCACCCTGTTCGCCGGGGGAAATGTATCAACTGTTGCGATCATGGTAAATGCCATGTCTGCCCTTGCAAGCGCATTTACGAGCCTGTTTCTTTTCTGGACGATAACCCATCTTGCGAGGAAGCTCATTATCGGGAACGGGGATAGCACTCCGGGCCGGATAATGGCCGTAATGGCCGCCGGTGCCACAGGTGCCCTGGCATTCACTTTTTCCGATTCATTCTGGTTTTCGGCTGTTGAGGGAGAAGTATATGCAACCTCTTCCTTTTTCACCGCAGTGGTATTCTGGGCGATCCTGAAATGGGAAGATGTTGCGGATGAGCCTCATGCCGACAAGTGGATCATATTAATAGCCTACCTCATGGGGCTGTCGATCGGAGTGCACCTGCTCAACCTTCTCACCCTTCCCGGAATTGTCCTGGTTTATTATTTCAGGAAATTTGAATTTTCATGGAAAGGATTTCTTATCTCACTTGGCATATCAGCCGTACTGCTTTCATTGCTCATGTACGGAATCATGCCGGGGCTGGTCACCATATCCGCGAAGCTCGATATCTTTTCCCGGAACACTCTCGGGCTGCCTCTCAACAGCGGATTGATATCCCATTTCATCCTGCTGATTGTCACCTTCATTCTTGCCGTAAGGATGACGATCATCTCAAATGACAGGACAAGGATATCCGTTTTCGCCGCAGCAGCCTTTTTTCTGTCGGGGATCTGGGTTATTTCAGGCTCTGCATTTCTCAACATAGTCCTGCTGGGTTCAGTAATCTTCCTGGCATGGTATCTGGCCGGAAGGTACAAGGTGGTACTAAACACGATACTTACTGCAGTTATGGTGATACTGATAGGTTATTCCGCAATTGCCATAATAGTTATCCGTTCGTCAGCTCAGCCGCCGCTGAATGAAAATCAGCCAGACAATCCTTTCAGCCTGCTTTATTTCCTCAACAGGGAACAGTACGGTCAGAGGCCCCTGTTCCGCGGTGCTTATTACAATGCCCCTGTCATTGATTATGAGGATGGAAAGCCCAAGTATTCAATTGAAGACGGAAAGTACAAAATAACTGCCTACAACCTGGAAACGATCCATGACCCCAGGTTCATCACTCTCTTCCCAAGGATGTGGAGCGACCAGCCCGATCATGCACGCGTTTACCAGGAATGGGGAAAGATCAAGGGAGTTCCGGTTACAGTGACCGATCGCTCTGGTGAAAAGAAACTGGTAAGAAAGCCCACGTTCCGCGAAAACCTGAGGTTTATGTTCACCTACCAGTTTGGCTACATGTATTTCAGGTATTTTCTCTGGAACTTTTCAGGCAAGCAGAATGACACGCAGGGAACAGGGGGAGCCTTGAACGGAAACTGGATAACCGGCATCAGATTTCTCGACGAACCCCGGGTCGGTACCTCCGATCTGCCCCCGGGAATGAAGGATGACACCTCCCGGAACAAGTACTTTCTGCTTCCCTTCATCCTTGGGGTGGTCGGTATTTTTTACCAGCTGAACCGCGACATCAAGAACTGGAGCATTATTCTTCTGTTGTTTCTGATGACCGGGGTTGCAATTGTGTTCTATCTGAACCAGTATCCCAACCAGCCGAGGGAACGTGATTACGCATATACCGGATCATTTTACTTTTATGCGGTCTGGATTGGGCTGGGAGTGCTGGCGATCTTTGAGGCAGCAAGGAAGATTGCGGGAGAGAAGACAGCTGCGATTGCTTGCGGAATGGTTTGTCTCCTGGCTGTACCGGCGGTTATGGCCTCGGAGAACTGGAAGGACCATGACAGGTCGGGTCGTTACCTGGCCCGGGATGTTGCTTTTAATTACCTGAACTCCTGTGCAAAGGATGCCATTCTTTTTACAAATGGCGATAATGATACCTTTCCCCTCTGGTATGCACAGGAAGTGGAAGGAGTGAGAACCGACATCCGGGTTTGCAATCTGATGCTTCTTAATACCGACTGGTATATCAACCAGATGAAATGGAAAACCTACGAGTCGGATCCCCTTCCCGTAAGTCTTCCGGCCCGGAAATATTATGACGGTGTCAACAATCAGGTATTCATAGTCGAAAAGACCAAGGATCCCGTCGACATAAAAACCGTTATCGATTTTGTAAACAGCGATAACAAGTCCACCAAGGTTCAGGTTTCAGCGACCGAGCTGCTTGACATAATACCCGCACGCACAATAAGGATACCCGTCGACAGGGAAAAAGTGCTGGCATCCGGAACGGTTAAGCCTGAGGATGCCGACAAAATTGTCCCCTGGATAGACATAAAGCTTACCAAAAGCTCGATACTGAAAAGCCAGCTGATTGTGATGGATATACTTGCCAACAACAACTGGGAGCGCCCGATCTACTATGTAACCGGTTATCATGATGATGCCCTGGGCCTGGAGGAGTATTTCCAGTATGAAGGACTGGCATACAGGCTTGTACCGATAAAGTCGGAGGCCAGGAGCTGGATCGATTACGGAAGGGTCGATCCGGATATCCTTTATGATAATGTGATGAACAAATTTGTATGGGGCGGTGCGAATAACAGGAAAGTGAACCTCGATTACAATCATATACGGACGCTTATGGTCGTAAAGGCCCGGCTTGTCTATGCCCGTCTTGCAAAAGAGCTGGCAGCAAGGGGCGACAGGGAGATGGCCGCCAGTGTCATTGATCGATGCATGGAGGTTCTGCCCCCCGACAGGTTCCCATATGATCCGTATTTCCCTGAACTCATTGAGGCTGCCTTAAAGGCCGGGGCATCAGACAAAGCTGAGGAAATGACAAGGGCGTTTACCGCTTATTACTACGCACGTCTCGATTATTTCCTTAAGCAGAAGCCGTATATTATCAGTTCGGCTGAGTATGAGATTCAGTCAGCCATTCAGTATGTCTCCAAGGTTGCCGGCTTCTGCATTGAAAACGGCCAGCCAGCCCTGGGAGCTGAAATACAGGAAAGGATCGGAAAATACTTCTCAGATTATTCTTCAGCGGAAGGGATAGGGATAGAATAGGATCTCAGGAGAGATTGATGACTTTTTCCTTAACATCCTGCTTCAGATATTTTTCAAGCAGGGTGAATATTGCTTCGGGGTACACGGGTTTAAGAATGTACTCATTGCATCCGGCAATGAAAGCATCTGCCTTCGACTGTTCCGATGAATATGCCGTGATCATCAGTACCGGAACATGTTTTCTTTCTTTCCTGAATATTTTTGTGCAGTCGATGCCGTTGATAAGCGGGATGAGAAAATCCATGATCACAAGATCAATCTGTGCATCATCTTTTTGTATGTAATCGACAAAATCCCTGCCTGTACGAAGCTTTACTACATTTGCACCTGAACATTGAATGAGTGTTTCATAATACCTTAGTGAAGGCACATCATCCTCAACGACAAGAATTGTTTTGCCTTCCAATGCCAGATTGCTGAAATTCAGGGACATTACATGTTTTGTTTTGACCACGGTAAAGCTACAACAAGATACAAATGACTAATTAAATAGAGTGTGCAATTTTCAACAAATTATCAACAAATTTAATGCCGGGAAATGAGATTTCCCGGAAATGAATGAAATATGCAGGCAGAATTTTCCGGAAGCTTACCTGCATTCCCATGTTATGCGGGTGTTGCCGCTGACTATATCCTCAGTAGCTTCGATTGCAACAAGTTCCGCTCCGCAGTACTCCCTTTCCCTGCCTTCCTGCACCACCGCTCCGTTCTCATAAGTGACCTGCCTGCAGATCTTGCACCCGGTAAGACCTTCACATGATGTGAGCGAGAAAACCATCATTATGAACATCGGCACTCCGTAGAAAATCCTCTTTCTCATTTTTTCCCTTTTTGATCCGGTTTGATCCCTGAGTCAGTTGATGAATAAAATTGTTCAATTTTACGATTTTTTCAGTAAATTGATGCAACAATTGCCGATAACAATAATCTTTACCGGGGAATGAAATCATAATGGACAATATTCAATAAATAATGGAAGCCACAAAAATGAAAAAGCATGTTACAGTTGTCGGAGCGATCCATATCGGTTTTGGAATACTTGGACTGATCGGGGCTCTGGGTCTGTTTTTCGCACTTAGTTTTGCAAAGGGAGTTGTTGGTGACGAAGAAATACCAAGCATGTTGCTTGGTTTTCTGTCGCTCAGCCTCCCCATCCTGTCAGGATTCATGGCCATTGTCGGTATTGCCGGAGGCATCGGACTTTTGTCCTTTCAGGTCTGGGCAAGATACCTGATAATTGTGATTGCAGCGCTTGAATGCCTTCTGATACCTGTCGGAACGCTGCTGGGCGTTTATTCGATCTGGGTGCTTCTCCAGGATGAGACCATCCGGTTGTTCACTCCGGCTAAAACATAACGGCTGCAGAAGGCTTTTGGTCATCAGAAGCTTAAGAATCCGAGCCGTTTTCTTTCACTTCAAAGCCTTGGAGGCCCTGCATTTATTCAGGAAATCCCGGGTAATGCCCTTTTAGTGATCTGTAGATCATTTGAGCCTGAACATCAGTGAATCGAGGATATATGATGTGAAAATCCCCAGGCCTCCCCTGATATTTGAATACAGCGGCTTCGCTTCCGAGAAAGGATTATCGCTGCCATTATATTCCAGCAGCGATTTATGATAGAGGTAGTAGGATTCTTCCGTGTTCATCACATAAACCGTAATGAATGCCGAATCGTAATACTGATATGAACGGGATATTCTGGTTTCCAGTTTTATGCGGTTATTCTGATCTTTCCTTACATCCTTTAAAAATGATTCCTCAAACCACAACCGCTCTTTATAGACATCTGTGTCAAATCCTTCGTATGTCTTGTATCCCGTGAATCTGCCCGTGACACTGTAAAAATTGATTTCACCCGGATCATCGGAGAATTCTGTCTTTATTATGAATTCCCTCCAGTCGTCATAGATTCCATTGCCTTCATGAACAACTGATTCCGTATCTATTTCAATCATAAGATCCCTGAGTCGTGGAATTGTTGCTGATGCCTCTGCGGTGAGACCCTTATCACTCGTGACCTTAAGGGTATAGGTTTTCCCGGGTATCAGTTCCATATTCCCGGGCCGGAAATGATATCCCTCGCCTTCTTTTATCAGGGGATACTCATATAAACCATCATCGACCGTACCGGTTATGTTCCCGGGGTCCTCCCTGTGGTCGGCAAAATGACGGAGGGGCTGGTTTGATGTTACGGATACAAAATAATCAGTGTCAGCAGGCGACAGGAACGACACGATCACAAGCTTTTGCTCAAAGTCAGGCGAGTGAAATATTATATATTTTTCACATCCGGCAATCAGTACCGGGAGAAGGAAAAAAGCTGCATATTTCATTAACTTGCCAGTCATGGTCAGAACTTAAATGAATATGTAAATGAAGGGATGACGGGGAACAGGCTCACCTGTTCAACAAGGGCACCACTGGTCGTGCCGGATGAAAGATACCGGAAACGGTAAAAGAACGGGTTCTTCCTGTTATAGACATTGTAAACCGAAAATTCCCATATCCTTTCTCCCCATTTTTTTTGCCTGTGAAACTGTATACCCAGATCGAGCCTGTGGTATGGTGCCATCCTGTAATTATTTTTCCGGCTGTATTCATTTACATCGAAAATATTATGGAACGGGCTGCCCAGTCCTGATTCTGGTTTCAATTCCGGAAACAGGTCGAGATGATCGGGAGCATAATAGACGGATGTGGGCATTGTAACAGCATTGCCGGTCCCGTAAACCCATGTCCCCGACAGTGTGATATTCTTTTTTATCCTGTAGGTTCCCACCAGCGAGATGTCATGCCGTCTGTCGTAACGTGCATAGAATTTCTTCCCGGAGTTTAGGGAATCGAACTGCATCTGCGTCCATGACAGGGTATATCCGATCCATCCCGAAAAACGACCCGCCTTTCTGTGAACGAGGAATTCCAGTCCGTATGACCATGCCTTTCCCGCAGTAACATTGTCTTCCCAGTTTACTTCCCTGATGTCACCCATCTCATCAAACTGAAAAAACGATGCGCCCTCTTTGTATCCAAGCACATGATTCATGGTTTTATAATAACCTTCTATTGACAATGAAATGTCAGGAGTTTTCAGGTCCCTGACAGTCCCGAAGGCAACCTGCCGCGACTGCTGCGGCCCGACCCTTTCGGTGGTCGGTACCCAGAGGTCGGTAGGCAGGCTTATACCGGTGTATGAGATCAGATGGATATACTGATTCATTGAAGCATATGATGCCTTGAGAGCATAATCGCCATTGAACTTCCATGTTGCAGATAGCCGCGGTTCAAGGAACATATATTGCCTGCTTCCGGTCAGAAAATGGCTGAACCGCAGGCCCCCGTTCAGCTTCAGGTCGGGCAGCAACTGCCATGTATCCTCTGCATACAAGCCCGTTTCGAGCCCGTGTGATATCTTCTTCCGGCTCTTTTTCAGGTTTATGGGTTCGTCGATTTCAATGAACACATAGGGAGTGAACCTGTGGAAAATCATGGCACCTCCTGCTTTTACCGAGTGCTTTGGCGAAGGAAGATAATCGAGATCAAATTTAAGTGTGAGGTCCCTTATTCCTGAGAAATACTCTGCATGGAAATTCTCATTTTCAATCCTGCTCTTCAGCTTGTATGTGACACCGAATTTGTAATCGCTGAATACGAATGAAGTATTCGAAAACAGCCGGCTGCTGAAAAGATGGTTCCAGCGGAAGGTTGCGGTGGCATTGCCCCAACCGAGCCCTGCAGTTTCTTTCAGATCATTCTCGTCATACCGGGCATGAAATCTGTCTTTGCCAAAATATCCGCTCAGGTATAGTTTGTTTCTCCTTCCGAGATCATAATTTATTTTGGCATTCAGATCGTAGAAATAATAACCCGCATCTGTTTCCTCCATGGCCCTGATTATGGGTTTCATAATTAAATCGACATATGTTCTTCTGCCCGAAAGGAGAATTGAGGATTTATTCTTTTCAAGAGGCCCTTCTAGCGTCAGTCTCGATGAAATCAGCCCGATACCTCCCTCGCCATGCCATTTTTCCTTATTCCCCTCCTTCATGTTCATTTCCAGGACCGACGAAAGACGGCCGCCGTAGCGTGCCGGGAATCCGCCCTTGGTAAGCTCCACACTCTTAAGGGCATCGCCGTTGAATAGCGAGAAGAAGCCAAAGAGATGCGATGCATTGTAGACTATGGCATCATCGAGAATGATGAGATTCTGATCAGGGCCACCGCCTCTTACATACAGGCCGCTACTCCCTTCAGAACCTTTCTGCACCCCGGGCATCAGCTGAAAAACTTTGAGCACATCTTTCTCACCAAGGAGGGAAGGAATGTTTTTTATCTGGGCCACCGGCACGCTAATAGTGCTCATACGAGCCGACTGGCTGAGTCTTTCTGCCCTTTCGGCCGATATCTCGACCTCATCAAGCAGGGTACCCGGCCTCAGGTCGAAATTCAGTTCCGTATCCTCCCGCAGGCTGATTTTTTTTGTCTGGGGGGAGAAGCCTACATAGGATGCGGTAATTTCAACTGAATCTGCTTCCGGGAGGGTCAGGGAGAAAAAACCATAGGTGTTGGTCACTGTCCCGGTTCTGTGATCCGGAAGGTAAACATTCACTCCCGTGAGAAGTTCACCGCTTCCCGCTTCCCTGACGAATCCGCTGACCGTATGGCGCAATGACTGCTGACTGCTGATGATGTTTCCGTGAAATATCATGAAAGCCAGCGCCAGGTATTGTAAGGGATGGATGAATGTGTTGTACAGGACCGACTTCATTATTTTACCAGAACAGGGATATAAATATAGCATAATTAATTCATAAACTTAAAAATGCGGCTGCAGAGCATCCGGCCGGAATTTGCCCGAAGCACTTGCTGCCTGTTCCATTTTGACCGTGACACATAAATCAATTTTTCATAAATTGTCGTCAAAATTCTGACTATGACTGACGACAAAAAGATAATTTTTTCAATGTACCGCGTTGGGAAAACCTTTCCCCCGCACCGCCAGGTTCTTAAGGATATTTCTTTATCGTTTTTCCTTGGAGCCAAGATAGGCATCATAGGTTTGAACGGATCAGGCAAGTCAACCCTGCTCAAAATAATTGCCGGGATTGAGAAGGAGTACCAGGGTGAAGTAACATTCCTGCCCGGGTATTCTGTCGGTCATCTTGCCCAGTACCCCCTGCTGGATGAAAATCGCACTGTACGCGAGATAGTTGAAGAGGGAATAAAGGAGATTGCCGATCTCGTCAGGGAGTATGAGGCAATAAACGAAAGGTTCGGCGATCCTGAAGTTTATGAGGACCCGGCCAGGATGCAGCAGCTTATGGACAGGCAGGCTGAGCTGCAGGAGAAGATTGACTATAACGACGGATGGAACATCGATCATAAGCTTGAGCGCGCAATGGATGCGCTCAGATGCCCCGAGGGCAGCGCCAGGGTGAATATTCTCTCGGGAGGTGAAAGGCGGCGGGTTGCACTCTGCCGTCTCCTTCTCCGTCAGCCCGATATCCTTTTGCTGGACGAGCCCACGAATCATCTTGATGCCGAATCGGTTCAGTGGCTGGAAACAACCCTGAAACAGTATCACGGTACTGTTATTTGCATAACACACGACCGATATTTTCTCGACAATGTTGCGGGATGGATACTGGAACTCGACAGGGGCGAGGGGATTCCCTGGAAGGGCAATTATTCCTCCTGGCTCGAGCAAAAGGCACAGAGGCTTGAGATTGAAGAAAAAGGGAACATCAAACGAAGGAAGCTGCTGGAGAGGGAACTGGAATGGGTACGAATGTCACCGAAAGCACGCCAGGCCAAATCCAGGGCCAGGCTCGGAGCCTACGAAAAGCTGCTTAACCAGGATGTCAAGGCAAAGGAGGAGAAACTTGAGATATTCATCCCAAACGGCCCGAGGCTGGGCGACAAGGTTATAGTAGCGAAAAAGGTGGCAAAATCATTTGGTGAAAAGCTGCTTTTTGACGATCTCGGGTTCAATCTGCCTCCCAACGGCATAGTTGGAGTCATTGGCCCGAACGGAGCCGGGAAAACAACCCTTTTCAGGATGATAATCGGGCAGGAAGAACCCGACTCAGGGGTTTTCGAGATAGGGGAAACTGTCGTCACCGGGTATGTCGACCAAGCACACAGCGAGATTGATCCCATGAAAACCGTATATGAAGTGATCTCAGGCGGTCAGAACGAAGTACCTGTCGGGAACAGGCTTGTAAACGCCAGGGCATATGCGGCCAGGTTTAACTTCACGGGGGCTGATCAGGAAAAGAAATGCGGCGTCCTTTCAGGGGGTGAACGCAACAGGCTTCACCTGGCCCTCACCCTGAAATCGGGCGCAAATGTCCTGCTGCTCGATGAGCCTACAAACGATATAGACGTCAATACATTGCGGGCCCTGGAAGAGGGCCTGGATAATTTTGCCGGCTGTGCTGTGATAATATCGCACGACCGCTGGTTCCTCGACAGGGTGGCAACGCATATCCTGGCCTTCGAAGGTGAATCGAAGGTAGTCTGGTTCGAGGGAAGCTACTCCGAATATGAGGAAAATTACAGAAAACGGGTTGCGGATACCACGCCTGTAAGAATAAAGTATAAAAAGCTGGTGTAGTAATTGGAAGAAAGAGGGAGATCTGTAAACAGCGAACCTTGAAATCACCGGCACAATCACCTGGCAGGCAGCCCGGGAAAATTGATTTTAATTCACTGTCACATATCCGGATGAAGCGACTGGCATTTCATAAACTGCTTGTGTCATTTGCAATCATGGCATTGCCAGCACCATCGCTTACAGCACATATAGGCAGTCGTTTCCCTTCCGAAAAGAAAACAGTTGAGGATAAGATTACAGGGGCACAGCTCACATTCCTTACCAGCCAGGGACCGGGTGATTTCGGGATCTGTAACACCGGCCGGCAATGGACGGCCGATGGCAACTGGATCATTTTCCGGTCGAACAGGGCTCCCGGCGAAACTCTTGCCATTAATGAAAAGACCGGCGATATGGTGCAGGTTACAGAGGGGAGCTACATGGGTGTGACTGCTGTTTCGGACAAATCGATGAAGCTTTTTTTCATGAGGATGACCCTCCGTCAGCCAGGCCAGTCAGGCGGCGGACCCGTTCAGATCGTGGAGGTTGATCTTGAAAGACTCCTGGCCGACAGCGAATCGGGGGATGTTAGGGATGAAAGCGAATACCAGAAGGTACGTGGTACGATACCTGCCGGGATGGAAGCCGGTGGAAGCATGAGTATCGATGCCGGCGGGGAATGGTTGTATTTCAGGGTGGGAAGGGCTGAAGCTTCTAAGCATGCCGCGCAGGTCAATCCGGCAGACCGGGGTTACTCACAACATCCTGCCGGTGAAATCCTTTCAGGCATCAGCAGCTTCAACATCAGGACAAGGGAGATAAGGTTCGTGCTGGGACTGCCCTTTCGCGTTGGCCGGATCAGGGCCGATCAGAAGGTGTCCGGGGAACTGTACTTCTGTGGGGAAAAAGACGGTACGAATCCGCTGCAAACCTGGTCAGTCAGGTCAGATGGTACGGGCCTCAGGACCGTTTGCGGCGGCCCGCAGCCGAAATGGCCCGCCGGTTCCGGCAGTGTCCTGATGCATCATCCGGCATCGTCCGACGACAGACTGGCCTCCGGGAGCGATGCCGGGGGAAACATTTACCTGGCCGACCTGCATTCAGACAAAACAATCCTTCTTTCCGCCGGACACAAAACAACTTCGGCTGATCCACCATGCCCGTCAGTCAGCCCCGACGAAACAAAAGTCCTGATCCTGTCGGCAATGCTTTCTTCCGACACGCGCCGTCTGAACCTCTGCATTATAAAGATTCCGGATGGATGGCAGGGCAGCAAACAGACAGGATATTGACTGATGCGTTGCGGATCGCGATTCCTGTAAGACAGGATCCCGCAGTATATGATTCTAAAGCTGGTGTTCGAGTGTCTCCTTTGTCACCTCGGGAGTAGTGAGGCCCCTGTCTCCAAGATTGATCCAGTTTCGTTCCCGGAACCTGGCGACGATCTTATCGATGGTATCCTGCCCTACCCCATACTCACTGAGCCTGGTTTTTATCCCGAGCGATTCAAAGAATTCAACCGTTTTTTCTATGGCAGCATCTACTTTTTCATCGGTACTGCCTTCGGTTATTTTCCATACCCTTTCACCGTACTGCAGGAGCTTTTCCTTCTTTTCCTCCCTCAGTGCTTTCCAAAGTCCGGGCTGAACGATGGCAAGTGTCCTTGCATGGTCAATCCCATGGAAGGCAGTCAGCTCATGGCCGATATCGTGGACCGACCAGTCTTCCGGAACGCCGCAGGCAATCAACCCGTTCAGGGCCATGGTAGCGCTCCACATCAGGTTCGACATGGCCTCATAATCGGCAGGGTTTCTGTATGCTTTGGGGCCCTCTTCAATAAGCGTTAAAAGTATGGCTTCCGCAAATCGGTCCTGGATTGGCGCATTGACCGGGTACGTGAGATATTGCTCCATTACATGGACAAAGGCGTCGACAATCCCGTTTGCAACCTGAGCCGGTGGCAGGGTGCCGGCTGCATCGGGAAGAAGAACCGAGAATTTCGGGTATGTGAAAGGTGATCCGAAACCCAGTTTCTCAGCAGTGGATCTGCGGCTGATCACCGAATTCCGGTTCATTTCCGAACCCGTTGCCGGAAGGGTAAGGATGGCCCCGAAAGGCAGGGCCCGCATCACGGGCATTTTCTTTGCAAGGATGTTCCAGGGATCGCCGAACGTGTACAATGTAGCCGCAGCAATGAATTTTGTTGCATCAATTACCGATCCCCCGCCTGCCGCAAGCAGGAAATCTATTTTTTTCTCCCTGATCACCTCAACGGCCCTCATGGATGTTTCATATGTCGGGTTTGGCTCTATCCCGCCGAATTCAGTCACCTCGAATCGCTTCAGGGCCTCCATGGTCTGTTCATATACTCCGTTCCTGAAAATACTGCCTCCGCCATAAATGAGCATCACCCTGCTTCCGGCAGGTATCTGGCCCGCTATTTTCGATATCTGGCCCCTGCCGAAAAAAACTCTTACCGGATTGTAAAATTCAAAATTCTCCATTGCCTGTCTGATTTAAAGACCGGAAATATAGCATATAAAAATGAAAGTTTAAAACAGGGCAAGGCATCCGGAAGCCGGGCGGGCCAAAGCTGCCAACACTGGCGTCTGGCGGTAACCCGGGCATCAGGGGTTGTTCTTCAGGGATCAGGCCTGCTTCCTGCCCGGCATTTTAATGAAAATTTAACAGCCTTTCATTTTGAATTATTATTCTTTCCAATAATTTAGACCTTTTTTTCAGGCATAACCATTTTAATTATAAGCATATGGATATTGTTATTGAGAATCTGACAAAAAGGTTTGGCAATCAGAAAGCCGTTGATAACATTTCCCTTAAAGTCTCAACCGGTGAGATCATCGGCTTTCTCGGTCCCAATGGCGCCGGGAAGACGACAACCATGAAGATCATCACCAATTATATTTCTGCCGATGAAGGCAGGGTTTTCATCGGAGGCAGGCTTGTGGATGATGATCCCGGGAGAATAAAGAAGCATATCGGCTACCTGCCCGAGAATAATCCTCTTTACCAGGAGATGCCCGTAATCGACTATCTTGAATTCTGTGCCAGGCTGCACAATATTGAAAAAGGCGTTATTGGCAGACGCGTGGCCGAAATAGTCAGGATCACAGGTCTCAACAGGGAAAAGCACAAAAAGATCGGGGAGCTTTCGAAGGGATACAGGCAGAGGGTTGGCCTGGCCCAGGCCATGATTCACGATCCGGAGATCCTCATTCTCGACGAACCCACTTCGGGTCTCGATCCGAACCAGATTGCAGAGATCCGCAAGCTTATCAGGGAGCTGGGACGTGAAAAAACCGTTATCCTCAGCACCCATATCCTTCCTGAGGTTGAAGCAACATGCGACAGGATCTTCATCATCAACAAGGGAAGGCTTGTAGCTGACGGGACTCCTGAAAATCTCAGGACCCAGGCACAGGGGTCCGACATTGTGAAAGTAAGGATCGAGGACGGAGATCCGGATCAGATCTTTAAATCGCTGATGCAGGTAAGATCAGTTTCGCTCGTCGATTTTACCGACAGGCATATGAACCGGTTCGAGATTCACTGCAGGGCTGAAACGGCAAAGCGGGAAATATTCAATCTCTGCGTAAGCCGGAAATGGGTGCTGACGGAAATGACGCCTTATGAAGCAAAACTGGAAGATATTTTCAGGGAACTTACAATGAATTAAAAGCAGATGCCATGAATACTGTATGGACAATAACCCGGAGGGAACTAAGCTCCTTTTTTGATTCCCTTGTCGCAGTCATTATGATTGTTCTTTTTCTCGGATTCACCGGTTTCTTCACCTGGATATCCGGAGCCGACATTTTCATGACGGGGCAGGCAAGCCTGCGCTCATTTTTCGGGATAGCATACTGGACCCTCTTTTTCTTCATCCCGGCTCTTACAATGAAACTCCTCGCTGAAGAGAAGAAGACCGGCACCCTCGAGATGCTGCTGACCAAGCCTGTCTCCGACAGGCAGGTGATACTTGGAAAATACCTGGCCGCGGTGATACTTGTTGCAATAGCCCTGGCATTTACCCTGCCATATGTAATTACAATATCGAAGATCGGTAACCTTGACACCGGAGGAACATTCTGCGGATATCTTGCCCTTTTACTGATAAGCGCTGCCTATGCCGGCATCGGGATCTTTTCAAGCAGCCTTACAAACAATCAGATAGTTGCATTTCTCACGGCATTGTTCATAGGCCTTTTCTTCCACATTCTGTTCGGTATAATTGCATCGGGAATGAAGGGGATGGCAGGCCAGATAATAAACAGCCTGAGCATGTCGGTACATTTTGAAAGCCTCGCACGTGGAGTGATAGACACCAAAGACCTCATCTACTTCGGATCAATTATCTTCCTCACCCTTTTCCTCACGGAAGTATCCCTTTCAAAAAGGAATGAATACAGGTAGCAAACCATGAAGATATAATCATTTAGACTCCTTTAACATGAACAAGACGGCAAAAATATCTTCGACAGTCGCCCTTATGACAGGCATAGTATTGTTAATCAACATACTCTCTGAAAACTACAGTTTCCGGCTCGATCTTACGGAAGGCAGGGAATACACCCTGAGCAAGGCCACCCGTAATATTCTCAGGAATCTCGAAAAACCGGTTACCATCACTGCCTACTTTTCAAAGGATCTTCCGCCTAATATCGGAAATATTTCACTCAGTCTCAAGGATATGCTCGTGGAATACAATAACCGTTCAGGCGGCATGGTGGTTTACAAGTTTGTTAACCCGAATGAGAATGAAAGTCTCGAAGCGGAGGCAGTAAGGAACGGGATACAGCCGGTTATGATCAATGTTCGCGAAAAAGACCAGGTCAAACAGCAGAAAGCCTATATGGGAGCAGTAATTTCCCAGGGCGAAGAAAAGGAGACAATACCCTTCTTTCAGCCCGGAGCTGCCATGGAATATGGTTTATCAACCGCGATCAAGAAACTGTCGGTTGTGAATAAACCGGCTGTTGCGATTATCCAGGGCCACGGCGAGCCGCCCCTGTATGAGCTTTCACAGGTCTTTACCGAACTAAGCGTTCTTTACTCGGTAAGCAGCTACACCCTGACTGACACTGCCGACATACCTCCTGAATACCGTACCATAGCCATAGTCAGACCAACGGATACCATTCCGCAGTCCCACTTCTCAAAGCTCGATGATTTCCTTGCAAGGGGAGGCAATATTTTCATAGCATTCAACAGGGTGGAGGGGGATTTTCAGACTTCAACGGGCAAAGCAGTAAACACCGGTCTTGAAGACTGGCTCAGGCAAAAGGGCCTTACTGTATCCGACAATTTCGTGATCGATGCCAGCTGCAGCAGTGTCAACGTACAGCAGCAACAAGGTAATTTTGTTTTCTCATCCCAGGTTTCCTTTCCCTATCTTCCTGTCATCAACAGGTTTGCCGACAACCCTGCAACAAAGGGACTGGAATCGGTCATTCTTCAGTTTGCAAGCCCCATGACCTTCACGGGCGACAGCACAAAACGATTCACTCCCGTTGCTTTTACCTCCGAAAAATCCGGAACCGAAAGGGCTCCGCTCTATTTTGATGTTCAAAGGCAATGGACTGAAAGGGATTTTCCACTGTCGGGGCTGGTTGTTGCGGGTGTCCTTGAGGGCCGCCTGGCAGGTAACAGCGAATCCAGGATCATGGTCGTTTCAGACGGCGACTTCGCGGTCACCGGATCTAGGCGGGGCAGCCAGCTTCCCCAGGATAACATTAATCTTTTTGTAAATTCCGTCGACTGGCTCTCAGACAACACGGGCCTAATTGATCTGAGGACAAAGGAGATCACTTCCCGGCCCATAAAGGAGCTGGCTGAAGGGACCAGGTCGCTGCTTAAATGGCTGAATTTCCTGCTGCCCATAATCCTTGTGATAGTGTATGCATTATTCCGTATGCAGGTCAACAGGAACAAGAGGATCAAAAGAATGGAGGTGAGTTATGAGTAAAAGATTTGACAATAAAAAGCTGCTTCTGGTCCTGGCCGGATTGCTTGCGGTCCTCCTGCTGACCCTTGTTGTCAGGACCCCGAAGAAAAGATCCACAATCAGGGAAAAACTGGTTGATTTTGATACTGCATCTGTGGGAAGGATACTGATCACGCCGAGGGCAGAAGAAGGAAAACAATTCGAGTTTTTCAGGGAAGATCCCGGATGGAAGGTAAAACAGGATAACATTGTTGCCGTTCCCAGGAAGAACGCAGTCGGGAACATCTTCCAGGAAATACTCGGAATCAGGCCGCAGAGCCTTGCAGCAGTCGGCAGGGCAGAATGGGAGAATTTCGGGCTGACTGACTCACTTGCAACCCGCATCAGATTCACGGATAAGAAAGGCAGGACCCTTTCCGATATCATGATAGGCCGCTTCACCTACAAACCGGTTGCCAATCCCTATGCCGGAGGACGGAACGACATCTCAGGTACTTCGTACGTCAGGCTTGCAGACGAGGAAAAGGTTTATGCAGTTGATGGATTCCTGGCTTTGGCATTCAGCGGCGGATTCGATGACTGGAGGGACCGGACCCTCCTGCGATGCAACGACAGTGAAATAACGAAGATCAGTTTTTCACTGCCAGCCGACAGCAGTTTTGTTCTCACCAGAACGGATTCAGGATGGACCGCCGGCAACCAGCCTGCCGATTCACTGAACGTCAGGGAATATCTCAGCTCTGTCAGCTTTCTGAATGGCGACAATTTCAGGGACGGGTTTGTTCCCGCCGCTTCACCCGGCTATCAGATCGCGATTGAAGGTAACAATCTCCTGAGCATCACGGTAAAATGCTACAGGGAAGAAGACGGGAAAGGATTTGTGATCAACTCGAGCCAGAATCCTTCCCTTTATTTCTCGGCCGACCGCGGGATGTTCGACAAGATATTCAGACCGCTCAGCTACTTTACCGTATCCTCCGCCGGGAAGAAAAAATAAACCTGGCCCGGGCGGCAATACCGGTTCATCCCGTTGAGGCAGCCGCATATGAAAGCCATATGTGTGTCTTAAGCAGATACATGGCAGTATCATTTTCAGCGGACCACAGCACATAAAACCGCCGGGATCAGAAATTCCTTGCGATGTGAAACCATATTCATTGAACGGGCATGATCCGTTTCAGAGGATGTATTTTTCATATTCATCAATTTTTGACCTGAGCCTTTCAGCAAGGTACCGGTTTCCTTCCGCCATTGCCTCGAGTATGAGGCCGGAATCATCCCTGTACCTGATGAGAGTCTCCCTGTTCCAGTCGGGCGGGGGTGGCTGCAGGTTGGTTATCCTGTCGGCAAGCTTCACTGCATAAACTTCCTTCCTGAGCCCCCGGATCCTTGCCAGGCTGTCGGGTACCTGTTGTTCCTTCGGGAGCCTTTCATCCTTCGACAATGCAAGAACTGCCACGGCAACTTCTTCCCCGAACCTTTCTTTTAACTCGTCAAACGTAGTAGAGGTGTCTTCCAGCGTATCATGAAGCAATGCAACCTGAACCGCAAACCCCAGGTCAAAATCATCTGTATGCATGGCTGCCACGAAGATCTCCATTGCGACGTTGCTCAGATGGACAACGTAGGGAAGGCGCGTTCCCTTCACGGTCTGATTTCCCTCAAGATGCCTGTTCCCCGCAAACCTGATGGCCTCCTGGTATAGAGTCTGGATATTAAGCATGATCCGTAATTATAATTATAACTTATTACAAACCCTGTTTAAAATATTTCTAATATTACGAAATAATTGACAATCCTGATGATTGCCGGCCTCAAATGACAGACCGGCGTCTTTCGGTTGGAACTATCATTTAATCATATCATTGTGAAAAGATTAACACTTCTGTTGTGTCTGTTTATCACCGTGTTTCCTTATTTATCAGGACAGGCTAAAGGACTCAGGCAGATAGATCGGAATGATCTGAGGGCATACATGAATTTTCTGGCTTCAGACGAGCTTCAGGGAAGGGAGGCCGGAACGGTTGCCAACAATATTGCATCGGTTTTTATTGAGAGCAATCTCAGGAGAATGGGCATTGAACCGCCTTATGGCAACGGAAGCTACCTTCAGCATTTTGACCTGACGTCGACCCGGATCGTAAAGACCAGCCTGGTTGTTTCTGATGCCGGCGGAGCCAGGATTTTCTCCACCGATTCGGTTGTCACACTCATGGGAAGGTACGGCATATCGGAGACTTCCGGGGAGCTGGTTTTTGCGGGATACGGATATGATGACACACGGACAGATAACAGCGATCTCGGAGATATCGATATTAAAGACAAGATAGTACTTGTTATGACCCGCAATCCTGCCATAGCCGATTCATCAGGTGTCAATGCAGGCTATGTCTTTGATGAAAAGGCTGAAGCCATCAAGCTGCTGTCGTTAATCATGAGGGAGCCAAAAGCTGTCCTGATGGTTTATGACCCGAAAAACAGTTTTTCAGATCCCTGGGAATCGGGACTGGCAGACTATTTCCTTGACACTGAACGGACGAGTCTCCTGGAGGATCAGAGTGAAGCCAGCCTGCCGGGAATTTATTTTATCACGGGAATGACTGCAGACATCCTGCTTTCACCTGCGGGAACATCATTGAAACAGTTCCAGGAAATGATCGGCAGCATGAAAATACCGTGTTCAACAGCCATACCCGGAATAAGGGTAAGCATCGATTCACCCCCGGAGACACGCGAGTACACTGCATCGAATGTCATCGGCATGATTGAAGGTTCAGATCCCGTTCTGAAAAACGAATGCATTGTTTACACAGCACATTTCGATCATGTCGGCATGGCCTCCGACAGCACGATATTCAACGGTGCCGATGACAATGCATCGGGAACCGCCGGTTTGCTTGAAATTGCCGAAGCTTTCCGGAGCCTGCGGAAACGTCCCCTCCGGTCAGTTGTATTTGCATGGATGAATGCTGAAGAAAAAGGACTCCTGGGTTCGGAATATTATGCCAGGCATCCTGTCATTCCGACCGACCGAACCATTCTAAACATAAATCTGGATATGATTGGCAGGAGCATTACACCTGCCGACACCGGGGATTTTTTCGGAACCCCTCTCGATGTTACCGGCCCAAATGAGATACAGGTTTATTCAGGAAATATAAAAAATGAATTCAGGAAGCAGATGCTGCGCAGTGCAGGAAAAGCCGGCCTGTCGGTTCTCGAAATGGGGGAACAAATGGAGTTCGGCAGCAGCGATCATCAAAGCTTTGCAGAAAAAGGAGTACCATGGCTGTTTTTCCATACCGGTATACATGCCGATCTTCACCAACCGGAAGATGACACTTCGAAAATTGATTTCGAAAAGATGGAAAAAGCTGCAAAACTGGCGTTTCTCACGGGATACAGGATTGCCAACTCAGGCAGGCAGTGACTTTACTGTGTCAGCCGATGACAACCAGTTTCCTGCGGTGATTTCCGGTCGGCACACGGGGCCTTCGCACTCATTAAACCGTTTTACCAAAAAAAAATTATTTCCCCCTGTAACATTTCTGTTTTTTAACAGTCTTTATTGTACATGACCAATCAGGCAGGCCCGGGACGTTACCCGGATCATTGCACTGCCTGCAGTTTAAAACATGGGGTTAATATGGATCATTTGATTTTTTTCGAAGATACCTGGGATGAGATCGATGAGCTTTTAAACGGCAATAAGGCAATGATAATCCAGGGGTTTGATGAAACCAGTGAGCCTCACCCGGAGATTGTTAAGGGCGATGTGCTTTATCTTGCCTACGACAGGGGCAGGAACGGGATCAGGGCAAGGGCCGTTGCCGGGAATGTTTATTATTCACGGCGGCTGACAAGGGAAGAATCCTATGAACTGATCATCAGGAACCAGGATAAGCTGATGCTGCCTGATGATCTGTTTTACCGTTGGGCGGGCAAAAGATACCTTCTGCTTATCAGCATCAGCAGTATTGAGCCCTTTGCTGGCAGGACGGGGCATGAAATAAAGCTGAGGCAGATCTCTGCCTGAAGCTTTACCGTTTCATTTTGCCGTCCTCATCAGTTCCTCAACAGCCTTTTCAAGCTGCTGATCGCGTCCGCTGCTAATCAGTCCGGGTTCATTTTTTATCACAATGTCCGGCACCGTTTCCACATTCTCAAGCCAGCGGCCGTTGATGTCCCTTGTGCTAACCGGCACCGCGCCCCACCTTATCGTCCCGTTCTGGAGCATTTCCCAGCCGGCGTAGCTGCATGTTCCGGGAACCGGCATGCCAATGGTTGTTCCTATCCCGAGCTCCTTGTACCCGCATGCGAAACAGTGACCGTCGCTGTAATTCGCCTCGTTGAACATGGCCACGGTTGGCCCGGTCCACCTGAAATTGGGTTCATACCCAACGATGCGGCTTTCCGTGGCATATTCAAGATATTTCCTGCCGGTAAAGAACATTGTCAAATCCGATACCAGGTCGCCGCCGTTATTGAACCTTGTATCCACTATCACACCCTTGCGGTCAGAATACCTGCCCATCATCTCCTCGTATACATTGCGGTACGGTCCGTCCGACATCCCCGGCACATGAACATAGCCAAGCATGCCGTTGCTGATTTTATCAACCTCCTCCTTGTTCTTCCTTACCCATCTCCTGTAAAGCAGGCCGGCCTCTTCGCTCCCGCTGACGGGTTTCATTGAAACACCCTGGCGGCTGCCGGCCCGGGGATCGTATACTGTCAGGAGAGTGATTTTTCCGGCTTTGCGGTTAAGATATGCAGCATAGTCGCGATCCGGCAGGATAGGCTCCCCGTCAATTTCTTCAATAATCATACCCGGGAGTACCGTGAAAGAGGTTCTGTCAAGAGGACCGTCTTTTATCACTTCATCGATGCGGATTCCTTTCCCGGCATAACTGTAATCAACGAATATACCCAGCGATGCAGTATTGTCATCTTCCGGCCGCGGGGCGGAGTATCTTGCCCCGGAATGGGAAACATTCAGCTCTCCGAGCATTTCAGACAGCAGTTCGGTGAATTCATGACCGTTGCTTATGTGGGGGAGGAACTTTTTGTACTCTCCGTAAAGGAGATCCCAGGGCGCGCCATGGAGCGCAGGGGTATAGAACATTGCCTTGGTCCTGAGCCAGACATGATTAAACATGCTTTCCCTTTCCGCGTTCTGGTCAATCGTAAGTTCGGCCGTGAATGAAACCGCTTCCTTCTTCCATCCTTCAGGATTGATCTTAAATATTTTACCGTCCGAGAGCAGGAAGAGGTGCTTCATCTCCCTGTCCCATTGCATCCTGGCCGAACCGGCATCAAGGGCGAGTTCCATCCTGGTGTCTTTGGTGCGCAGGTTGGTGCTCCACAGGTTAAGCCCCTTCTCAAACCGGGCCAGATAGTAAAGGGTTTCATTGTCTTTTGAAAGTACCGCATCGCTGAGTGATGACGAATGGATGGTAAGGCGGGATTTCCTGTCATGAATACCTTCAAATTCAATTACGAGTGAAGTGTCTTTCCTTGCTTCCGGCTGCTTTTTCTTCTTGTCAGACTTCTCCTTTTCCTTTTTTTCTTTTTCCTTTTCTTTTTCCTTTTCTTTTTCCTCAATTTCCTTCAGAAGTGCATAATCTTCCTTGCTGAGCCTGAAGCGGTCCCATGCATCGCGGGTAAAGAACATCGAATAGACATCGGCCTGCCTGTTGCCGCTGTTCGCATAGCTTCTCAGCCCGTCCCTGTCGCTGAACCAAAGCATCTGTTTTCCCTTGTTTGCCCACACGGGCCGGTAATCGCTGTACCCGCTGCGGGTCAGATTTACCGGCGCACCCGTGCCATCGGCAGGGATTAGGGCCACTTCAGAATTTGACATTATAGGCGAGTATTCGGCAAGTATCCACTTGCTGTCGGGGCTCCACTGGAAATACTGGTCGCCCTCCGACATGTAGATTATTTCATCGGATGTCAGCAAAGTACGGATCCGGCCGGTTCTGATATTGTATACCTCCAGCGACCGCCTGTCGCTGATATATGCTATTTCCTTCCCGTCGGGTGAAATTTCGGGCTGATAGCAGTCATGATCGCTCCTGACAAGCAGTTCTTCCTTTAAAATGGTCGAGGCATAAAAATACGGCTCTTCCTTTCTTACGATCCTGGTCATGAAGATCTGCCATTTTCCTTCACGCTCACTGGCATAGATCAGGGTATCGCCCGTGGGTGAGAATCTTAGAAATCTTTCCTCTTCGGGGGTGCTGGTTATACGCTTAGTTATTCCGCCATCGGCTGATGTAACGAACACTTCACCCCTGACAATGAATGCAATCTCCTTCCCTTTGGGCGAGACGGTCATTTCCCTCACACCACCGCCAGGCTGTAAAACCTGTTCGTTATTGTTTTTCCCGCCGGTATTTACAATGATCCTGACTTTTTCAGGCTCTCCGCCCGGTTCCAGAATATGAACCGACCCGCCGAAGCCGAAACAGAGCAGGCCTGCATCAGAGCTGCTGAGAAATCGAACCGGGCTTCCCTTGAAAAAAGTGACCTGTTTTCTTTGCGAAGGGTCCGAAAGCGGCAGTGAGTGCACATTGAAACTTCCGCTTTCCTCGCTCAGGTAAAAAATGGATTTTTCATCGGGCGAAAAAACCGGGTTCCGGTCCTCACCCCTGAACGATGTGATCATTGTATGCCTGTTGCCTGCCCGTTCCCACAGCCAGATATCACGGGCAACAGATGAGACATGATGTTTTCTCCAGGCATTTTCCCCTCCCTTTTTATCATGATAAACGAAGAAGTCGCCGTTACGGGAACTTTTTACGTCTTCGCCAGGGATCGTCCACAGTTGTTCTATCCTGCCGCCCGCTGCGGGCACCATGTAAACCTCAGGCAGGTATTCCGCCGGGTACTGCCTATTGCTCGCTGCGTCCAGCCGCGCGCCTCCGAAGATGACATACCGGTTGTCGGAGGTAAAAGTATAGGGATATTCATTTGCCGAATGCCATGTCAGCCGCACCGGCTCCCCCCCTTCGGCATCCACGATGAAAACATCAAAATTTCCGTACCTGTCTGATGCAAAGGCAATTTGCCTGCCATCGCGGCTCCAGACAGGCATGAAGTCATGCCCTTCGTGAAAAGTTAACGGGACAGCGGTCCCGCCGTCTGACCCGACGATATATATGTCGCCTTTATAGGTGAAGGCAATCTTCCGGCCATCAGGCGATATTGAGGGATATCTCAGCCACAATGGTTCGGTCTGGGAAAAAAGAAATACCGGTAATGAAACCCCGATGAGAAATAGGATTATCCGTTTCATTGTTAAAAGAATGAATGAAAATATGATTTTAATTTGCCCTGAGGAGGGTGATCCTTTCATCTATCGATTTCAGATGTTCCTCTTCGCTCGATTCCGGGTCCTTCATGTCGTAAAACAGACTGCAGGGAAGTTCGCTGCAGCCACCGCAATGCTCAAGGTTTTTCCGGTTTACGGCACAGTCAAATAAAGGACATACTTTTCCTGGCATCATTTCCTTTGCCCAGAAAGTTGAACCCTTTACCTCGAAACATCCGGTACATGTTGTGTTAAAGTATTCACACTCATTGCATTTTAATCCGCAGGAAGATAATAACATGGCATTGAATTTCCTGCAAGTTATTAAAAAATCAGTCACAACATGGTGATGAAAATGGCGGCATTAAACAATAAATCTGAACGGCAGGCCAGGAGATGTGTTCTCACAGCCGGAAAAAATGCAGATTAACCGGCAAACTATCGCTTCTGCGACGCGGTCAGAATACGGCAGCGTTTTTAAGGAACCTGTCGAGGAATACCAGTATCAGGGAGTCGCCCCTGATCTCATTTTCCTTCCTGATGAATCCGTGGCCCTCATCGGCGAAGACGATATATTCGACAGGAACGTTATTTGCCTTCACGGCAGCGACTATTTCATCCGATTCAACCTTCAGCACCCTCGGATCGTTGGCCCCCTGGAGCACCATGACCGGGTTCCTGATGTTGCCTGCATGGAACAGGGGAGAAATATCGTATAACCGTACGGAATCGGCGGTGTACGGATCGCCCATTTCGTTGTAAAGGGCCTCACGGAACGATGCCCAGTAAGGGGGGATCGATTTAAGCGTCCGGAGCCAGTTGGTAACGCCGAAGAAATTTACCCCCACCATGAACTCGTCGGGATGGAAGGTCATTGCGGCCATTGTCATGAATCCGCCATAGCTTCCACCAATAATGCCTATCCGGGCCGAGTCGATGTAATCAAGGCTTTGCAGCCATTTTTTGCCCCAGATGCAGTCGCGCAAATCCTTGTCGCCATGATTGCGGTCATCCATCCTGAAAAAGCTTTTTCCGTAACCGCTGCTTCCCCTGTTGTTTACTGCAAGTATGGCATATCCGTGATTGACCAGGTACTGGACAAGAGGATTGTATCCTACCCGTGACTGGCCGCCCGGCCCCCCGTGGACCATAACGAGGGCCGGAACCTTGTTTTTCACTGTGGCAGTGAGGGGCTTATAGAATATTGAGGGTATTTCAAGCCCGTCAAACGACCTGTAGCGTATAACTTCCGCATCTGCAAGATTACCGGGATTGATTTCAGGATTCATCGTCGAGGTCAGCCTTTCAGGCTTGTCAGAGCCGATCTCCCAGAGATACAGGTCGCCGGTTGTCTTTGAACTGCCGAGAGTAAGAAGCAGATATTTTTCACTGTCGGAAATATTGAAATTCACAATGTCGGTTCCGGGGACCCCGGGATATGCAACCTCTTCGCCTTTGTCGAGATCAAACATTTTTATGACATTCCTGGCATCGTCGTTTATGAGGATTAACCTGTACCTGTCATTTTTACTCAGCCATCCTCCCTCAACGTCCCAGCCTGTTTCATAAATTGTCCGGCGCTGGCCCGTGGCTGTTTCATAGCTTGCAAGGTAAGCGAATTCCCTTTCTGCATTGGTTGTATAATAGAAGAATCTTTTGTCACTGCTGAAACCGGTTCCGGAATACAGTCCCGGTTTGTCAGGTTCCGACACTTCCGTCATTTTCCGGGCTGCGATATCGTAAAGATAAAGCTTCGACTCGCTTGTTGATACGGACCTTGAGAGGGCGATAATGCTTCTGTCGCGGGTGCTGCCTGCAAATTCAAATCCTTCGGTGTTCCTGTAGATCATTTCCTCCTTCCACTGCCCGGGATTCATTTTATACAGGTCGAAAAAACGGGGATCTCTCCTGTTCGACATGAAATACATTGTAGTCCTGTCCTTGTTCCAGCCGGTGAAGGCGGCCTTTACATTGTCGCCAGGGGTCAGATCGGTTACCGAGCCGTCTTCGCTGAGCAGGAAGATATGGTCATTCTCGTTCCCGCCCTTGTCGGATGAGTAGAGTATTTGTCCGGTGCCGTCAGCATAATCAATTGCAAAGCATGATTCGGTGGTTGAATTTGTGATCTGCTTCCTTGATCTGTCGGCAATGTTTATTTCGAAAACATTATAGATCCCGGTTTCGTTACTGCTGAAGAGGATCTTTCTGTCATCGGCGGAAAATCTGCCCCCGGCAATGCTTATGTTCTTGTACAGCTGGCTTATGCTGTATTCTTCAATATGTTTTCCCTCTTTGCCTGTACAGGAGAGCATGCAGGCGGCAAGTATAACAAGTGCTGTTCTTTTCATGGCGTTAAGCATTAATTCACAACCGGATCCAAAGTTATGAAGAAACGGGATCCAAGTCAAAATTTTGTTTTTCCGCAAGCCGTTTGCAATTGATGCAGAAGTATCAATTTTTCCGGAACGGTTCAGTGAAGGCAGGTTTCGCGGTAAATTGATCACTGATTTGCAATCAGGAAAAAAAGGATTATTTTTATGCCTCTGAAACTGGTCCCATAGTTCAATGGATAGAACGAAGGTTTCCTAAACCTTAGATTCAGGTTCGATTCCTGGTGGGACTACATAAAATACCTCTTATTTGATTGTGAATGAGAGGTATTTGTTTTTTTGAACCCAGAATTGTACCCCTTTCCCAAATTTATTTATCGGTTTTCAATGGCTGAAAATATCAGTTCACGAAGAAGCAAAGCACAAAGGTTTCTCATCCCGACTTCGCCCTTCGGAGGGCTTCGTCGGGCAAAGCCCGACTGAGCAAACAATATGATCCTGTGAATCAATATTTTACAATGATACTTTTCCTGCTAAAAGGAAAAGTGGCAGAAAAGTTTTATTTTATTTTTTCCACAGATTCTTCAATTTTTATTTGCATCATCCAATACTGTTGTGAATTAAATATTTGTTTTATTGATAAATACGATAATACTTAGTACATGACAAAAAATATTATCTGATTGATTGTTAATATGTTATGATGTTTTTGTTAATAAATACAGTCTGAAATATTAGTATAAAACCCTGATATTCAGTTATTTAGTATTGAACTAC
>Ga0255345_1000218_pt1 | contig 100652 bp, 93 predicted proteins | sample wastewater_treat_6_FD_192415 | JGI IMG/M metagenome (GOLD analysis project Ga0255345, IMG submission 192415) | Wastewater microbial communities from Lulu Island WWTP, Vancouver, Canada - plant20 | ecosystem: Engineered > WWTP > Wastewater > Unclassified | place: Canada: Vancouver, British...
GGATGAAAAATGGGGATAGAGTTTAAAGACGAAACATACGTAAAAGAGGACGGGATCGGCGTCATATACCTGGCCGGAGGCTGTTTCTGGGGGCTGCAGAAACTGATGAAGACCATACCGGGCGTTATAACGACCACGAGCGGATATGCCAACGGAGATCCGTCACTGAGGCCCACATACAGGGAAGTCTGCACCGGCAGGACAGGGTACCGCGAGACGGTGCGGGTCGAATACAGAGAGGACAAAATAAGTCTGGATGCGATACTCTTTTCTTTCTTTGCCGCGATCGACCCGACAGTCAAAAACAGGCAGGGCAACGATATAGGAAGCCAGTATCAGACCGGGATATATTATACGGATGAAGGTTCGGAAGCAGTTGTCGCTCATGTGTCAGCCATCGAGAGGTCGCGCCATAAAATCTTCGCAGTTGAGACAGGACCTCTGAAGTCATTTTACGATGCCGAAGAGTACCACCAGGACTATCTCGACAAAAACCCCATGGGATATTGCCACATAACTCCCGAAGAGATAAAGATGGCGGGAAAAATGATTATAGATCCGGTAAAACACAGAAGGCCAACTGACGATGAGATCAGGAAAAAGCTGACAGCGGAACAGTACCACGTAGCTGTCGAATCGGGAACGGAGCCACCCTTTATGAACGAATACTGGGGCCATAAAGAAAAAGGTATCTACGTCGATATCATAACTGGCGAGCCGCTTTTCTCTTCGAAGGACAAATTTGAGAGTCCATGCGGATGGCCGGCGTTTTCAAAAGCCATAGATCCGAACACGGTCGTCTACCTGAAGGATGATTCCTTCGGCATGAGAAGGACAGAAGTGAGGAGCAGGGCAGGAAATTCTCATCTGGGACATGTGTTTTACGGCGACCCCGATTCTCCTAACGGAGTCCGATTCTGCATCAACAGCCTTTCGCTCAGGTTCATACCGTTTGCGGAAATGGAGAAGGAAGGATACGGATACCTCATGCCGTACACGGAATGATCCACCGGCATGAGGATCTGAAATACAAATAAAAGTCCCCGGAATAAGGATATCTTCCGGGGGCCTGTTTTTATACATAATTATTTTGTGGCCTAAGGGAGCGGCTGCTCTGTTTTTCCTGCCATAAACTCAACGAACTGCCTGGCCGCTCTTCCGGAAAAACCGCCGTGTCTGAGTTCCCACTGCGTGGCCCCCAGTATCAGTTCTTCCTCGGAAGCCTTGACTCCGTACTCTTTCGCAAGAGCCATGACTATCTTCAGATATTCCTCCTGCTCGGGGGAGAAGTACCTTACAAGCAGGCCAAAACGGTCTACCAGCGACATCCGTTCCTGCATTGTCTCGGACTCGTGCATGTCTTCATACTTGTCGTCACGGTCCGCCCATGTCTCCTTCATCAGGTGGCGCCTGTTCGAGGTCGCATATATGAGGATGTTGTCCGGTCTCTTTTCAAGCCCGCCCTCGATGAAAGCCTTGAGGTACTTGTACTCGACCTCGAAATGTTCAAAGGATAGGTCGTCCATAAAGATGATGAACTTGTAGTTCCTGCCTTTTATAAGGTCCACGATCGCCGACAGATCTTCGATCTGGTGCTTGTAGACCTCCACCATCCTCAGCCCCCGCGGTGCAAAGAGGTTGAGGAGCGCCTTAACTGTTGATGATTTGCCGGTCCCGCTCTCCCCGTAAAGGAGGACGTTGTTGGCAGGCCTGCCCTCGAGGAACGCAAGGGTGTTCTCTGTCAGCACTCTCTTCTGCTCCTCATATCCGACAAGACCGTCGAGGGTGATATCCTCGGTGTTTGTGACTGGGATCAGTTCCCTTCTCCTGCCGTCCCACCTGAAGGCCTTGTTCAGAGCGTATTGCCCCGAGCCTCTCAGATAATGGAACCTGAGTATCTCTCTGTAAAATGCCTCTGTGTCAGGAGCGTTCCTCAGTGAATCGACAAATTTCTGGATCACGTGGCCGATATTTCTGTCCAATGCTCCGTTTTCCAGCAGAAGCGGTTCATAGTCGCCGAACCTGGCAAAGGCATCGACTTCAAGATCCTCGTCTATAATCTTAAGATCATAATCAAAGTAGGAACGTATCGTCTCAAGATCTTCTTTTACGACCCCGGAAAGGGTCCCGTGCAGTTCTTTCCTTCGTTCCTGCGCCAGAGAGAAGGTGGTCTCAGTCTTTGCGAAAAGCATTGCCAGCCATGACTGCCACAGGTTGCCGCGTATACCCATCATCTCTGCGGCCTCAGCCATCCTGCACACCGAATCGCAATACCAGGATACCGCTTCCTGCCTGTATCCGTTGTCTATCTGACCGGCGCTCTTTATCAGGCCGGATATGCAGGCAAATACCTCGTCTTTTTCGAACTCCCTGAAGGCCATGAGTTCAGATCTCATTTATTCGTCCTCTTCTGAATCGACTATTCCTGCCTTGGCTCTTGCTTTTTTACGTTCATCCGCGTTCAGTATCATCTTGCGTATCCTCACGTTCAGGGGGGTGACTTCCACGAGTTCGTCGTCGCTTATCCATTCCAGCGCCGTGTCTATCGTCATGATCCTCGGCACATCGAGCACGGTCGTCATGTCCTTGGTCGCCGACCTGTGGTTGGTCTGCTGTTTCCTCTTGCTGGGATTGCAGGGAAGATCTTTGCTGCGAGAGCTCTCCCCGATCACCTGTCCGTTGTAGACGGGTTCACCGGGCTTCACGAAGAGAGTTCCCCTCTCCTGCAGGTTGTCAAGCGCATAACTCGTAGTGACGCCGGTCTCCATGCTGACAAGTGATCCCCTGCTTCTTGAGGTGATGTCTCCGACCCATTCTCCGTAACCTACGAACCTTGAGGCGAGGATCCCGAGTCCCCTGGTGTCCGTGAGGAACTCTCCCCTGTATCCGATCAGGCCTCTGGTCGGGATGCGGAAATTGAGCCTCAGAACGCCTGTCCAGCCGTTTTCCATATTGAGGAGCTCGCCTTTGCGCTGGGCAAGCTTCTGGATCACTATACCCTGATACTCTTCGGGAACGTCTATGATGACTTCCTCCATAGGCTCCAGCTTTTTGCCTCTGGAATCGTACTGTACTATTACTTCAGGCCTTGAGACGCATATCTCGGAGCCCTCCCTGCGCATCTCCTCGATCAGGATGCCCAGGTGGAGCTCGCCCCTGCCCGACACCTTCAGCCCGTCGGGGCGGCCGATATCTTCCATGCGGAGTGCCGGGTCCGTCTTGGTCTCCCTCTCTATCCTTGCCCTCAGTTGCCTCAGGGTTATGGCGTTTCCGTCCTGGCCGGCAAAGGGACTGGTGTTGACGAGAAAGAACATGGATACTGTCGGTTCTTCGATGTCAAGCGGGTGGAGCACCTCTCCCGAAATCTCCGGAGAGCTAATGGTATCTCCTAGGTCGATGTTTTCGGGTCCCGTGAACCAGACGATATCGCCCGCGCCTACCGCATCCGTCTCTGTTCTTATGAGGCCGTTAGTCACATAAAGGTGCGTGCATGTCGAGGTCTCTGTCGAGACTACCTCCCAGTCGGTCTGTTCGTAGTCTTTCCATCTCGTATGGGTCCTTACTATCTTGTCGCCCTTGCGAAGAGTCCCCTGAAGGATCCTTCCGCATCCTATCCTGCCAAGATATTCGCTCCAGGAAAGTGTGCAGACCTGCATGAGGAAGGGCTTGTCCATCTCAGCCTTGGGCGCCGGGACTCTGTCGATGATCGTCCTGAAAAGGTCGTCCATGCCTGCTTTGGTATTGTCTTCCCTCTTATTGAGATCGTCTACGAACCATCCCTGGAGGCCCGATCCGTAAAGTACCGCAAAGTCACACTGCTCTTCCGTGGCGCCAAGCTCTGTGAAAAGGTCGAAGGTCTTGTCGAGAGCGCCGTCCGGATCTGCATTGGGGCGGTCTACCTTGTTGACTATCACGATGGGTTTCAGTCCGAGCCTGAGTGCGCGCATCAATACATATCTGGTCTGGGGCATCGGGCCCTCGTTTGCGTCAACGAGAAGCAGGACGGAATCTACCATTGAAAGGACCCTTTCGACCTCTCCCGAGAAGTCGGCATGTCCGGGGGTATCAACTATGTTTATCTTGTATCCGCCCCACTCGACCGTGCAGTGTTTGGCCTTTATAGTTATCCCTCGCTCACGTTCGATAGTCCCTGCGTCCATCACACGCTCTTCCACTACCTGATTATCCCTGAAAAGTCTGGCTGCCTTAAATATGCCGTCTATCAGAGTGGTCTTGCCGTGGTCGATGTGGGCGATTATGGCAATATTCCTTATTTTTGATGAATCCTGCATTGTTTTTGTTCCCTTCACCTGCAGATTACCGCAAAGACGGCACAGTTTTTTTAAAAATTTACATCATTACAACATTCGACAAACGGGGATTATATCACGAAAGAGACTGGCAAGTCAAAAAAATCAAGCCGCCCCTGCGGGCGGCCCGAATCATAACAAATACGGCTATTTCAGGTCCTCTGCTTTTCTGGCCGATCTGAGGTCTGCGTAAAGGGTATAGCGGCTCCTGCCCATCTCTTTTGCCAGGCTTTCGACCGATCCCTTTAGCTTGAAAAAGCCCAGTTCGTCCATGTACCTTATGCACTGTTTTCTCTCTTCGCTGTTCAAAAACCTCAGCGGCTTGCCGAATTTCTTTCTCGCCTTTTCTATCAGAGTCCGGTCTCCGCTGACGCCGCCGAACTTCTCTGTGCTGACATTTTTAAAGGAAAGGGGCGTCGTTTTCATCATGAAATCACCCATATCCTTCAGCACGCTCGCCTTTGTCATGTCATAGTTGATGCACAAAAATCCCACGAGGTCGTCCTTCTCATCCTTTATGAGCGCCACTCCCGACCTCATAGGCCTGCCGTTGCCGGCTTCGGACGGATAGTTTGCAATGTAGTTGACCTCGACCGATTTTGGATTTGACATCAGGAACTTTCCGAAATCGGTCATAGGAGCGTTGATGTCCCTGCCTGTAAGGTTGCCGTTGACAAGGGCCACTATGGAGGTGTCCCCGTCAGAGACATCGTGAAGGACTATCTCATAGTCGCTCCCGAGCATTTTTCCCAAAAGCTCCACGATCGGTATCATGGGCTTAAGCAGCGGATGTATTTTTTTTGACATTTGCCCACCTCACAAAAAATGACGGGGAGAGGCGGAACTCTTCCCCGTCATTATGATCCGTCCGATCAGAGCCTGATGACTGTTCCCACTCCGGCTTCAGTCGCTTTTTTGTATATCTCGGCCGCGGCCACTATGTCCAGCGTAGCAAAGCCGACGGTCTTCAGGATCGTTATTTCGTCCTTTGAGCGGCGTCCTTCGACATTGCCGAGAATCAGGTCCCCGAGCTCTCCGGCTATCGAATCCGAAGAGAAGAGGCCCTCTTTCATCGGGATGATGAAATCTCCTGCTTCTGAAAGGACTGCTTCACGGTTGTCGACAAATATCCTGCCGGCCCTCCGCAGGAGTTCAGTCGGAAGTTCCCTCTTGTCGGGGGTGTAGGAGCCTACTCCGTTTATGTGGCATCCGGGCTTGATATCGTCATTCGAGAAGACGGGGGTCGCGGAGGTCGTGACGGTCGTTATCACATCCGCATCCGTAACGGCTTTCTTGGGATTGTCGGCTTCGATAAGCTTTACTCCGAAGCGGTCCGCGAGCTGCTGCTGTTTCTCCACAAATACTGCGGCACGTCCCGGCAGGGCATCGAATATCCTTATTTCTTCAAGCTTCCTGACTGTCATAAGCGCTTCGAGCTGTGCCGCTGCCTGTCCGCCTGTCCCGAAGAGGGCAGCCACTTTGCTGTCCGGGTTCGACAGAAGTTCTGTTGCTGCACCGGATATCGCGGCCGTCCTAATCTGTGTCAGGGTCGTTCCTTCAATGATAGCCGTCACGAGTCCGGTCGTACCGTCTATGAGAGGAACGGTCGCCGGCACGACGGGTATGCCTTTCTCGGCATTGGCCGGGAAATAAGAGACCAGTTTCACTCCTGCCATGTTGAGTTCTCCTCCGACATAGGCAGGCATGAACATGCACTGACCTTCCTTCGACTCTGTCTCAATGTTTATCCTGAGGGGCACTACGGCCTTCCCTTTAGTGTGCAGTACGAAGGCCTTTTTGTCTGCCTCTATGGCATCTCTCATTGTAAATACCGAAAGGATGTCTTCCCTTGATAAAAGTAACATCTGCCGCACTCCTCTCCTTAGCTTTCAGGTCTTATCGATAGTGATTTTATTATACTTCATCAAAAAGACCGCAAGCTGAAAAAAACTGAAATAATTTTATTTATTTTCTTCCTTTACCAGGAACACGTGCCTGAGCAGATCGAGGCCCGCGATCAGGATGACCGCCGCGACCACCCACTGGAGCATGCTGGTATCCAGGCTCTTTACGATGAATACAGCCGCGAGGACTCCGAGTATACCGAATACGCTGCTGAAAAGCGTTATCTTCCGTCCGTACTGCCCAAGCCTTACGAACTCCATACCTCCGACCGGGACCGAGAACGTGCAGGCACCCATCATGACGGGGAATGCAATCGCGGGGTTGAGTCCGAGGGCATAGACCGTAGCCATCGTGGGAGCATACGATCCTACTCCTACGTTGTTGAGGGCACCATATACAAGAAGGAGTACCATGCCGAGTACGAGTTTTCCGCCGGTCAGGCCTGTCGCCTCACCGCCTGAAGGAAGGAACCCGAATTTGCCTGCAACGACGAAAAACGCCGCAAGCACAAGCCCGATCCCCATGAACATCCTTATCTGCCTGACAGGCATCTTAACGACGAAACGGGGGCCGAAATAGGCTCCTGTCATCTGAGAGACTATAAGGAGTATCAGTGTCAGCTGGTCCACCTGTATCGATGATATGTATGCAAGGGCCATTACCGCGACCGGGATCGCGCACTGAGTGTTCAGCGTGCCGGGAAGTTTGGCGTCGTCGATAAGTTTCCTGGCACGATAGAGGACCGTCGAAAGGGCAAAGTCTGAAATGCCAAATGTTGAAAAGAAGAAACATACCGCTCCCCAGACAGCCAGCAGGATATTATTTCCGGGTTCGGCCCATGCTTCTTTCTTGTGTTTCATAAAATCCGTGAAGAAACGGAAAGCAAAGAGTCCATTGACCAACACGATCAGCAAGAGCAGGATTTTCACCATATGTACCATCCTCCAATTTTAATGTGATTAAATTCACTATAAAGAAGGATAGCACTATATACACATTTTTGTCAAATATACAAATTTTTATATTTTAGGGGTCGGGGCAAAAAAATCACCGTCTTATATCTTTCAGGCGGTGATTTTTTACCAATGTGAAATGTCTTCGCTTCAAATTCGTTTCAAAACATCGGGATTTACTAAATTTGGCGGGATCCTTCCCTCGATAGCTTCAACAAGGTTTTGGGCTGCCAGACGTGCCATCCCCTCCCTGGAGCTTACCGCAGCGCTTCCTATGTGGGGCATCATAACGACGTTTTCAAGACCAAGCAGCGGTTCATCCATGGGAACAGGCTCTTTTTCATACACATCGAGCCCCGCCCCCCAGATCCAGCCTTCCGAGCATGCACTGTACAGCGCTCTCTGATCGACAACAGCTCCCCTGGCAGTATTTATAAGTACGGCATCTTTTTTCATCATACGAAGTTCTCTTTCTCCGATGAGCCCCGTTGTCTCTTTTGTCAGGGCGCAGTTGAGGGAGACAAAGTCGCTCCTTCTGAGAAGTTCGTCGAGGGGCAAATACTCAGCACACAGCTTTTCTTCATATTCCGGCTTGCGTGTCCTGCCTGTGTATATGATCTTCATCCCAAAGCCAAGCGCTCTTTTTGCCACAGCACGCCCGATCTCGCCGAATCCCACGATGCCGAGGACCGATCCAAAGAGGTCTTTGCCCACGAACTGGTTAGGAGACCAATGAGTCCAGCCGCCCTCCCTCATTATCCTTTCGTTCTCCCTGGCCTTCCTTGCCGCCATGAGCATGAGCATCAGGGCAGTGTCGGCAGTGGCGTCGGTCAGCACGCCCGGAGTGTTAGTCACCATCACCCCGGATTCGGTAGCTGCGGCTATGTCCACGTTGTCGTAGCCTACCGAGTAGAGGCTAGCCACTCTGAGCTTAGCGGCCCTCTTAAAGAACTCCCTGTCCATAGGGATCCCCATCGTCATTATGAGGCCCTCGGCATGGGGCAGATCCCTCTTCACTGTCCGCGGATCCGGGCGCCCCTCATCGCTCCAGAGTGTGATATCTACTTTGTCTTTAAGGATCGACATTCCGGCTTCCTGTATCTTCTGTGTCATAAAGACTTTTGGCAGTGGCATTGACATCACCTCTCAAGCATATTTATCGAAGCCGCTCCGTAAAGGGCAGCATCGGCCCCAAGCACCGATACCTCTATTTTCAGATGTTCCCTGAGCGGTACGGGAAGCCGGTCCAGAGTCCTTACTGTTATTTCCTCAGCGAGTCCCCGTGCTTTGCTCATGCCCCCGCTCAGGATAATCTTTTCCGGGTCCAGCACGACGACAAGGGAGGCTATCCCTCCGGCCAGAGCATCGAGAGCGCCTGAGATGAGCGCATCCGCCCTTTTGTCATCCCGCATATCCCACAGCAGCCTGAAGTCAGGAGGAAGCCCCTGCCGGCGTGCGCTCCGTTCAATGTAGTCGGCGGAAGCCATCGTCTCAAGATGTCCTTTGCTTCCGCATCCGCAGCTTATGTTGCCCTTGCCTATGGTCATATGGCCGGACTCCCCGGCCATGCCATGCGCACCTATGAGCAGCCTGCTATTCACAAATATTCCGGAGCCTATCCCAGTACCCAGTGTCAGGACGACAAAATCCCTGCACTCTTTCGCCGTACCGCAGAAGGCCTCTCCTATGGCGGAGCAGTTCGCGTCGTTCTCCATGGCTATCGAGGGGGACATACCGATCCTGTTCAGTGCGGATGAGAGATGCTCAGCGAAACAGACATTCTCAAGGCCGGAAAAGTTGGTGAATCTTGTTATCTTGCTCCGTGTTTTGTCCAAAAAGCCCGGGATGCCGATTCCGACAAAGGATATCTGCCTTCCCTGCGAGACCTCACCGATCATGCCGGCAATAACATGGACCACTTTATCAAGCTTCCTGCTTTCGGGAGTCTCCCTGTCGGACCTTGAGACCATGCGGACAGCTTCGCCCTCTCTTTCGATCAGGGCCGCGGATATCGTATGTCCACCGAGGTCTACTCCTACAGACAGCATCTTCCTGATGTCACGCCAGTGATGCGCAGTCGATCGATGAGGAGTACCAGCGCCTTATTTCAAAAATGTCGTCGGTCGTGAAGACCAAGGTCCGCCCCGATACCCTCTCGCTTCCCGGGACAAGCGCGGCCGCATCTGTCTGAGCCGTAGTATGGAAAGTGAGCTCTGCTTTGTACGGCGCCTCCATCTTCAGGACCGGGCTCTTCCCTGCCGATGCTGCATCCAGTGCTTTTTTGACTGCTTCCGATATCAGGACCGACGTATCATCGGGGCTCCTGGTGACGGCCGAATGCCTGCCGAGCCCCTCCTTCAGGACGCATGTGACCAGAGTGCTTCCAAGCAGGCTGGATGCCTCAAAACAAACTGCGGTATCGCCCGCGACCATTGCGACAGGCACGTCGAGCGCGCCGCAGAAAAGGGCGTTGAGTCCGGTCTCTCCGAGTCTGGTACCGTTCACCTTGAGCCCGTATACGACTTTTGAGTCATATGAGTGGTCAAGCACAGCCTTTTCCGTCCCTGCCATCGCGTGATACCCCAGGAAGATCGCCGCGTCATGATCTGCCGCACCCTCGACCATCCCAAGTATCTTTGGGCTGCCGCTGATGACGGAGACACCCCTCGGGAACATTGAGGGATCGAGATTGATCATCCTTTCATGGGAGTCGTTGACCGTTACCGAGTCAGCCCCCCAGGCGAGGGCGGCCTTCACTGCCGCAAGCGTATCGTGCAGCTGCATCCTGCATCCGAACTCGTACTCGGATCTGCCCGGAGTGACCTGATGAGGCGATACTATTCCCGTGGAACCTTCCATATCCGAGCTTATGTATACCTTCAAATCAGCATGACTCCTTCCATCCTGCAAGAAAACCCTGATCCCTGAGCATCAGCCTTCCGACGCCGACAAGGTCGCATACCCCGTCCCTCAGCATTCTATCCGCGGTAACGGCATCCCTTATCCCGCCCGTACATTCGACAAGCACAGAAGTTCCGACCGATGCCTTTATCCTCTCCGCATAGGGTGCAAAGTAGGCGCTGTCTGTCCGGTCAAGTCCGTAGCCGCAAAGGTTGCCGGAAATGCCTATCATATCGACACCGAGGCTGACCAGCTCGCGGGCGACAGGTACTGTCTCGTCAAGAGAAAGCCCGAGGGGCTTATCTCCCGGGATAAAGTCGGCCGCACCCAACCGCACCGATATCGGGACATCCTTTAGAGACTGTCTTACGGCATCCGTTATCTCATACAGGAGCCTGGCTCTCTTGCGGTCTGTGCCCCCGTATTCATCGTCGCGCCTGTTGGTCAGCGGGCTTAAAAACTGTCCGATCAGATAGCCGTGGCTGGCATGGATCTGGACTCCGTCATAACCACCGACCCGGACCATCCGCACAGCTGCGCTTACAAAATCTTCCACAGTACGCCTGATCTCGCTGCGCGTCATCGTCTCCGGTCTGCGCCCGCTCTTTTCCCACTGGTCCCCGACGGGTATCCCCGAGGGAGAGATAGGTCTGTATCCCTCCATGTCAAAGACTCCGGGATCCGCTATCTTTGCCCCGGCGTGGTTGATCTGGGCAAGACAGAGTGCGTTGCCGCTTTTTAGGATCGACGAGATCGCGGAGTGTTTCTTTGCGGTCTCGTCGCTGTCGGCAAGGAACTGTGCGGGCCTCGTCCTTCCCGAAACAGTTACGGCGTGGTGCTCGACGATAAAAAGGCCTGCTCCCGACGAGGCAAAGCGTCTGTAGATCTCCAGAGACCTCTCCGAGGGGGAGCCGTCCTCATTAGAGCTTGAAGAGGCGAGAGGAGCGGATACGACCCTGTTCTTCAGCAGTCTGTCCTTGAGTTCGATAGGTTCGAAGATCATCTTTCCATCACCTCTAGACGTTGAATCTTATTTCGATGATGTCTCCGTCTTTGACAATATATTCTTTGCCCTCAAGCCTGAGACATCCTGCCTTCCTGCATTCGTCGAAGGAACTGCCGTGCTTTTTGTAGTCGTCGAAGGCGACGACCTGGGCCCTGATGAATCCCCTGGCAAGGTCGGAATGGATCGCCCCGGCGGCATCCACTGCGTTGTCTCCGTCATGGAGGGTCCATGCCCTCACTTCATCGGGACCGCATGTGAAGAAGCTGATCAGACCGAGAACTCTGTAGGCCTCCTCTATCAGCCTCTCCCTGCCAGGTTCGGTTATGTCGAGGCCTTCAGTAAAGGCGGAAGCCTCCTCTTCATCAAGTTCCGCGATATCCATTTCAAGGCTCCCGTACAGAGTGCACAGCTTGACTCCCTGTTCATCCGCCCTCTTTTTCAGCTCATCCCACTTGGGTATCTTCGTTTCGTCCGACTGTGAATCGTCAAGGTTCAGAAGTATTATTTCAGGCTTTGATGTGACGAATGAGAATCCCCTCAGCAGGCGCCATTCCGCAGGTTTCAGTTCCAGACCGCGCAAGGGCTTTTCCTCCAAAAGGCATTCGAAACACATATCAAGGAGCTTCTTTTCAGTCTCTTCTTCAGGGGTAAGTTTCTTTTTCGCTTTAAGTTTACCCAGCCGGTTTTCTATGACGGCAAGATCGCGAAAGATCAGTTCGTTCTCAATGATATCCCAGTCTCTTACAGGATCTATGCTTCCCTCCGGATGCTCGACCGCCTTGTTGGTAAAACATCTGATGACATGTATCAGAGCGTCCGCGTCAGCAACGAACGAGAGAAATGAATTGCCGAGACCCTCTCCTTTTCCGGCGCCCCTTGAGAGCCCCGCAAGATCGACGAATTCGATCTGGGCAGGGGTCACCTTTTTGGGTTTATGGACCTCGACCAGGAAGTCGAACCTTTTGTCGGGGACCTCAACGACAGCCTTGTTAGGGTCCGTCTTGCCTCCGGCATAGGGCTTGACCTCAGCTCCCGCCCTCGTAATAACATTGAACACCGTAGATTTGCCGCTAAGTGGCAGACCGACTATCCCGCAGTGCAGCATCCCAATACCACTCCATTCTTATCTTTCGCATCGATCGTTTATCATCTCACAAAAGGCCGCAAACTCAAACCCCCGTGACTTCGGCATGACATCCGACAGCCTAATAAATTACATAATGTATATGCTGACTTTCTAAGTCTACTACAAAGAGCCCGCGGCGGGCAATCAGGAGCCCCGGCGCGGACAGAGGGGCCGATCCGCTTTTTGCCGGCTTTTGCGGGTATTGCTTATATTTTATCCGGTCTTTACGGGCATCGCGCGGTGCAGTATCGCGGCGGCGGCGTACGAATGCTGATCAGATGCGGATATTCGCCATGATCGCGGTCATGGAAGTTATGAAAAAATAGGTCTTATATTTCTTGACAAGGCAATAGTGCCGTAGGATAATCGGTTAGCCATGAGCAACCACAACTGAAGATCACAATGGAGGGCTGTTGCAGATGAACCTCTTGCAGCTGAGAGACGAGGAAAGCGCTGTAATTAAGAGCATCCCCGCGGGGGAAGCGGGGGAACGCCTTGAGGCTCTGGGGCTGAGAGTCGGCAAAAGGATACAGAAAGTATCCGGCATGCCTTTCGGAGGACCCATAACTCTTCTCCTCGACGGACGCCATTTTGCCGTTGCCCACGCCATCGCCGGAAAAATAGAAGTTGAGTGCGTAGATCATACCGAACATACCGAGCGGCCTACCGTTGAAAAGAGCCGCCTCTGGCCTAAATTCATATGAGCTGCAGAGACTGCGGCCTCTGCATCGGCAGAGGCAAAAAATGTCCGTCGCTTCCCCAGGGCTCCAGACGAGTCCTCCTGATGGGAAACCCAAACGTGGGAAAGAGCGTCTTCTTCTCGAGGCTCACGGGAACGCATGCCCTTTCTTCAAATTATCCGGGCACTACCGTTGGTTTCACCGAGGGGACCATGAAATACGGAGGCAAAATTGCAAGACTTACGGACGTCCCGGGAGCCTACACGCTTGATCCCACAAACGAGGCAGAGGTCATCGCGCGCCGGATTCTGAACGAAGGAGCCGATATCGTCATCCTGGTCATCGACGCGACCGCGCTTGAGAGGAACCTTGTCATGGCGATGCAGGTCCTGGAGCACGACATCCCCGTTGTCATCGCCCTCAACATGGTGGATGAGGCGAGACACAGGGGGATCATTATAGATGTGCAGAAGCTGGAAGAAGAACTGGGCGTTCCTGTGGTCCCGACAGTCGCAGTCACCGGACAGGGGATCAGCGAGCTGATATCAAAAATGGACGAGGCAAGGGTAAGTCCGATACAGCCGATGTCCAAAGAGGCGCGTTGGAATGCCATAGGCGAAATAATATCAAAGGTCCAGACCGTCACACACAGACACCATACGACGATGGACAGGATAGAGGACGTCTCCGCGCACCCTGTGCTCGGAGGCATCGTCGGGTTCCTTGTCCTGATCCTTGGATTTATGGTGATCAGGTTTGTCGGCGAAGGGATAATAACTCATATAACGGACCCGATATTTGAGAATTTCTGGATCCTCGCCCTTGAAAAACTGAGCGGGATACTCGGCGAGGGACCGCTGAGGAATATCCTGATAGGGACTCTCATAGACGGAGAGATAGACCTTGAACAGAGTCTGGGAGTACTCTCGACAGGATTATACGTAGAGTTCGGGATGGTCCTTCCTTACATAATAGCATTCTACTCAGGACTGAGCTTCCTTGAGGACTTCGGCTACCTGCCAAGGCTCGCGGTGGTCTTCGATGCGCTGCTGCATCGATTCGGCATACACGGATACGCGATAATCCCCACCCTGCTCGGCTTCGGATGCAATGTTCCGGGCATCCTCGGGACACGTGTCCTCGAATCGGAGAGGGAGAGGTTCATAGCCGCGACCCTTATCTCGGTCGGGATCCCCTGTGTATCGATACAGGCGATGCTCTCAGCCACGCTCGGCGAGTTCGGGATGGGCTATGTGGCCGCCGTTTACGTCATACTCTTCTGCGTCTGGCTTATCCTCGGACGGATCATGCACCTCACTCTCAAGGGATACAGCCCCGAACTGATCGTTGAGATACCGCCGTACAGAATACCCTCCCTAAAGGCATGGTCAAACAAACTCTGGTTCAGGATAAAGGATTTCCTCTACGAAGCCACGCCGTTGGTCCTTCTGGGCATATTCCTCGTCAATATACTTGACACACTGGGAGTCATGGATAAGCTGGCAGTCGCGCTCTCTCCGATATTCCAGGGATTCCTGGGACTGCCGCCCGAGACTGCCGTACCTATCGTAATGGGGTTGTTCAGGAAGGACATCGCAATGGGACTTCTCATACCCATCGGCCTTTCCGCACAGCAGATGCTCGTGGCAGTGGTCGTGCTGGCGATGACTTTCCCCTGCATTGCGACTTTCATAATCCTGTGGAAGGAGCTCGGCTCAAAAAGGATGCTCATGAGCTCGGGGATAATGATAAGCGCGGCACTGGTCACAGGCGGCCTTCTCAACCTCTTTTTCAAAGTCATACTATAATAGATCTTATCCTGATCTTATATAAATGGAGGAGGGGCGCTGTGAAGAGGACTGTCATCACCTTTATCATCCTGCTTTTACTTGAGGCCTCTCTCTTTGCGGCTGACGTGACCGTGACCGCCCCATCACAGGCGGACATAGGCCAGCCGTTCCTGGTAATCGTAAAGTCCGTTTCGCCTTTGCAGCACGTTTCCCTAACATGGCAGGGAAAGGACACTGTGCTGACTTCGGAGAACGGAGCTTTCAGCGCTCTTTTAGGGACAGACCTGAAAAACGCGAAGGCAGGGACGCACGAACTTCGGATAAGCTGCATAATCGACGGCGGACCGGGGGAGATCGTACATAAGATAAAGTTGTCCGCTCGCAGATACCCAAGGGAAGATCTTAAGATCGAGGCGGACAAGCTGACTCCCCCCAAAAGCCTCAGCGAAAGAATAAAGAAAGAGGCCGAACTGGGCAGGACCGCCATACAGACCAACACTTCCGGGTCTGCTCCGCAGCTTCCGCTCTTCAGGCCTGTTCCGGGGAGCTATTCTTCGGTCTACGGAAAGAGCAGGTATTTCAACGGAGAGTTAAGAGGAAGACACGGAGGTATCGACTTCAGGGCCTCCTCGGGGACTCCCGTGAGGGCTGCCGCTTCCGGCAGGGTCGTCCTGACCGGAGATTTCTGGTTCGCCGGCAAGTGCGTGTACATAGACCACGGCGCGGGGCTCATTTCCTTTTACTGCCATCTGTCAAAGGTATCGGCATCTGCGGGAAGCAGCGTGCAAAGGGGAGAAATCATAGGACTCTCAGGGAAGAGCGGCAGGGTCACAGGGCCTCACCTCCATTTCAGTCTCTCCTGGCGGGGCGAATTCTTTGACCCGGCTCCCCTTTTTGAGGTGGGTACATAAATGCAGGACAAGACAAGGAGCCTCATAGAGATACATATTGCGGTCGTCCTTTTCGGCCTTTCCGGTCTTTTTGCAAGATATGTCGGACTGCCGGCAGTCATAATAGCACTTGGAAGGGTCTTCTTCGCAAGTACCGCCATGTACGCGCTCTTCAGGTACAGAGGCAAAAGCATAAGGCTCGATCAGGGACGTGACATGGCCGTTCTTGCGGCGGCGGGTATTTTGCTTGCGGTCCACTGGACGGCGTTCTTCCTTTCCGTCCAGGTCTCGACCGTAGCTATAGCTGTCCTCACATTTTCGACGTTCCCTCTTTTTATCACGTTCCTTGAACCCTTTATCTTTGCAGAACGGATCAGGATAGCCGATGTTATATGTGCCTGCGTGATGTTCACAGGGGTGATCATTATCGTGCCCGAGTTCCATCTGAGCAACAGCATGACGAAGGGGATAATATGGGGCATGACATGCAGCCTTACCTACGCTGCTCTGTCACTTACGAACAGAAAATATGTCAAGAAATATTCCGGAAGGCTGATCGCCTTTTACGAACAGGGGACAGCCACTCTTGTACTGCTTCCGGCCCTCTTCTTGTACAAACCCTCGTTCACCGTCACCGACATCTCTCTTCTCGTCCTGCTGGGGGTGCTTTTTACCGCGGGAGCCCATTCGATGTTTATCAACGGTATGAAACATGTACGGGCACAGACTGCCGGGATGGTATCAAGCCTCGAATCGGTATACGGGATAGCTGCCGCAGCCATCTTCCTGGGAGAAATACCCTCTTTCAATGAGCTGGCGGGAGGGATCCTGATCCTTGCTGCAGCCCTGTATTCGACGCTTAAGGCGTCAAAAGCGGCAGGATGACCTGCCGCTTTCCTGATAGTTCACATCTTAGCCGTCCCGTGTTTTCAGGAGATAAGCCCTTCGTAGAGTTCTTCGGTGCGTCTGGTAATATTTTCCAGTGCAGCGCCGTTTTGTATCGCGTACCATACCGCTCCGCCCATTCCCACGCCCTCTTTGACGTACCCCTTTTCGTAGTCGGCGAGCCCCTCGAATCTCGACTTCGAAAAGTCAAGCGGGGCCGAGTACCATTCAACGCCTATCCTCTCCGCATATTCGACAAAACAGCTCGTTGCGTCATTGCATATATATTTGGTCGTGGCCACCATCAGAGGCCTCGTTACCCTCATATCCCTCAGCAGCGCGGCGACCGCCATCATCTGGGTGCCTCCCGCAAGGACGACTTCGGCATCTTCGGGAAGGGCGGATACGAAGGAGGCAACAGATATCTGCATCGGATCTCCCGCTTCAGCCGCGGCTGCGAGACCTTTCCCTTTCATACCGCCGGTCTTTATCCCGAGTCTCGAGGCTACCGCATTCCAGATCTCTTCCTTTTTGGAAAGCGGGTTTACGGGCCCCGCAGATGAGACTGTTCCGTCGTATCCGAGAGATCTCAGGAGGAGGAGGGCAGTCGTTGTCCCTCCGGGGATAGATTCGGCAAGCACGAATCTTTTTATGCCGCGTCCGGCAAGATCCCCGGCTGCCTCAGCAGCTCTTTTGGAGACCCTTAAGAAGTCCGGCACCGCCGGACCGAGCCTCGGATCCCTTCCGGGGGCGGCACCAAGATCCGTGAAGGGGGCGACCGGAGCCACAGAGGTCCCGGCCCTTATGTTCATGACGGGAAGTCTTCCTTCCATTACGGCGGCTTTCGTCACAAGAGCCGGCGTCGGATGGCCGAACGGATCCAACGGTATGCAGTCGATGACCTTTGGTCTGTCGTAGTAGAGCATATCCGCGTCCGCCGGAGCGGTATACGGAAGCGCCTCGACGTTCGCCCCTGCGGCCGAGAGCCCTTTCTCTTTTGACAGCTCTGTCTCACTGATGAATAATATAAACATAGGCCGATATTTACCCCCTGTACTAACTCTGATATAAGAGTTAAAATCAACTTTGTGGTCTCTGTTTCCGGCAGAGTTTGTTGTTTTTTGGACACTGATCTGTGCCATGTATGGGATTTTAACACGTTTTAGCGGAACAGACCCGGCATTGATAGTTTTGATCTTATACCGTGATCTGGCAATGGAGGATCTAATGGCTACGAAACTGGCACCCACAAAGGGAAACCTAGTCAATCTCACCCGTTCGATGAAGATGGCCCAGTCGGGACATGACCTGCTCGATCAAAAAAGACAGGTACTGATGATGGAGCTCGTCAGATACATCGATGCTGCGAAAACGATACAAAGAGATGTCGAGCGTGTATTCAAAGAGGCGTACGAAGCACTTCAGAAGGCAAACGTCTCTCTCGGCATAGATACTGTGGAAGACATATCGGAAGCCGTTCCTCTGACTTCCGATATTACTGTACGTCTGCGTTCTGTAATGGGAGTTGAGATACCTGACGTTGACCCCTTGTCGGACAAGACGGTACCAAGCTATTCTTTTTACGGATCTTCAGGGGCTATGGATGCGGCATATTCCAAATTCAGAAAGGTAATGGTGCTGCTCGCGCGGCTTGCGGAAGTCGAGACAAGCGTATACAGGCTTGCGGTACAGATACGAAAGACTCACAGGCGTGTAAATGCTCTTGAAAAAGTGGTCATCCCCTCAAACCAGGCGGATATACGGTACATATCCGACGTCCTTGAAGAGGGCGAACGGGAAGACTTCACTAGAATGAAGATGGCTCAGAAAAAGGCAAAGTAGTCTAATTCCGGAGGTAATGACGATGGGCACATTGCAGGAAGCGCTTGCTGTTCTGCTCGGAGCGGAATCAGAAGCAAAGAGGATCGTTGAGGACTCAAGAAGCGAATCGGATGGGTTTCTGCGCACTGCGCAGGAAAAGTTCGCCGTGGAGCGGACCAATCAGATGGCCTCCGCAAGGGAGCAGGCCAAGGGGATAATGGAGACCGCCCTCAATTCTGCGAGGACTGAAGCGGAACAGATAGCTGAACTCGGTAAAGAGGAACGTGTCCGCATGCAGAGACGTTTCGAAGAGAACGTGGATTCTGTTATCGACTCGATAGTCTCGGAGACAGCAGAAAGATTCCTATTAAAGACCAAAAGGGGTAATTAAGTTTGCTGTCAACTTCCAAGGGCCAGGCAACAGCCATAGGCGTAAAATCGCACGTGCTCTTCAGCAGGCTTCTGACCTCCGAAGAGTACTGGGCGTTGCTTAATCTGGGCTCTACCGCGGAGATAGCTGATTTCCTGAAACATACAGAAGGATACGGACGACACCTCGAGACGATCCCGCCGGCCGCGGTCCACCGCGTAGATCTTGAGAATGCGGTAAGATCCGCCATCCTTTCTGAAGCTACCGCATTTCTCTCATATCTGGCCGGTGTACAGCGTGAGATCTTCATTGACTGGCTGGGTTGGTACGAAGCGGAGCACCTTAAGAGCATTTTTAGATGGATAAGGGTTAAGAGGCTGGACCGGGACGAAATGAGAAAGCGCCTGTTCGCGGTGCCCGGCTCGACCTTGTCGTACAACCTCCTGCTCAACAGCAGGGATTACTCGGAAGCTCTTGATGCCCTTAAGGACACAAAATATTACAAAGTCGTCGCAGAACCGGTCAGACACCTCATAAACGGAGAAGAATCACTTTTCTCGCTTGAACTGGCAATAGATAATCTGGTCGAGACTTCGCTGTACAACGACCTGAAGAATCTGCCGACAAAAGATCAGAAAATGCTCGAACCCTTGTTCGGCAGCAGGATAGACCTGCTGAACCTCTATCACTTCCACAGGTGCACATGGTACTACCAGATGACGCTGGAAGAGACACTCAGCAGAATGCTGCCGGTCAAATACAAGATAAAGACATACCACCTGAGGGATATGGCAAAAGGCGCAACATGGGAGGAGAGGCTTGACAGGCTCGAGATCTCTTTCCCTGTCTACGCAAATATTTTCAGAAATGCCCTTGAAAAGGAAGACCGAGAACTCGCTCTTGAAATGTCCATCAAGCGGTACAACTACCTGAAAGCGCTTGCGATATTTCAGAAGGGGCCGCCCGGATTCCACACGGCCATAAGCTATTTCATACTGAAATCACATGAACTGGACGATATCATACGTGTTATTGAAGACGTGAGGTATGATTATGACCGCAGTCAAGCGGCAGACTACCTTATCAGGCCTATAATAAGCGGGGGTGAACCCAAATGGCAGTAATGAAAATGGTCGCACTGACCATGATAGGTCCGGATTCGGAGATGGAGCCTGTAGCCCGTCAGATGGTACTGACAGGAGGATTCCAGCCACTGCCTCTCGACCTACTTGTAAATGACAGATCCCTTAGGTCCAGGGTCACGACCGAAACAGAAAACCCGTACGATGAACTCCTCAACAAAGTTTCCACCGTATGGAAGATAGCGGGAGAGATGATCCCCGAACCCTCGCCTGTTACCCTGACCAGAGAGTTTACTCTTGCCGCCGCCCGTCACAAGGTGGAGCAGACTTCCAAACGGCTGGAGATTTGGGAAAAACGAAGGCTCGTGATGACGGAGGAAGAAGAGCTGCTCATAGCCACCAAGCTCTTCGTAGAGGAGCTCAAGGGCACAGAGTTCGGTCCGGAAGAACTCGCGGACAGCAAATTCCTTATACCCTTTTTCGGAAGGGTGTCCAACGAAAACTATCAGAGACTCACTGAAAGCAGTGAAGAATCTCCCATCCTGGTCAGCGACCTGATCGTAGTGGGAGGAAACACATGGGCGCTCGTACTGACTGTAAAAGGATATGAAGAGTCGACTAAAAAACTGCTCGAGGCGGTCTATTTCAAAGAGTTTTCACTAAAAGCGATAGCTGAACAATTAAGGGGAAGCGATCCGCTCGGTCAGGTCAACAAGCGTATCGCCAACCACGAACGGGCCATCAAAGGGCTTGCAAAGGCCGCCAAGGATATGCTTAAGGAGCAGCGCGCAGAATACGAGCTTCTCTACTCCCAGCTCTATACGATGCAGAGGGTATACGATGTCTGCAAAGGTCGCGGAGAGGTGAGCGGCATGTATGTCCTCTCCGGATGGATACCTGCCGATACTCTTGCGGTGATCAGGAAGACGATAGAAGAGGAAGCGCCCATGACAACTATCATGGTGGAGGAGACAAAGGACATAACTTATTCAGGAATAAGGGTCCCCACGCTCCTTCAGAACAACCCCTTCTTCAGGGCATTCCAGGATATTGTGTCGATGTACAGCCTTCCCTCCTACGGAGAGATCGACCCTTCGCCGATCGTGGCGATATCCTTCATACTGTTTTTCGGTTTCATGTTCGGAGACATAGGACACGGACTGATGATATACCTTGCATCTACCCTCCTCGTTAAAAAGGGGATGATGAGGCGTTCATTCGGCCAGGTGATGAAATACGCGGCAACGAGTTCCATCGTTTTCGGCGCGCTGTACGGGAGCATCTTCGGCCTGGAGGACATTATCCCCGCGCTGTGGCTCTCTCCGATGCATGACACAAATAAGCTGCTCTTAGTGGCCATATGTATGGGTGTCTTCATGATAAGCCTCGGACTCATACTTAATATGATCACTCAGTACAGGGCAAAAGATTTTGGCCGACTCCTCTTTGACGGACAGGGCATGGCAGGCCTGATGCTGTACTGGACTATGGCAGCGCTCGCCGCGATATACATGACCGGAACAAAAATACCGGAAGTCGCTGCAGACATAATGTGGGGCGGGATCGGAGTCCTGATGCTGCTTATGATATTCCGTGACGTTCTTGCGCGTTATCTGCTGCATCAGAAGGAAGAGGGAGAATCTGTCGTCCTGAACATCTTTGAGATAATGCACAATCTGATGTCATTCGTCTCCAACACAGCTTCTTTCGTAAGGCTCGCCGCATTCGCACTCAACCATGTGGGACTGTCCCTTGCGGTCATCATGCTCTCGGAGATGGTCCACTCCCTGCCCGGCGGGATAGTAATGAAGGGAATAATACTCGTTATAGGGAATATCGTGATCGTATGCCTGGAAGGTCTGATCGTATTTATCCAGACGCTGCGACTCGAATACTACGAGTTCTTCGGTAAATTTTACAAGGGAGGAGGAAGCGCTTTCAAGCCTGTCGGCTGGAAAAAGGACGGTTCCAAGTACGTTTCTGCAGCCGAACAGAAATAACATTTGAATATTTTGACTGGATCACCACAACGATAAAGACAACGGACTGATAATTTTTGTAATTTAGAAAAGGAGAGGGTATAAAATGTTTGGACTTGCAATTTGCTGCGGCACTGTCGCAACGATGATAGGCCTGGGGTATTTCATGCAGCACAGGGGATTCAAAGGGGGGCGGATCTTTTATCTTTCCGGACTCGGGATATCGTCTCTTCTTGTTTTCACAGGTGCAGCACTTTCTATCACGATGCACCCCGCATTCGCCGAGGCTGCCGCAGCCCCTCTTGGAACAGGCGCGGGCATGGGCTTCATAGCCGCAGCAGTTTCGACCGGACTTGCATGCCTGGGAGCGGGGCTTGCCGTTGCGAGCGTCGGATCCGCAGCGCTCGGACTGGTCGGGGAGAAGCCTGAAATGCTGGGAACGACCCTTATTTATCTCGGTCTTTCAGAAGGTATCGCCATATACGGAGTCATCGTCTCCCTTCTGATACTGGGACGTGTATAAGGGTACAACGACAGAAATGAAAGCCTTCATTGTGAGCGACAGCCATGATTCACTGGTAGGCATGAGGCTTGCCGGGATCCAGGGCTGTCTCGTTCACACATCGGATGAAGCTTTTGCGGCGATCGACAAAGCGCTTAAGTTGCCGGATCTTGCCATTCTTGCAGTAACGGAAAAAGTTGCTGAAATGGCACCGGAGGTCATCCAGCAGCTGCGTGAACGCGGAGATCTGCCTCTTGTAGTTGAGATACCTGACAGATTCGGTACAAAACGGGGTCCGGATTTCCTGACCCGTTATGTGCAGGAAGCCATTGGGGTGAAAATGTAATGAAAGAAATTTCCAATGAAAAAATTGGGACACTCAGGGACATAATCCTTGACAGAGCAGACGCGCAAAAAAAAGAACTGACGGTGGCAGCGAGACGCGAAGCCGAGGAATGGCTGCTGAAGGAGACAGAAAAACTGCAGAACGAAATAAACCTGATCCTTCAGGATGCGAGAAAAAGAGCCGAGGACATCAGGAGAAGGCAGTTGCTTTCTGCCGAGAGAGAAAAATCCACAGAAACTCTCCGGCTTCAGAACAGGATACTTTCAGAGGCGCTCGGAAGGCTCCAGGACAAACTGGTCTATCTCAGAGACCGTGAAGATTATGCCGATATATTGGCAGGCATCTGTGTAGACGCTGCAGATTCGCTGAGAGAAAAAGAGGGACTGAAGTTCAGGCTCTCCGGTATGGACCTCGGCCTTGCCGACAAAGTGATAGCCAAGGTTCGTGAGGTACTTCCGGATACAGAGCTCGTATTCGATCCCGAACCGGCCCCGATATTGGGCGGATGCTGGATCTCGACCAAAGATGACCGCAGACAGGTCAACTCCGACTGGCAAAGTCTGACACAGGAATTGGCCGATACACTGGCCGAACGGCTCCTGCCGCTGCTATAGGAGGAATGAGTTTTGGAGGCTAAGACAAATTTCGCTCCAAATAATAAGGAAGGTATCGTTACCCTCGTTAACGGTCCTGTAATCAAAGCCTCTAATATGCGTAATTTTGCAATGCGCGAGGTTGTCAAAGTCGGTCCCAAAAAGCTTATGGGAGAGATCATAAGAATGGACGGCGATGATGCGACTATTCAGGTCTACGAGGACACAGACGGGCTTAAAATTTTTGAGACCGTCACAGGTACCGGAGAAGCCCTCTCCATTGAGGTGGGTCCCGGACTTATAGGAAGTTTCTTCGACGGTATCGGGCGCCCGCTGGACTCCCTTCTTGAATCGGAGGGGATGTACATTTCTCCCGGGACATCCGTCAATATGCTCAACAGAGACAAAGCATGGGAGGTCACTCCTGTCGCAAAACCCGGAGATCTGGCAACAGGAGGGACTGTAATAGCTACCGTACAGGAGACTCCTTTGCTTCTCCATAGGATCATGGCCCCTCCCGAAATGGAAGGTGAGATCACCTGGGTGGCACCCGGAGGATTTCACAAAGGCAGCGAGATAGTCGCAAAGATCAAGGACGCCTTCGGCAGGGAAATCACCATCCCGATGATCCAGAGATGGCCCGTGAGGACTCCGCGGCCCTACCGCGAAAGGCTGCTCCCGACTGAGCCTTTGGTTACGGGACAAAGGGTCATCGACGGACTTTTCCCGATAGCAAAGGGAGGCACCGCATGCATCCCCGGAGGATTCGGGACGGGAAAGACGGTAACGCAGCACCAGCTGGCCAAATGGGGCGACGCTCAGGTCGTCATTTACATAGGATGCGGCGAGAGGGGAAATGAGATGACCGACGTCCTCGAGCAGTTCCCTGTGCTTGAAGATCCCCGCTCAGGCAGGCCTCTTATGGAAAGGACTATCCTTATAGCGAACACCTCCAATATGCCTGTTGCAGCTCGTGAAGCCTCTATATACACCGGGATCACCATTGCCGAATATTTCCGGGACATGGGATACGACGTCGCAATAATGGCAGACTCGACATCAAGGTGGGCAGAAGCCCTTCGTGAGCTTTCCGGCCGTCTCGAAGAGATACCCGCCGAAGAAGGATTCCCTGCCTATCTGCCCAGCAGGCTGGCCGAATTCTACGAGAGGGCAGGAAGGGTCGTGACCCTGAATGGCGAGAACGGCAGTGTAAGCGTTATAGGAGCCGTGTCTCCTCCGGGAGGAGACTTCACCGAGCCTGTCACAAGACATACGAAGCGTTTCATCAGATGTTTCTGGGGACTTGACAAAAACCTTGCAAATGCGAGGCATTATCCTGCGATCTCATGGATAGACTCCTACAGCGAATACGCCGAAGAGGTCAACGGATGGTTCTGTTCCAACGTAGACTCACGGTGGGGAAGCACAAGAGAGAAAGTCCGCCAGATCCTCGCTGAGGACAATAAGGTCCAGCAGGTCATAAAGCTGGTCGGCGAAGATGTCCTGCCCGACGATCAGAGGCTGATAGCATTCACAGCCTTCCTGATAAAGAACGGATATCTGCAGCAGAACTCGTTCGGATCGGATTCGTACTCACCGCCCTCAAAGGGATTTATGATCCTGGACGTGATAATCGATTTCTATGAAAAGGCTCTTAACCTGGTACGCAAGGGCATTCCTATCTCCCTCATCAAGGAGGACGAGTCTGTCGACGCGATAACCCACATGAGAGAACTCGCAGCAGATGACACCGAAGGCTTTGCCCTTGTAAGAAAGAGGATAAATGCTCACCTCGAAAGGGTAGCTGCGGAGAGAACAAGAAAGCTCGGAGGTGAGTAGCTTATGGCGAACACTGAATATATCGGAGTAAAGGATATCGTAGATCCGTTCGTCCTGGTCGAAAACGTGAACGGCGTAGGCTATGGAGAGCTCGTTCATGTACGTGACAGCAAAGGCAAGCTGCGTTTCGGGCAGGTCAAGATGCTCAGCGAGAAGGCCACGCTCGTGCAGGTGTTCACAGGTACGGAAGATCTCGTCCCGAGCACGACAAAAATCCGTTTTCTCGGAAGACCGCTTGAGGTAAAGCTCTCAAAAAACATGCTCGGCAGAACTTTCAACGGTCTTGGAGAACCCAGAGACGGATGCGGAGAGACTTACGGTGGCAAACGTGTCAATATCAACGGTCTACCGCTCAATCCGATGGCGCGCCAGTATCCGAAGGATTTCATAAGCACGGGCATATCGGCTATAGATACGCTTACCACGCTCATCAGGGGGCAGAAACTCCCCATATTCTCAGGTAACGGACTGCCCCACAACCAGCTTGCCATCCAGATTGCAACACAGGCAAAGATTATGGGGTCGGACGATTTTGCCGTTGTCTTTGCCGGCATAGGAATCAAACACGACGACGCGGCATTTTTCACCCAGGAACTTTCCAGGAAGGGACACAGCAACAATATCGTCACCTTCCTCAACCTTGCCGACGACCCTGTCATTGAACGAATAGCCACTCCAAGGATGGCGCTCTCGACCGCGGAGTATCTGGCATATGAACTCGGCCTGCACGTCCTCGTAATAATTACGGACATGACGAGCTACTGTGAGGCCCTTCGCGAGATCGGAGTCGCGGCCGGAGAGGTCCCCAGCAGAAAAGGATACCCGGCCTATCTGTACAGCGATCTCGCTTCCCTCTACGAACGCGCCGGTGTCGTCAGGGGAGTCAGCGGCAGCGTGACACAGATCCCTATCCTGACAATGCCCAACGACGACATCACCCACCCAATACCCGACCTTACAGGATTTATCACCGAGGGACAGATAGTTCTTTCCAGAGAGCTCGACTCTAAGAACATCTACCCCCCGATAGACATCCTGACCAGCCTTTCAAGGCTTATGAAGGACGGGATTGGCAAAGGTTATACCAGGGAGGACCACCCCAGCGTCTCAAGCCAGCTCTTCGCTTCTTACAGCAAGGTCCAGGATGTCCGCTCCCTTGCCAGTGTCGTCGGAGAGGATGAACTCTCGAAAAATGACAAAATGTCCCTCGAATTTGGAAGGCTGTTTGAGGAAAAATTCCTCAAACAGGGTAAAGAAGAAGAGAGGGAGATAGGCTACTCGCTCGACATGGCGTGGGAAATACTCAGCACTCTTCCAAGAAGCGAACTTACGAGGGTATCGCTCGACGATATCCGTGAGCACATAAAAACATCCGGCAACTGACATACTTTTAATGAGCAAAAGAAGAATAGGCCCGGGAAGATCCCGAACCTATTCTTCTTTATTCTTCCAGTACGGCCGCCTTATCGCCCTTTTTGACCTTTCCTCCGGTGACGACCACGCAGAAGAGTCCCTCTTTGGGGAGCAGGCTGACTCCGAATGTCCTGGTGACTATGCTTGGGTGGTCCTCCTTGCCGACCTGAGTGACCTCCAGAATGACATCATCACCAAGCCTTATCTTGCTGCCGGGTCCAAGCGGTGAGAGGTCAAGGCCTTCGATCAGTACGTTCTCCGCAAAATCGCCCGGCCCCATCTTCAGCCCTTTCTCCATATTGACCCTTTGGAGGCTTTCGAAGCTGAGGCATGTCACCTGACGGCCCCAATCTCCCGCATGTCCATCGTTCTCTATGCCCATGCCTTCGATAAATACGGCTTCCGGGACCTCTTTTTTCAGCTCTCCTCTATGAGGACTTACAGATATTGAGTAGACCCTTCCGCTCTTTTTCAAACTTTCTTCCCCCTTGTCCATCAATAGCAGGAAATAATCGCTTTCCGCAAAATTATAATTCAGGACATGGCTGACGGTCTACAACTGTGATGTGCAGTGCGGACACCTTGTGGCGTTCTCGTCTATTTCCGAGCAGCAGAAGGGACATTTGCGCACCGGGGCCGGAGCGGGAGCAGGAGGAGGCGGCATAAGTCTGTTGGCAAAACGTATCACCCAGAATATGGCCCATGCCTGGATGAGGAAATTGATAACGGCGTTGATAAAAAGACCGTAAGCGATAACAGGCAGGCCCGCCTCCGCAGCCTCTGCAAGCGTTGCCGCAGGGGTCCCCGAAAGATTGATGAAGAGGTTCGAAAAATCGACTCCGCCGATAAGCAGTCCGATCGGAGGCATCAGGATATCTGTAACCAGCGACGCTATTATCTTTCCAAAAGCTGCGCCGATCACAACACCGACTGCCATGTCCAAAACGTTCCCGCGCATCGCAAACTCTTTGAAATCCTTCATTACCGACATGGGAAACACCTCCTGGGATTATTGATGAAATCATACACCAGATTTAAAAAATAGTATCGCATAAAAGAGAAGAAAAGAATTTGAATATTTGACGTATCGGCATATACTGCCGCTCTCAGGATGCGATCTTTACTAAACTGGGGACTGAATCGATAAGTTTTTTTGTGTACGGGTCTTCCGGGGCATTAAGGATCTTGTCAGAAGGCCCCTCTTCACAGAGGAGACCCTCTTTCATCACCATTATCCTCTTTGCGGCCTTTCCCGCAAGGACAAGGTCATGCGTCACAAATATCATTGCGGTCCCTTCGGCCACATGCTTTGCAAGGACCTCGATGACCTCTCCGCGCGTCGAGGCATCCTGCATCGAGGTTGGTTCGTCGCAGAAAAGTATCCCCGGTGAGAGCATGAGCGCCCTTGCTATCTGCACCCTCTGTCTCTGTCCCCCGGAAAGGCCCGCCGCCCGGGAGCTCAATATCCTCTCTCCCTTAAGGCCAAGTTCCGCGAGCAGTCTGACCGCTCTCTCTCTAATTTCTTCTCTTCCGCTCCCGACACCGGCTATGTGAGCGGGCTCGCAGACAGCCTCCAGCGCAGTCAGGCCGGGCGGTATCGCTCCGTAGGGGTCCTGCTGAACATACCCGCATCTCTGCCTTACCTCTGCAAGCCCATCTTTCCCAAGCTTCGAAAGATCCTTCCCATAAAGCGCCACATTTCCCGCATCCGGCCTGACGAGCCCCAAAAGAGCACGGAGGAGTGTAGTCTTGCCGCTGCCGGATCCGCCGACAACGGCAAGCGTCTCGCCGGGACAGAGGGAAAGAGATACATCGTTCACTGCCTTATGGATCTCTCCCCTTTTCGACCTGAAGCTTACAGTAAGTTTTGAAGCCTCAACAACTTTGATGTCCGTCATTTCTTGTCCCTCTGCCTGAACATCTCCCTGACAAGATCCTTCGTGTGGGGATGTTTCGGTTCATTCACTATCTCTGAGGGTGTGCCGATCTCCGCAATTGACCCGTCCTTCATGACCACGAGCCTGTCGCATACCGTCGCTGCCAGGGGAAGGTCATGCGTGACGAGGATTATCGAAAGGCCCTTCGTCCTTCTCAAGTTTGAAAGAAGCTCAAGTATCTCCGCCTGGACTATGACATCGAGGGCCGTAGTCGGTTCATCGGCAAGCAGGAGAGAGGGAGAGCAGGCCAGAGCAAGGGCGATCGATGCCCGCTGTTTCTGTCCGCCCGAGAGTTCGTGAGGATATCTCTCTTTTATTCCCGGATCCAGCCCCACTTCGCCGAGCAGCCTGGCAGTCTCTGTTTCCGCATCGTCGAGGGACATTCCCAGGTGGACACGAAGCACCTCCATGATATGGCTTTTGATCTTCATTACGGGGGTGAATGAATTCTGTGCCCCCTGAGGTACGAGGGCTATCTCCTTCCATCTTATATCCCTCATCGCGCTGTCCGACATCCCCAGTATGTCGGTGCCGTTGAAAAGGATCTTTCCTCTGACCTCGGTACGCGGCGGTAAAAGTCCGAGAAGGGCCATCATCATGGTGCTCTTGCCGCTCCCGGATTCCCCCACGAGACCGGTGAAGCTGCCCTTCTCAACGCAGAGCGATACGCCTTTGACAGCCTCCGTCACTCCGCCGATCGAGTTGTATCTTACCCATAGATCTTTAATATCAAGCATTTTTAGCGCTCCCAAGCCTTGGATCTATCTTCTCTTCAAGATACCGTCCAATATCCATGAAGATCAGGCACAGGGCGACAATACCCAGACCGGGCGGGACCAGCAGCCACCATGCCCCCTCCGTGAAGGCCCCGAAAGAATGGGCCTCGTGGAGCATCCTGCCCCATGATATGAGCCTCGGATCGGACAGCCCGAGGAAGGCGAGCCCGGCTTCCGCAAGTATGGCACCCGGAACTCCAAGGGCCACATTCGCAAGCAGTATGGGGGCGGCCTCGGGAACGAGGTGCCGCCAAAGGATGTATCCCCGGCCGGCGCCAAGGGCCCTCAGGCCCTCGACCCAAGGGCTCTCCCTCACAGTAAGCACGAGAGCCCTTACCGAACGGGCAGTTCCCATCCACGAAAATATAGACAGTATAAGGACTAGCTGCCACAGTCCCTTTCCCCACAGCCCGGCCAGCACCATCATTATCGGTAGGGTCGGTATCGAGAGAAGTACATCGACCGCCCTCATCACGGCCGAGTCGAACCATCCGCCTATATATCCTGTCGCAAGCCCCAGCCCAAGCCCCAGAAGACTTGCTATCAAAGTCGCGCTTATGCCGACAGTGAGGGAGGTCCTGATCCCGTATATCAGCAGGGTCAGTATGTCGCGCCCCCTCTGGTCTGTACCGAGCAGTCCCTGTCTGCCTCCGGGAAGAGAGAGGATCAGATCCGTCTCACTCGCACCCTCGATCCGGATCTCATATCTTCCATTCGAAGGGAAAAGGTGTTCTGTGCTTTTGCCTATGAGCGGCAGTCCCAGCTTTTGCTTGAATATCATGTCCCTTCCGTCCATGTTTATCCAGTATATGCCGCTTCCTTCAAGCGTATCCAAAAGCATATCGCCCTCAGTGGTAGACCATATGATCCTTACCCTGCTGCCGGGATCCGCAGTTATCTTCCCGTTCAAAGCGAAAATTTCGGGAGGAAGTTTTTTCCATTCGATAACGGCGCCGTCATTCCCCACAGAATATTCCGAGGAGAGCGGAAGCTGGCTGTTCCACCATACAGGTCTCGCAAACGGTGCGCCAACGACATCGGAAGGGTGTCCGCCCATTAGCGCGGGGCCGATGAAGCCCGCAAAAAATATACATATTAGGAGTATGACGCTTTTGCGCCTCAGGATATACGTCATTGGTCTCTGCCTCCCACCCTGACCCTGGGATCTGCGATCCCGTATGCTATGTCGGCGAGCAGGTTTGAGATCACGGTGATCAGCGCGAGCATGTAGAAGGAAGCCCCGGCAGACGGATAATCATGTCCGGAGACTGCCTCGAGAAGAAAGGTCCCCACTCCGTGCAGTGAAAATACAGATTCCGTTATCACAGCACCTGATACCAGTCCGGGCACCGACATCAGGAGGATGGTGATTATCGGCGGCAGGATGGTGCGGAATGCGTGCCCGTAGATCACCCTGCCCTCCGACAGCCCCCTGGCCCTGGCCATCAGTACGAAGTCTTCACCGAGTGCCTTGACCATAAGGTTTCGGACGTAGAGCGCCCATCCACCGAAACCCATCAGGGTAAGGGAGATGACGGGAAGTGCCATGTGCCACAGATAGTCCAGAGTAACTGAGACAGCTCCCGTGGGCTGAGGGATCGATACGCTTCCCCTGAGCGGGAATAACGGGAATGTCCTCGCAAGCAGCATTATAAGGACAAGCTGGACAAAGAACCCCGGAAAAGATGCCGTGATCGCACCTGCCCTGAGTACTATCCGCTCGGCAAGCCTGCCTCTGTTCAGCGCGGCCTTGATCCCTAACCATATGCCTATTACTGCCGAGAACGCCATCGAAGAGGCCATCAGAAAGAGAGTGCCGGGAAGGCGGGAAAGCAGTTCGTCCCATACCGGCTTTCTGCTTAGGAATGAGAGGCCGAAACTGAAGGTGAGCATCTGCCTGATGTATATGAAAAACTGTTCAAGAAGCGGCTTGTCCAGTCCGTAGAGCTCCCTCAATCTATCCTTCGCCTCAGGTGAAAAATTGGGGTCTATAATCGTTCCGACGGCATCCCCCGGCATTATCCTGAAGAGGATGAAATTCAGGACAAGCACCGCGGCCAGGACTCCTATCGAGGATAATATTCTCCCCCAGAACCATCTCCTGTTCATTGAGTCTTCACGCTCTTCTTTTCAAGCATACGGTAATGGCCGTTCCTCTTCATCATAATATATTCACCGGGCCTGTACTCATCAAACATGAACGGCCCGGATCCTATAAGGCCGTATGGCCCTGATTTTTCCTCAGGGTCCAGGGGGTTCCAGTTCTGCCAGTCTTTGACGGCATGCAGCACCTTTGCGGGCATGCAGGGCAGACCTCCGACATTGTCAAGGTACCAGTAACTGGTGCCCTCCATCTCAACTTCAAGCTCATGGCTGCCGGTCACATTGACTGATCTTATGTTCTTTACCGAGTCAAAAAACCTTGGGATCCTGTTCTTTCTGATAAAATCAAAAGTCGCCTTTACATCCGCGGCAGTGATCGGAGTCCCATCGTTCCATTTCAGGTCATTTTTGAGCCTGAAGAGCAGTCTGGTATTTTCATTGCCCACTTTTCCCGCAGTATCAACTGACCAGGAAGCAGCAAGGGAAGGCATGTCATCCAGTGTGAAAGGGTCGGTCCCGATCAGGCCTTCGTAGATCAGGCCGAGTACCTGCCACGAATACGCGCTGCTTGCGACAAACGGGTTGAGGTTCCTCGGTTCTTCAGGCAACAGCATATTGAGGGGCCTCATCTTACCGTCTGCAGGTTCAGCCATGAGAAGGGTCCATATATTGTCGGCAGTCATTTTCTCATTAGAGAATATGTTTTTCCATTTTTTTGAGACAGCCGAAACAGAAAACCTGCTGTATATGGGAATAGAGGGCATAAGTTCGGAAAGGAGCTTCTGGGATCTGGCAGAGAACTCTTCTGCCTCATGCCTGTCCTTTGCGTATCTCAGGCCTAAGAGAGCCTTGTCCAGCGCCGGGTCAGAAGCCGAAGTCATATTGTATCCGCCGGGAATATCCATCGAACTGTGGTAGAAAGAGTACAGCGAATCTGGGTTCCTGCCCATGCTCCAGGCAATGACACCGAGAGAATATTCTTTTCTGTCCAGCTTGCTTATCATCGCTGAAAAATCCATCGGTTCCACATCGACAGGAAACCCGACCGATCTCAGCGAATCAGCTATCTGTTCAGCCAGTTCCGCAGTGGTCGGAGCTACCCTTGCCAGAGGGGTCAGGAGCTTCATCTTTCCTACCGCGGTACCATCAGGGTAAATCAGTTCCCCGGCAAGACTCCATTTGTATCCTCTGTCGCTCAGCCTCTTTTTCGCTGATGCCCTGTCGAAGATGTTCCTTGTGCTCTCAGGCATCGACCAAGGCGAGACAGGAGGGAGCCAGCCGTTTATCGGCTCGCAGTATCCGGAGTATATGGTTCGCACCATATTGTTCCTGTCAATGGCCTCGGCGGCGGCATGCCTTACCTCAGGGTCGTTCCACGGTCTGCTCTTATTGTTGAGCAGCAGAAAAAAGGCATGAGAACCTCTTGCAAGGGACATCGAGAGCCCTGGATGGCGGCTCAGCCTGTCTATGTCGGAAGGCCTTGTGATATCGCTGACGATATCCAGTTCTCCCTTCTCGGCTGCCAGAACCTGGGAGTCAGAGTTGGTGATTATTACCATACAGAGTTTTTCTATCCTGGGGCCGTATACGTCCCCGGGATCAAAAACCGGTCCCGCATAAAGGGGGGAAGCAAAACACAACATCAGCATGAACAACGGAAGGAAGGATGCCCTACGCGGAAAGCATTTCGATGCAATGTTCATATAGTTTCCCCGCTGCTGCATTTTATCAGTATTTCGCGCGAAGGCACAGGCTTGCCTGTGATGATGTTAAGCATCAGCCTTCCGGCAAGCGCACCGGTCTCAAAGGTCGGGTCACCGCACTCCTTGTCCAGGACAACGGAGTATGCGCCATCTTTTTTGAAACCTACTGTGACTATCGGGGCCGAGGATGCTCCGGGAAAATTGTCCGGATCGCACCAGATGATGCCCTCAACGCTCCTGTCGGTAAGTTTGCCGTACTCCCTGGCCGCCCTGAGCGGATTGCCCTCGGTAGACTTGACTAAGATCTCAAACTCCGAATTTGTGACAGTCCTGTCCAGTCCTGCAAGGAACTGAGGGAACCAGCCCAATGAAAAGCTGCTGACCACCAGGCCTAACAGTCCGCTCCTGTTTGTGGAAAGGTTGCGGGCATTCTTGTCCGGACGGTAATTGAGTGCCCTCACCGCCTCCATCACCCGTATCCTCGTCTTTTCAGAAATACGGTGGTCCCCTTTGAGGACGCGGCTCACCGTTGCCTTGTCCACCCCGGCCTCGACCGCTACATCCTGCATCGTGACTTTCATCCGAACACCTCACAGTGCAACCGTTTGTGCCGCTTATCATATTATTATAACGAGTCAGACAACGTGGGGCAACAGATCAGGCCCTTCAGACAGGGAGCTGCGGCAAAGGCCCGCCCCATAAGGGACGGGCTACGGTATTTACAGCGTTAAGTTCCGGTATTAACTCAGCCGGTCCAGCCGGAGCATTTCTTCAGAAGTTTCTCCCACTCACGGTCGACATCGGCCTGTCCCTGCTCTATCAGGTCAGTCCTCTCCTTTCCCTTTTTAAAGAGGTGGGAATACCGCCCCTGCACCATGAGGAAATCCTTTAGCGGAACAGGATCCTTTGGGTCGTAGGAAAGCACATGCCTGCCGTCGATGACCTCATAGATAGGCCAGAAGCGGCTGTCTGCTGCAAGTTTGCACACCTTGACCTGGTTGGCGGGATCGATCTTCCAGAAGAGCGGGCATGGCACAAGTATGTTTACGAACGCCGGACCAGGCGTCTCGACCGCTCTTTTGACCTTTCTTATCACATCCATCGGATCGTGCAGGGTAGTCTGTGCAACATAAGGTATATCGTGGGCGGCAACTATCTCAGTAAGATCCTTCGCCCTCTCGAGCTTCCCCGGGATAACGCTTCCGGCGGGAGAGGTCGTTGCGCTCGCGTTGGCCGGAGTCGCACTGCTTCTCTGTGCGCCGGTGTTCATGTAGCCCTGGTTGTTGTAGCATATGTAGGTGAAGTCATGTCCTCTCTCGAGTGCTCCAGAAAGGGACTGCAGCCCTATGTCATATGTGCCTCCATCGCCTCCCACAGCCGCGAACTTGATATTGTCCTTCACGGCGCCCTTTCTGCTCAGCACTTTGTGGGCCGCCGCTACGCCGGAGACCCCGGCGCCGGCATTTTCAAAGGCTATGTGCATGTACGGCACCCTCCACGCACTGTAAGGGTACACCGTCGTGGACACTTCGAAACATCCTGTGGCGCCCACTATCACGACAGGGTCCTCGACAGCCATCAGCCCCTGCCTTACCGCAGTCGGAGCTCCGCATCCCGGACACATCCTGTGTCCCTCTGTGAGAGGGCTTTGCCTATTCGTAAGTTCCTTAAGGTTAATTCCCGCCATTTTCTTCATCCTTTTCAAGCAGACCGATATACCTTACGGTATCGCTGAAATCACTGTCCATAAGCCTTGAGAAGACATTTTCGGCATCCCTGGGGTAAAGATCCCTGCCGCCGAGCCCGAAGATATACTCCTGGAGCGGCACCCTTTCGTCCAGCCCGTAGAGGGCCGACTTGATCTCGGCTGCCAGCGGGGCAGTGCCGCCAATGCTCGCGCTTCTGTCGAGGACCGCGATCCCCTTCTTGCCCTTTGCCAGTTTCCTGATCTCTTCGAAGGGGAATGGACGGAAGAAGCGCACCCTCAGACATCCGGCCTTAACGCCCTTTTCCCTCATCTCATCAACGACATCCTTTACAACGCCGGTCGCCGAGGACATGATCACGATGAGATAGTCGGCATCTTCGGCACGGTAGGCATCTATCATCGGATATTCCCTGCCCGTGTACTGCGCAAGTTCTTTGCTCAGCGATTTATAAACTTCTGGGGCTCTGTTCATTCCCTCCATCTGGTTCCTCTTGATCTCAAAATAATATTCGGACATCGTGAATGAGCCGTACGATACGGGGTTGTCGACATCCAGGAGCGGGTATTTGGCCTTCCTCTCTCCCACGAACTTTTTGACAGCCTCGTCAGAGAGCATCTCGACAGGCTCAAAGCAATGACTTGTAATAAAGCCGTCCTGACATACGAATACAGGGGTGAGAACGTCCTCGTGTTCCGCGAGCCTGACTGCCAGAAGGACCGAATCGTATACCTCCTGCGCATCTTCACAGTAGATCTGTATCCATCCGGAGTCGCGCTCGGGCATGCTGTCCGAGTGGTCGCAGTGGATGTTTACGGGCGCTCCGAGGCTGCGGTTTACGAGCCCGAAAACTATCGGAGCGCGGAAGGCTGCTGCTATCGGGAAGATCTCGTGCATCAGCGCCACTCCGTTGGCGCTCGAGGCCGTCATGACCCTCGCTCCCGATACCGATGCACCTACGCATGCCGTTATCGCCGAATGCTCGCTTTCGACCGCTACATATTCCGAATCGACCTTGCCGTCAGCCACGAACTCTGCAAACTTCATAGGGATCTCCGTCGATGGTGTGATCGGATATGCTGCCACCACATCTGGGTTCACCTGTCTCATTGCTTCCGCAAAGGCAAGATTGCCCGAGGTCATCTCTTTTCTCTTATCTGACATGGTCTGCGACCCTCCCCGGATCTTCCCCGCGTTTCCTGCACTCGCTGCTGAAATCCGCTTCCGGATGCATCGATATCGCCCCTACAGGACATACCTTGTCACATACCCCGCACCCTTTGCAGAAAAACATGTTTATCCCGTTCACCTTTCCTTCTCCGTCCGTCTCTATCGAGGCGTCGGGACACTGCAGCCAGCATTTCAGGCAGGATATGCACTTGTTCCGGTCAAGGATGGGACGCATGCTCCGCCACAGACCTGTCTCGACATCCCTGGCTGACGCGCCCCATGCTATAGTTCCGGGGGGGACGTCCTGCCAGCACTTAGGCTTGCTCATGCCAGTACAGCCTCCTCGCGGCCGCGGAGGATGGCCCTGCGGTTGGCTTCAAGCACGGAGACGGGAAGCTGCTTCATTTTTCTTGTAAAGTGATCGGCGATGGTTTCTGCCGAAACGTCTGTAAAGAGGTGTGAGAGCGCTCCGAGGAGAGGCGCGTTCGGTCTGTTCTGCCCCAGCTCCTCGAGCGTTATCCTTGTCGCGTCGACTACAAGGACTCTGGCATCCGGTGAAAGCTTCATTTTGCTTCGGAGCGCCTGCGCGTCCTCCGGAGTGTTCACGACATATACGGCATCGGGCACGCAGCCTTCGCACGGATCCGAGCTAGCCACCATGGTGGGGTCTACTATGACGACTATGTTCGGATTTTCCACGCTGCAGCGGCGGCGGATGGGAGTATCCGACACCCTGTTGTACGCTCTCATCGGAGCACCCTGACGTTCTGCACCATACTCAGGGAATGCCTGGACATGCTTGCCCTCTTCAAAGAGGACCTCGGCAAGTATCGCTGATGCGCTCTTTGCGCCCTGCCCGCCGCGTCCGTGCCATCTTACTTCGAGTGTTCTCTTCTTTCCGTTTTCCATAATTACTCCTCCATCCATTCTATGTTTCAAAATCTACAAATCGCAAATCCTGTCGGAAGACAAAAAAATGGAGCCCTTCAAAATGAAGGGCTCCATCCGTTCGCTTGGTAATACAGCGCTAAGCGCCGTTCCTGCGAGGAGGAGCCGCGTTGATAATTATAATAATGATGTTCTGCACCATTTTATTCGACAACATCAAACTTCCTCCCTTTCGCGCAGATTGCTGGGTATACTAGCATCATTCCGTGAACATGTCAAACATTTTCTTGTCCGGGTCTCAAAAAGTAAGTAAAGTAAGTAAAGAAAACTATTCAAAAAAATAAATACAACCGATGGTACTGCTCTTGACAATTTACGATCATCGTTCATAATTGCCTGGTTGTAGAAATTTTCTACATATGGGGCAACAAAAAGGGAGGCCCTTATGGGCCTCATTTTTTTGCCGATATCACAAGGCTTGGAAAAGCCATTTGCCGTTGCACGAAAACCTTTCCGCAATCGCGGCCTGTTCCGCTGGGGAGTTTTATGATCGCCTTACCTGAGTTGTGCCACACGTAGGGATTTCATGCAATGGCGCAGCAGAGCATCCTTTTTGGGATGCAACATGGGAGGTAATCATATAATGACACAGGAAACAAAAAGATTCGCAGATTTCGATCTGCGGCCGGAACTTTTGCGCGCTTTGGAACGTAAGGGCTTCGAAACACCGATGCCGGTACAGGTCTGCGTACTGGAAGACGATACGCTCATTGACAGCGACATCATCGTCCAGGCAAAGACAGGTTCGGGAAAGACACTTGCCTTCGCACTTCCACTGATCAATTCGATGGACCCGAAATCGAGGGAGCCACAGATAATAGTACTCTCTCCCACCCGTGAACTCGCACAGCAGACGGCCCGTGAATTCGCATGGCTCGGATCTGAGTGCGGAGTAAGGGTCGCGACTCTTGTCGGCGGCCTTGACATGGAAAGACAGATCCGCTCGCTCAGGGACGGGGCCAACGTTGTAGTCGGAACGCCCGGCAGGGTGCTCGACCACGTACGCAGGGGGACATTTAAGACATCATCGATCCACAGCATAGTGCTTGACGAGGGAGATCACATGCTTGACATGGGCTTCCACGACGAAATGGAGGCCATCCTCCAGTCGATGGACAATGTCGAAAGGACATGGCTCTTCTCGGCTACTATGCCGCCCGAGGTGATGAGCCTCGCAAGGCAGTATCTGAACGCACCCAAAAAGATATCGCTCGTCACCGACATAACGGCACACGAGGACATCACCCAGAAAGCATACATTATCCCGTCCCGCAAGAGATTCGAAGGACTCACCAACGTCCTGATCTGGGAAGCTCCTAGCAGAGCTCTCCTCTTCTGCGGAACGAGGGCAGAGACTCAGGACATAGCAGACAAACTCTGCGATATAGGCTTCAAAGCGACTCCCATCCACGGAGACATGAGCCAGAGGGAGAGAAACACGGCTCTCGGTGCTCTCAGAGGCGGCCGCGTGAATATCCTCGTAGCAACAGACGTAGCTGCAAGAGGCCTCGACATCGATGCCGTAAGCCACGTCATCCAGTTCGGTCTGCCCCAGAACCTTGAGTCCTTCGTCCACAGAAGCGGAAGGACGGGGCGCGCAGGACATGAGGGAAGCAACATGCTCCTGCTCACGGCACGCGAGGCGAAACAGTTCAGATACATGGCTTCCAATGCCGGATCTAAGATGAAGATGGAATGGATCCCAGCACCCGACGCTCTTGAGATAGAGGGACAGGCCAGGATCCGTTTTGAAAAGACACTGCTCGAGCATGCGCTCGAATCTGATGAATTCCAGTCATGGGCCGAGGATATCCTTACCCGCGATGAAGCGATGATGCTCGTCTCGGGGCTGCTTGCCAAGGCATACGGGGATCAGCCTTCCGGATATTCGATCAGGACCGATGTAGAGGCTGAGATGAACAGGGAAAAATCAAGAAACGACAAGGGCCGCCAGGGAGCGGGCGCCTCATCCGGCAGGGCTTCGGACGGCAGAAAAGACAGGAGCGCAAGGCCTACGATGGGCGGAGGCCTGATGGTACAGTTCTCTGAAGGCCGCGAAGACGGATGGGAAGTGGGAGCGCTTCTTGGACTCATGTGCCGCTGCATAGGGGTCGGAAGGGAAGACGTAGGCAATATCAAACTGCGCGACAACAGCGCATCTATCGAACTTTCTGCCAAAGGCGCCGCCCTCTTTGAATCAAGGAAAGAGCGGCTCGCCAGGGAGGGGCTCAACGTCACCTCTGTAAGGAAGATAGAATCCAGGCCCTATGAGTCCGACCGCAGGGACGGAAGCAAAGGCAGGGGCGAAAGCAGGGCACCGTACCGCGACCGCAGACCCTCCGGCACAAGGGAAAGAGATGCCGACCGTCCAAAGAGAAGACGCATAGTCAAGTAACCGTACTCTGAAAACAAGATCAAAAGCTGCCCGCCAAAAACTCTCAGCGAGTATTTGGCGGGCACTGTTGTTTTTTTATGCTATACTTTCAAATCATCAAAATAATTTTAAATGATTTGTTTTTGTAAGTATTGAGGGGGGTATTCCGATGATACACAATATAGCTTTAGCAGGATGCGGCAACGTAGGGACTGCGCTTCTTGAGATCCTGAACGAAAAACGGATGGAACTGTCTGAAAAATACGGGTTCAATTTCAGAGTAACGCTGATAACCGACCTTATGAAGGGCACTGTCCTCGACCCCGAAGGGCTTGACCTGGAAAAAATCGTAGAGAACCTTAAGGAAGGAAAGGGATTCGATCCTTTCCCCAAAGGGGAGGGCACTTTCGGAGAACTGCTCGAGAAGTCGCGCGCAACGATGCTCGCGGAAGCCACCCCTACAGATCTGAAGACAGGAGAACCGGGCCTGTCGCATATCAGAGCGGCCCTCTCAAGAGGGATACATGTCACGACCACCAACAAGGGACCGGTAGCGGTAGCCTTTGACGAACTCAGCACTCTTGCAGACACCTGCGGTGCGAAATTCAGGTACGAAGGAGTCGTGATGAGCGGAACACCCCTCATCCAGATGCTCCGTTCCGGAATGGCCGGATGCACCATCCTGAAACTCGAGGGGATACTGAACGGGACCACAAACTTCATACTGACAAAAATGAGCAACGAAGGTTCATCATACGCCGAAGCCCTCGAAGAGGCAACTTCCCTCGGCTATGCCGAAGCCGATCCTTCGGGCGACGTCCTGGGCTGGGACGCAGCCGGAAAGGTCTCCATCCTTGCAAAGGTCATCTTTGGCAAGGACATCCCGGTAACTGAGGTGGAAAGACAGGGAATAACAGGGGTCACCCCGGAAAATATCAAAGAGGCCTTTGACAACGGCTACACAGTAAAGCTGATCGCCGGACTGAACTGGATAAACGGGATCCTTTACGCGTATGTGACACCAAAGGAGATCCCTCTTTCACATCCTCTTGCTTCCATCAGGGGAGCAACGAACGCAGTTACGATCACCAGCGACAACCTGGGAGAGGTCACGCTGATAGGTCCGGGGGCCGGAAGGCGTGAGACCGGGCAGGCCCTTCTCACGGACCTGATAGCGATGTGCCGGTACTGAGCAGGAAAAATCAACGCATCAGGACACATAATAAAACGATCAATAATAAAAAGAGAGGACCCGTATGAAGGATCCTCTCTATTTTTATTGCTGATAAATGTTATTGAAGCGTTACTTCCTAAGTTCGCCCGATTTGATCTTTGAGTCAAAATCGGCAGTGAGCCGCTTCAGCTCCTTCGTCAGCAGAAGGAGTCCGATAAGGTTGGGGATCGCCATCAGTCCGTTGAGCGTATCGGACAGATCCCACAGGTTTGCGAGTATCCCTGCTCCACCCCATCCGCCAAGTACTACGAGCACTATCCAGACTATTTTAAATGGCTTGATCATTCCGGGACCGCACAGATAGACAAGCGCGGTCTCTCCGTACCAGTACCATCCGAGTATCGTTGAGAAGGCAAACAGAGAGAGCCCCAGCGAAAGTATAACCGTGCCAGCTCCTCCGAGGGTAATTGAGAAAGCGGAGAGGGAGAGCTGGGCTCCGGTCAGTTCGGGCTGACTGGTCAGAACGCCCGTCGTAAGTATCGATGTCGCTGTAAGTGTGCATATAACTATAGTATCCATGAAAACTTCGAAGAGACCGTAGAGTCCCTGGCGCACAGGATGGTCTACTTTAGCAGTGCAGTGGACCATAGGAGCAGAGCCAAGGCCTGCCTCATTTGAAAAGACTCCGCGTGCTATACCGCGTGTGATCGCCGTCTTGACTGCCCAACCGGATATCGCTCCCGGGAGAGCCATCGGGTCTCCGAAAGCTCCCTGGAAAGCCATTGATATTGCTGCGGGGATCGCATCCATATGTTGGAAAATAACGGCAAATGCGCCGATTATGTAGAAGATGGCCATGAAGGGAACGAGGTAGACCGTAACAGTCGCGATACTTGTAAGTCCGCCCCATACGACAAGGCCGGTGAGTATTGCCAGGGCGATCGCAGTGTATATATGCGGGATGCCGAATGCCATAGAAATTCCTTCGGCTGTCGAGTTGGCCTGGACCATGTTTCCTATGCCGAAGGAGGCAAGGAACGCGAAGAGGGCGAAGAGTACTGCAAGCCACTTCATTCCAAGTCCCTTCTCAAGGATGTACATCGTGCCGCCCCTGAACTGGCCCTCTTCATCCTTTTCACGGAACCGGACCGCGAGCGTGACTTCGCAGAATTTCGTCGTCATTCCGAATATTGCGGATATCAGCATCCATACAAGAGCTCCCGGGCCTCCGAGGTGCAGGGCCGTGGCAACTCCTGCGATGTTACCGGTCCCCACTGTTGCGGCAAGTGCGGTAGCCATTGCGGCAAAAGATGAGATGCTTCCTTCCTCAGAGCTCTTTTCCCTGAGCCTGCCGAAGACTTCTCTGATCATGAGACCAAAATATCTTACCTGGGGAAAACCAAGAACCAAAGTGAACCAGACGCCCGTACCTACCAAGAGGGTGAGCATCCATGGGCCCCAGACGATCCCATTGATCACACCGTTGATTTTCCATATAGCTTCCACAAAAAATTCCCCCTTAAAATTAAAATAATAAAGCGATAAAATGGAGACACCGCCCCATGCTCCTTTCACAGATTATCACGCTGCATTATATTTGTCTACGATTTTATATAATCTTAATCAATTGTTAATGCAGCCTGAAGCACTGAAAAAGAGAGTCCGCCTATCCTAAGTTTAAGCAGGTTCCAGTTTTGCTTTCATTTTGATCTTTATCCTCCGGCCACTCACCTCCTAATATCGTTCTCTTAATTGTTCGGCAATATTGACAGAAACAACATACCGAATTTTCTAAATTTTACAAATAAACATTCAATAAGACAAGATGTTAATTTTCATTTTTAACAAAATGTACGGACATGTTTTTAAAATGCGGCTGAGCAATGGCTGAGCATCGCGAGCGGTTGCTGAGCAGTCGTAAGTGCAGGCGGAAACTGCATCGCGGAGAATTTGTCCGAAGACCTATCGGGCGGAGAATTTGCGGCGTTAAACGCCGCGGAGAATTTGCCTGACTCCGTCAGGCGGAGAATTCAAGATTTATGGTTTGAGGGCAAATTCACCGCTGAATGGTTCATTCAGCAAATTCTCCAGCGATGGACTACGCGAATTCTCCGCAGCCGAAGGCTGTAAATTCTCCGGCGGACGACCCAGCCGCCAGCCTTCCAAGTCAGCGCCGCGAGATGCCCCCAATTGCCGCAATTGGGGGCAGATCAGAGATGATAGCGACGCAGGTTTTAAGGTTTTAGCGGTTGTTTACACCAAACGCAATTGAGATTTAGAGCGAGTGATAACGACGCAACATGAAAAAATTCAAACTAAGACGTATATGAATACGTCGACGTGAAGGATTTTGAGTGTTGCTAAGTTAGCGCCGCTATAAATCCCAATTGCCCCAATTGCCAATTTTTTGGGCAATATAGAAGACATACCCATAAAATTGCTTGTATTTTGAGTAGAGCTCTGCCTCTCTTCTCAGGAATTCGACCATATTCTCTGCGGTCTTATTCCCGGGGTGTTTTTTCAGGAATTCCTCCTGCCTTGCTTTTTGCGGGATAAAATAATTGTCTGTCCAGCAGGTTTCAGGCAGTACGAATGCGGCGACCGGAATATAGCCTGTCTTTTGCATGATGGAAATATTGTGTGCTATGGTGCTGATCTCAGGGACTGCTTCTGTCCACCATTTCTCGATCTCCGCGGGGCGATCGTCTGTGAACCATGACTCGTACGTCACGGCAACGTAACCATCTTTTTTGAGGAAGCGCTTCCAGTGAGCCAACCCTTTTTCAAAACCGATATTGCCAATCGCACCCTCAGACCATATGATGTCGAATTCTTCATCGCCGAACTGCAGATCATCCATTGAGCCGACAATGCCCTTGACCCGGTCCTGCAAACCGTGCCTTTCGGCTTTTGCGTTGAGTTTGTCGATCGAACCGGCGAAAAGGTCGAGGGCTGTGATCGTCGCTTCTGTGTTCTGTGCCAGCACCATTGTCTGAAAGCCTGTGCCGCAGCCCAGATCGGCAATTTTCGTTTTGTTTGAAATATTTCCGATAAAACTTAACGCCCTGACAGTCTCTTCTGCACTGCCGGGTCCCTGTCGTTCAAGCTCCGTGAAAAATTCATTGATGAGAGCAAAATCAATTTCGTGGATCGTTATTTCTTCCATTGTCATACTCCTTATTTTCATATTGTGATTCACATGGCCGTTTGACCATATTTCAACATGCTGTGACTCTGCCCCGAACGACCCGGGCAGATAAACGATCATTAGATCAAGCTTGATCAACTATTGTGCTGATCTAATTTTGACCGTATATTTCTTTTCTTATCTCCGCAGCCCTTGCGTGGGCGATAAGCCCTTCGCCGCGGGCCATATTAGAAACAAGACCGCTTATTTCGAGCATAGCCTGTTTTGTCATGGTCTGATGGGTACAGACTTTGAGGAACGTGCCGACCCATACTCCGCCGGTATAACGGGCTGCTTTCAGCGTCGGCAGTGTATGGTTCGTTCCCGATGCATAATCGCCGAACACTTCTGCGGTATATTGGCCTATGAAGAGCGAACCGTAATTGGTCAGACGCGGGATCGTCTCTTCGGGGTCATTGACGATGACCTCCAGATGCTCGGGGGCATGATCGTTGGTGATCTTTATTGCCTCAAAAAGACTGTCTGCAAGCAGTACCTCGCCGTAATCCTCCCACGATCTCGATGCTATGTCAGCCGTAGGCAGTGCCGCGAGCTGCTGCTCGACAGATGAGATCACCGCCCTTGCAAGTCCTTCGTCATCAGTCACAAGTATGCCTTTTGCCAGAGGATCATGCTCGGCCTGTGCCAGCAGATCGGCTGCGATTATCCGAGGATCCGCGCCTGCGCCCCTTTCCGCAATTACAAGGACTTCGCTCGGTCCTGCCACGAAATCTATCCCGATCCTGCCGTAACACTGGCGTTTGGCCTCCGTTACATACTGGTTCCCGGGCCCGACCACCATGCTTACGGGAGCGATCTGTTCCGTGCCGTATGCGAATGCCGCTATCGCCTGGGCTCCGCCTACCGCATATATTTCATCAGCGCCTCCTATATCCATTGCAACGAGTGTTTTTGGATCGATGCTTTCACTTCCTTTTACAGAAGGGGAACATGCGGTTATCCGTCTCACCCCGGCGACTTTTGCCGGGATGGTCAGCATAAGGGCGGTCGAATAGAGCGGGTAGCTCCCGCCCGGGACATAACAGCAACACGAATCGACCGGGATGATCCTGTGTCCGAGATAAACGCCCGGAACTGTCTCAAACCCCTTCAGCTCGCGCATCGTGGCTTTCTGCGCTTCCGCAAATGCCCTGATATGTTCGGCGGCTTTCCTCATATCGGCCAATTCCTGTTCGCTTACCTGTTCATAAGCAGCCTCGATCTCCGCGCGGCCGATCCTTAGATCACGCCGCTTATTCTGGTCGAATCGGGCATTATATTCGATCAATGCCTTATCACCGTTGATGCGTACGTTTTTTATGATCGCCGACACATTGTCTCTGAGCTGCTGGCTGTCTTCATTTCTACGTGGTCTTGCTTCCTTGATGACTTTCATCGTTATCGCCCCCGGGCGTTGTACTTTTTAGTTTTAATTTTTACTTAAGAAAAAGAGGAACTATTGCTTTCTTATCTGGCACAGAAAACGGGATAAATTCCAATCTATACCCGTCTGCTGCAAAAAGTTTTTTCGGCCGATCCAATTTACTGCCCGGCAAGTCAGACTGATCCACCCTCTGACTTGCCGGATAAATGAGGTTATGATTTGTAGCTGTCCGGTTTTTCCAAAGGTTTTGTCGGATAAGGGGCAAATTCGATATGAAGTACGGGCGTTTCATCCATCATTATCTCGGCCTCATTCAAAGTCAGATCAAGAACATGCCCGCCCTTTTGGCGGTCGTCGGAAAGAAAGTGCAGATGGTAGCCTGCGGCGTTCGTGTTGCCCATGTAAGCGGGCATCCAGAACCCCACCAGCCTTCCGGATATCCCTTGGTATTCAAATTCCTTCTGTTCCTTCAGCGCATCGGAAAGCAGCGGGAACGGCGGCTCAAACGGGCCAACGCTGCGTACTTTAATCGATCCGAACCTCCCTTTGACGATGACTGCGTACGGCAGATCATTCCTTTCTCGCAGCTCATCCAGTTTTGCTCTCAATGCATCAAGCCCCATCCTGTATGGTCCGATCTTCTCAGTTATATCTGCCTCGAAAGACGTCACTGCGTAAAACGGGCTTTGCACATCGTCTTTTTCGACAGTTACTTTTCCTGTCTTCGCCGCCTTGTAGACCACACCGTCCAGTATGATCATCTCTCCGTCAAGTCCGGCAAATGTCCCAAGACCGACGTTTCCCAGTGATCTTATCTTTCCGACAGAAGCAACTCCTTCATAATTCCCGGCTAAAAGAGCCTCCATCGTCGACCCCTGATAAAGGGTCTCATTGTCAGGCTTTGGGTCCGCCGATGCAGCAAACTGAGATGCAGCTATGAGCAGAACAGAGCATGATATCAATACAATTTTTTTCATATTTTTTACTTCCTTTCTCGGATAAATGCTATTTCAATGTAACAGTATATATAGCAGTTACACGAGAATGATACAATCTTTCTAAGTATGCACTGTCCTATTATAGCGAGAGGGTGTGTTAAAAGATGAAAAAAATATTGATTATTCTTCTGATATTTTTGGCTGCCGCTTGCCGGGTTTTCGCAGCGCAGAATGAAAATGTAAATACATATAATTCCTTCAGTGCCTATTGTAAAACTGAAATGGCAAAGGTCCTTGATACTTATAAGGGCGAGCAATACTCCGTCGTTTATATGAAAGCAGGCAAAAAACCCGAACACTGGAAGAAGACTTCAGAGAGAGTGGCCCCTGTTTACGATATAAAGATCCAAAAAGCAACAGAACCGGGGGAACCGGATCTGCAGTACTTATCGTAAAACATTTAACTGCATTTTATGCCGATAATTTTGAATCTGAACAAGGGGCAAGAGCTGAAACCAAGGTAGTTGACAGTGGGCAAAGAGTTTATAAGTTTTTTATGTCATATGAAAACGATGAGTGGGTTTTGAAAAAAGTAATCAGATACACCCACTGGCATAATAAGAAATGGCAAACAATGTCGCCAACAAGTGTTTTTGAGATACTACAGAGCAGAAATGAGATAAAAAAATAGTGCGGCGTAAATAAGCCGCGTGAAGCGGCGATTTTTATCGCCGTGAAGCAATGGCGGAACGAATGTATGGGATCACACCGGCGACATATTTAGCGCAATTAAAGGGATAGTGTCAATTTTATACAATACAGATCCTTAATATTTGTTAACTTTGACGCAGCTGAATTACTAGGAGTGAGCTTATGAACAGGATCAAATTAGTTCTTGTTATGGTCTTAGGGGCAGCTTGGGAGTTTTTACAAGATCCATTCCATTGTCTGCTCTGAGCCTGGCTTTCCTGAGGGCATTGATCGCACTGCCGGTCCTTTTTGCGGCATTGAAAATGAAAAATACTGAAAAGGTGGAATGGCGGCTGTTAAAGCCTTACATCATTTCCGGCTCGATACTTGGCTTTGGCTGGCTGACTTTATTCTATGGATATAAACATACAAGTATCTCATCAACTGTGATCCTCTATAACATGTGTCCGGTCTATGTGATGATAGCCGCCCCCCTTTTACTGAAAGAGGCCATTTCAAAGATCCAGATCGCTGTGGTTTTCTTCTCATTTCTGGGGCTGGTTTTGATCGTCGGACAAAACCTGTCGGAGGGATACGGGTACCTGGGAATGGCACTCAGTGCAGTTTCAGGAATGCTCTATGCAACAATTATCCTTATTAACCGGAGCATAAAGTCCAGGGTAGATAATCAAACCGGGACTTTCGTACAAATATCTGCGGCGATGATCGTTTTACTGCCATTTGTTCTGGCAGAAGGGGATATATCAACGATCCGGGACCTAGATGCTGCGGCGGTCATTTATACCATTCTGTTAGGCGTATTGCATACCGGTATCGTCTATACCATATTCTTCTCCCTGACCACTCAGATGAGATCTGTTGAAATAGTTCTCTACAGTTATCTGGAACCCTTATTCGGCATCTTATTCAGCGTGATCTTCATCGGAGAGAAACTGACCGTCCTTCAAATCATCGGCGGGACCCTTATTTTAGGTTCAACTTTCATTGGGGAAATACTTAAAAACAAGAAAAAACCGGCCCTGCCCTCCGCCATGCAGACATGACCGTCATAGTCACCCTTGCGTCTCAGCAGTCGTAAAGATAGGCAGAAACAGCATCCTCCGGGAGTGGATCAGAGTCGGTTGCAAATCTGTTGCGGATCGGTCTGATAGAACATAAGAATATTGACCACGATATTTTCGCAAAAAAACAGGGTCCTTAAGCCGAAGCTCAAGCAGACCCTGTCGACGAGATCCGTTACGGAAAACCGCAACTGTCTCAAGGTTATATATTATACTTGACTTCTCTTTTTTCATCAAGCGGACAACTGTGGCATCTCGCGGCGCTGACTTAGCAACACTTGCGGCTTCAGAAGCCGCGGAGAATTGCGACCAAAGGCCGCAGAGGTCCAAAATCCCCGTCGTTCCCGGACACTACTTGACGGGAATCCAGCGTCTTTTGTTTGAGTTCCAAAAAGCTAGTCATAGACTAGATTCGAAGCCGCTGGATCCCCGATACAGGCATTCGGGGACGACGTGAGTGGATGCAAGGTTTAATTCAACGCGACGCCTTATGTCGCAAATTCTCCGCCGGATAAATCACCCGGCAAATTCACCGCAGCGTTTCTCAGCTGCAAATTCTCCGTAGCTTTAGCCACAGCCCTTGAATTCCCCGGCGGATGCTTTCTCCGTCAGCCTCTATAGCTTCTTTATCGCCTCATCCTCATCCAGCGGCCGTGCTGCAAGATAGCCTTGGATCTTTTCACATCCGTTCTTCAGCAGATTCTCCTTCTGCTCTTCATGCTCTACGCCTTCTGCAATGACATAGTGCCCCATTTTGTGGGCTATTGATATTATTTCTGCAGTAATAGCTTTGTCTGAGTCTACTTCTAAGAGCTTGTCGATAAAATATTTATCGATCTTGAGGCAGTCGACATTAAGCTCCTGCTCTCTTGCAAACGAAGAATAACCGGTTCCGAAGTCATCGATCGCTATGATCATCCCTTTTTCTCTAAGTTCGCCAAGTATGCAGTTGATCACACTGTAATCTGAGGTGAAGACTGACTCCGTTATCTCGATCCCGAGGTTCTTAGGGCTGACATTCATTTCGTCGATCATCTTAAACAGGTCTTCTTTGAAATCATTTGCCAGTACCTGAATAGCAGAGACATTTACCGAAACGGTCAAGTCTGCGCGGCCTGCCGCCTTAAGCCGGCCAATGAATCCGAGGGCCTGAAGAATGATTTTTTGCCGATCGGTATGATTAGTTTTGTCTTTTCCGCGATCGGTATGAATTCGAGCGGAGGAACAAACCCGAGTTTGTCGCTTTTTAACCTTGCAAGTGCCTCAAACCTGATATGCGGCCTGACTTGAGATCAAGTATCGGCTGATATTACAGGTATAGACCTCCGTCGGTCTCATTGTCGGCGATTGAGGCAAGCTCGCGTTTTATGTTCTGCTCCCGGACAATTTCCTTTTCTGTATCAGCATCGTAGATATAGACGTTAAAGCCATTTCCCGGTATGCTAAGGGCCTTCTCAGATGAGATCAGGAGTTTTTTCAAAAGCTGGTCAGTGTCGGGGCCACTGTTCCGGTCTACTTCAACAATACCTATTCCTGCTCCGGCTCTTTCCGGCGAAAGGAATTTTTCCAGCATATCAATAACTGCATCGCTTAGTTCAAGCAGTTCATCTTTATCACTGTAGTCTTTGATGAAGAAGACAAAGCGGTTCTCATGGGCATGGAAGAGCATACGCTTTTCCGTGCATAATTTTTTGAGGGATCCGGATATCTTTTTGATCAGTTCCTGAGTGTAGTTGAATCCGTAAGCTGTGGTCAAAGAGTGGACCGCAGAGAGATTTACGCACATAAGAGCTTTTTTCCGGTCTGTATGCATTATTTCATCGTCTTTAAGCGTCCTCTCCAAATAATTTCTGTTGTAGAGGCCGGTCCATTTGTTATGGTCGTTGTTATACCTGAGGGTATTCTCAATTTCTTTCCGATCGGATATATCGATGATAATACCTTCAAGAGCCTCCACTTCGTCATTCCGGTCGAAGATGCCTTCCGCCAGTTCAAGGACCCATTTGCGTTTTCCACTGAGGGTCGTGATCTCATATTCGTACTTAAACGGCAGCCGCTCGGAAAGGATACGTTTCCACTCCTTGAACAGGGGATCGCGATATTCCGGCGTTATGATATCGTTGAAGGAGAGATCCCTGTTGTTGATAAGGCTTTCCGGAGGATATCCGGTCAGTTCCACACAGCCGTCGGAGGCATACCGCATCGTCCAGTCCGGATCGTAATTGCACCTGTATGCCATTCCGGGAATATGGGAAAGAAGAACTGCCTTGCTGCGTTCACTCTCCGTCAGTGATTCTTCTATAGCCTTGCGCATGGATATGTCCTCAAGAAGACAGAGATGCATGGGCTGCATTTCCGGACCACCCAGAAAGTGGGATATCTTCATGTTTGTCCATACACTTGATCCGTCAGGCCTCAAAAACCGTTTTTCCAACGAATAACCATCAATTTTACCGGACTTGAACTGACCGAATTTTTCAAGATCGGTCTCCAGGTCGTCCTGATGTGTTATTTCAGTCCATGCTATTTTCGTTAATTCACTGCTTGTCCAGCCAATTATTTGTTCAAACATCGGGTTGATGTTCATTTGAATATATTCAGACCGGGTGGCAAAGCTCTTGTCATTGACTATCGCTATGCCGATAGGTGCCTGGTCGAACACGCTGCGGTAGAGGGCTTCATTCAGGGCCAGTTTTTTGCTTACTTCCCTGAGTGTGAAATTCTGACTCCAGAAGCGAAGCAGGACAAAAAAGAGTATGAGAAGGCTTATTACGATCACCAGGTCTGGAATCATGCGCTCCCTTAAGCGATCATTCCATTCTGATGCGGAATAATCCACTCCGAAGACCGCAAAGACTTCTCCGTTTTCCGGGTCTTTTATCGGCACGAGTGCGCTTATCCACCTTCCCCATCTGTCGGTGGTCGGACCGAGAAGTTTTGTTTTGTCTGACTTGAAGACCGATCTGAAGGCTTCATCCGCTTCATCTTAGATTTGCCCCGGAGGAGAGTAATCCGGCGAATCGGGCGGCTCTGAATCTAAGAAGATAATTATTTTGCCGTTTCGTTGGGACATAATGTAGACAAACGGATCGGGTTGGTTGTCTTTACCAGTTCCGAGAGGCTGAGTTTTGTCATTATGTATTCAGGTTTTGCGGTGTCTTCTTCGCTGCCTGACAGTTCTAATATATGCTCAGGGTGAATGACCGACTCTACCGACTCAGCCAGCATGATAGCCTCAGATGAGGCAATTTCATTGTATCTGTTCCATGAGAAACGCAAATGAAAGGCGACGACAGACAGTACCAGGACAGTAAGAAGGATACCTTGAAGCCGGTTTGGCCCGGTTTTTGAGCTACCTGGTGAAGAGGGCATATTTAACCCTGTCTCTTTTTTCACTTATGAAGACGCCTCTTTCTTTCTGCGCCATAAAATTTCATAATAAACAAAGTGGTAAAATATTGTGTCAATTTTTATATATAAGTATTCTATGTTACGTTTGACCGCACTTAAATAATAAGGAATAAAAAGAAAAGGTTTCTCTAAAAGGTTTTTGATCATTGCCCTAAGGTTTTACCATTGCTTGGCTATCGCTTGTCTACTGCTTGCCAAATTTTTGGGGGTTTGCCGCCGGGCACTTCCCGGCCGCCCTTACAACTGCCTGATCTTACTAATTGATCCCAACAGATTTGCAATCGATTTCCAATTGACTCCCGCAGGATGTGCCATCCTGTATTCCAGTGGTGCCGGAGGGGGGGGTCGAACCCCCACGGGTGTTACCCCGGAGGATTTTGAGTCCTCTGCGTCTGCCATTCCGCCACTCCGGCAATATTCCGACCCGGATATTCTAACGGAAGAATCCCTTGACCGCAATGCCTTTAGCTTTCAAAATGTTGTAATATATACTTGAAATTCCAAAGCGGCGATTAGGGGGACAAATCATGAAAAATATCATTCTTTCGCACTATATAGTCAAGGACATCGAGCCCGAACCCTGGAAGGAAACATGGAACAACCTCGTAGACTTTGGTGAGAGGATGGCTCCGAAGCTTGAACCTATGGACATAAAGCTGAAGCTCCGGAAAGTGATCCTCGACGAGATCACCCAGGAAACCCTGATGGCGGGCAACATGGTAACGATACAGTCTCCCGAGATCGAAGTGGAGGAGACGCCCATCGAAGAACTGATGATGCTGGAGGTCGGGTTCGCCGAGTGCGAGTCATGCGTAGTTCCGGGCGGAAGCGGATTCCCATGCCGGACGCTGAAGGATTTTGACGGGAACGAGAGGATGGTCCTCCCTGAGGAGTTCTTTATGGAAGCCACCCTGCGTGTGGCATTCAAATCACAGCACGGGAGCGGGTGCGGCTGTGCCGACTGTTCTTCCTGCGCCAGCGGATGCGGCGATGAAGAACAAGGGATCCGCCACTGAGGCGGAATCTGCAGGGAGAACGTGATGGCCGACATAAAGATAACGACAAAGGGCGGAGATAAGGGAACGACTTCACTTGGCGACGGCACAAGGATAGCAAAGGACGACGCCAGGGTGGAACTGTACGGGACGCTGGACGAGTGCCAGGCGGCTCTCGGGCTTGCCCGTGCAGCGTGTAAGTCCCCGAAGACCGCCGAGGATATATTCTTCCTCGAAGATTATCTTTTCAGCGCGATGGCATATTTCGCGGAATGTGATTTTCCGGAGCCGGATCCGATGATACTGGAAAACATGTCCTCCAGGGTCGCGGCATCGATAAAAGAAGCCCAGATCTTCGTAAGGCCCGGAGATTCCATGTGCGGCGCGGCGCTGCACCTTGCAAGGACGATAGCGAGAAGGGCTGAGAGAGCTGCAACGCCCCTTCTCAGGGAAAATAAGATCACGGAGAAAAGTTACGCCTTCCTGAACAGGCTTTCGGACGTCATCTATATGATATCCATCAAGGTCGACGAGGAAGAGCGGGAGATGAAAAACTGAACGCAAAGTACGTGCAATAAATGATCGGGCGGCCTAAGGCCGCCTTTTTTGTTTCTGTGACTTTTTCTACTTTTCCTGTTCCTCCGCGGGATCGTCCGCAAACCTCTTCCAGTAGAGCTTGAGCCTCTCCCTGATACGAGCCTCTGCCCCGATCTTTCCGGGATAGTAGAAACGCCTCTGTTCTGGCAGGTATGCCTGGGGGACCCAGTGGCCGGGCGAGTCATGGGGGTATATGTATCCATCGCCGTCATTCCTCAGGTGATACGGGACTTCCATGAGGTCTCCCTCTTCGACCGCTTTCATCGCTGCCCTTATCCCAAGATAAGAGCTGTTGCTCTTTGGCGCAGAGGCAAGATAGACGACCGCTTCGCCCAGTATTATGTCGGCTTCGGGAAGGCCTACCCTGTCTACCGCGGCTGCGGTGTTCTGAGCCACGACAAGCGCCATCGGGTCTGCCAGGCCTACGTCTTCTGACGCGAATATGCAAAGCCTCCTGCAGATGAATCTGAGGTCGTCCCCAGCGGCAAGCATTCTCGCAAGCCAGTAGAGAGCGGCGTCCGGATCGGATCCCCTGAGGCTCTTGATCAGTGCGGATATTACCGCATAGTGGTCGTCCGAGACCCTGTCGTAGCGTTGTGTGGCCATCCCGGTGCTTTCGGCGATCACCTTCAGGGTGATCTCGCTCCCGCCGCTGAGAGCGACAGATGAGGCTGCGGCCTCAAGCCTTGTCAGCGCCTGTCTCGCATCCCCTCCGGAAAGTGCGGCAAGCTTGTTTATGACGGACTTGTCAGCGGTCACTCCGAGCATCCCGAGACCCTTCACCTTATCTGAGAGCGCTCTTTCGAGCAGCAAAACGATATCCTGCTCTCCAAGGGGTTTGAGCGTATAGACGACCATACGCGAGAGGAGCGTCTTGTTTATTTCAAACCATGGGTTTTCTGTCGTGGTACCGACCAGTATTATATCTCCGGTCTCGACCGACGGGAGAAGCACGTTCTGCTGTTTTGTGTTGAAGTGGTAGATCTCGTCCACGAACGCTATCGCCGACCTGCCTGTTATCCTTTTGGAGGCCTTCGCGTTGTCGACCAGGGTACGAAGCGTCTCGACCTTTGCGCTTACCGCGTTTATCTCAAGAAGCTCCCTTCCCGTAGTCCTGGACATTATACGGACGAGGGTGGTCTTTCCCACACCTGGGGGGCCGTAGAGGATGCAGCTTGGGACTTTGCCGCCCTCGAGCATAACTCGCAGGGGTTTTCCGGGGCCCAGGATATGGGCCTGACCGACATAGTTATCCAATGTCTCCGGCCGCATGCGTTCGGCAAGGGGGATCTCATAAAGTACCGCCCTTCCGTCATTTTCCCGGCTGAAAATACTGCCCTCTTCCATCTTAGAAGATCTTTCTTTCGATGAACCTCGTCAGGTCGAGAGAGTTTTTCGGCGCCTTTATCCCCTCTCCGCCTGTGGTCACTTTGACCATGGGATAACGTGACGCAAGATATTTTTGGGCAACGAATGATATCTTATGTCCCATAAAGCATGGCTCAAAAGACTGGCTGGCCTTCCATTCGACAGGACCGAGGACAAAATCGTTGGGGATCGTTATGGTCCCTACGCCCAGGGCGGCTGCCCTGACGAGCCAGCAGTCCAGAGTTGGTGATGTCGTGTCGGGAAGCTCGAGCGTGATCGCGTAGGCGGCATTAAGCCACTTGTCTCCGCGCTTTGAGTGTATCTCCCTGTATTCCCACGGCGTCATCGGCTTGGGGTCGTCAAGATCCGCCACGAGATCCGTCATTTTGGGGTAAACGGCATCCGCCCATTCATCCCACTCAGGTTCGCTCCTCTGCACAAGGACAGCCCTCATGCCGGCCCTTCTGGCTCCCTGCAGGTCGTAAATAAAATCTCCGATCAGGACACAGTCGGAAGGCTCCAGACCCATAGAAGCCGCGGCCTCAATAAGTGCGCGGGGGTGGGGCTTTACTTCTTTCTGTTCATCCCTGCTCCACGTATGTTCCGGAAGTTCAAGGCCGATGGTCCTGGCTGCGAGTTCTATCGACTCACGGCAGTTCCTCGACACTATCGTATAGGGGATGCCTTCTGATCTAAGTCGGTCTATCAGTTCGAATGCCCCGGGTATCGGCTCGGCCCTGCGGGCACCCTCGATCTCAAGGTCGCACAGATCTTTCATGAAGGAGATTTGATCTTCGGGTGAAAGAGTGCAGGCCTCTTCAAGCAGCATAGCTTTTCTTCCCCCGTAATACCGCTCCCGCAGTCCGGAGAAATCAAGCTTGGTATCTGCAATGACACCGTCCCAGTCTATGATGAAACCTTTTGATGCCGATGGGTGCCAGAATGGCGGTTTGATGTTCATAAATTTGCTCCTTCACTTGATTTGACAGAGGCCAAAAATACCCCGCAAGAGCCGTGTACGGAAGGTCTTGACCCGCTCCTTAACAGGATTAGAACCCTACCCGCAAAGCTTGGTCGACCGACGAGGTCTCCGCCGCTGACGGGGAAAAAGTTCAGCCGGGATTTATTGTTGGCTCAAGACACAACCCGTATTCCACGCACTCCGCAGGGTCATTTTGATTCCTGTTCAATTATATCGTTAAGACCAAAAAAAACAAGCGCAACAGTACTTGCGTGCCCTTCCGAACAGTCCGGGACCGTGGCATTTGCCGCATATCATAGTATAATCATATTGCCGGACCGACCGGCGGAATCTGCGGAGGTGATCGCCAGTTGTTTAATATTGCGGTACATGGACACTTCTACCAGCCGCCGCGAGAGGATCCATGGTCAAACACGGTTTTGAAGGACCCCACAGCATTCCCCGCTCATGACTGGAACCAGAGGATAACCAACGAATGCTACAGACCTAACTGCGCGGCAAAGGTACTTGGACCTGACGGTCGTATAGCATCTGTCGTAAACAACTATTCACATATGAGTTTCAACTTCGGGCCGACCCTGCACAGATGGATCGAAAAGGAAGATCCGGCCCTCGACCAGACAATAAGGGAGTCGGGCACGAAGGCTGTCGCACAGTGCTACAGCCACATGATAATGCCGCTCGCATCGGCAGAGGACAAGAAGACCCAGACGATATGGGGCATCAGGGATTTTGAATACCGTTTCAAAAGAAGCCCCAAAGGCATGTGGCTTCCGGAGACGGCGGTCAACACGGACGTACTCGAGGTCCTCAGCGAAAACGGCATAACCTTTACCATCCTTGCCCCGAGCCAGTGCGAAGCTGTGATCGTAGGCGGAACAAGAATGGAGACACCGGACGGCAAAGGGCTCGATGTCACCATGCCGTACCTTTGCAGGCTTCCCTCCGGAAGGACCATAACGATAGTCTTTTACCACGAAGGACTGACCCATGACATCGCTTTCGGAAAACTTCTGGAGAACGGAGACAGGTTCAGGGACGCACTGGTCGGAGCAGTAAAGACCCGCTCGGAAGACAGGCTCCTTGTCGTTGCCACGGACGGCGAGACCTACGGGCACCACCACAAGTTCGGTGAGATGGCCCTCGCCCGTCTCTTTGAAAGGCTCGATGCGGATCCCGATGTGCGGCTGCCCGACATCGGCACATTTCTTGAGGAACATCCCGCAAAATTTGAGTGCATCATCAAAGAAAATAGTTCATGGTCCTGCGTGCACGGCATTGAACGCTGGCGCAGTGACTGCGGCTGCAGCACAGGCGGAAGATCCGGCTGGAACCAGGCATGGAGGAAACCTCTGAGAGAGGCGTTCGACAGGCTCGCAGTGAGGGTCGACGGGATATTTTCCGAAACCGTTTCGCCCTATTGCGATCCGTGGGAACTGAGGAACCTTTCGATAGAATACTTCCGCTCAGCAAACCGCAACAACAAGGAGGAGTACGAAAAAGGGCTCGAATTCCTTTCAAAACACCTGGGAAACATCGGTGAAAAGGAAGGGGCTTCTATCCTCTCCGCACTTGAGGCTGAACGTATGCGGATGTTCATGTACACCTCATGCGGATGGTTCTTCAACGATATCTCAGGCGTGGAGACAAAACAGGTGGTCTCCTTCGCCGTAAGGGCCGCCGAACTCGCCGGCAGTCTGTCCGGCCGGGACATCATCTCAGACCTGCTGATAAACCTGGAAAAGGCGAAGGGCAACACGAAGGGATACCCCAACGCAAAAGTCATGGCCGAACGTGAAATAATGTATAAGACGCGCTGCAGCGGAAACGGCAGCAACGGAAAGCATGCCAACGGAGGGACCTCCCTGGTCTCCGACCTTGAAAGCACCGGATTTGGAGGAGAAAAAATGACAGACATGAATTACGGCGGCAACCTTGCCCAGTCGATCCTGTCTACGCTGGAAAGGGATCCCGCATTCAGGAACGTAGCCTATTTTTCAATGGAGATAGGCCTTACCCCGGAGATCCCGACCTATTCCGGAGGGCTGGGGATACTGGCCGGCGACATACTCAAGAGCGCGGCCGACCTTGGCGTTCCGATGGTGGGGATCACCCTCCTCTATAAAAAGGGATATTTTGCGCAGAAGATAAACGAAGAGGGAAGACAGATCGAGAGGCCCGTGGACTGGGACCCCTCAAAACTGCTGACTTTCCTGCCCAACCGCGTGAGCATCACGATGAACCACAGGGAGGTAAAGGTAGGGGTATGGACCTATACCATAATCGGGAATTCCGGGCACCCCGTCCCGATACTCTTTCTCGATACGGACCTCCCCGAGAACGCCCCCGAGGACAGGGCGCTGACGGACGAACTGTACGGAGGCGACAACAGATACCGCCTGTGCCAGGAACTTATACTGGGCATAGGCGGACTCAGGATACTCCGCGACCTTGGTTACAGGAACGTGAAGACCTTCCATCTGAACGAGGGACATGCGGGCTTCATAACGCTTGAACTCCTGAGGGAACAGGGTTACTCCGATCTTCAGAAGATCCGCAACCAGGTCGTCTTCACTACCCACACCCCTGTGGAAGCGGGCCATGACTTCTTCTCGTACGACCTCATCAACGAAGTCATAGACAGCACGTTCATAGAAAAACTGAAGAACACCGTCGGAGGCTGCGGACTCTCGATGACTGATCTGGCGCTGAAGTTCAGCAGGTACGTCAACGGGGTCTCAAAGAAACACGCAGAGGTCAGCAGGGCGATGTTCAGCAACGATTCCATCGACTGGGTGACCAACGGAGTGCACTCGACCACATGGACATGCGAATCGTTCGCGGCCCTCTATGACAAGTACATCCCGGGATGGCGGTCGAATACCAGCAGGCTGATGCAGGCCGTACAGATCCCCAATGATGAGATCTGGGAAGCGCACATGACCGCAAAGCTGAAGCTTCTGGACATGGTATTTGAGAAGACCGGAAAAAAGCTGGATCCCGATATCCTTACCATAGGCTTCGCAAGAAGGGCAGCTACATATAAGAGGGCCGACCTCGTATTCACCGACATAAAGAGGCTGCTCGAGATAGGCGCAGGTAGGATCCAGTTCATATTCTCAGGCAAGGCTCACCCCCACGACGAACCGGGCAAGGACATCCTTCAGAAGATACACAAGATATCGAAGGAACTGGGCAAGGAGATGCCTGTCGTGTTCATAGAGAATTACAACATAGAACCGGCGAAGCTGATCACCTCCGGGGTGGACCTGTGGCTCAACACTCCGGTGAGGCCCAGAGAGGCATCGGGCACGAGCGGCATGAAATGCGTCCACAACGGGATAATGAACTTCTCAGTCCTTGACGGCTGGTGGATCGAAGGATGCCTCGAAGGGCACACGGGCTGGGCGATAGGACCGGAACCGAGACCGGATGACATGAAAGGATACGATGAGTCTTTGGACGCGGAAGATCTGTACAGGAAACTGCAGATCAAGATACTGCCGCTCTATTACAACAACAGACCAAGGTGGATAAGGATGATGAAGCTCGCAATTTCGATCAACGCAAGCTACTTCAACACGCACAGGGTCGTCAGGGAGTATTGCGAGAAAGCTTACGGAACAGTTTTCAGAGGTCTTTAGATATGATCGCTTATAAAAATTTTACGCTCAAGGTACTTCATATAGCTCCAGAGTGCTCCCCGCTTGCGAAAAAAGGCGGGCTCGGCGATGTAGTGGGGACCCTTCCAAAGGCACTGAAAAAGCAGAACATAGACGCCAAGGTGCTCTTGCCCGCATGGCCCGGAGTACTTGATAAGGCGGAGAAATCCGGCATGCTGAAAAGGGAGCCGATAGGTGAGATAAGCGTTGCGCTGAACTGGCGCGCATACACTGCATCCGTCCTCGAAGCGGAGGTGAACGGCCTTCATATATATCTGATGGACCAGCCGGAACTTTTTTCCAACCCCTGCATATACCCCGAGAAGCTGGATGCCGTGACCGTACTGCCCTTTATCTTCCTCTCCTTTGCCCCGTTTGAGCTGCTGAGGCTTACCGGATGGAAGCCGCAGTTCCTCCACGCGCATGACTGGACCACCGCCCTGATATCCGCAGCCCTGAAGTGGCACAGGTACTATTCTTACTTCAACGGCGACTATGATACGGTCTTCACGATCCACAACCTCGCATTCCAGGGGATCATATCTCCGTCCGTGCTCGAGGGCTGGGGATTCAGCCCGAGTTCGTTCTCAAACCTGGACACGGACAGCATGGAGTATTTCGGCCAGGTGAACATGATGAAGGGCGCGATCACGACGACAGATGCCTTTACGACTGTAAGTCCCAACTACTCATGGGACATACAGACGCCGAACGGCGGCCTGGGACTTGACGGAGTGATATCCGCCCACAAAAACAAGCTTCGCGGGATAATCAACGGTATAGACTACGACATCTGGAACCCCGGGACTGACTCGTTCCTGCCCGCCAATTACAGCATAGGCGACATGGACGGCAAGAGCGAGTGCCGGAAGGCCCTGCTCAAGGAGTGCGGATGGGAGGACGACGGGAGGCCGATCCTGATCTTTGTCGGGAGACTTACCGAACAGAAAGGGATAGACATAATGCTAGAGGCGGTGGGACCATTGCTGGCGAATAAGGCAAGGTTCGTGATTGTCGGCTCGGGAAACGACCTGTACACCAGAAAGGTCGTTGAATTCGAAAAAGAGCATCCCGACTCGGTGCATGGGATCCTCGAGTTCAACGAAGCCAAGGCGCACCTCACATATGCCGGAGGTGACATACTCCTGATGCCCTCACTGTTCGAACCCTGCGGGCTTTCACAGATGATAGCCTTCGCCTACGGGACCATTCCTGTTGCAAGAGCGACGGGCGGACTTGCTGATACCGTCATCGATGCAGACGGATCGCCGGACGGCACGGGATTCCTTTTCAAGGACTTTGCATCCGGAGAGCTTCATAAGGCGATCGAGAGGGCTCTGGCGGCAAAAGAAGACGGTAAAAGATGGGACGGCATAATCAGAAACGCAATGGGCGCCGATTTTTCATGGGACAATTCCGCAAAGGCCTACGCGGAGCTCTACAGGGACATCCTGACGTCGGACTGATCCGTTTACATTACATTCGAGACATAAACTTACAAAACCACAGGCGAATTAATATAAAAAAATGGTTTTGAATTATGCAAAAACTATAGATCAATAACTTTTTAGGCTATAATTGTTTGCAGTATTAGCGGTACGTCTCTGAGTCTTAACACTGCTCCACCTGAAAATGGCTGACTATTGTCAAAAAAAGGAAAGACATCGTCATAAAGCATTTTAAGGAGGGATCAAGATGATCCATGGCAAGTACGGCCGGGTCCTCGGAATGGTGCTGGCGGGAGGCAAGGGAGAACGGCTGATGCCGCTGACAAGATACCGCGCTAAACCTGCGGTCCCTTTCGCAGCAAAGTACAGGATAATAGATTTCGCGCTCTCCAACATGGTCAACAGCGGCCTTTTTTCTATCTACTGTCTTATTCAGTTCAAAAGCCAGTCACTGCATGAACACATAGGCAAAGGGTGGCAGTTCGGCAGCGCACTTCGCGGACGCGACTTTTTCGTGAACGTGGTACCCGCCCAGATGTGGGACGGAGAACGCTGGTACGAAGGCACCGCAGACGCGATCTTCCAGAACCTCCACCTGATCACACTCTTCAACGCCGACAGGATCTGCATATTTGCTGCCGATCACGTCTATAAGATGGATGTCGAGCAGATGCTCCAGTACCATATGGACAACAAGGCTGACGTGACCGTTGCCGCCTATGTCGTCCCATCTTCGGAGGCAAACCAGTTCGGATGCATAGCGACCGACGCGAGCGGCCGGATCATTGATTTCGTGGAAAAACCCTCCGTGCCCCCGGAGATACCGGGAAGGTCCGGTTTCAGCTTCGTCTCGATGGGCAACTACATTTTCGAGAGGGAGATACTTGAGGAATCGGTGCTTGCAGACAACGAAAAGAAGGAAAGCACCCACGACTTCGGAAGGGACATAATCCCGTCACTGTACAAGTCACATAAGGTCATGGCCTACGATTTTTCGACCAACGTGCTTCCCGGCGGAGACAGGCCTTACTGGAAGGACGTCGGAAACATCAAGGCCTATTGGGAGGCCCATATGGACCTTCTCAAACATCCATCGGAACTGAGCCTCTACAACCAGCAGTGGCCGATAAGGACTGTATCGTATTCCGATCCCCCGGGATTCACGTACCCTGCGGCTGACCACTCATGCTCTGTCGACGGCTGTCTTAGGGCCGAGGCCAGCCGCGTGCTGGGCGCGTATGTAAGAAAGAGCGTCCTTTCCCGCAACTGCGTCATAAAACCGGGCGCGGTAGTCGAAGAGTCCATAATAGGGCAGAATGTCGAGGTCGGTGAAAACTGCAGACTGCGCAGGGTCATAGTGGATGCTCACAACATCATCCCGCCCGGAACATCCATAGGCTTCGACCCTGTAGAAGACGCTCAGAAATACCACCTCGACCCGACATCCGGGATCGTTGTTTTGGGCATGCCCAAAATACAGCTTAGGAAAAAACTGATCATCCCCGGCAGCTATGAGCAGCTTTTCCGTTCCCCCGATGAGATCGGCTTCTGAGGATCTCCCTGGGCCCCTCATGCGGGAAGGGGCGGAGGGAGACATACAGGGTGCCCTGGAAAGGGCGCTGCGCGAGGGAAAACGTTATACGAAGACCGGAAAGGTCGCGACATACATTCCCGAACTCTCCAAGGCGAATCCGGAACATATCGGGGCATGTATTAAGACCTTGACCGGCGAAACATATCACTGCGGCGACTGGCAGGAGCCTTTTACGATCCAGAGCATATCAAAGACGATATCTTTGACCCTGGCCCTCCAGACAGCGGGTTATGATATGCTGTTCAGCAAGGTGGGACTCGAACCTACCGGAGATTCGTTCAACTCGATAGTCAAGCTTGAGACGAAAACTCCCCACCCGCTCAACCCTATGATCAACGCGGGAGCCATAGCCACCGCAAGCTGCATCCCCGGAGACGATCCATTCGAGCTCTACATGGAGCTTGCAAAGAGGGTTTGTCTGAACGATGATCTCTCGCTCAACCATGATGTTTATCTGTCCGAAAAACTAGCCGGTATGAGGAACCGCTCCATGGCGTACTGGATGAAGAGCGAAAACATAATCGAAGGAGACCCCGAGGAGGCGCTCGATCTCTATTTCCGCATGTGTTCAGTCAACGTCACTGCGGAGGACCTTGCCAACTGGGGAATGGTCCTGGCAAACGACGGAGTGGATCCGACAAGCGGCACGAGGCTCGTCGAAAGCTGGATCGTCCGGATAGTTAAAACTTTTATGGTCACGTGCGGCATGTACGACGGTTCCGGAGAATTCGCGGTCAAGGTCGGGATACCCTCAAAAAGCGGCGTAGGCGGAGGGATCCTCTCAGCAGTCGAAGGCAGGATGGGCATCGGGGTCTTCAACCCGTCCCTGGACCGCAAAGGAAACAGCATAGGAGGCATGCGGCTTCTCGAGGACCTTTCGAAAAGCCTCCGCCTGCACTACTTCGCGGGCAAGCAGCAGTTCTAAGTGCGGCTGAGCTATGGCTAAGCTATTGCTGAGCAATCGCAATCAGGCAAGCAATGGGCAAGCAATCGTAAAATCTTAAGAACTGGACCCTCTTCCGTCGTTCCCGAATGCTCCAATCGGGAATCCAGCGTCTTTTGTTTGGGCCTTATAAAGCTAGTTATAGCAAGAAGCTAGAACCATAAAATCAAATACAGTCATTTGGAATGGCTGTGCTGTTGAGCCTCCGTGGCCATTGGCCGCAATTCTCCGCGATGCGAAGCGAGCAAATTCTCCAGCGACAAATGTCGCGAATTCTCCGCGGCGGTCCCGCCGCAAATTCTCCGCACTTACGACCGTTTGACGATAGTTTGACCGCACTTACAACTGCTCAGCCATCGCCCAGCTATTGCTCAGCGACTGCTCAGCAATTTTTTTCCGCCTTTCATGTATTGACAACAGGAAGAAAAAATAGTAATCTTCACTAGCTTGGTAGGGATGGTGAGGATTATGGCGATATCACAAAAATGTCAGTACGCCCTCAGGGCGATATATGAACTCGCACTCCATCAGGACGAAGGTCCGTGCAAGATCGGGGCCATCGCGGAAGCGCAGTCCATACCGGTGCGTTTCCTTGAGAATATTCTCAACAGCCTTAAGGGAGCCGGGTTCGTCGATTCCGTAAGGGGAAAAGACGGCGGGTATTATCTTCTGAGAAAAGCTGATGAGATAACCGTCGGTGAGGTCATCAGATTCGTCCAGGGACCGCTGGGACCGGTCGAATGCACCACGAGAGTTGACGATGACTGCGATTTTTACAACGACTGCGTCTTCAGGCCCTTGTGGGACAAGGCGAGGGCCGCGCTTGAAAGCGTCTATGACGGGACCACGTTCCAGGATCTCGTCGATCAGTCCGCAAATACTTGCAGGATGCCTCAGTGCAGCTGCAACAGAAAAAAAGATAAAATCTAAATCCTATTAAGAGGTGACTTGTTATGACAATGACACCGCGCAAAGTTTATCTGGACAACTCAGCAACAACAAAGGTCGACAGCAAAGTTCTCGAGGCCATGCTCCCCTACTTCTCTGAAGAGTACGGCAACCCCAACAGTCTCCACGCCTGGGGAAGAGAGGCAAGAAAGGGAGTGGACCATGCCAGGGCGCAGGTGGCACAGCTGATCGGAGCGGACCCAAAGGAGATCATTTTCACCGGAGGCGGAAGCGAAGCTGACAACCTGGCAATCAAAGGTGCGGCATGGGCACTTAAAGATAAAGGCAAACACATCATCACAAGCGCGATCGAGCACCATGCTCTTCTGGATACAGTGAAATGGCTTGGCAAGAACGGATATGAGTACACGATCCTCCCCGTGGATGAGACGGGATTGGTGGATCCGAAGGAGCTTGAGGCCGCGATCAGGCCGGATACGATACTGGCGTCGATAATGTTCGCCAACAACGAGATAGGAACGATACAGCCCGTGGCCGAGCTCGGAGAGGTCTGCCGCAGACATGGGGTCCTCTTCCATACCGACGGCGTCCAGGCGACGGGACATGTTAAGATAGATATGAAGGAACTCCCGATCGACATGATGACTATGGCTGCCCACAAGATGTACGGCCCCAAGGGAGTCGGTGCGCTTTACGTCAGAAAAGGCATCAAGCTTATCCCGGTAATACACGGAGGCGGTCAGGAGTTCGGGGTACGCTCCGGCACAGAAAACACTCCGGGACTGATCGGTTTCGGAATGGCCGCCGAGCTTGCGGCGAACCGTCTCGTAAACGGTGAGATCGACAACGAGATACGCCTGCGCGACAAGCTGATCGACGGGCTTATCGAGAGGATCCCAGAGATAACGCTTACCGGACACAGGACAAAGAGGCTTCCTTACCACGCCAGCATCTGCGTAAAGTATGTCGAGGGCGAAGGGATGCTTCTGCTGATGGACGCAGCCGGGATCGGAGTTTCAAGCGGTTCGGCCTGTACATCGGGAAGCCTGGAACCGAGCTACGTCCTGCTGGCGCTTGGACTGGACCACTCGACTGCTCATGGTTCCGTGAGGATGACACTGAGCAAGGACACAAACGACGAGGACATCGACTACGTACTGGAGAAATTCCCGCCGATCGTGGAGAAGCTCCGCTCGATGTCGCCTTTCTATAAGAAAAACCAATAAATATCGAATATTCCCTTAAAGGAGATGACAAGATCATGTACAGTGAAAAAGTAGTGGATTATTTCATGAATCCACGCAACGCAGGAAAACTGGAAGACGCGAACGCGATCGGTGAAGTAGGAAATCCGAAGTGCGGAGACGTCATGAAGATATACCTGAAGATAAACGACAATGAGATAATCGAGGACATCAAGTTCGAGACCTTCGGGTGTGCGGCAGCGATAGCGACAAGCTCGATGATAACGGAAATGGTCAAGGGCAAGACGATATCAGAGGCGCTGAAGATAAACAATAAGGACGTTGCAGAAGCTCTGGGAGGACTTCCCCCGGCAAAACTCCACTGCTCGCTCCTTGCCCAGGAAGGAATAGAGGCAGCGGTGGCAGACTACTTCATCCGCAAGACCGGCAAGGCTCCCGAAGGCTTTAAGTCCCCGCATTCAACATGCTCGGCCTGCGGAGGTTCATGCGGCGGCGGAGCCGCTCCGGTCCACGAAGAGGAAGAAGAAAAATTTGTGAGCGAGGATCACCGTGTTGCAGAATAGAGAAGAAGCCGTGGGAAAAATAATCGCCGTCTGCACTGCGCCCGAAAAGGGCATGATCAAGCATGACGTCGGCGAAGGCCTTCTTATCGAAGGAATCGGTATCAAGGGGGACGCCCACGCAGGCTTCATGCACCGTCAGGTCAGCCTGATCTCGATCGAGGATATCAGGACCATGATGGAGAAGCTTCCCGACCTTGTCCCCGGAAGCTTCGCAGAGAACCTGACGACAGAGGGCTTCGACCTTTCCCAACTGAAGATAGGAGACAGACTGAAGGTCGGCGAAACTGTGCTCGAGGTCTCGCAGATAGGCAAGGAATGCCACACCAAGTGCGAGGTCTTCAAAAAGACAGGCGACTGCATAATGCCGCAGAAGGGCATATTCACGAAAGTTATCAAGGGCGGCAGGGTAAAAACAGGAGATATCATACGGTTCGACGATTAAGTCACTGTATATGAAAATCAGGCAGCAAGGCAAAACTAATGCCTGCTGCCTTTTTTATAAGAGCAACATCCCGGAGGAGATAAAATGAGCTTCAATGAAGACGAACATGAACACGGGAGAAAAATTGGACACCATCACCATGACGGAGAATGTCACTGCTGTTCATGTTCAGCGAATGAAAATATATTCTGTGAATGCGAAGAGGATGAAAACGAGGAAAGAGCTGCCTTTGCAAGGGAGATTAAATTTCTCTCCGCAGCGGGCGTAATATTCTTCCTGCTGCTGATCACGGAAGAATTCTATATCGACTCTGTCAACAATGCCCTGCTTAGTGCGGCTTTCATCGCCCTGTACCTGGTCAGCGGCCTGCCGGTGCTCAGATCGGCGCTGCGAGCGATATCGAAGTTCGATATATTCAATGAGTTTACCCTCATGGGAGCAGCCACTCTCTCCGCCGTCGCTATAGGAGAGATGTCGGAAGCTGTAGGCGTAATGCTCTTCTACAGGCTGGGAGAGGCTTTCCAGGAGAAAGCCGCATCCGGGTCCAGGCGTTCGATAAAGGCCCTTCTTGCTTCAAAACCGCTCACAGCGAGAGTTCTGAGAGACGGTGAGGCTATTGATGTCGATCCGAAAGAAATAGTGAAGGGCGACATCGTACAGGTAATGCCCGGAGAGATGATCCCCATAGACGGCATCATTAGATCTGGGGCTTCCGACATCGACACATCTTCGATGACGGGAGAGTCTGTCCCGGTACATGCGGTCCAGGGAGACCCGGTCCACGGAGGCACTCTTGCCCTCGACGGACTCCTGACCATCGAGGCGGCAGGCCCCTTTGAGGATTCGACCATAGCGAGAATGCTCGAGATGGTACAAAACGCTACGGCCAGGAAATCTCCGACAGAAAGGTTCATCACGAAATTCGCAAAATGGTACACGCCGACAGTTTTCGCCATAGCCTCAATGGTCGCATTCATCCCTCCGCTTACAGGCCACGGGGAACTGCGGGAATGGTTCTACAGAGGACTTGTCCTGCTTGTCATATCCTGCCCCTGTGCGCTCGTGATCTCTATACCGCTCGGATATTTCGGAGGGATCGGAAGCGCCTCAAAGAAGGGGATCCTCGTAAAGGGAGCAAATGTGTTTGATGCGCTTGCCAAGGTGACTACGGCGATTTTTGACAAGACCGGAACACTGACATACGGCCGTTTCAAGGTGACAAAGATCGTCCCGTCAGAGGGGACATCGGAAGAAGAGCTTCTCAAGACCGCTGCCTCCGCGGAGACAGGTTCGACCCATCCCCTGGCTGAGGCTGTAAGGGAGGCCGCCGGAGAGATCGAGCTCTCACCGGAAGCCATACTCACCCAGGTCCCGGGCAAGGGAATGGTCCTTACCCTCGGCTGTTCTGTCACTGCGGTCGGAAACACAGCCCTTATGAAGGACTTTGGCATAACGCCCGAAGAAGTTCCCACACAGGGGACTGTGATGCACGTAATAAAAGATGGCACCTACATGGGCCATATAGTACTTGAAGACAGTCTCAGAACGGACTCCGCCAAAGCTGTGAAGGAGCTTAGGGAGCAGGGGATCAAAGGGGTCTACATGCTTACGGGGGACCGGGACAGCGCAGCCAGACTTATTTCGGACGAGCTTGGGCTCAACGGCTACCGTTCGGAGCTGATGCCCGATGAAAAGGTAGAGGCATTGAAGGAGATATGCGAAGGGGAGACTGCGAAGTCCCTCTATGTGGGCGACGGCATAAACGACGGTCCCGTGCTCGTGACATCGGAAACGGGCATTGCCATGGGCGGGTTCGGCTCACAGGTAGCGGTGGAAGTCGCCGATGCCGTCATACTTGACGACTCTCCCATGAAGGTCGTTGAACTTCTCAGCATAGCCCGTAAGACGCGGACCATCATTTGGCAGAACGTATTCATGGCTCTGGGCGTGAAAGGGATATTCCTGATAGGAGGCGCGGCAGGCATCGCCGGCCTGTGGGAGGCCGTATTCGCAGATGTGGGTGTCGCTCTTCTCGCTATCCTGAACGCAACAAGGGCATCAAAAGTCTAGCAAAAACATAAAAAAAGACGGCAGGCCTCCCGTATGACGGAGGTCTGCCGTTTATTATTTATTCCTCCACTTCCGTTCCGCACCCGCAGAGGGAACACTCTCTGAAGAGGCACCCTCCGTCAAGGTTCGATACGTCGAAGCCCTCCTGTCTCATTATGCAGGAGGCGAAGTATCCCTCTTTTCCGCTGCGGCAGTGGACGAATATCGGTTTTTCCCTGTCGAGGCCGCTGAGCCTGCTCCGCAGTTCTTCAAGCGGTATCCTCTCGAATCCCTCGATCTTTATCGTTGATACGGATATATCATTATCGCTTCTGACATCTATAAAGAGGGCGCCCTCTTTCTCTATGCCTTCCAAGGACCCCCACTCGGTCTTTTTGACCTTACCCTCGAGGATGTTTTCTATGACATGGCCTGTCACGTTGACCGGATCCCTCGGGGCGCCGAACGGCGGGGAATAGGCCAGTTCAAGCTCCGTCAGGTCATGTGCGGCCGCACCCATACGGATGCAGGCTGCAAGCACGTCGCACCTCTTGTCGACCCCGCTGTATCCCACTATCTGAGCTCCCAGGATCTTACCTGTCGGGACTTCGAATACGACCTTCATCGCCATTTCCCGGCCTCCGGGGTAGTAGCCCGCGTGCGGATGGTGGTAGGTGATAACCTTGTCGTAAAGGAGGCTCTGCTTTTCGGCTTCCCTCTCGCTGAGGCCCGTAAATGCCACGGTCATGTCGAATATCTTCAGTATACCGGTCCCCTGTATCCCCCCGTATCGGCTCCTGATACCGGCGATGTTGTCGGCAGCGATCCTTCCCTGCCTGTTGGCCGGTCCGGCAAGGGCTACGGAGGCTGGCTTGCCTGTGATGAAGTGTCTGACCTCGGTGACGTCGCCCACGGCATAGATATCGGGATCAGAGGTCCTCATATATTCATCGGTCTTTATAAAGCCCCTCTCGTTTAAGGCGAGTCCGGCATTTTTCGCAAGCTCGCTCCTGGGTCTCGCCCCGACGGACATCAGGACCATGTCCGCCTCTATCCCGCTCATGCTCTCCTTGAGCTTCAGCGTGAGGCCCGACCTTCCCTTCTCTATTGCCGTGACTCCGTCGTTGAGGATGACCTTTATGCCCTTTTCCGTTACATAATTGAGGACCGGGAGTGCCATATCCGCGTCGATAGGTGCGATAAGATGGTCGCTCAGCTCTATTATCGTCACTTCTATACCCAACTCTGCGAGGTTTTCGGCCGCTTCGAGCCCGATCGCCCCGCCGCCGACTATCGCCGCTCTCCCGACGCGCTTTTCCCTGATATATTCTCTGATCCTAACGGCATCGGGTATGCTCCAGAGAGTAAATACCCCTTCGGCATCGATCCCGGGAATGTTAGGCCTGAACGGGAAGGAACCTGTGGATATGATCAGTTTATCGTAGCTTTCCGTATATTTTTTGCCCGTCGCGACCTCCACGATCTCCGCCTTTTTGCCCTCCCTGTCGATGGAAGTCACTTCGCTGCCGACACGGACATCGATATTGTTCTTCTTTCTGAACTCCTCAGGAGTCCTGATCACCAGTGCATCCACATCTTTTATCAGTTTTTCGTTCAGAAAATACGGCAGGCCGCAGGCGGCATAAGAGACGTAAGGCCCCTTTTCGAACATTATGATCTGAGCCTTTTCATCCAGCCTTCTGAGCCTGGCCGCCGCAGTCGCTCCACCAGCCACTCCGCCGATTATGACCACCTTCATCTCCGCAGCCTCCTTTGCTTTCTGTGCCTTTATAATTTGATCATATGAACACAGCAATATATTAACATCATTTACACAGCGTCTGTACATAAGACGGCGAATAATAGATAATCTGTATGGACCCCAAAAATTCAAACTAAAAAGGGGAGTTAGATCATGCTTTTTGTCTGTTATCCTACATGAGGGACCTGCAAAAAAGCCCGTGCATGGCTTGACAAAAACAACATCGTGTATACGGAGAGAAATATAAAACTGGACAATCCCAATGCAGAGGAAATCAAAAAATGGCACAAAATGAGCGGAGTCGGACTGAAAAAATTCTTCAACACGAGCGGCCAGGCCTACAAAAACCTGGAACTGAGCAAACGGTTTCCGGAGATGAGCGAAGATGAGCAGATCAAACTTCTCTCGACAGACGGCATGCTTGTCAAAAGACCCATTCTGGTGGGGAGCGATTTTGTGATCACAGGCTTCAAGGAGGAAGAGTGGGAAGACAGACTTTTGAAAAAAGAGAAACGATCTTGAATAAATACAATAATTAAAATCATTTCAGTAATAATGCCGATAAAAGCCAGCAAAGGATCGTGTTACTATTTCAAAACAATCACCACAAAAGAAATTTAATGAGGTCAATTAGAGAAGGGGGCACATACAAATGCTTACAAGTTCACGAAATCAGTTTAAAGGCACTGTTAAATCGATAAAAAAGGGCGCAGTCAACGATGAGATAGTCATCAAGCTTTCCGGAGGGACAGAGCTTACCGCGATAATCACCGAGACCAGCACAGCAGCGCTGGGTCTGAAAGAGGGAGCAGAAGCCATAGCACTTGTTAAGGCCTCCTGGGTGATCCTCGCAGCAGACCTTGAGGGCATCAAGCTTTCAGCCCGCAACCAGCTCCGCGGCACGGTAAAGGAAGTCAGGACCGGATCGGTAAACAGCGAGGTCGTTGTAACTCTTGACAGCGGAGAGGAACTTGTCGCCATCGTTACATGCGAAAGTGAGAAGAAGCTCGGACTTGCAGTCGGCAAAAAGGTCACAGCGCTGATCAAAGCATCGCACATTATTGTTGGAGTAGCTGAATAACTTAAATCAGCGACCCAAAACCTTAAATAACCATAGATCTATAAAAAATACGGGGCCAATGCCCCGTATTTTTTTATTGGCATCAGGGCGGTCGAGCACTGAAGCCTCTTGACTGATCTCCCTTCAGGCATGAAAATTACATTTTTACCCAAAAGCATTGAAAAGTGCTGAATAGGCACAATACGATACGGATGAGGAGGGCCTGGAGATGGAAAGTGAGATCAGGAAAAAGATAATAGGGATAATCGAGAGGGACGCCAGGCTGAATGCCGGCGAAATAGCAGCCATGCTCGGACTGGATGCGGAAGAGACAGCTTCGGAGATAAGGGCGATGGAAAAGGAAGGCATAATCTGCGGATACCATGCTTTCGTCAACTGGGACAAGACCGACGACGACAAAATATCCGCCCTTATCGAACTGAAGGTCACTCCCCAAAGGGGAAACGGTTTTGACAGGATCGCGGAGAAGATCTATCAATATCCCGAGGTGGAATCCCTCTACCTGATGTCAGGCGGATACGACTTTACCGTGATACTGAAAAGGGCGACCATGAAGGAGATCGCGGCCTTCGTATCATCGAAGCTCGCTGTGATAGATGAGGTACAGAGCACTGCCACCCACATAGTACTCGTGAGATACAAGGATCATGGGACATCCTTCATCGAACCCCGCAGGGACATGAGGATGGTGGTCACCCCATGAAGGACTTCATCTGCTCAAGGATCAAGAAGATCAAACCTTCAGGGATACGCAGGCTGTTCGACATAGCCAACGAGATACCGGACGTGATATCCCTCGGCGTAGGCGAACCTGACTTCGATACCCCATGGCACGTGAGGGAGGAGGGGATCTATGCCCTCCAGAAGGGCCGGACTTTCTACACTTCGAACTCCGGACTTCCCGAACTGCGGGAAGAGATATGCAAAAACGTAAAGAGAAAGTACGGCCTGTATTACGACAGCAATAACGAGGCAGTCGTGACGATAGGCGGGAGCGAAGCGATAGATATCGCACTCAGGGCGCTCATCGACCCTGGTGACGAGATCGTATATCCCGAACCCTGTTTCGTCTCCTACCAGCCGTGCATACTGCTCTCCGACGGAGTGCCCGTGCCGATAGAGCTGAACGCAGAGACCGAATTCCGCCTTACGCCGGAGAAGCTTGAACGCGCGATCACAGAAAAGACAAAGGCGCTGCTTATCTCTTACCCGAGCAACCCTACCGGGGCGATAATGGAGAGGGAGGACCTCGAGAAAATAGCCGAGGTCGTACGCAGGCATGACATCATGGTGATAAGTGACGAGATATACAGCGAGCTCTCGTACAAAGGCCCGCATGTCAGCATAGCCAATATGCCCGGGATGCAGGAACGGACCATACTCATCAACGGTTTTTCAAAAGCCTACGCCATGACCGGCTGGCGTCTGGGATATGCGCTTGCACCTGCCCACATAATGGAATATATGCTAAAGATCCATCAGTTCGCGATAATGTCTGCGCCAACCGTCAGCCAGTATGCGGCTGTTTCGGCCCTGCGCGACGGGGATAAGGACATCGAGGTGATGAAAGAGTCATACGACCAGAGGAGACGATTCCTCATGGAGGCCTTCAGGGAGATGGGACTGCCGTGCTTCGAACCCTACGGGGCCTTTTACGTCTTCCCTGACATCTCCGAGTTCGGCATGAGTTCGGAGGAGTTCTGCACGGCACTGCTGAAGGCGGAGAACGTAGCTGTCGTACCCGGGTCCGCATTCGGTGAGTGCGGCGACAGACACGTCAGGATATCCTACGCTTATTCTATCGATACGCTAAAAGAGGCGATGAAAAGGCTCGGCCGTTTCGTTCAGGAACTCCGGGAAAGACCTCGCCAATAAAAACTAAAAGAGCCGCAGATCGCTCTGCGGCTCTTTTTTATACCTGTTCCGAAAATACTCTTACCTGCTGAGTGCGGCCTTCGCACCGTGCCTGACCGAACTGATGATCCGCACGATCTCTTCGTCGCTCATGTAAATGTTCAGCCCTATCATGACGGCTCTGCTCAGGATCTCATCAGCATCCTTCATAGTCTCCGGTGCATAGGACGGCGCCTTTATTCCGAAGATATCCTTTCCGCCCAGATCTTCCAGAGCATTCCAATGTTTGGCAAAGTGCCAGGTGTTTTCCGATATTATGCTGAACTGCGTCCCTGCCTGTGCAGCGGCGCTTCTGAATTGCAGAGCGGCCTCTGCCGACGGGAGCATAAATATGAGGTGGGATGCTGTGTCGCCTTCCTCGTCGTACACCGGCCTCGCCTTTATGCCCGTATCCTTTACGGCATCCAGTATCCTCTTTTTCGTCGCCCTCATCGTGCTCAGCGCAAAGTCCATCTTGTCAAGCGCCACCGATCCCAGCGCTCCCTGAAGTTCGCTCAGTCTGTAGTTAACGCCGAGCCCGAACTTTCCCTCCTGTCCCCGGTCGTGCTCTTTGCTGTGGATGTGGCCGTGGTCATGGTAGCAGTCCATCCTGAACCAGAGATCTTCATCGTCGGTGAAAACGATCCCGCCTTCGCCGACGGTCAGCGTCTTGTTCGGGTCGAAACTCCAGGTCCCGCATTTTCCTATCGATCCGAGGTACCTTCCCTTGTAAGTCCCGCCCACGACCTCACATGCATCTTCTATGACAGGTATGCCGTATATCCTGCTTATCTCCATGAACGCATCCATGTCTGCAGATGCCCCGAACATGTGCACCGGCATCAGAGCTCCGGTCTTCTCTGTGATCAGCTTTTCAGCGGACCGCGGGTCAAGTCCCAGTGTGCTGTCTATCTCCCCGAGGACCGGAACGGCTCCGCATGCAACTATCGCCTCTACCGTAGCTATGAAGGTAAAGGGGGAGGTTATGACCTCTTTTCCCGGTCCTACGCCTAAGCCTTTCAGCGCAACTATCAGTGCTGCCGTTCCGTTTGCCACGGCCAGCGCATGTCTGGATCCCGTGATCTCTTTTGCCTTGTTTTCAAATTCTTCAACGCGATAGATGCCCTTCCTGACGGAGTGAGATCCGTATCTGTGGATCATCTTCCTCTCTATGACATCCGTGACTGCCCTTATCTCTTCTGCTCCAAAAAGCTCGGTCCCTGCCATGTCCGCCCCTCCTTTTTAATGTCAAACCGCTGAATGTTATGCTTCCAATATTTTTCTGTATTTGTCTTCAATGAATGCCGGCAAAGCCTCTTTATCAAGATCTGCCCCAAAACAGCTTTCCCAGAGTTTTTCCATTCCTGATGCAGTCTTCGTCATCTTCGGGATATCTTTTTCTCCTATCGCGTAGTCTGACGCCTTTGGGATCTCCATCCCGTTCAGATCAAGGAATCTGATGGTATTCGCATATCCGTCGGGATACAGTTCCTCCAGCGCGAGCATCGATATCGTCACGGCAACGCTGTGAGGCAGCGTCGGAGAGGAGTTGCTGAGTCCGTACGAAAGGGCATGAGAAGCACCCACCCTTCCCCTTATGCTGCTGCTTCCGCCTAGTACCGACGCCATCGCAGCCATTATCGCAGTTTCGATCTCATACACTTCGAGCCCGCGCGAGAGTGCCTCCTTTGCCAGCATTATCCCCCGTGAGGCATCTTCGTGCGCATCTGCGGCGCTGGTCCTGCTTTTTGTTATCTCGTAGTGGTGGTAGTAACAGTCCATGAGGGTGTAGAACCTGTTGAATTTTTTCGCTCCGGACGAAAGATTCGGGTCGATGAAGGCAACAGATGGAGAGGCAAATCTGTTGTTTATGCCCAGCTTCTTTTCAGGGCCTCTGAGTACCGCTATGGGGGTGATCTCAGCTCCGGTGCCGTTAAGTGTTGGGAGCACCCATGTTTCGAGCCCCTTTTTCATTTCCATTCCGTAACCCTGATATCGTGAAGACGGGCCGGGGTTCGCGGTACATAGGGCGGCCGCCTTTACCAGATCCATCGTTGATCCGCCTCCAACAGCAACGACGAGGTCAGGAACCGCCGGATCCGACTTTATCATCCCGGTCAGGAGATCTACATCCTCTGTTCTGGGCTCGGATGACGTGGCGTCAAAGATCATGACCGGAGATGCTTCGAAAAGATCGGCAAATGCCTTCTGTCCCCGAAGCGAGCTGTCCAGAACAAAGAAGGGGCGTCTGGACTCTCTTTTGGCCCTCTCCAGCAATTCACCGACTCCATCCTTGGTACAGACCACTTCAGTCTCGAATTCAGTGCTCCACCACGGAGCTGCATTTATAAAACTGTCCATATCGGCAGGTATTTTCATTTGTAGATGTCCCTCCTAAAAACCTTCCAGTCCTTCTGCATGAGACGGCTGCTCGTCGAAGGATACAAATAGTCCGCACTTCTAAACTTCTTCAGGGTTTACGGAAGGTTCAGGGCTCGGTGAGGTATTCCTCTATCCTGGTGAGGTCATACGGCGTGTCGATCTCTATCGTGTCCCTCTCTGTCATGATGCATCTGATCGAGTGGCCTCTTTCGAGTACCCTCAGCATCTCAAGGCTCTCTCTCTTTTCCAGGGGAGTCTGTCCCCACTTCGAGAAGTCGAGAAGGAAAGAGCGCCGCCATGCATAAGGGCCTATGTGCTTATACCATATACCCTGCCTGGTACGCGGATACGGGATAGGCGAGCGGCTGAAATAGAGGGCCCTTCCCTTCGTGTCGAAGACCATTTTGACTATGTCGGGAGAGTCGATCTCCTCCCTGCGCTCTATCTTTTTTGCAAGGAGGGCCAGGGAAACATCATTGTCGGAATCAAGGGCGTCCACAAGAGGGTCTATCATGTCACTTCCCACAAGGGGGTCATCGACCTGAACGTTGATCACATAATCGGAGGGTATCCTTTCCGCCACCCATGCGACACGGTCGCCTCCGCTCGGGAGTTCAGGAGGGGTCATCATGACCTCGCCGCCCACGCGGAGCACAACTTCGGCTATGCGTTCGTCATCGGGGGCGACGATCACACGGTCTACATTTCTGCATTTGCGGACATTGTCAAGGACTCTTATGACAAGCGGGACCCCTGCGACAGGGATCAATGGTTTGCCTGGAAGCCTGGTGCTGGCATATCGTGCGGGTATCACTGCAAGGGTCTTCATCCCTCTAACCTCCTTCTCAGACAGCCTATGCAGTGTATGGCCGAATATCCCGGCTTTCTCGGCTATCATTTTTTGGTTAGAGGTTAAGAGTAATCCTCTTTTTTAAAATTGTCAAATGTTTTTTTGTGAACTAAAAAGGACCGCCGGAAGCGGTCCCAGACAGCAGTCTCAGATAAACGGCCAGCTCGTTTTACTGCTCAAGCTTGTATATGGTCCACCTCAGAGAGGCCGCCTTCCTCGCAAGCTTGAGGTCTCCCTTCAAATAGAGTCCCTTGAACTCCACGTCCTCGCCCGGGCCGATCTGGGTCTCCTCGATGAAGATGTCCCCTATCTCCTTCCTGTCCTCTCCAATAAAGCTGCAGGCGGCGGAAAATCTGACAAGGGATTCTCCTTTGTTCACCAAGGTGATGTTTACTCCGTCAGATGTGACCTTCAGTCCCCTGTACTCGACAGGGGCACCGTTCGGGATCTGTCCCTTGGAACTGAATACCGCAAAGGCCGGCATTGCAAAAATCAACAGCATGATCATCGATATGGCTATCTTTTTCACTATCAGGGGCACCCCGCTTTCTTTCTTATATATAAATTTTAACATATCGGCCCTCTTACGAGTGGTCCATATCAGCAAAAAAACCTGTATCACCGCGTAAGAGTATCGTATCATTAAAATCAAAGGCGGCCTCCCCGCAGGGAAGCCGCCCCGTATAAAACCTGGCGGAGAGCAGAGGATTCGAACCCCTGGGGCTGTGACACCCAACTGATTTCAAGTCAGTCACCATAGACCACTCGGACAGCTCTCCGGACAACGTTAATATTATAGCGGCCTTTTGATTTCAGGCAAGTCTAAATGAATAATTTTTCGGAGGAAAGCCATGTCAGAGAACAAGATGTCTTTTCGGGTAGCAGGCATGACCTGTACTACATGCTCAAGGATCGTTGAAAGGACGCTCTCAAAGGTGGAGGGAGTGACCTATGCATCCGTCAACCTGGCAACGGAGAGCGCCTTTGTCGCTGCGGACGACTCCGTGACATTTGAGATGCTTGAGGCTGCCGTGGAAAAAAGCGGCTACAAAATACTTAAAAACACACCCGCGGACATAGACGATATAAAGTACCGCGAAGCAAGGAAGGATCTTTTCTTCATTCTTCTCATAGGCATCCCTATGTCGGTGCTGATGTTCATGCACATGGTGATGGGCATACACTACCACTGGTACGGGATGATGGAAGTCATTGCGGGCGGCATCGCTATATTCTGGGGCGGCAGGAAGACCCTTCGCGGCGCATGGATAGCTCTGGCACACGCCCACACGAATATGGACACCCTTATTGCCATAAGCGCCGCCGCATCATGGGCAACAGCTCTGATGAACCTGGCAGGACTTGACATCCCCTCCTTCGGGACTATCGGCGTTATGATCCTGATGCTGCACCTGACCGGAAGATATATAGAATCCCATCTGAGAGACAGGGCAGCAAAACAGGTCAAGGCGCTCATGACACTGCAGCCGCGCGAGGCCAGGGTGGTCTCGGAAGAAAATACTCTTATGGTCCCTATAGAGGCCGTAAAACCGGATACGATCATCCAGGTCAACCCCGGCGAGAGGATCCCGCTCGACGGTGTAGTCATAGAAGGCCTCTCCGGCGTCGACGAATCCCTCCTGACGGGAGAGTCCCAGCCCGTTGCGAAGGACACCGGTTCAGACGTCACAGGCGGGGCGATGAACCTTTCGGGAGTGCTGCTGATAAAGACAACGAAGGTCGGCGAGGACACTTTCCTCTCAAAGATGCTCGATCTCGTAAGGGAGGCACAGGGGAGCAAGGTGCCGCTCCAGGATCTTGCAGACAGGATAACACTGATCTTTGTTCCTGCCGTTATCTCGCTTGCCGTGATCAGCGCGCTGATCTGGTACTTCTTTTTTGACAGCCTCTCTCTTTATGTGGCGCCCCTGGCCGCATATCTTCCATGGCCCACCGCATTCGTTTCACCTGTATCGGCGGCAGCATATTCGTTTGTCGCCACCCTGGTCATAGCATGTCCCTGCGCGCTCGGACTGGCGACTCCGCTTGCGCTTGTAGTCAGTACAGGCGAGGCCTCGAAAAACGGACTACTCATAAGGAACGCAGAGGCGATCCAGACACTGCATGAAGTAGATCATGCGATCCTCGACAAGACCGGCACGCTTACCCTCGGCGAACCAGAGGTCATTGAATGGGAACTTCCGGAAGAGGCCATTCCCTTTGTCTGCGCCCTTGAGTCAAATTCCGGGCACCCAGTGGCTAAGGCTGTCGTAAACAGACTTGGCATCGGGGAGTTCGAAAAACCCGAAAGCGCAGAAGAGGTCCCGGGTGAGGGTATCACCGGAAGATGGGGGAATGACGAATGGTTCGTGGGAAGGCCGCTTAACAGGTCAAGATGGACAGCTAAATCGGCGCTTGCCAGGACTATCGTAGAAGTACGGAAAAACGGAGAACCTATCGGCTTTTTTGCAATATCCGACCCGATAAGGAGCGACTCAAAAGAGGCCGTCTCAGAGCTTGCAAGGCTTGGGATAACGACCGTGATGGCGACCGGAGACGGCATGGAGGCGGCCCTTGAAATAGCTGATCAGGCCGGGATAGAAAACGTAAGATGGGAGGTCCGCCCCGAGGACAAGCTTTCGATAATCAGGGAGGCCCAGAGCAAAGGCAAAAAGGTCCTGATGGCCGGAGACGGTATAAACGACGCTGCGGCACTCAAAGGGGCCCATGTCGGAGTGGCTATGGGCGGAGGTATGGACCTCGCGGTAGACAGCGCGGATATCGTTATCCTGAAGGGCGGTATCTCAAAGATAGTATCTGCTGTTAAAATATCGGATAAGACATGGCAGGTCATTCGCCAGAACCTTTTCGGCGCATTTTTTTACAACATAATTGCCATACCTCTTGCCATGCTTGGTCTTTTGCACCCTCTGGCGGCTGAGATCGCAATGGCCGCAAGCTCTATAACAGTCATTCTTAACTCGCTCCGCATCTCAGGTTCGGCGGAGAAATAAAAAGGAGGAGACCATAATGAGTAAATTTACGCTCTTGATCCCGGATATGATGTGCGCCCACTGCGAGAAACGGATCCGCGAGGCTGTGGCATCGCTTGGGGGGAACGTGACCTCGCTTGACCTTGAGACTAAGGTAGTCCTAGTCGAAGCGGACGTTTCCGGAGAAGAACTGATCAAAGCCATAGACGATGCGGGGTACGATGCGCAGATAACCGGCTGACATCTAACCATTCTTCTCAGCCATCCCCCGCACACATATCCTGCTGCGATAGTTGCTCTTACGCAGCTGCAGAGAGGATATGTCAAATTAAGTGAAATTACCTTAAACAACACTATCGATATGGTAGAATCATTTCAGATAAGGGGGAATCAGAATGAAAAAGACATCGATTTTAGCCATAACAGCTCTAATAGTGCTGCTTTCTGCAGGACAAGTCTTCGCGCACCCCCCGAAAGCCCCCTCCGTTTCCTGGGACAAATCCTCGGAGACCCTGACCGTGACGGCCGAACACAGCGTCAACGATCCTCAGAAACATTATGTCCTTACTTTCACAGTCTTTGAAGGAAACAAGCAGGTGCTGCTGAAGCAGTATGACGATCAGGGAGACGCAAAGACGTTCAGCGAGAGCGTGATCCTCAAGGGACTGAAACCGGGCTCTTCAGTAAGGGTACAGCTGGTCTGCAATATTATGGGTTCTGCAGAGTCAGAGATAACCATCGATTAACGGACACGTTTACAAGAACTTGAAAAAAAGAGGGAAGATCCACGGGTACGGGATCTTCCCTCTTTCGCATTTTAAGATCTGAGCCTGTCAGATCAGTTGTTGTCTGTGATCCTGCCGTCAGGCCAGAAAAACTTTGTGGCAGGTTTTTCTCCCGGGGCAACGGGGAATATCTTCTTTCCGTCCCACTCAACAGAGGCGCTGCCCGGTTTGCCGATCCTCACCCTTATGGGCTGATCTTTTCCTGTTTCAAATTCCCTGAACTCGCCGGGCTTCAGGGTCCCCTCATAGAGGACCTTGTTTCCCTGACTGATCTTGGTCCAGACATATGCCTTCTCCGCCGTTACCTTTACGGACCGGGGACGTTCAGCCTGCGGCTGCGGCGCTGCCTGCACCTGTGCCGCATTTCCTGCTACCGCAGCCGCGGCTCCCGCGGGCTGCGGCTGCTTGCCGTCCATCCAGGACAGATCTACCTGCTGATCGCCGCTCGTGCCTGCGCTGTCAGCCGAAACAGGCTGAACGGGCGCGTCCGTAGGGGCGGACTGGAGTGCAGGCTCAGGATCCGGTTCCCTTACTGCGCCCGTAGTACCTCCGTCTATGGGATTCGTGGCCGCTCCTGTTATGTCTCCCCTGTACTGCCAGGTTATCCATCCTGCCGCGCCAAGGGAGATGGCGATGAGAAGATAGAGCCATAAAAAGGATCTTGGTCTGAATACTTTCGGGGATTCGATATATTTCGCAGTTTCCTCTGCAGGAACAACGGGTGACACTGCCTTCTGTTTCTTCGTCAGCGTATCGTAGCTTTTCCATATGTCCTGAGCGCTTATGTGATCACAATACTGCCTGATGAAACTCCTCACATAAGGACCCTTGGGCAAACGGTCCAGATCTCCCTCTTCAATGGCGGCGATGTAGTGTTTCTGTATCTTTGTCGCATCTGAAATGTCTGTGATCGACAGATCCTGGGCCTCCCTGATGCTTTTTAATCGGGCACCCAGCTCTTTTATCTGCATTTTAATTTTCTGTTCTTCGCTGATGACAGTCTCTTTTTTATCCAACCTGCCGCCCCCTTTCAGCGTTAAAACGCATCTCTCTGATCACCGCGACCGGGTCCGGTTTGCCAAAAATGGCGCTGCCTGCGACCAGCACATCGCAGCCGTGCCTTACAGCAAGTTCCGTGTTGTCGGGTCCTATCCCGCCATCCATCTGGATAAGGAATTCCCCTCCGTTGGCCCTTCGCCATTCCGCCAAAGCAGAGACCTTGCTGAGAGTTTCCGGAATGAACGACTGCCCGCCGTATCCGGGGTTGACCGACATGATCAGCACAAGGTCTGTCATATGCAGTATAGGCCAGAGGATCTCTACGGGAGTGCCCGGATTTATCGAGACACCGCACGGTACGCCTTCGTTCCTTATGCTCTGCAGGACCCTGTGTATGTGAGGGGTGGCCTCGGCATGTACAGTCAGCACCGAAGGCTTTTCTGCAAGAAACATCGCGGTAAATGCCTCAGGCGGTTCGACCATTATATGGACATCTATGAACTTATGAGGATACCTCTTTTTCAAGGCTTTTAAAAGCGAGGGTCCGTATGAGAGGTTTGGAACGAAATGTCCGTCCATTATGTCGAGGTGGAGCCACTCGACCTCTCTTTCTATCTTTTCGATATCCCTCTCCATGTTCAGGACATCGGCCGACAGAAGAGATGGCGAGATGATCACGCTCCTGCCTTCCATCTCTTTTATCAGTTGAAACGATCCTGCCATACGAAATCACCTCCCAGGTAGATGGTGATCGTTGCCTGTCCGGTAAAAGGCACGTTCATCGATATATATTCGCTTCCATTGGCCATGTCGTCTTTTATCACTTTCGTACCTGTATCGTCGGTAAGTTCTATTTTAAGTGAAAGAGGCTTTGTCAGAGGAGGCACCTGATATCTCAGCTTAGCCGTCTTCTGAGGAACGGCGGGGGCCGGTTTTTCAGGCTGCGGAGCCTTTGCGGGCTCGGCCTTAGGTTCCTCTTTTGCCGATTCCTTCTGAGATCCTGCGGCAGGGATATCCGGCAGCTTCGTAGGGATATCCGAGGGTTCCGTGTTCTTGATGACTACGGTCTTTACTGCGGCTGCCCGCTGCGGATCCTGATCATATGCGGGAGGCGTTTCGGGTGAGACCTCTCCTGGTCTGGGCGCCCTTGCTATCACCAGGTTTATCTGGGATCCCTCAGGAACGTTGGCTCCGTTCCTCGGGTTCGTTCTGAGCACTGTACCTGCAGGCACCTCCGCCGAGGGGGTCTCTGTCGTGCTGCCGACCGTAAGACCTATCTGTTCGAGTACCTGTGTTACGACATCTATGCCCTGACCTTTGAGATCCGGCACGCTCACAAATGCTCCGCCGCCGGTCCCGCCTGTGCTCACGAGGAGGTTCACCATGCAGTTGGCGGCCACCTGCTGCGGTGCGGCAGGGTTCTGCGCTATTATGTATCCGGCCGGCTTGAGCTTGTCAGTCACTCTTATGATCTTGTCGACTTTGAATCCGGCTTCGCTAAGCCGCTTCACGCCCTCTTCAAATTTCAGGCCTCTCACGTCAGGGATCGGGAGTACTGAGCCTCCCCTGCTGACCCTTATGATGACCACTTTGCCTTTGGACACCTTCTCGCCTGCCGGGAGGTTCTGCGAGATGACCGTATCGGCCCTTTCCGGAGAATCGACCTGATCGACTTTGGCAAGGAGACCTTCCTTCTGGAGCGCCTCAACGGCATCCACGAGCTGCATTCCTACCATGCCGGGCACAGTGGCGCTCTTATCTTCAACAAATACTGTCCTTATACCGAAATAGGCACTGGCAATTATAACGACAAAGGCGACTGCCATGCCCCAGCGATGCACTTTACCCATAAGAAGTCCCCTTCCCCTCTATTTGCGCTTGACAAGCAGCGCCAGGTAGAAACCGTCGACCCACGGAAGACCGGGCCATATGACGGTCCCATACGGTTTTCCTTTTAACATCAGCTTATGGCTCCTTTCAACAGGAGCCTCCGTCAATTCAGGGTGCCGGGCCATGACCGCGGCAACGACCTTCTCGTTCTCTTCCCTGAACATGCTGCAGGTACTGTAGGCTACGACACCTCCGGGAGCGACAAGCGAGACTGCCCTCTCGAGAAGATCTCTCTGCAGTTCAGCCGCTTTCATCACCATTTCAGGGGTCATCCTCCATTTGCTCTCGGGATGTCTTCCCCATGTGCCGCTTCCTGTGCACGGAGCATCAAGCAGTATTGCCTGTGGTTCCTTTGAAGGGGTCAGGCTGAGGGAATCGCCGCAGCGAAATTTCACCCTGTCCCGGACCCGCATCCTTATCATTTCGTATTCCGCAGCCCTTATCCTGCCCTCTGATATGTCCCAGGCCTCGATCTCCGCCTCCGGGAACATATCCGCGAGCTGTCCCGTCTTGATCCCGCGTCCGCAGCACATGTCAAGCAGAGGTCCACCTTTCCACCGTCTGGAGAGTGCCTCGGCCACGAGCATTGAAGATTCGCTCTGGGGGGTCACCTTCCCCTCCGAAAAACCCGGGATGTCGAGAGGATACGGGTTTGCAGGAGTCCGGACCGATCTCTCAAGGAACGGTGATGCCCATGCCTTTTTGCCTGAGGCCGTGTATCGGGCGAGCCATTCATCCATGTCCACTCCCCTTGAAAGTCTCAGGGAGAGATAGGTCCTCATTCCGCTGCCCTTGACCAGGCGCTTTGCTTCCGGGATGGACATATCCTTGGACCATTGAGCCGCAGCCCAGCCCGGGATCCCCCAGTAGAGAGCCTGATCCCTCAGCGCGCTGCTCTTCTTAAGTTCCGCTAGATATGGCTTTGCTTCGTCCGCTACGGTATGAAGCACTGCGTTTACAAGACCGATGTCGCGGTCCTCTCCGTTTGATTTGATTGCCTGAACAAGGCCGTTTATAAGGACGGGAAGGGCAAAGTATTTAAGCTCTACTATCCCTGCTATTCCTACGATAAGTGCATCACGGGTGAGGGCAGACATATCTTTCGTGTTCCGCCTGCAGTACTTCATGAGCAGATGCTTCCAGAGCCCCTCTCTTCTCAGGGAACAGTAGACCAGGGTCGCAGCAAGGACCCTGTCGGAAGGTGCGATATCCGTATATATCTTCCGTAGCGCTTCGGCGGCAAATGCGCCTTCGTTTACTTCGCCATAGACCCTGAGCGCTGCTTCAATGCCTCTCATCAGGCTTGATCACCTCTATGTGCGGGGACCCGCTGTTTCATGGAACGTTCGTCAACGTAACAAAAAAGGAGGCAGCCGATATGCCACCTCCCAACATTTTACACTATTTTCCTAGTCTCTGCGCATTCCTCTGAGGGCGAGCAGCCTTATCAGCTGGAGGACGGTCATGACGAGCGCCGCCACATAAGTGAGTGCGGCCGCGTCAAGTACGGCTTTTGCGCCGCCGACTTCGCTGCCTCTGAGGAGGCCGGTCTCGGAAAGGAGCTTGAGCGCCCTTGCGCTCGCATCGAATTCTACCGGAAGTGTCACCAGATGAAAGACCAGCACCCCACAGAAGAGAAGTATCCCTAAGTTCAGCAGGGGGGCGGAGCCCATTATCAGTCCTATGAAGAAAAGAGGCATCGACATCGTCGAACCGATGTTGACCGCCGGAACTATGGAGTTTCTGAAACGCAGAAAGGCGTAGCCTTCCTTGTCCTGGATCGCATGTCCGACTTCGTGCGCGGCGACTCCAATCGCGGCTATGCTGGAATTGCCCGTAACGGCGTCGGAGAGGCGAAGTACCTTGCTTCTCGGGTCATAGTGGTCGGTCAGATGTCCCTGTATCCTTTCGACGCGTACATTGCTCAGCCCAAATCTGTCGAGCAATACTCTGGAGACCTGATCCGCAGTGACGCCGCTCGATGCTCTTACCTCGCTGTATCTTGAAAAGGCGCCCTTGACCTTGAACTGTGCCCAGAGGGAAAAGAGCACCGCTGGTATCAGAAGCACGATGGTAGGATCAAGATATGGAAACATCATTTTATAACACCTCCGTTGTGATAGACCTTGATTAGTCTACATTAGTCAGACTAATTGTGTCTTCCGTAAAATCCCGCAATCTCCTCCACTGTTCTTTCCTGCTCTTCGGGGAGCAGTTCAGGGAAGATCGGAAGTGCAAGCACTGACTCGGCAAGTTTTTCTGAGACAGGGAAATCCCCCGCTTTGTATCCGAGGTATGAGAAACAGTGCTGGAGGTGAAGGGGCAGCGGATAGTAGACCCTGGTCACGATCCCGCGTTCATCGAGGTATGCCTGGAGCTCGTCTCTCCTCTCGGCCTTTACTACATACTGGTGGTATACGTGTCTGTTGCCTTCGTCCTCGACAGGAGGACTGATATGATCAAGAAGGCCTTTCTCTCTGAAGAGAAGCATATATCTCTCGGCCACGATGCGGCGCTCCTCGTTCCATTCTTCCAGATGGCGCAGCCTTACCCTGAGGATGGCAGCCTGCAGCGCGTCAAGGCGGCTGTTGATGCCTACTTCTTCGTGGAAATATGTCTTTCCGGAACCGTGTACCCTCAGGCTTCTGATACGGTCTGCGGTCTCTTTGTCATGAGGAACGGAGACCATTCCGCCGTCTCCGTAGCAGCCGAGGTTTTTCGTCGGGAAGAATGAGAAACATCCGATGTCTCCGACCGAACCGGCCCTGCATATCTTCTTGTCTATCATACGATGAGCACCGATCGCCTGTGCGCAGTCCTCAACGAGTACTATGCCTCTCTCCTTCAGTTCGTCCTTTATTAGCTCAAGTCTGCACATCTGGCCGAAGAGGTGTACGGGAAGGACAGCTCTTGTTCTGGGCGTGATCTTCTCCATGACCGATTTCATGTCCAGGTTGTAGGTGTCGGGATCCACATCTGCAAAGACAGGCTTTGCCCCGTTTCTCGTGATGCAGCTCGCAGTGGCAAAGAATGTGAAGGGCGTTGTGATGACCTCGTCGCCCTCCTTAAGGTCGAGGGCCATAAGTGCGAGGACCAGTGCATCGGTGCCTGAGCCGCATCCGACCGTGCTCTCCACTTCAAGGTAAGCGGCTATCTCCTTTTCCAGTGCTTCGACTTCAGGTCCCAGAATGAAGTGCTGTGTCTCAAGCACCCTGTCCAGGGCCACCCTTATTTCTTCTCTCACTCTGTCATAGTTTCTGGTAAGGTCAAAAGACGGTATTTTATTTTGTGCTGCCATGATCGGACTCCTCCCTGTTCGTTGAAAATTCCTTATTTTGTCTGGCAAGGCCGTTCAGGTCAGCCAGGATGTTCCTTCTGTCATGCGGTTTTTCAAGAACGGCATGGGAATGGCGAAGGTGGTCTTTCATAAGCTTTCCCGCCAGTTCGCTGTCCCCCGATATGATCGCCGCAAGAATTTTCCTGTGTTCTTCGCTGCTGTAATTTTTTTCCTCTGTGAACGGATCATAGAAAAGGATGTATACGTTCGTACGAAGGATAATATTTTCTACGTATTCGATAAGGACTATGTTTTTGCTTGCATCTGCTATGAGCCTGTGAAAATTGTTGTTCGCCTCCAGAGATGCCTCGAGATCCCTTGCGATGAAAGCGGACTCCTCATCTCTGAGGACATCCTCAAACCTCTCGACGGTACGGCTGTCGATGCCGTTTTTGCACGCGAGGCTCACGCTCAAAGCTTCAAGATGTTCCCTTACGCTGTAAGCCCCCTCTACCTCTGCCGCGCTCGGAGCCGTGACCCTTGCCCCGCTGTTCGGGATCACCTTTACAAGGCCCTCGCTCGCAAGCCTTCTAAGCGCCTCCCTGACAGGAGTCCGGCTGACTCCCATCTCGTTTGATATCTTGATCTCCGGAAGTCTTTCCCCCGGTTTGAGCTGTTTGTTGACGATCCTTGCCCTCAGCTCAAGATAAACGAAATCTGACGAAGTGTTATAGTAACTTGAATGACGTATCAATGCTTTTCCCCCTGGACCTCTGTATTTGAGCAAGGTCGATCCCACAGTTCAACGACGTCTCATAATAACACATATTCATCCAATGACAAGTTTGACCGTTTGACATAACCGGTTTTATGAATAGAATTATCCCATGCAAAAACGACTATTGGTACTTTTCCTTTCATTCGGAACTATAATCGCCTTCGGATACGCGCTGGGCGGTCTTGGCGGCTACATGTTCGGAGAGGGCAAGCCTCTTGTTATCGCTGCAGGCCTTACGGGAGGCGCACTTTCAGGCTTTATGGCACTAAGGATATGGAGATCCTACCTGGACGACATCGAAAGGGAGGACAAAGAAGCGGCTGCCGGCGGACCTGAGAGCCCTCAGCATGACGACGGACGTGAAAAGTAGTCACAGACCTTCTCCGCTATCCTTGACGCGGCACCCCGCTCCCGAGATATATCGGAATATCCTCTCACTATCGCACTGAGCCTTTCCGGATCGTTTACAAGTTCTTCAACGAACCCCGCTATCATCGACGGGGTCATGACTCCTCTGTACTCCGGGACTATTTCTCTGCCCGCTATCCTGTTGGGAAGAGAAGCATACCTGAGCTTTCGGCTGTACCAATAGACCAGTTTTTTCTTAAGCTGGCGCGCGCCCGGGATCGACATCGGGATCATGCCGGGGATCCCGTCGAGGGGGATATCCTCGGCATTATTCAGCGGTATGACTATAAGCAGCGGCACACAGAGTGATATTATCTGCATGTTGTTCGTGCCCGGAAATGCGACCGCAAGTTTCGAGGCCTTGATAGCCTCAAAATTGCTCCTCCGGATGAACCTTATCCTCCCCGGCCCGTCCCATAATATCTCCTCCGCTGCCGATGACCCTTTCCACCAAAGTCCGGCGCTGTCGAGTCCCTCGATGATCAGTTTTTCGTCAACGGTAGGCGCCACGGGCAAAAAGGCATGGTAATTCGGGTGTTTTCTCAGAAACTCCATGGCTGCGCATGAGAAGAAGGCAAAACCGTCACGATACTCGAAAGGCCTGCTTCCGGCCATGAAGGACACCGCTTCTTCTCCCTCTTTCAGCCCCATGACTGCTCTGGCCTCATCGGGATCATGACATTCCGGCGCGCTGTCGAAAACAAGGTTGCCCACCCTTGTCACCCTGTCGCGTCTGACGCCCTGGAGCGTGAACCTCTCCTCGGCCGCGGCATCGGGGACAAAATAGTGGTCCACGCGCGACTTCCATCTCGGCCTTGCAGTGTATATCATCCACGCGCATCTCATCTTTGCGGAAAGCAGAGCACCGAAGAAAGGGTCCCCTCCAAGCTGGAGGACAAGCCTTTTTGCCCCCTTCACGGCAGCCGCACTGCTCCACATCTCTTTAAAAGTAAAGACCGACCCTGCCCCAACTATTTCTTTCCCGCACTTGGCCTCCATGCCGCTTGCGTACTGGCAGGGCAGGAGGACCAAAGAGACCTTTGCGGCAAAGCCCATCAAAGTCAGTTCGGACACCACAGGCCTTACCCATCCTGATACTTCTCCGGGAGAATTGGTAAGTATAAAAAGTTCGTCCATATTCTGCCGCCACTCTTTCTGCATCGAATGTCCCTGAGGAACATTGGGCAATGAGATGGTATAATTATAAGGTTAAAAATTACAGATTGGGGAAATGCCGTTGTTTATTCCTCTTGAGGGCGAAAACATAATCTGTCTTGCCAACGTCATTGCCATGTACAAAACAGACGAAGGCACGGCGATACTCAAAAGAGACGGATCTGTGATCAGAACGGGCTTTACCCCTGCCACACTCAAAAAAAGACAGCTTGATCTCAAGGGAAAAGGCGATCTGCGGAAGGAGTTCATTCAATAAATGGATAATATGTGCATACCCAACAACTCTGTGCTGAACGGGAGTTCTGAATATTCAGCAAAGGATATACATGTGCTCGAGGGTCTTGAGGCAGTAAGAAAAAGACCGGGCATGTACATCGGAGACCAGGGACCGAGAGGTCTGCACCACCTCGTATACGAGGTCGTAGACAACTCCATCGACGAATCGCTCGCGGGATTCTGCGACACAATAAACGTGACCATAAATGAAGACGGGAGCGTCACCGTCGTAGACAACGGACGCGGCATACCCACGGAAGAACATGAGTCCGGCAAGTCTGCCGCCGAAGTCGTAATGACTGTCCTCCATGCGGGCGGAAAGTTCGACAAGAGCGCATACCAGGTCTCGGGCGGGCTTCACGGCGTCGGAGTCTCCGTCGTCAACGCACTGTCCGAATGGCTTGATCTGACAATATGGAGAAACGGCAAGGAACATAATCAGCGCTACGAAAGAGGCATTCCGGTAACTCCGCTGTGCGTGACCGGTGAGACCGACCTGAGGGGCACGAGGGTCACCTTCATGCCCGATAAGGAAATATTCACCACGATCGAGTTCCAGGCAGACATCCTTAAATCAAGGCTGCGCGAGCTCGCTTTCCTTAACTCACACATAACGATAAATTTTGCGGACAAAAGGCCGGAGAAGCCCCAGGAACGGACCTACAACTATCCTGGCGGCATATCGACGTTCGTCGAATATCTAAACAAGGGCAAAGAGGTCCTCTTCAAGGATCCGATAATCATTACCGGCGAGAAGGAAAAAACGGAGCTCGAGGTAGCGATACAGTACAACGACTCCTATCTAGAGAGGCTCTACGGCTTCGTGAACCTTATAAATACCGTCGAGGGCGGCACCCATGTGGCCGGCTTCAGGACAGCTCTGACAAGGGCGGTCAACGACGAAGCAAGGAAGCTCAAGATACTAAGGGACAAGGACGCCAACCTCTCCGGGGATGACCTCAAAGAAGGACTCACCGCAGTCATATCGGTCAAGGTCATGGAACCTCAGTTCGAGGGACAGACAAAGACAAAGCTGGGCAACGGAGACGTAAAGGGCATAGTGGATTCTATAGTATACGAAGGTCTCAAGGAGGTCCTCGAAGAGAGGCCGGAGATCCTCAAGCCGATAGTCGAGAGCGCTCTGAGAGCGAGACAGGCAAGGGAGGCCGCAAAGAAGGCAAAGGACCTTGTCAGAAGGAAATCGGTGATGAACGGCCTCACCCTTCCCGGCAAGCTTGCCGACTGCTCCAACAGGAACCCTGCCGACTGCGAACTCTACATAGTTGAGGGAGACAGCGCCGGAGGCAGCGCCAAGCAGGGCAGGAACCGAGAGTTCCAGGCCATACTGCCGCTGAGGGGAAAGATCCTCAACGTCGAAAAGGCACGCCTCGAGAAGATCCTGGGAAGCGAGACCATCAGGAACATCATCCTGGCACTGGGAGCCGGGGTGGGGGATGATTTCAACGAAGACAAGCTCCGCTACCATAAAATATTCATAATGGCAGATGCCGACGTAGACGGAGCGCATATACGCACCCTGCTGCTCACCCTGTTCTTCAGGTACATGCCCCAGATAATCGAGAAAGGTTATCTGTATGTGGCACAGCCCCCACTTTACAGGGTACAGGTCGGCAAGGAAGTCACCTACTGCTTCTCCGAGAAGGAGATGAAAGAGATCCAGGCCGCGGCGGCGGGCAAGAAGATCGAAGTGCAGCGGTACAAAGGGCTTGGTGAGATGAACGCCGAACAGCTCTGGGAGACCACCATGAACCCCGAGAACCGGATAGTCAACAGGGTGGAAGTCCAGGATGCGGTCGAAGCGGACGAACTTTTCGGCATCCTTATGGGAGACAACGTGGAGCCGAGAAGAAAGTTCATAGAAACCTACGGACGAGAAGTCCGCAATCTTGACGTTTGATCAGAAAGATCACGAAACATATATGGATCTGCGGAAGATCGGACCGGGCGCAGAAATCAAATTTCTGCGCCCTTTTTTCAGATATCAGACGCTGTCATTCCGGCAAAACAATAAGCTATAATTGTCGCCTGATGTCGGCACCATACATCAGGGCACAGCAGCACCGATGCTTTGCACGAAAATAACTTTACTTTACATAAGGATGAAATCCATAGATGAAAATCATTGAAGTGTCCCTGCGCAGGCCTGTAACAGTTCTAATATGCACCATAGCACTCATAGTGTTCGGCACTTACTCCTACATGAACATGGGCGTTGAACGGATGCCCAATGTGGAATTCCCCATCGTCGTCGTCAGGACGACCATGGAGGGAGCAAGCCCCGCCATCATCGACAACGACGTCACGGACGTGCTTGAGGCAAGGATAAACACTATCGAGGGCATCAAGAATATGAGCTCGAGCAGTTATGAGGGACGCTCCGTGATAGTCATAGAGTTCGAACTGGACAGAGACATCGATGATGCGGCGGCTGACGTGCGCGGAAAAGTAAGCATGGCCCAAAGCAGGCTCCCGGATGAAGCTGAGTCCCCTCAGGTCGACAAATACGACCCGTCAGACAGGCCGATAATGAACATCGCGGTCAAAAACGACGGCAGGACTGATATGAAAACGCTTGCAAGGTACGTCGACAAGGTCGTGACCGAACGCCTGCAGACCGTAAAGGGAGTCGGAGGTGTCCAGCTTGCGGGTTTCAGGGACAGGGAGATAAGGGTATGGATCAATACCGACAGTCTGGAAGCCTACGATCTCACGACAAAAGAGATAAAATCCGCCATATACACAAAGCATGTGGAACTCCCGGCCGGGCGTATCGAGACTCCGACCAAGGAATATGGGGTAAGGCTTGAGGGAGAGTATTCATCCGTTGCGGAACTCGAGTATCTGCCTGTCGCGGTAAGGAACGGCGCCGTAATAAGGCTGAGGGACGTCGCCAGGATCGAAGACGGCCTCGAGGACAAACGTAGCGGCGCAATTTACGAAGGCAAGCCCACTGTCATGGTCCAGATACGCAAACAGAAGGGCGCCAACGAGGTCCTTCTCTCCAGACTGGTAAGAGAGAGATTAAAGGAACTTAACAGCACTGCACCTCCCGGAACGAGCCTTGAGGTCGTGCAGGACAACGCCAAATTCATAATGCGCTCAATGAACGGGGTCTTCTGGGACATCGTCGTATCGATCCTTTTGACCTCCGTTATAATGTTCATCTTCCTGAAAACAATAAGGGCTACGATCGTAGCAGTCATAACTATACCTGTATGTCTTCTCGGCAGCCTCTCGGTGCTTTACTGGATGGGGATCACCATAAACAACATGTCGATGATGGGACTGTCCCTGGCTGTCGGCATGGTAGTCGACGCCACAACTGTCGTAATGGAAAACATAACAAGGCACAGGGATATGGACAAGACCCCCTACAGAGCGGCCCAGGACGGCGGAAGCGAGGTCGCCTTTGCTGTAATCGCAGGTGCCGCGACGACTCTTGCAGTATTTGTCCCGGTCGCATTCATGGGAGGGATAATGGGACGATTCTTCAACTCCTTTGGTGTTACCGTTGCGACTACGATCAGCATATCACTGTTGATATCCCTGACTCTCACACCATATCTGTGTTCGAGGGTGCTTGGGAAGAGGATCTACGGCCCCCTTCAGCAGAGGCTGGAGAAGCCGTTCTTATGGATCGAGGAGAAATACTCGGGAGTGCTGAAATATGCGGTAACACACCGTAAAACCATCCTGACCGCGGCTCTCGGACTTTTCATGATGGGCATTGGTCTTGCAACGACACTGGGGACAGAATTTTTCCCCAGCGAGGACCAGGGACGTCTGAGGGTACAGATAGAGCTGCCTGCAGATTCATCACTTGAGATGACCGAAAGCGTAGTGCGTGACATGGTCGACGTCATACAGGCGGACAAGAGTGTCGCTTATACTTACGGGATAGTGGGAAGCGGAGCAGGCGAAGAAGTCTACAAAGCATCCATAAATATCGAACTGATAGACAGGGGGAGCAGACCGCCTGCAGGCACAGTCATGAGACGCCTCAGAAGCAAGCTCTCGGTGTTCAGGGACGTTGACCTCAAAATGGGGACATGGGGAGGTTCTGACATAACGCTCGTGATCCAGGGGCCGACCAGCGAATCGCTGGCCGAGATAGGGGATCTGATCAAGAAAGACCTTGCGGAGAACGCGAGGGGACTTGTCGACATAACGACAGACCTGCAGATGAACAAGCCAAGGATAAACCTCGCGCTGAACCGCGCTCTGGCAGATGACCTGAACATAAACATAAGGGACCTCTCCGACGAACTAATGACATGGTTCGGCGGCGACAATGCAGGATCCTTCAACCAGGACGGGTACAGGTACGACATAAGGGTACGCGCCGAGGGAAGCGGAAGGGACGACCCTGAAAAGCTGAAAAATACACTGGTCAGGACAAATGACGGCCAGATAATAAGGGCTGAAGGTCTGGTAAGCAGTTCTTTGGGCATGGCGCCCAACGTCATAAAGAGGTACAACAGACAGCGTTCCCTCCAGATCGGGGCTAATGTAGAAGGCGTATCGCCGGGAGAAGGCATCCTCATAATGGAGGAAGTATTCCGGAAGTACGCGCCTCAGGACGGCACATACGCCATTATCCCGGCCGGGGATTCAGAGTACATGAAAGAGAGCTTCCACTACATGTCGATAGCTCTGGTCTTCGCAATAATATTGGTGTACATGGTAATGGCGATACAGTTTGAATCCTTTATACACCCCTTTACGGTAATGTTCTCTCTTCCGCTCATGACCGCAGGCTCTTTCGGACTGCTCGCGCTGGCAGGCCTCAGGATAAGTGTCATGAGCTTCATGGGAATAATCCTTCTTGTCGGAGTCGTGGTCAATAACGCCATACTGCTGGTGGACTTCATCAATCAGCTGAGAGCCAAGGGCGCCGAGAAGGTCGAGGCCGTTCTGCAGGCAGGGCCGCTGCGACTGAGGGCCATACTGATGACCACCGTTTCGACTATGTTCGGTTCCCTGCCGGTGGCGCTTGCGCTGAGCGAAGGCGGCGAGACCCGTCAGCCGATGTCGGTGGCAGTCATCGGAGGTCTTTTTACATCCACCATGCTTACTCTTATAGTCATTCCTGTCGTATATCTCATACTCGACGACATAAAGGACAAAGCGCGGGCAGGAATAAAGAGATACCGGGCCTATCGGCGATTCACCCGGTCCGCACGATCCGGTGCACTTAACTCCAAATAGGGGGAGTGACAGAGAAAATTATGAAGAAAAAGGCAACCATCCTGCTGATAATAACTCTGGCTGTGCTATGCTCAACACTGCCCGTCGGAGCCGATGACGGATCTATCGACATATACAAGGCTGTCGAACTCACTTTACAGAACAATTCAGCCCTAAGATCACTGAGGCAGGAGACGATAAAGGCGTACGCATTCAAGATACAGGCCGACGGGACTCTCCTTCCAAGCATCACCGCCGATGCCGGACTGGACAAACAAAAAGAGAGCACTACCAACGACGGGGCAAGAAATGACAACAAGACTACCGCAGTGACACTTGAGCAGATAATATACTCCGGAGGCAAAAATTCAGCTCTGAGAGACCAGTCAAAACAGGTAAAAAGCATGGCGGAGATGATAATAGCAGACGGTGAAAACAATGCCGTGGGAGAACTCTACGCAAGATTCTACAACGTGCTCCTGCAGAAGGAGAGGATAAAGGCCGAGGAATCGGCTGTCCGCACATCCGAACAGCACCTCAAAGAAGTCCAGAGGATGAGGGAGCTTGGGCTCGCCAACAGTCTTGAAGTGATACGCGCGGGACAGCAGCTTGCCACGAATATGGCCAACCTGAGCACCGCAAGAGGGCTGTATGAGTCCGCCCATATCTCGCTTATGAACTACATGGGCATCCCTCCCGAAAAAAGGATAGGTGTAAAGGGAGAACTTAACGCCCCTGAAGTGGAAGGGAACAGGCCCCTCTCTCTTGAAAGAGCCCAGACCAACAGGGCTGACCTGAAGAAACTAAAAGAACAGCTGGAATACCAGGAAAACCAGATACAGATAGAAAAGAGCGGCGGCAGGCCTAAGATAACCTTTGGGATATCAGCCGGATATCTCGATCCCTACCAGAAGACGGACGTGGGAGACGACACATGGAGGGCGGCCCTTTCGGTCACCGTCCCTATCTTCGACAGGAACACGTCAAGGGGAAATGCGATAAAGGCAGGCGCTGTACTTGAACAGGACAAGATAGCGCTCGAACAGAAAGAGCTGGACATAAAATCAGAGGTGGAGATCGCCTGGTCGGAGGCAGAAAGTACCCTCCAGCACCTCAAGGCTTCGGAAAAAGCCCTTGATCTGGCAAAGGAATCCCTCCGCCTCGCCGAGGTCGGATTCCGTGAGGGAGTGACCCCGCAGCTTGACCTGCTGAGCGCACAGACTTCGCTGACAGCCGCAAGACTGGAATACGCGAAGTCCCAGTTCAACCATCTTATAGCGATAGTTGCCCTGAAAGTTACAGAGGGGACAGTCATACCATGGACTTGGGAGAGAAGGCTACCATGACGAACAACAATAATAGTTTTATCAGGAAAAAGAGCAGCGACAAAAAAAAGTTATTGCTGATAATCGGAGCAGCTGTGATCCTGCTGACCTTTATCGGTGTATTCAGCAGAAGGGAGGCCCTCTTCTCCAAAGCCCAGAACGGCAACGGATCTCAGCCTGCTGCGGTCAAGATCCAGACTGTCAAAGCAGATAATGTCGTCAGGGAGAGCATAGTCCAGAACACTTCAATAGATGCCGTGGACAGGGTAAAGATCCTTCCGAGGGTAACGGGGAGACTCAAAAACCTCTATGTGCTCCGCGGTGACACCGTAAAGAAGGGACAAACTGTAGCCATCCTTGAACACGACCAGCAGGATGCACTGATAGATTCGGTCCGGGCGCAGGTTGCCTCAGCCAAAGCAGATTCCGAGAAGGCAAAGGCCGAGATGATGAACGCGAAGACAAACCTCGACAGGTACGCAAGACTTGTCAAAGAGGGTTTCAGCACACAGCAGCAGTATGATTCCATAGAGACAGCCTATACGAGCGCAAAGGCTTCCTACAATGCGGCTCTTGCCAGAGAAAAACAGGCTGCGGCAGAGCTGGAACGGGTCAGCTCAGCGAAGGCGGATTACATAATGGTCGCCCCGATAGACGGGACCGTGCTGGATGATTATTCACTGACGACCGGGGCGATGATATCGCCAAGCTCCCCTCTGCTCGACATAGCTGACCTCAGCAGGCTCAAGGCTACGCTGAAGGTCCCGGAGTCCAAGATCTTCTCCGTAAGGCCGGGAATGCCGGTCATTCTAAGGTTCGATGCATTGCCGAACGAAGAGTTCATCGGAGAGGTAACGAGGATCGACCAGTATGTGGATCCCTCGACAAGAACAAGCAGCGTCGAGATAGAGCTTGACAACAAAAAGACGGGCGGGAAGCTCCGTCCCGGGATGTTCGGTCAGGCTTCCATAATCGAGAGGGAAATAGAGAATGCGGTCCTGATACCTGAGAATGCCCTTCATGAAAGTGAAAAAGGCTTCTATGTCCTGCTTGAAGAAAATGGCATCGCCAGGCTTCGTGAAGTGTCGACAGGTGTAAGGCAAGGGAGCATGATACATATAACAAAAGGACTCAATGAGGGAGACAGGGTTATAATCTTCGGAGGAAACACCCTCAACGACGGAGACCGCGTTACTGTGAGCGGAGAAAATAATAACAAGAACAAATCTGAATAGGGGGCATCTGAGATGTACAAGGTGGTCTTGCTCAGGCACGGAGAAAGCGAATGGAACAGGGAGAACAGGTTCACGGGATGGACCGATGTGCCGCTTTCCGAAAAGGGTCTTGCGGAAGCACGGTCCGCCGGTAAAATACTGAAGGAGCAGGGGTTTGTCTTCGACAAGGCATATACCTCCGTCCTTAAAAGAGCGATCAAAACTCTCTGGTGCGTGCTTGAAGAAATGGACCTCATGTGGATCCCCGTTGAAAACTCATGGAAGCTTAATGAACGCCACTACGGAGGGCTCCAGGGGCTCAACAAGTCAGAGACGGCCGCTAAGTACGGAGATGACCAGGTGAAGATATGGAGGCGCAGCTACGCCACACGTCCTCCGCTTCTAGATAAAAGCGATGAGAGGCACCCGGGAAGAGATCCCAGATACGCCGGGCTTTCCGATAACGAGCTACCTGCCGGAGAGTGCCTTGAAGACACCGTGGCAAGGGTCGTGCCCTACTGGGAAGAGGTCATCGTTCCGGACATAAAGGCAGGCAAAAGAATAATCATAGCGGCTCACGGCAACAGCCTCAGGGCGCTCGTAAAGTACCTTGACGAAATATCTGAGAAGGAGATAACGGAGCTCAATATACCAACCGGGATCCCACTCGTTTACGAACTCGACGAAGAGCTCAAGCCGATCAGACACTATTACCTCGGCGATCAGGACGCCATAGCGGCTGCCCAGGCCGCCGTGGCAAACCAGGGCAAAAGCAAACAGACTTTTGCATAACAACTTCGAGGCAAAAGGATACTAAACTGATTCTTCTGCCGCATGAAATAAAAACAGCGATATTTCGCATCTGAGACAGATATGGCAGATCTATGCCATATCTGTTTTTTATCTGAACAAAGGCAGTTAAAGACAAAAACTTAAGACACTTTTATCTCTCTCAAGATCTGTCATTATCATATCCAATCAGCCAAAAGCACTATGCACGGAGCTTCCATATGGATAGAATCAAATGTACGATGCAGACGCATATCGGGGAGGACAAAACATGGCATACATTCTCGAAAAAGCAGACAGAGACCTCTTTTACAGCAGGAACGACCCTAAAGACAGACGGCTGGGCGAACTGATACACAGAGGCAAGATCTCGACCGTCCGCAATTTTGATGTGGTCATCATAGGCGTCCCCGAGGACAGAGGCGTGACTGCAAACAAGGGCAGGCCAGGCGCGGCGAAGGGGCCCGACGATGTGAGGCGCCGCCTTTACAAGCTGACTCCGGGATTCAATATGGATCTGGACAGGATAAAGGTCACAGACGCAGGGAACATATCGACAAAGGGGCTGACCCTTGAAGAGGTGCATCTCGCCCTGCAGGAAGCCGTGGCCGATGCAGTCTCAATGGGCGGGATCCCGCTCGTGATAGGCGGAGGCCATGATCTCACGTATCCCGGTGTCGCAGGACTGGTGCAGGGCGCCGGACTGAAAAAGGACTCCCTGGGCCTGATAAACGTCGATGCGCACCTCGACGTCAGGACGGACGAGAACGGGATAAACAGCGGCACTTCCTTCTACAGGGCACTTACACAGCTCCCTGACAAAGCCCTGTCGGGAAACGCGTTCGTCGAATTCGCCATACAGGAACCCTACAACTCCCCATACTATTATAACTGGGTGAAAAAGCAGGGCGGGAGCGTGTTCACACTAAAAGAAGTCTCTGAACGGGTGATGGAATCTTTCCTCCAGGCTCTCAGCATCGTCAGCAAGAAGGGCCGTACAGTCGCACTCTCCCTTGACATAGACGCCGTCAGGAGCACTGAGGCACCCGGCGCATCTGCGAGCAACCCAAGCGGACTCAAAGCGCCTGAACTGGACAAGATAGCCTACCTTGCGGGAAGGAGCTCCCAGATAAAATATCTGGACATAATGGAAGTTTCTCCGCCCCTGGACCAGGATCACCGCACCGCATCCCTTGCAGCCTCATCTATCTTCTGGTTCCTCAGGGGCCTGTCCGAGAGATAATAAACTTAAACCACAATAACTTTCCACCGGATTTACCTGCACTCTTTGGAGAGGATCATGTCATGACCCTCTCTTTTTATTTCCGGCTCCTCATGTGACAAGGTCACAGACCACAGAACTTATCAGTGTTATAAAAAAAGAAGAACAGCAAATATAGGATGTGACCATATGGCGGCAGAAGTCATGAAAAGAAAAAAAGCAAAAGTTTTGCGTGAAAATTGTGTCGCATGCGGAGCCTGTGTGAAGGTGTGCCCCGTTGACGCAATAACCGTATACAAAGGGATCTTTGCGGAAGTCGATCCCATTATGTGCATAGGATGCACAAAATGTGCCGCGATATGCCCTGCTTCCGCTATAACTATGGAGGCCCCGGAATGAGCATGAAAAAGAGCTGGAAGGACAAAATGTGGATCATAACGATAGTTTATTTCTCTATCGGACTTTTCAATATTATGTTCGCATGGTTTGGTATGATTTGTTTTCTTGCGCCTATGCTGATGTCTATCTTCGGCAAAGACAAGGCTTTTTGCAACATTTACTGCGGAAGGGGACAGCTTTTCACTCTCCTTGGGCATGACCGCAGACTCTCTCTTAACAAGGAACTGCCTTCCTTCCTGAAAAGCAAATGGTTCAGATATGGGTTTCTGTTATTTTTCATGGTCATGTTCGTAAACATGCTTTTTGCAACATGGGCCGTTTTTTCAGGAAGCGGAAACCTGAATGAATCATTGAAGCTGTTATGGACTTTCGATCTGCCATGGAGATGGGCAAACAGAGCCGGTGAAAGCTTTCCTCTGTGGACTGTCCAGTTCGCCTACGGCTTTTACAGTCTTATGCTCACCTCGCTTATAATCGGACTTCTGAGCATGCTCATATTCAAGCCAAGGTCATGGTGTGTCTACTGTCCGATCGGTACCGCAACTCAGATGATATGCAAGATAAGAGAAGGAGAGAGGCTTTAACTATTATTTGCTCATGCTTTGCAAGAGTTTCTTGTCAACGATCTTTATCCCTCCTCTGGAGAGTTCGACCGCGCCAAGCACATAGAATGATTTTAGCGTCCTTGAGACCACCTCACGGGCGCTTCCTATATATCTGGCGATCTGTTCGTGCGTGACAGGAACGACATTGGTGTTATTCCTCTCGATCTCCTCAAGAAGGAAGTTTGCAAGCCTCTTGTCCACACTCAGGAAGAATATCCTCTGTATAGCTTCCATGACATCGGAGAAACGTTCGGCCGCCACTTTGTATGAGAAATTTTCAACCCATACATTTCTTGCCGCCAGATCAGAGAAAAAATTTGCATTGGCTACAAGTATCCTGCACTCTGTCTCAGCCTCGATCAACACTTCGAAACGTATCAGCTTGAGTACGCATGACGCTGAGAGGATACAGATTTCTCCCGGGTTCAGACGAAAAAGTGTCAGGTCCTTGCCATCCTCGGAAAGCATGTAGACTCTGAGCGTCCCCGATCTGATGAGGAAGACTCCTGCACAGGAATCATCACTTCCGCTGAGGCAGGTCCCCTTTTCGTATTTAATGTCAGAGATATTGTCCATGAGAGCCGCCTTTTCGAGGTCACTTATCTTATCCCAGAAAGAAAAGCTCTTTTCCAGAAGCGATATCAGCTGCCCATTTTGGATCAAATCACGCACCTCCGGTCCAAGTTTAAGGTTCATTATATTGATACAGGGAGGGATCTTCGGTCATATTCCGAGCAGCCGCCCGGCGTTTCCTCCAAGTATCATATCTTTCTCCTCTTCCGATATATCGAGCGATCTTATCAGTGATATTTCCTGGGAGGGCATGTGCCAGGGGTAATCGCTTCCAAAGAGGATCTTTTCGGCTCCGTGCTTTCTTATGATCTTTTTGAGAATCCCCTTATCGAGCCAGGGCTCCGCGCAGTAAGCCGTGTCCATGTAGATGTCCGCCTGTCCTGCCACTTCTTCAAGGACATCTTCTGCCATCTTCAGCCCCCCCATATGGGCTGCGACTATCCTGAGCCCGGGGAAATTCCTGGCTATTTTCAGCATCGACTTGGGAGAAGCGTTCAGTTCGTCAGGGAACGAGTAATCAAAACCGACGTGGAATACAACGATCAGGTTAAGCGCCCGCGCCAGGTCATATATCGGGAAATACTGCTCATCATCGGCATATATCCTCTGGAGTGCAGGATGGAACTTTATGCCCTTAAGTTCTTCGTCAGATATCTTCCAGACATACTCAAGGGCGTATACCGAGCTTGGGAGGACGGATCCGAAGGATATTACCCTCTCGGAATCAGTCTCCTTTGCAAAGCGGAGGACATTCTCATGCTGGCTCTCCTTGGTAACAACGTTGAGTACGACAGACCTGTCCACACCACACTCATCCATTGTTGAAACAAGTCCGTTCAAGGTCGCAGGGGCCACGTATCCGACATTGCCATTGGCTGACAAAACTGACATCGCGCGATCTGCAAAACCATCAGGGAATATGTGTGTATGGAAATCTATGATCATGGTCCTTATCATGCCGCCTTTCCTTTGATCCTCCAAACTATATCACAAAAAAGCAGAGGCCGGAAAAAGTTGAGGACCCCCGGTGTGCAGT